>Ga0209023_10000639_pt1 | contig 52188 bp, 47 predicted proteins | sample LakOneMetagenome_FD_187468 | JGI IMG/M metagenome (GOLD analysis project Ga0209023, IMG submission 187468) | Freshwater and sediment microbial communities from Lake Erie, Canada (SPAdes) (version 2) | ecosystem: Environmental > Aquatic > Freshwater > Lentic | place: Lake Erie, Canada... | reverse complement strand
GGGGTGCCCGAGGTTTCCAGGACGGCGGCCAGGAACTCCGCGGTGCGTGCCGGCAGCACGCCGAGCGGGACCACGGCGCCGAGGGCGATCAGACCATCGTGCTGCTCGATCCAGCCGACGGGTGTCGAGTCGGCGAGGTGCGGCAGGGTCCCCGGGGTGCCCAGCGGGAGGTCCGCCAACAAAGAGAACCGCGCCGCATCGCTGAGTTCGGTCATCCGCCAACGCTTTTCGCGGATCGCCAGGAACCGCTCGGCGACGGTCACCAGTGCCGGCGCCACATCGTCGACCGGCAGCCGGACTCCGGTGTCGGCACCGCACAGCAGCAGCGCGGCCGAATCGGGGCCGAGCATCTGCACACCGGAATCGGCGCGCAGCCCGGTCACGTCGCCGCGCCCGTCGTCGAGCGCGAACCAGAACCGGCCCGGCAGGCCGGCCAGCGCGGGCGCGGCCAGGATTGCGGCGTCGAGTCGGCGCACCAACGGGCGTACGTCGGCCAGGCCGCCCAGGCGCCCGGACAGGGGTGACGCCACGATGTTGCGGGCCCGTTCGTGCGTCGGCGAGGGCAGCAGGCCGGCCCCGGCCACCGCCTCGGCGACCAGCGCGTGGTCGGCCGGCGAATCCGTCAGCCCGCGCAGCTGCACACTGCCGCGTGAGGTCAACTCCAGCGTTCCGGAACCCAGCCGGTCGGCCAGTTCTGCCAGGGTCTGCAACTGCTCGGCACTCAGCGCGCCGCCGGGCAGCCGAACCCGCGCCAGCGCACCGTCCGCGGCCCGGTGGACCTGCAGCGCGCTGGGGCAGGCATCGTCGTCGCGGCTGCGCTCCATCCGTTCACGGTACGGCCCACAACTCGGGTAGCGCACTACGCGTGTACCGCGATCGCGCAGGTCATAGCGTTCGAGCTGCACGAAATGAGGATGACAATGAGTATTTCGATAAATCATGGGCTACGCGCGATCTTCGGCCGCAATCGGGTGCAGAAGCACCGGCACGATGCAACTTGCCGTATGCGTTATCTCGACGATTCGCGGATGCGCCGGGAGATGGGCCACCTCTGACAGAGCGGGTGGGGTCGGGTACGAATGAACACGTGCCCGAGCCCACCGTCCTGCTGCTGTCCACGTCGGATACCGACCTGATCACCGCCCGCGCCAGCGGCGCGAACTATCGGTGGGCCAACCCGTCGCGGTTGCTCGGCCAGGGTCTCGACGGCGAACTGTCCGCGCTCCTGGACGGCGCCGACGTGGCGGTGGTGCGGATCCTGGGCGGCTACCGGTCCTGGCAGGACGGCATCGACGCGGTCCTGGCCAGCGGGGTGCCGACCGTGGTGGTCAGCGGGGAGCAGGCGCCCGACGCCGACCTGACCGAACGTTCGACGGTGTCCGCGGGCATCGCCGTGCAGGCGCACGTGTACCTGGCCCAGGGCGGCACGGAAAACTTGGTCAACCTTCATTCCTTCCTGTCCGACACGGTCCTGATGACCGGCGTCGGGTTCGAGCCGCCCGTCAGCATCCCGACGTGGGGTGAACTCGACCGCGGTGCGCGCGAGGTGGCGGGCCCGAAGGTGGCGGTGCTGTACTACCGCGCCCAGCACCTGGCCGGTAACACCGCCTACGTCGACGCGCTGTGCTCGGCGATCGAGACCGCGGGCGGACGCCCGGTGCCGCTCTACTGCGCGTCGCTGCGCACCGCCGAAGCCGAACTGCTGGACCGGCTGCGGTCCGCCGATGCGATGGTGGTGACGGTGCTGGCGGCCGGGGGTGCGCGACCGGCGTCGGCGTCGGCCGGCGGTGATGACGACGCCTGGAACGTCGAACACCTTGCCGCCCTTGATGTTCCAATTCTGCAGGGCCTGTGCCTGACCTCATCGCGGGAGCAGTGGGCGGAGAACGACGAAGGCCTGTCGCCGCTGGATGTGGCCACCCAGGTGGCGGTGCCCGAATTCGACGGCCGGATCGTCACGGTCCCGTTCTCGTTCAAGGAGATCGACGACGAGGGCCTGATCGCCTATGTCGCCGATCCGGAGCGGTGCGCGCGGGTGGCCGGCCTGGCCGTCCGCCATGCCCGGCTGCGCCACATCGCACCGGCGGACAAGAAAGTGGCGCTGGTCTTCTCGGCGTATCCCACCAAGCACGCCCGGATCGGCAACGCCGTCGGCCTGGACACCCCCGCCAGCGCGGTGGCCCTGTTGCGGGCGATGCGCGACGCCGGTTACCGGATCGGCGACATTCCGGGCGTCGACAGCGGCGACGGTGACGCCCTGGTGCACGCCCTGATCGAACGCGGCGGCCAGGACGCCGACTGGCTCAGCCAGGATGCCTTCGAGCACAACCCGATTCGCGTGTCCGCCGCCGACTACCGGGCCTGGTTCGCCACGCTGCCGGCCGAACTGGCCGGCGCCGTCGTGGCGCACTGGGGACCGCCTCCGGGCGAACTGTTCGTCGACCGCAGCCGCGATCCCGACGGCGAGATCGTCTTTGCCGCAATGCAATCCGGCAACGTGGTGCTGCTGGTGCAGCCGCCCCGGGGATTCGGCGAGAACCCGGTGGCCATCTACCACGACCCGGACCTGCCGCCGAGCCACCACTACCTGGCCGCCTACCGCTGGCTGGATCGTTCGTTCCCCAACGGTTTTGCCGCCGACGCCATGGTGCACATCGGCAAGCACGGCAACCTGGAGTGGCTGCCCGGCAAGACGTTGGGCATGTCCGCGAACTGCGGATCCGATGCGGCCCTGGGCGATCTGCCGCTGATCTACCCGTTCCTGGTCAACGATCCCGGCGAGGGCACCCAGGCCAAGCGGCGTGCGCACGCCGTGCTGGTCGATCACCTGATCCCGCCGATGGCGCGCGCCGAGACCTACGGCGACATCGCCCGGCTGGAACAACTTCTCGACGAGCACTCGACCATCTCGGCGCTGGACCCCGGCAAGCTGCCGGCCATCCGCCAGCAGATCTGGACGCTGATGCGGGCGGCCAAGATGGACCACGATCTGGGGCTGGCCGACCGGCCCGAGGAGGACGTGTTCGACGACATGCTGCTGCACGTCGACGGCTGGCTCTGTGAGATCAAGGACGTCCAGATCCGCGACGGCCTGCACATCCTGGGCCAAGGGCCAACGGGGGAAACCGAACTGGACCTGGTGCTGTCGATCCTGCGGGCCCGGCAGCTCTTCGGCGGCGAACAGTCGGTGCCGGGGCTGCGGCAGGCGCTCGGCCTGGCCGAGGACGGGACCGACGCCCGGGAGTCGGTGGATGCCGCCGAATCCCGGGCCCGGGAATTGGTCGCGGCCCTGCAGGCCGGCGGCTGGGATCCCGGCGCCGTCGACGGTCTGACCGACAACCCCGAGGTGGCCACGGTGCTGCGGTTCGCCGCCACCGAGGTGGTCCCGCGACTGGCTGGCACCTCTGCCGAGATCGACCAGGTGCTGCGCGCCCTGGACGGCCGGTTCATCGCGGCCGGGCCGTCCGGTTCGCCGCTGCGCGGTCTGGTCAACGTGCTGCCCACCGGACGCAACTTCTACTCCGTCGACCCCAAGGCCGTGCCGTCGAAGCTGGCCTGGGAAACCGGTGTGGCGATGGCGGATTCGCTGCTCGCCCGCTACCGCGACGACCACGGCCGCTGGCCCGAATCCGTCGGCCTGAGCGTGTGGGGCACCTCGGCCATGCGCACCGCCGGCGACGACATCGCCGAGGTGCTCGCCCTGCTGGGGGTTCGGCCGATCTGGGACGACGCGTCGCGGCGGGTGGTCGACCTCGAAGCCATCGCGCTGGCCGAATTGGCCCGGCCGCGCATCGACGTCACGGTGCGGATCTCCGGCTTCTTCCGGGACGCCTTCCCGCACGTGGTCACCATGCTCGACGATGCGGTCCGACTGGTGGCCGGTCTGGACGAACCGGCCGAGCAGAACTACGTCCGCGCCCACGCGCAGGCCGACCTCGCCGAGCACGGCGACCAGAGACGATCGACCACAAGGATTTTCGGCTCCAAGCCGGGCACCTACGGGGCGGGACTGCTGCAGCTCATCGATTCGCGCAACTGGCGCGACGACAACGACCTGGCCGCGGTGTATACCGCGTGGGGCGGGTTCGCCTACGGTCGCGACCTGGACGGCGCGTCGGCGACCGACGAGATGAACCGGGCCTACCGCCGAATCGCGGTGGCGGCCAAGAACACCGACACCCGCGAACACGACATCGCCGACTCCGATGACTACTTCCAGTACCACGGCGGCATGGTCGCCACGGTGCGCGCACTGACCGGCAAGGATCCGGCCGCCTACATCGGCGACAACACCCGGCCCGACGCGGTGCGGACCCGCACGTTGTCCGAGGAGACCACCCGGGTGTTCCGTGCGCGGGTGGTCAACCCGCGCTGGATGACGGCGATGCGCCGGCACGGCTACAAGGGCGCCTTCGAGATGGCCGCCACCGTCGACTATCTGTTCGGCTACGACGCCACCGCGCACGTGATGGCCGACTGGATGTACGAGGATCTGACGCAGGCCTACGTGCTGGACCCGGACAACCGGAAGTTCATGAGCGAGTCCAACCCGTGGGCGCTGCATGGGATGGCAGAGCGACTCCTCGAGGCCGTCGAACGTGGCATGTGGGCCGAACCGGCGCCGGACACCATCGCCGGTCTGCGCCAGGTGTTGCTCGAGACGGAGGGCGATCTCGAGGGCTGAGGTCGGTCATCGTGCCACGACCTCGCTACGGTGGCGGGTATGGCCCTGACCTTCGGCGACATCGCCGGTTCCGAATACGTCCTGCTGACCACCTTCACCAAGGACGGCCGGCCCAAGCCCACCGCCATCTGGGCGGCACCCGATGGTGACGGCCTGATCGTGATCACCCAGGCCACGTCCTGGAAGGTGAAGCGGATCCGCAACACCCCGCGCGTCACCATTGCCGAGTGCGATAGGCGCGGTAAACCCAAGGGCGAGGCCGTCGAGGCCACCGCTGTGATCAATCCCTCACGAACCAAGGACGCCTACGACGCTATCGGCCGCCGGTACGGGGTACTCGGGAAGACGTTCAACTTGTTCTCGAAACTGCGTGGCGGCATGAAGAACAACGTCGCGCTCGAACTCGAGGCGGTGAAGTGACCACATTCCACGAGGTCGCCAAGTCCAAGTACCTGCTGCTGACCACCTTCACCAAGGACGGCCGGCCGAAGCCGACCGCGGTGTGGGGCATCCCCGAGGGCGACAAGGTGCTGGTGATCACCGATGCGGGGTCATGGAAGACCAAGAGGATCAACAACACCCCGCGGGTCCTGATCCAGGAATGCGGCATATTCGGCGCGGTGAAGGGTGAACCGGTGGAAGCGGTGGCTCGCAACCTGCCGGCGGACTCGACCCGGCCGGTGTTCAACAAGATCATCCAGCGGTACTGGCATCACGCCATCTACTTCATCCCGCAGGCCCTGCTGCGCGGGGGCATCGACAAGGTGCACAGCGCCATCGAGATCGTTCCCGCCTGATCCGGAACCCGCAACGCCCCGGGGGCGTTGGACAGGCATGCGCATCCGCTGGTTCTTCCTGCTCTACGCGGCCGTCGAGATGGCGGTGATGGTGGCCTTGGTGGCCACCATCGGCTTCGGCTGGACCATGGTGCTGCTGGCCGGTGCCTTCCTGCTGGGTCTGGGGCTCGCGGGTGCCCAGATCAAACGGCAACTGGCGGTGCTCCAGCGCGATCTCGGTGCCCCCCGGGATCCGGGTGCCCGGATCACCGATGGTGCCCTGGTGGCGCTCGGCAGCGTGCTGATGATCGTCCCCGGCCTGGTCAGCAGCGTCGCGGGGCTGCTGCTGCTGCTGCCCCCCAGTCGTTCGGCGGTGCGCCCACTGGCGGCCGGTCTGGCCGGCCGCACCCTGGCGAACCGGGTGAGCTTCGTCATGCCCCGGCCGTCCTACATCGACGGCGAGGTGGTCGATGTCCACGATGACTTCGATGAGGCCCCGATGCCCGATCTGCCTGCCCCACGTCCCGGACCGGAATAGCCACGCTACGTTTCTCCGGTGACGACGGTTCTGTTCGGCGGGCGCATCCACAGCCCGACGCATCCGGATGCGACCGCGATGGCCGTCCGCGACGGCGTGGTCGCCTTCTTGGGCAGCGATGACGTCGTCCGCGCGCAGTTCCCCGACGCGCAACCGGTGAACCTCGACGGCGCGTTCGTGGCGCCGGCGTTCGTCGACAGCCACGTCCACACCACCGCCACCGGCCTGTTGCGCACCGGCCTCGATCTGCGGCCGGCCCGGTCCACGCGGCAGTTCCTCGACCTGCTGGCCGCTCACGCGACGGCCCAACCGGACGGCATCATCTGGGGTCACGGCTGGGACGAGACCCAGTGGGCCGCCGCCACCTTGCCGAGCACGGCCGAACTCGACGCCGTCCTCGGCCGACGGCTGGCCTACCTGGTCCGCATCGACATGCACTCCGCGTTGGCGTCGACCGCGTTGCGTGAGCTGCTGCCGGGTCTGGACGGGAGCGGGCCGTTGTCGGCCGACGCCCACCACGGCGCCCGAGCCGAGGCCCGGGCCCGCCTGAGTGCGGCCCAGCGCGCGGAGGCCCGCGTCGCTGCGCTGGACGCTTTCGCGGCCGCCGGCGTGGTGGCCGTGCACGAGTGCGGCGGGCCGGTCATCGGCGGCCGGGACGACTGGGCCGAACTGCTGAGCACCGACCACGGCGTGGAGGTCACCGGCTACTGGGGCGAAACGGTCCGCACCGCGGACGAAGCACGGGCCCTCGTTGCCGAGACCGGTGCGCGCGGTCTGGCCGGCGACCTGTTCGCCGACGGGGCGCTGGGCTCGCACACGGCCTGGCTGCACCGGCCCTACGCGGATGCTCCCGACTGCTGCGGTAACCGCTACCTGGACGACGACGTCATCGAGGCGCACCTGTCGGCGTGCACCGAGGCGCAGGTACCCGCCGGGTTTCACGTCATCGGCGATGCCGCCGTCGGCGCCGTCGTCGACGCGCTGGAACGCGTTGTCGCGCGGCACGGCATCCCGGCGGTGGCCCGCTGCGGACATCGGCTCGAACACGTGGAGATGGTGGACGCCGAACAGGCGGCCAAACTCGGATCATGGGGGATTATCGCGAGCATGCAGCCCAACTTCGACGCACTCTGGGGCGGCCCGTCCGGCATGTACGCGCGGCGCCTCGGCGCGCAGCGGGCCGAGGGCCTGAACCCGTTGGCGCTCTTGGCATCCCACGGTGTCCCGTTGGCGTTCGGGTCGGACAGTCCGGTGACCGAGCTGGATCCGTGGGCCACGGTGCGCGCCGCGGCCAACCATCGGACGTCCGGCAGCGCGATCTCGGCGCGGGCGGCGTTCTCGGCGGCCACCCGCGGGGCGTGGCGGGCCGCCGGGGTCCGCGACGGCATCACCGGCACGCTCGTGCCGGGGGCGCCCGCCTCGTACGCGATCTGGGACGCCACCGATCTCGAGGTCAGCGCACCCGCCGACGACGTACAGCGCTGGTCCACCGATCCGCGGTCCCGGGTGCCCGCGTTACCGCGGCTGGACGACGGCGCCGCCTCGCCCCGGTGCCTGCAGACCGTGCACCGCGGCGCTGCCCTGTTCGGTGAACTCCATGGGTGAGTCGCTGGTACGGCGACTGCCCCGGATGATCGCCGCCCTGGCCGCCGGACTGTTGATGTCGGCGGGTTTCGCACCCCTGTCCTGGTGGTGGGCACCCATCCTGGCATTGGCCGTCCTGGCCGGGGTGTTGCGCTGGCCGACCACCACCGCCCCGGGTGGCATCGGCTACGGCCTGTTGTTCGGCCTGGCGTTCTACCTGCCGCTATTGCCGTGGGTCAGCGGGTTCGTCGGCTGGCCGCCGTGGCTGGCCCTGTGCGTGATGTGCGCGCTGTTCCCTGCTCTGTTCGGATGGCTGGCGGTGCTGGTTCGGGCGCTGCGGGGCTGGCCCATCTGCTTCGCGTTGTTGTGGGTGGCCCAGGAGTGGCTGAAGAGCTCGGTGCCATTCGGTGGATTCCCTTGGGGCGTAGCAGGTTTCAGCCAGGCCAATGGCCCGCTGCTGCCGTTGGCGCAGTGGGGCGGGGTGCCGCTGCTGTCGTTGGCGGTTGCGCTGCTCGGCTTCGCCATCACCGCACTGGGTCACGAGTCGGTGCGCTGGTGGCGCCTCGGCCATGATCGGCACGTGCATCCGCCGGCGGTGGTGGCCCCCGGGGTCGTCATCGCGGTGGTGCTGCTGACCGTCGCGCTGGCGTACCCGCAGGTGCACCGCTCCGGCGGGGGTGCGGGCAACGACACGACCGTCACCGTCGCCGCCGTGCAGGGCAACGTGCCGCGGTTGGGTCTGGACTTCAACGCGCAGCGCCGCGCCGTGTTGGACAACCACGTCAACGAGACGCTGCGCCTGGCCGACGAGGTGCGTGCGGGCCGCGCGCAACAGCCGCAATTCGTCATCTGGCCGGAGAACTCCTCGGATATCGACCCGTTGGCCAACGCCGATGCCCGGGAGCGCATCCAGACGGCTGCGCGCGCGATCGGCGCCCCGATCCTGGTGGGCGGTGTGGTGGCCACCGCCGACGCGACACCGGAGCAGCCGAGCGCCACCAACTCGATCATCGTCTGGGATCCGGTGACCGGGCCGGGGGAGCGGCACGACAAGCAGATCGTGCAGCCGTTCGGGGAGTACCTGCCGTGGCGTGGGTTCTTCCGCAAGCTGTCCCCGTGGGCCGACCGGGCCGGATATTTCGTTCCGGGCACCGGCACCGGGGTGGTCCACGCGGCCGGGGTTCCGATCGGCGTCACCACGTGCTGGGAGGTCATCTTCGACCGGGCCGCCCGGGACGCGGTCCGCAACGGCGCCCAGGTGCTGGCCGTTCCCACCAACAACGCCACCTTCGACGTGACCATGAGCGAGCAGCAGCTGGCGTTCGCGCGGGTCCGGGCCGTCGAGCACGACCGGTACGTCGTCGTGGCCGGAACCACCGGGATCAGTGCCGTCATCGCACCCGACGGCCGGGAAGTGGCCCGAACATCGTTCTTCACGTCGGCGTTGCTGGATCAGCAGATCCGGTTGAAAACCTCGCAGACAATTGCCACCAGATGGGCGCCGTTGCTGCAATATGTGCTGGTCGGGGCAGCGGTCTTCGCTCTGATCGCCGGTGTCATGCAAAATGGTGGGTTCGTGCGTCCGACTCGGCGCCGCCGGCCCCGGCCGACGGACAGCGCCGACGGGAGCGACGAGGTCAACACGAGGAGCAGTACATGATGGGGCAGCACCCCAGCGAACGGGCCCTGGTCATCATCCCGACGTACAACGAGATCGAGAACCTGCCGCTGATTGTCGCGCGGGTGCACAAGGCACGTCCGGACGTGCACGTCCTGGTCGTCGACGACGGCAGCCCGGACGGCACCGGGCAGCTCGCCGACGAGCTCGCCCTGGCCGACCCCGACCGCGTGCACGTCATGCACCGGGACGCCAAGGACGGCCTCGGCGCCGCCTACCTGGCCGGATTCGCGTGGGGCCTGGGCCGGCAGTACTCGGTGCTGGTGGAGATGGACGCCGACGGCAGCCATGCGCCCGAACAGCTCTACCGGCTGCTGGACGCGGTCGACGCCGGTGCCGACGTCGCGATCGGCTCGCGCTATGTCGAGGGCGGGACGGTCCGGAACTGGCCGTGGCGGCGGCTGGCACTGTCGAAGACGGCCAACACGTATTCACGGGTGCTGCTGGGCGTCGACATCCACGACATCACCGCGGGCTACCGGGCCTACCGCCGCGAGGTGCTGGAGAAGATCGACCTGGCGGCCGTCGACTCGGTCGGGTACTGCTTCCAGATCGATCTGACCTGGCGGGCCATCAACAATGGGTTCAAGGTGGCGGAGGTGCCCATCACCTTCACCGAACGTGAACTGGGCGTGTCGAAGATGAGCGGATCGAACATTCGCGAAGCGATGGCGCAGGTGGCCCGATGGGGAATCGGCAGCCGGCTCGACCGGGCCCGCGGCATCGTCCGCTGAAGTTTTGCTATCGACTCAGCGTTGGCTGCGGGGTTGTTCGAGTAGCCGTCGCAGGGGACGCTGACTCGGCGGGGGTCAAAGCTGAGAAATCAGCTTCCGCGGCGCTTGGTCTTGATGATCTCCATGCGTTCCTTGAGCAGCTCGTCGAGCTCTTCGACGGAACGGCGCTCGAGCAGCATGTCCCAGTGGGTGCGCGGCGGCTTGACCTTCTTGGGCTCGGGCAGGTCGCCGTCGATGAGGGTGCCGTCCATGCCGTTCTTGCAGGGCCAGGTGCCCGGGATCTCGGCGTCGTCGGCGAACGGAACCTCGAACTCCTCGCCGTTCTCGGTGCGGTACCGGGCCAGCTGCCGCGGCGCCAGGTCGTGGTTGCGGTCGGTCTCGTAACTCACTGCTCCGAGACGACTGCCCCTCAGCACACGATCAGCCATTGTCGAACACTCCCTCTTCCCGCGCGTTCATCCGGGTGCCTCAACGCAGCGCGCGGCCGCACGGTTCCCGGACACAGATACTCCCAGGATACCGCCGATCCATGGCACCGGCCGCAACCCCCGTTAGGGTGGGCATTCGTGGCCCGTCGAACCCGTCCCGCGGCCTGCCGATGGTGCGGCCGGGATCTCAGTGCGATCGACGCCGGGATCGGCCGGCGCCGCCAGTACTGCCGGCAGTCCTGCCGCCAGCGGGCCTACGAGCAACGGGCGATGGTCAAGGGCAGTTCCGTGCCGCCGGATTCGGTGGTGCTCACCCCGGTTGAGGCCGCCGAACTGTCCGATCGGGTCTTTCAGGTCCGGTGCGCAGCCGAGGACGTCTCGACCGCGGTGGCCGAAGGTGCCGATGCGGACGAACTGCGCGGCCTGTGTGACGCCCTGCTGGTGGCGGTCAAGGCGGCCGACGGCTGGCGCTGACCGGCCTGCGCACCGGGGCCGCGTATTCGCGTCACCGCGAACCAAACCGTTCCCGCGGCCCGGCGCTCTGCCTAGCGTCGGCGAGATGTCCGCCAAGTTCTTCTGGTTCCTGCCCACCAACGGCGACAGCCGCTCCATCGTCGGTGCCTCCCACGCGTCCGCCCATCACACCATCCCGGACGGGTACCGGGCGCCCACCCGGCGCTACCTGGCCGAGATCGCCCGTGCCGCAGACCGATTGGGCTTCGAAGGCGTTCTCACGCCGACCGGGACGTGGTGTGAGGACGCGTGGCTGACCGCGTCGGCGCTGCTGGCCGAGACCGAGCGGTTGAAGTTCCTGGTCGCGTTCCGCCCGGGTCTGGTGCCGCCGACGCTCGCCGCCCAGCAGGCGGCCACGCTGCAGCGCTTTTCCGAGGGCCGGGTGCTGCTGAATGTGGTCAGCGGCGGCGACGATCTGGAACAGCAGCGCTTCGGCGACTGGCTGTCGCACGACGAACGGTATTCGCGCACTGCGGAATTCCTCGACATCGTCAACCGGGTCTGGCGCGAGGAGTCCGTCGACTTCAGCGGCGCGCACTACACGGTCAAGGACGCGCGGGTCTCCGAACCGCCGAACCCGTTGCCGCAGATCTACTTCGGTGGCTCGTCGGCCGCGGCCCTGCCGATCGCGGCCGAACACGTCGACGTGTATCTGACCTGGGGGGAGCCGCCCGCGAACGCGGCGGCCAAGATCGCCGAGGTCCGCACGCTGGCCGAAGCCCGTGGCCGGCAGGTCCGGTTCGGGATCCGGCTGCACACCATCACCCGCGACACCTCCGAGGCCGCGTGGGCGGTCGCCGACGAATTGGTCAAGCAGCTGACACCCGACCAGATCGCCAGAGCGACTGCGCTGCACAGCAGTTCGGAGTCCGAGGGCCAACGCCGGATGACCGCGCTGCACGGCGGCCGGATCGACCGCCTGGAGATCTACCCCAACCTGTGGGCCGGTGTCGGACTGGTGCGTGGCGGTGCGGGCACCGCCCTGGTGGGCAGCCACCAGGAGGTGGCGAACCTGATCTGGGAGTACCACTCACTGGGCTTCGACGAGTTCATCCTGTCGGGCTACCCGCACCTCGAGGAGGCCTACTGGTTCGCCGAGGGCGTGTTGCCGATCCTGCGGGCCAAGGGCGTGCTGGCGGCCTGATCAACAGCTGAACTTCAGTCCCAGGTCGGGCGCGTCGACCATCTTCAGGCAGCCGAGCGGTTCCACGCCGCTGTCGGCGAACTTCACCCCGGACCGGTGTGCGAAGTTCACGCAGAACAGCCCGTCGGGGTCCGAGCGGCACTGGAAGTCGCCGAATCGCAGCGACGTGCCGTAGGCGAGTTCGGCCCCCTTGCCGGCGGCGAAGCGGCCGGGGTCGGCGTGGGTGGAACCCACGCTCAGGGTCGAGCCGTCGAAGTCGGACCAGCCGCCGATCCAGTGGCCGTAGGCGTTGGACGGTTCGGTGGGCGGGTGACGCAGGTCGACCAGGCAGGACAGCGCGCCGTCGGCTTTTGCGTCCGTCATGCACTGGGTGGTTCCGGTGGGTGTGACGAACGCGACGTCGGAGCCGAGTTGTGTCGCGACGCCGTCACGGGTCGCGGTGTGAAATGCGGTCGGATCGGCGGGCTTGCCGGCCTCGACCCACGCCATCGCCGAGGCGATCGGGGTGGCCCCGGTGGGTGCGGCCGTCGGGACCGGCACCGGCGACGTTTTGGTGGACGTCTGCGGTGTTCGGGCGGTCGGGGACGGCGACGCGGTGCCGGTCCGGGGGGTGATCGGCGTCAGCGTCGGCTGGCTGGTGGGGGTCGAGGAACACGCCGAGGTGCCTCCGGTGAGCAGCACCGCGGCGGTGATCAGCACGGCAGTCCGCATGCCGCCACGTTAGCTGTGAAGGAACCGTCCGGGCATTATTGACACCTGTTCGATACGGTCTTCGGTATGCACGAACGCATCGCCCGCGTCAGCACCCGGTCCGGCGTCATCGAGGGCTTCACCCGCGACGGCGTGAACCGCTGGCGATCCATCCCGTACGCGGAGGCCCCGGTGGGTCCGCTGCGCCTGCGGGCGCCGCAGCCGGTGCGGCCGTGGTCCGGGGTCCGGCACTGCCACGCCTTCGCCGCGTGCGCCCCGCAGCAGCGGATGTACACCGCCGTCGGCCTGGGCCGCTACCAGCCGACCAGCGAGGACTGCCTGACGCTCAACATCACCGCGCCCGAGCACCCCGATGAGCACGCCGACGGTGGCCCGCTGCCGGTGATGGTCTTCATCCACGGCGGCGCCCTGATCCTGGGCAGTTCGGCCACCCGGATCTACGACGGCGCGTCCATGGCCCGCCGCGGCGCCATCCTCGTGTCGATGAACTACCGCCTGGGAGCCCTGGGCTGCCTGGACCTGTCGTCGCTGGGCACCGCGGAGCACCCGATCGACTCGAACCTGTACCTGCGCGACATCGTGCTGGCGCTGCAGTGGGTGCGCGACAACATCGCCGCCTTCGGTGGTGACCCGGACAACGTCACCGTGTTCGGCGAGAGCGCGGGCGCGGGCGCGGTGGTCAGCCTGCTCGCGGTCCCGGCCGCCAAGGGCCTGTTCCGCCAGGCCATCGCCGAGAGCCCGCCGGCCGGGATGACGCGGTCACGCGAGGTGGCGGCGATCATCGCCGAGAAGTTCGCCGCGCTGCTCGGCGCGCGCCCGGCCGACGCCGCGCACGCGTTGATGGCCGCGACCCCGGCCGAGTTGGTCAACGCGGTCGACGCGCTGGCGGCGGTGCCCACCCTGAACACCTACGGCGCCTTCGCCGTCGGGCCCGCCTACGGCACCCACGACGGGGTCGAGGACGACATCCTGCCGCAGCACCCCCGGGAGGCGATGCGGTCCGGCAGTGCGCACCCGGTGCCGTTGATCATCGGCAACAACGCCGACGAGGGCCGCCTGTTCACCCGGGTCCTGCCGCTGCTGCCGACCACCGAGAATCGGATCGAGGCGCTGCTGGCCGGATCCGGCGCGGCCACCCGCGACCGCATCATCGAGGCGTACCCGGACTATCCGGCGCCCAAGGCGTGCGTGCGCATCGGCGGCGACTTCACCTTCGCCTCGTCACTCTGGGAGGTGGTCGAGGCGAGGGCGGCGGCACCCGGCCCGCACCTGCCGACGTACGTGTACCGCTACGACTACGCGCCCCGCCCGCTGCACTGGTCGGGCCTGGGCGCCACCCACGCGACCGAACTGTTCGCGGTGTTCGACGTGTTCGAAACCCGGGTGGGTGCGGCACTGACCCTGGCCGGTGACCGCAAGTCGGCGCGGCGGGTCAGCCGCAACGTGCAGACGCACTGGCGCGAGTTCGCCCGCACGGGCGCACCCGGTGCCGACTGGCCGATGTACACCGCCGACGAGCGTGCGGTGCTGGTGTTCGACCGGCGGACCCGGGTCGAGATCGATCCACACTCGGCGCGGCGCGACGCCTGGACCACCTTCACCAACTGAGCCGGTTTTGCGCGTATCCGGCCCGCGCGCCGGAGCGTTCAGTGGAGGATGTACGGCATGAGCGAACATCCACTGGATCCCCTGTCGGCGTCGGAATTCTCGGCGGTCACCGCCATCCTGCGGCGTGACCGCGAGGTGACGACCACGCCCGGCTCGTGGCGGATCACCGGCATCGAGATGGCCGAGCCGTCGAAGGCGGACCTGGCGGCCTTCGAGGCTGGTGGGCCGCGGCCGGCGCGGCGGGCGATCGCGCTCTGCCTGGATCGTGCCCACAATGCGACCTATCGCAGTGTGGTCTCACTGACCGATGACCGGATCGAATCCTTCGAGTACATTCCGGGCGTCCAGCCGAACTTCACCGTCGACGAATTCACCGAATGCGACGCAATGGTGCGGGACCACCCCGATCTCATTGCGGCGCTGGCCCGGCGCGGGATCACCGATATGGACCTGGTGCTGGTGGACACCTGGACCTACGGGGCGGCGGTGATGCCACCGGAGTATCGCGACCGCCGGCTCGGCTGGTCGGACATCTGGCTGCGTGACATGGCGGGAGGCAACGCGTACGCCAATCAGATCAGCGGGCTGCACTGCGTCATCGATCTGAATTCGATGGAGCTGCTGCGCATCGAGGACACCGGCCCGTTCGCGGACGGCACGGCGACGCGCCCGTCTGTGATGGCCGAGTACGTTCCCGGCCGGATCCCCGAGGACGTCCGCGCCGCGCGTGAACCGTTGCAGCCGCTGGAGATCACCCAGCCGAACGGGCCGTCGTTCACCCTGGACGGCAACCTGCTGCGGTGGCAGAACTGGAGCCTGCGCGTCGGATTCAATCACCGCGAGGGCATGACGCTGCACCAGATTCGCTACCAGGATGGGGATCGGGAACGTTCGGTGGCGCACCGCATTTCGCTGGCCGAGATGATGGTGCCGTACCGCGACTCGTCGACCGATCACTACCGCCGGACCGCGTTCGACATCGGCGAGTGGGGCCTGGGCTTCATGACGACGTCGCTGACGCTGGGTTGCGACTGCCTCGGTGAGATCCGCTATCTGGACGCGACGCTGCACAACAGCAGGGGAGAGCCGTACGAGATCCCGAACGCGGTGTGCATCCACGAGGAGGACAACGCCGTGCTGTGGAAGCACGTCGATCACCACGACGGGGCCGAGACCCGGCGGATGCGCCGGCTGACGGTGTCGTTCCACGTCACCGTGGCCAACTACGAATACCTGACCTACTGGCGGTTCTACCAGGACGGCAACATCGAGTGCGAGGTCCGCGCCACCGGGATCATGGTGACCACGCCGTTCCCGGACGGGCCGACGCCGACGACCGGGACCCTGGTCGACGAGCGCACGTATGCACCGTTCCACCAGCACTTCCTGGTGGCCCGCCTCGACCTCGACGTCGACGGCACCGACAACACCGTGTACTGCAGCGAGACCCACGCCGAGCCGATCGGACCGGACAACCCGTACGGCCTGGCGCTGGTACAGCGCAGCGTGCCGCTGCGCACCGAGCAGGAAGGCATGCAGGACATGGACTTCGCCACCCAGCGTGGCTGGAAGGTGGTGAACACCAACGTCGTCAACGGCCTGGGCACCCACCCGGCCTACAAGCTGGTCCCGGGCGGGGCGTTCCCGTCGATGTTCGATCCGGCCTCGGCCGTGTTCCAGCGGGCCACCGTGATCGGACACACGCTGTGGGTGACGCCGAACAGTCCCGAGGAACGTTGGCCCGCAGGTGAATTCGTCAATCAGTCGGCCGCCGATCATGGGCTGGGGGCGTGGACCAGGGCGAACCGCTCGATCGAGAACACCGACGTGGTGCTGTGGTACGTGTTCGGCATCCACCACATCACCCGCCCGGAGGACTGGCCGATCATGCCGGCCGACGTGGTGTCGTTCTGGCTCAAGCCGTTCGGCTTCTTCGACCGCAACCCGAGTCTGGACGTCGAGCCCACGCCCCCGACGCACTGCCATTGACCCCCCGTCGACGCCCCCGTGGACGCCCCCGCGGAGACGGTCCCTCCCGCGACCGTGCGCGTCGTCCCGCGACACGCCGCACCATTGCGGACTCTTGTGCACCCCCACGGGCGACCGGGCGGATCTTGACACCTGTCATACGTTGTTCTGGTGCGAATCGAGACCCCCGGGGATCTGACGGCGGAGTGGCTGACCGAAACACTGAAATCCGTGCCGGTGACGGCCTTCGAGACCGAACGCATCGGCACCGGCCAGATGAGCGAGTGTTACCGGGTGGCGCTGCATTACGACCCGGATGGTGCGGCCGGTCCGGCGTCGGTGGTGCTCAAGGTCGCCGCCGCCGATCCGACCAGCCGGCAGACCGGGCTGGCGATGGGCCTCTACGAGAAAGAGGTCCGGTTCTACACCGACATCGCGCCCCGGCTGGGCGGGCCGATCGCCACTTGCCACCACACCGGATTCGACCCGGCGACCGGCGTCTTCGACCTGTTGCTCGACGATGCGGCACCCGCGCGCCAGGGTGACGAGATCCGGGGCGCGAGCATCGAGCAGGCCATGCTCGCGGTCACCGAACTGGGCCGCGTGCAGGGGCCATTGCTCGGTGATCCCGACCTGGCCGCCGCGGCCTGGCTCAATCAGGGGGCGCCCGTCAGCCAGGACCTCATCGCGGCCCTGTACACCGGGTTCCTGGACCGCTACGGGCCGATGATGTCCGACGACCAGAAGAACGTCTGCGAACGCTGGGTCGAATCGTTCGACGCGTTCATGGCCACCGAATCCGAGGGTCACCGCCCGACCGGACTGGTGCACGGCGACTACCGGCTGGACAACATGCTGTTCGGGGAGCCGGGCGCCGAACGCCCGCTGACCATCGTCGACTGGCAGACGGTCACCTGGGGTCCGGCCATGACCGACCTCGCGTACTTCCTGGGTTGCGCGCTGCCCACCGAAATGCGCCGGGCGCACTTCGCGGAACTGGTGGCCGCCTATCACGGTGCGTTGGGTCCGCAGTGTCCGCTGCACCCCGTCGACGTCCGCGAGGGCGTGCGGCGCGCCAGCTTCATGGGGGTGACGATGACGATCATCGCGTCGATGGTGGTCGAACGCACCGAACGCGGCGACCGGATGTTCCTGACGATGCTCGACCGCAACTGCGCCCAGGTTCTCGACACCGACGCCCTGGCGGTGCTCGCGTGAGTGGTTCGTCCGATTCGGTTGCGCACGACGAGGGTCCGCACCTGCCGGCGGAGGAAGCGCTGTGGAACGAGAGCTGGTACTTCGACTTCGCTGATGCCGCCGCGGGCCTGGGCGGCTGGATCCGGCTCGGGCTGTACCCTACCGAGGACCGCGCCTGGGTCAACGTCGTGTTGTGCGGGCCAGACCTGCCGACGTTGTCCCTCAACGATTTTCACGCCGCGCTGCCCGCTGACCCGGCCCGGGTGCGGACGGACGGGATCGGCCTGGACCTGCAACCGCTCGACCCGGCCCGGTCCTACCGGGTGACCGCGACCGGACCGGCCGACAGCTATGACGACCCCGCGGCGGCGCTCGCCGGTGCGGCGAGCCGGTCGGCGGAGGTGTCCCTCGATCTGGTCTGGGAGACCACGGGCCAGCCCTACCGCTACCAGCTGGCCACCCGCTACGAGATCCCCTGCACCGTCGGTGGAACCGTCGTGGTCGACGGGGTCACCCACGCCATCACCGCGGCCGCCGGCCAGCGCGACCATTCCTGGGGTGTCCGGGACTGGTGGGCGATGGACTGGGTGTGGTTCGCGCTGCACCTCGACGACGGGACCCATCTGCACGCCGTCGACATCCGCATTCCCGGCGCCCCGCACATCGGCGTCGGCTACGTCCAGCGTGCCGGGGAGGAGCTGGTCGAATTGACAAGCATCGAGGCCCGGGAAGTGTTCGGGCCCAACGGTTTGCCGATCAGCACCGAGCTGGTTCTGCAGCCGGGAGATCTGCGGGTGGCCACCGAGGTGGTCGCGCATGCGCCGGTCCGGCTGGTGGCCGACGACGGGCGGATCGCCGATTTCCCGCGGGCCTGGATGTCGGCGCGGACCGCCGACGGGCGCACGGGTACCGGCTGGATGGAATGGAACCGCAACGTGGCCCCCTGAGGCCCTATGAGCCCCCTGAGGACCCCGCGAGTTCAGCGCAGCTGGGCGCTGTCGTCGTCGTAAACCGGCTCGAAGCGGTCGAAGAATCGGCGCGCCAGTTCGGGCGTTCGGGTCATGCCCTGCAGCAAATCAGTGTTATGTTCTGCCGCAAGATGTCCCAGGGAGGAAATGGATGAGCAGGATCGGGTTTTGTTCGGGTCTGGCCGCGGTCGCCGTGATCGGCGCGGCGGTCTCCGGATGCCAGTTCAGTGCGTCGCTGGGCGGGCCGCCCGTGGTCGCCAAGGCCGATCTGCAGAAGGACATCACCGACCGGCTGACCAAGGCCGGTCAGCCGCCCAAGTCGGTCACGTGTGCGGAGGATCTGGTCGGCGAGATCGACAAGACCACGCGGTGCGAGGTCGTGCTGTCGGACACCAACGCGATCGAACCGATCGTGAAGACGACGAAGGTCGAGGGGACCACCGTCAACTACGAGATGACCCCCGCGCTCAACCAGGATCAGCTGCAGAAGCAGGTCAGCATGCTGGTCGAGCAGAACGGTAATGCAGTCGAGACCGTCACCTGCGAGGGTGGGCTGGAAGGCGTGGTGGGCAACAAGACGAAGTGCACCGTTGAGGGTGGCGGCGAGACGCTGGAGACCACGGTCGACGTGACCGAGGTCAACGGCCTGCTGATGAATTTCCAGATCAACAAGACCTGAGATTACTGTTGGTTCGGAAGGCCTTCTGCGACAGCAGATCCCGCCGCATCGATGATCGCCCGCATGGCCCGCTCGGCGGCGTCCTCGTTGCGCATCCGGATCGCCCGGGCGACCTCGTCGTGCAGTGCGATGGCGGCGGGATTGGGCCGCTGCGGCATCATTCCGTGTTGGGTCCGTCCGGTCAGCACCTCGGCCACCACGTCGTTGAGGGCACGGAACATCTCGTTACCGCTGGCTTCGAGCATTGTGCGGTGAAAGATCTTGTCGGCCAACAGATATGAATCGAGATCGCCGCTGCGGCCATGCACCTCCATGTCGGAGACGGCCGCCGCCATGATCCGGCATTGGTGCGGGCCGGCCCGGCGGGCGGCCAACGCGGCGGCGGCGGGTTCGAAGCCGCGCCGCAATTCCGACAGCGAGGCCAGCTGCGCCTGACGGTCGGCCGAGTCCAGCCGCCACCGGATCAACCGCGGATCGAAGACACTCCATTTGGTGGCTGGTTGGATGGTGATCCCGACCCGTCGGCGGGAGGCGACCATGCCCATCGACTCGAGCACGCGGATCGCCTCGCGGGCGACGCTGCGGGACACCTGGTACTGCGCGCCGACACCCTCGAGCGTCAGGACATGACCGGCCGGGAGCCGCCCCGAGGCCACGTCCGCGCCCACCGAATCGACGACCGTTGCATGCAACTCACCGACGATTGCGCCCCGACTCATGGGATACATCTTGTCATTAGGTCGGCAGTGTGGCAATAATATGACTATTGATGGAGAAGTTGTGATCCAGCGCATACCAGTGGGGAGAAGTGATGGCCGTCCCGATCGTGGTGATGGGCGTATCCGGTTCGGGTAAGTCCACGGTCGGCGCCGCGCTGGCGCAGCGGCTGCGGGTCCCGTTCGCCGACGCCGACGACTTCCACCCGGCCGCCAACATCGCCAAGATGTCGGCTGGGCATCCGCTGGACGACGACGACCGCCACCCCTGGCTCGAACGCATTGGGCAGTGGCTGGCCGCCCACCCCGACGGCGGGGTGATGAGCTGCTCGGCGCTCAAGCGCGCCTACCGCGACCAGTTGCGCCGGCACGCTTCGCAGACGGAGTTCCTACACCTGTACGGCACGCCGGAGGTGATCGGCCGGCGCCAGGCCAGCAGGCCGGGGCATTTCATGCCGGCGTCGCTGCTGCAGTCCCAGTTCGACACCCTCGAACCGCTGGATCCCGATGAGGGCGGACTGCTCATCGACGTCGATCAGAATGTGGATTCCATTGTGGATGACTATGTTTCGCGAACCGGACCGGAGAACTGATGATCACGATACTGGCCGACGCGCCCAAGCTCACCGAACCCATCGCCTCCGGAACCCAGTTGATCCTGGCGTTCCTGGCCGGCATCGCGGTGATCGTCGTACTGATCACGGTGGTCAAACTGCATCCCTTCCTCGGGCTGATCTTCGGTGCGCTGACCGTCGGACTGGTTGCCGGTGAGGGCCTGACCAAGGTCCTCGAGTCCTTCACCGGCGGGTTCGGGTCGACCGCGGCCGGCGTCGGCATCCTGATCGCGCTCGGCGCGATGTTTGCCAAGCTTCTGGCCGACTCCGGGGGCGCCGACGAGATCGTCGACACGATCGTGGGGCACGCGTCGCCCCGGATGCTGCCGTGGGCCATGGCCCTGGTCGGTTCGATCATCGGTCTGCCGATGTTCTTCGAGATCGGCCTGGTGCTGCTGATGCCGGTCATCTACCTGGTCGCCCGCCGATCGGGTCTGTCGCTGGTCACGGTCGGGATCCCGGCGCTGGCCGGCCTTTCGGCGATGCACGGGTTCGTGCCGCCGCATCCGGGCCCGCTGACCGCCGTCGGACTGCTCAACGCCGACCTCGGCCTGACGCTCGGTCTCGGTGTGCTGGTGGCGATCCCGACGATCGTGGTGGCCGGACCGCTGTTCGGCAAGCTGGCCGGCCGGTGGGTGGTGGTCGGTGCACCCGACACGTTCGACGCGGACCCGTTGACCGGCGATGCGGACGGCGCCGGACCCCGTCGCCCGTCGTTCGGACTGACCCTCTTCGCCGTGCTGCTGCCGGTGGTGCTGATGATGGGCAAAGCCATTGTCGACATCGGCATCAAGGACGAGAGCCTGTGGTTCCGAAAGGTTTTCGACAGCCTGGGCACGCCGGTGATCGCGCTGCTGCTGGCTGTGATCGTCGGCATGTTCACGTTGGGTCGCGGCGCCGGCATGACCCGCGCGGAGATCATGAAGGCGGTCGAATCGGGACTGCCGCCGGTGGCCGGCATCATCCTGATCGTCGCGGCCGGCGGCGGGTTCAAGCAGGTGCTGGTGGACACCGGGATCGGCACGATGCTCGCCGAATGGGCCAAGCAGGCCAACATCTCGGTGCTGTTGCTGGCCTGGCTCCTGGCGGTGCTCATCCGGCTGGCCACCGGGTCGGCGACAGTGGCCACCATCACCGCGTCGTCCCTGGTGCTGGGTCTGGTTGACGGCCTGAGCACCCCGCAGGTGTCGCTGGTGGTGCTGGCGGTCGGCGCCGGGTCGCTGTTCTTCTCCCACGTCAACGATGCCGGATTCTGGTTGGTCAAGGAGTATTTCGGGATGACCGTCGGTCAGACCATCAAGACGTGGTCACTGATGGAGACCGCGCTGTCGGTGACCGGCCTGGCCGTGGTACTCATCCTCGACATCTTCGTCTAGACGGCGAAAAGCGAAGGCCCCGAGATATTCTCGGGGCCTTCGACTGTTTCGTCGGTTGGCGCAGCGCTAGCTCTTGACGACCAGCGTCCCGCCGGCGAGCTCGTCGTGCTTGCCCTCTATCACTGTAAGGCGGGTCCGAGTAGCACAGCGGCCAGATGCGTGATGGTCTGCACGCCGTCGTCGTAGCCGCCCTGATCACCGAGGGCGTTCATGATCGCCAGGGTGTAGCGCTGCCTCGGCCCTGCGAAGCCGACCGAGTTGATCACCCAGCCACCCTGCTCCTGCGACCAGCCGTTCTTGTTGCCCGGCGCCATCGCCGGGCCGGCGCCCCACACGCCCCACCGCTGGTCGGCGTCGACGTTCTGCATGGCCGCCACGATGGTGGCGGTGTCGGTCGGGTTGAGCCGGGTGAGCGTGTAGTTGATCAGCCCGTCGAGGTCGTCGGCGGTGGCCTTCTGGAAGCCCCAGTACGGGAAGGTCTCGCTGAACCCGCGCTGGGGCACGACGCCGGGCATACCGTAGCGGGCGAAGTTGCGGTTGAACGCCTGGTGATCCGGACCGCCGTAGCGATCCCACAGGGTGTCGGCGGCGTCGTTGTCCGATGAGTGCAGCATCGCCGAGATCAGTTGGCGGTCCTGATCGGTCAGGCGCAGCTGCCCGGCGTAGGTGCGCGCCAGAAGGTCGACGACGATGGCCAGCTTGATGGTCGATGCGGTCCAGATGAGGGCGCCGGCGTTCGGATTACGGTAGGCGGCGCCGGTGCTGCGGTCGCGCAGCACGTATCCGACGGTGCCGGGCCGGGTGGCCAGGTAGGCGTTGGCCGCGGCAATGCGTGCCGACAGATCGTCGGCCCGCGCCACCGGGGCGGGAACAACCAGCCCGAGCGTCAGCAGCAGGACGGAGAACACACGAATCATTTTTCAGCTCAGCAGCATTCGCGTGGACCGCTCCAGGAGTTCGGCGATCTGTTGATACGACGCGTAGCCCATGCCGGCGCGTACCAGTGCGCCGGCGTACAGCAACTCGAGGGTCCCGACCACGGCTGGGTCGGCGCCGGGACCCAAGGCCTCGGCGAGGCGCCGGTTTATCTCCTGGGCGATCCGCAGCCGTAGGTGTTCGACGTCGGGGTCCTTACCCAGCAGCGCGGTGGTCACCGCGCCGGCCAGTTCGGGTTCGTCGGAGACCAGTAGGGCGATGTCCCGCAGCACGGCGACCGCCCGGGTCGTGGGGTCGGGTGAGTCGTTCGGCGGGGCCGGGGTGTTGGCGAGGCGGCGCCAGAACACCTCGGCGACCAGATGTTCCTTGGAGGAGAAGTAGGTGTAGGCGGTGGCGGCCCCGACTCCGGCCTCCGCGGCGACCATTCTGATGGTCAGCCCGGCGAACCCCTCGCGGCTCAGGACGTCGACGGCCGAGCGGCCCAGGCGGTCGACGGTGTCGGCCTGCTTGGCCGTCAGTCGACGGCGAGTAGCTTCCCTGGCCACCGGTTCGGACACATGTCCGGACGCTACTACACCCCTTTTACCTCGGCAATGGCGACGCGCTAGGTTCCCTACATGCCAGATTCCCAGACCGCGCGCCTCTTCGACCTCGCCGAACGGGTCACCGGGTTCATGCCCGCCCACGAAGGTCAGGCGCTCTACGACGCCGCGTGCCGCTACCTCGACGGTGGCGTCGGCGTGGAGATCGGGACGTACTGCGGCAAGTCCACCGTGCTGCTGGGCGCGGCGGCCGCCGACACCGGCGGGGTGATCTACACCGTCGACCATCACCACGGCTCTGAGGAACACCAGGCCGGCTGGGAGTACCACGACACCACCATGGTCGACCCGCACACCGGGCTGTTCGACACGCTGGGAACCTTCCGGCACACGCTGGACGCGATGGACCTGCCCGACCATGTGGTCGCGGTGGTCGGCCGGTCACCGGTAGTGGCTCGCGGGTGGAGCACGCCGCTGCGGTTCCTGTTCATCGACGGCGGGCACACCGACGAGGCCGCCCAGCGCGACTTCGCCGGCTGGGTCAAGTGGGTCGACGTTGGTGGCGGGCTGGTGATCCACGATGTGTTCCCCGACCCCGACGACGGCGGTCAGGCGCCCTACCGGATCTACCGCCGTGCGCTGGACAGCGGTGCGTTCCAAGAGGTTTCGGCCACCGGTTCGCTGCGGGTGTTGCAGCGGGTCAGCGGGTCGGCGGGGGAGTCGGTGGACTAGCGCGGAGCTAGCCCCGGCGCACGCACTCGCAGTCGAAGTCGCTCTCCAGGCCCCGGGGCAGCTCGTCGCGGAAGATGCCGCTGCCGCCGGTGGCGCCGGACAACGCGTCGGCGGCCAGCACCACGGCCGCGCCGGTCCACGTGGTGCGTTCCACTGGCCAGCGTTTGCCGTCACTGAAGACCAGACCGGTCCAGTAGGAGCCGTCGCGCTCGCGCAGGTGCTGCATGTTGGCGAACTGCTCCAGGGCGTGGTCGCGGTCGCCGAGCGCGTCCAGGGTCAGCACCAGTTCGCAGGTCTCGGCCCCGGTGACCCATGGCCGGTCGTCGACGCAGCGGATACCCAGGCCGCTGACCACGAAATCGCTCCACCGCGCATCGAGCCGGGCCTCGGCGTCCGGGCCGCGCAGCGCGCCGCCGAGGATCGGGTAGTACCACTCCATCGAGTGGTGCGGCTTGTCGGCGAAGGCCTCCGGGTGCGCGACGATCGCGTGGCCGAGGGCGCCGACGGCGACCTCCCATTCCGGCTGGGATTCGCCCAGGTGATCCGCCAGTGCCAGCGCGCAGCGGATGCTGTGGTAGATACTGGCCGAGCCGGTCAGCAGCGCCTCCGGAATCACGCCCGAAGGTGAACGGGCCCAACCGATTTCGCCACCCGGGAGCTGGAGTCCGAGGACGAAGTCGATGGCCGCGCGCACCGTGGGCCACATCAGCTCGGCGAACGAGTCGTCACCGGTGACCAGGACGTGGTGCCACACGCCGGCGGCGATGTAGGCGCAGAAGTTGCTGTCGGAGTTGGCGTCCTCGACGATGTCGCCGCGGAACTGGATCGGCCAGGATCCGTCGGCACGCTGGGTGCGCCGGCTCCACCGGTAGGCGGCCCGGGCGGGTTCGATCAGGCCCGCGGTGGTCAGGGCCATGGCGGACTCCACGTGGTCCCACGGATCGGTGTGGCCGAACGTCGACCACGGGATCGCCCCGTTGCGGTGCTGCGTCCGCGCGATCGACGACGCGGTGTCCACGCATTGCTGCGCGGACAGCACGCCGTCGACCTCGGGAACGTCAGCCAACGGCCGTCTCACTGGGAACCTCACTGCGCGTAGGCTTTCCGAAGTCGGACGGTTTGTCGAAGTACAAAGCCACGCTCTTGCCGATCAGCGGATCCAGGGCGGCCTCGGCGGTGCGGGTCAGGGCCGGGGCCGACATCATGTCCCAGACCAGCAGCTTGTGATAGGCGGCGATCACCGGATGGGAGGTGCGCTCCACTCCGACCGCGCACTTGAGCCACCAGAACGGCGAATGCAGGGCGTGGGCGTGATGCGTGTGGCGGAATTGCATTCCGAGACCCGCGATCTTGGCGCGCAGGTCGCTGGCCCGGTAGATCCGCACGTGCCCGCCCTCGTTGGCGTGGTACTCGTCGGACAGCAGCCAGCAGATCTGCTCGGGCAGCCAGCGGGGGACGGTGACCGCCAGCGTGCCACCGGGTTTGAGTACCCGGACCAGTTCGGCGATGGCGGCGTCGTCGGCGGGAACGTGTTCGAGGATCTCCGAGGCGATCACCACGTCGAAGGTGCCGTCGTCGTAGGGCAGTGCCAGCGCGTCGCCCACGACGGCCTTCGCGCGAGCGGATTCACCCGCTTGACCTTCGGCGGCCATCGCCTCGAACATCGTTGCCACAGCGGCCATATCGGATTCGCTCATGTCGAACGCGGTGATGTCCGCACCGCGCCGGTAGGCCTCGAAACTGTGCCGGCCGGCGCCCGCGCCCACGTCGATCACGGAGACACCCGGCCCGATCCCGAGCCGGTCGAAGTCGACGGTCAGCATGCCCGGCTCCGTTCGATCGCGCGCTGATAGACGGAGACCGTCTGGGCCGCAACGGATTCCCACGAGTACACGTCCACGGCCCGTTGCCGGCCGGCGATCCCCAGTTGGTAGCGCCGCTCGGGCGAGTCGAGCAGGTTCCGCAGCACCGTGGTCAGTTCCTCCGCATCACCGGGTTTGACGAGTTCGGCGCACAGGCCCTCGGAACCGAGCACTTCGGGCAGCGCCCCGGCCCGGCTGGCCACGATCGGAGTGCCGCTGGACATGGCCTCCACCGCCGGCAGCGAGAAGCCTTCGTACAGCGATGGGATGCACGAGATCTCCGCGGAGGCGAGCAGCGCGGCGAGTTCGGCGTCCGACAGCCCGCTGGAGACGTGCACGATGTCGGAGATACCGAGCTCGGCGATCCGCTTCTCAGTGGGCCCGTTGGGTTCCAGCCGGGCCACCAGTTGCAGTTCGACATCGCGCTCGGTGCGCAGCTTGGCGACCGCGTGCAGCAGGTTCGCCACCCCCTTCAGCGGCACGTCGGCGCTGGCGATGGCGATGATCCGGCCCGGAACCCGGGGCTGCAGCGTCGGCTTGAACAGTTCGGTGTCCACACCGAGCGGAACGACGTGCAACTGGTCGGGCCGGACGCCGAAATCGTCGGCGATATCTGCGGCCGAGGTGCTCGACACGGTCAGCAGGTCGGGGATCTGCCGCGCGACGGTCTTCTGCATCTGCGCGAATCCGTACCAGCGGCGCACCAGCGGCTTGCGCCACCATCGGGCGGCGGCCAGGTCGAGCACCCGGTCCCGGGTGATCGGATGGTGCACGGTGGCCACCACCGGGGTGCCCGCGGCGGCCACCTTCAGCAGGCCGGTGCCCAGACTCTGGTTGTCGTGCACGATGTCGAACCGGGTGGCCGGGTCGCGCTGGCACTCAGCCAGGATCCGCGCGGTGCGCAGGCCGAACGTGCGGGGCTCGGGGAACCCGGCCGTCCACATGGTCAGCAGCTCTCGCAGGTCGATGCGGTCCCGGATCTCGCTGGGCCGCGGCACCCGGAACGGATCCGGCTCGCGGTACAGGTCCAGGCTGGGGACCTCGCGCAATGTGACGCGCTCGTCCAGGCCGCCCGGATAGGGCGGGCCCGAGAAGACCTCGACGTGGTGGCCGAGTTCGACCAGCCCGCGGCTGAGGTGGCGCACGTAGACGCCCTGCCCGCCACAGTGGGTCTTGCTGCGGTAGGACAGCAGCGCGATCCGCAACTTCTGGCTCACGCGGCCGCTCGGGGATCTCGGGGGAAAAAGCTGGACATGTGTCTGGACCTTAGTTCGCTGAGCTAACTGGCGCAACGCGCCCGGCTTCCGGTGACCTGTCAACAACCGGTGTTGAGTACCCGCTCGAGCGTGTCGGCAAAAAAATCGGCCGACGCGATGGACAGGCACATCGGTGGCTTCATCTTCAGCACGTTCATCCGGTCGCCGGTGGGCTGGACGATGATCCCCAGCTCGCGCATGCGTTCGCAGATCGCCGCCGTCTCGGCCACCGCAGGCTCGAGAGTCACGGGATCGCGCACCAACTCGACGCCCATGTAGAGGCCGCAACCATGCACCGCGCCGATCAACGGATGCCGGGTCGCCAGCTCGATCAGCCGGGCACGCAGGTGGTCTCCGACCACCAGGGCGTTGTGCTGCAGCCCCTCGCGTTCGATCACATCCAGGACGGTCAGCCCGACCACGCAGGACACCGGGCTGCCGCCGGCCGAGGAGAAGAAATAGCCCTGGCTACGGTAGGCATCGGCGATGGCGCGGGTGGTGATGACAGCACCCAGCGGTTGACCATTTCCCATCGACTTGGCCACCGTGACGATGTCGGGCACCACCTGCTGGCCCTGGAATCCCCAGAACCAGCGGCCCAGCCGGCCATAGCCGACCTGGACCTCGTCGGCGATGGCCAGCCCGCCGGCCGCGCGCACCGCCTCGTACACCGCCGGCAGGTAGCCGTCGGGCAGCGCGATGCCGCCGGCGTTGCCGTAGAACGGTTCGCAGATGAAGGCGGCCGGTGAATGCCCTTCGGCGACAAGGGTTTCGATGCGCGCGACCGCCTCGTCGGCGTACTTTCCGGCTGCCGCGCCGCGGTGCTCGCCCCGATAGCTGTTCGGGCTGGTGACCGTGTGCACCCATGGTGGCCGGGTGGTCAATGCGTTGGGATTGTCGGCCACCGAGGTCGAGATCGCGTCGGTGGCGTAGGTCCAGCCGTGATAGGCCTCGGCGACGGCGACGACGTCGTGGCGCCCGGTGGTGGCCATGGCGAGCCGCAGGGCCAGGTCGACGGCCTCGGAGCCGGAGTTGACCAGGAACACCGTGTCCAGGGGGTCGGGCAGGGTGGCGGCCAGCCGCTGCGAGAAGTCGGCGATCGCGCCGTAGTTGAACCGGGAGTTGGTGTTGAGCCGGCGCCACTGCCGCGCAACGGCGTCGGCCAGGTCGGGGTGGCCGTGCCCGATGGCGGCGACGTTGTTCACCATGTCCAGGTAGCTGCGGCCGTCGACCGCACACAGGTACTCGCGCCAGCCCCGTTCGATCCGGGGCGGACGCCGGTAGTACTGCTCCTGCACACCGGCCAGGGCCCGCTCGCGGCGCCGGACCAGGTCACCGGCGCCCTCGTCGGCCCCGGCCTCGGGCATCCGGCCCAGCAAGGGCGCCGGATCGTGGGTCAGACCCAGCCAGCCGGGCGCGTACTCGGGACGCACGAATGCCGGCACCGGCAGCTCGCCGGTGCGGATCTGCAGCCAGAGCCGACCCGGACCCGCGGTCGCCAGGGCGGCACCGGCAGCCACAGCGTGTCCGGCGCTCACGGCGGGCCGCAGGGACTGTCCGCGCAGAACCACCACCCCGTCGGCACCGGCCAGGATCACTTCGCCATCCTGAGCGGTCTCGATCACCCCGTCCTGGGGTGCCCTCATGGTCGTCGCATCGGCCAGCCACACATCGACGCCGGTCGGTACGGTTGCCGGTGAGTCATGTTGCAGCACAACCGATCTGGTCAGTCGCGGTTGTCCGTAGCGGGTCGCCACCGCCCGCGCGCCGGCGGCCAGTGCCTGGGCCGCGGCATCCCGCTCGCACTCGGGATCGATCCACGCGCCGCCATCGACCAGGTCGGAGAGGGCCGAGAAGTCCAGCAGAGCAACATCATCGGCCGCAATGCCGGTCAGGATCGGAGCGGACTCCGGTGTCCGAACGATCGGTGGGCGGCCCACCGCGTCGGCGATCAGCGTGGTCATGACGTCGCTCGGGACGGACACGGCGCGCTCGAAGATCTGCCACTCGAACTCCAGGGCGGCGGCGGCGTAGTCGTTTCCGGCCGCGTTTCTCGCATCGACGACGGCCTGCTGATTGCCGCTGACCACCAGCGTGGCCGCCCGCAGCACCACCAGCGGCCAGAGGGCGGCGATCTCGACATCGAGTAGCGGGCGCACCTGGTCGAAGGCGGCGATCAACGGCAGTGCCGCGACGGGCTCGCCGCCCTCGTGGCGCAGCACCGAGGACACCGTCACGGCCAATTCGCCGACCGCCCAGGAATGGGTGAGGTCGCCGAAGTCGATGATGCCGTCCGGGTATTGTCCCTCGTCGGATGCGCACACCACGTTGTCGTCGGTGATGTCCCCGTGGATCGCCTGGGTGGGCAGATCGGCCGCGAGGCCGGCCACGGTGCGCCACGCGTCAGCGGCGGCGGTCTGCACCAGGTGCCGCCGGCTGGGTTCGGCGACGTAGCGGGCCAGCAGTTCGATGGTGCGATCGGCGTGCCGCAGATCCCACTGCAGCGTGCGCTGCAGACCGGGATGGTCGAACCCGGCCAGCGCCGCACCGGCACGCCCGACCAGCGCGCCCAGCGCCGCCCAGCGGTGCGACGGCACGTAGCCGTCGCCGCTCAGGGTGCCGCCGTCGAGGAAGTCGATGATCCGGCCGAACAGGATTCCCCCGGCGCCGTCGGGGATCTCGGCGATCGGCGTGATGTTGCGGGCCGCCCGCAGGCCGACGCCGGCCAGGAACGTCGCCGCCGCGTCCTGGGCCTCGATCTCGACCCGTCCGAACGCCGGATTGGCCACCTTGAGCACCCCGACCGGATCGCCCGCGACGCCGCGCAACAGGAAGTTCGCATCCTGCTGGCTGCCGAGTGCGGTGGCGGTGACGGTGCGGCCGAAATGGTCCCGTGCGATGGCCACCGCGTCGGTTGCCGAAACCACCGGCGCGGGCAGCTCACCGGCCTGGAAGAAGTCGAAGGGCTCCATCGTCACCATCGCTGATCATCTTAGATACGGTGTGTGCATGCGTGCGCTGATCATCGTGGACGTGCAGAACGATTTCTGTGAGGGCGGCTCCCTGGCCGTGGCTGGCGGTGCGGCCGTGGCGCGGTCGATCAGCGATCGGTTGGCCGGTCAGCATGGCTATGACCATGTGGTGGCCACCAAGGATTTCCACATCGACCCGGGCGCGCACTTCTCCGAGCATCCGGATTTCGTCTCGTCGTGGCCGCGGCACTGCGTGGCCAGGACGGCCGGCGCCGAGTTCCACCCCGACCTGGACACCGCCGCGGTCGAGGCGGTGTTCCACAAGGGGGCCCACGCCGCGGCCTACAGCGGATTCGAGGGCGCCGACGACACCGAGACGCCCCTGGCCGCCTGGCTGCGCACCCACGATGTCGATGCCGTGGACGTGGTGGGCATTGCGACCGACTACTGCGTGCGGGCCACGGCGGCCGACGCGGCCGCCAACGGATTCGCCACCCGGGTGCTGCTCGATCTGACCGCCGGGGTGGCGCCCGAATCCACCGAGGAAGCGCTGACCGCGCTGCGTGCCGCCGGGGTCGAACTCATCGCCGGACCCGGGACCGCGCGCTGAGTACCGACGCGGAAGTCCTTGCCGCAGCTCAGCTTTCGCTTGATGCGGCCGGCCGGCGCGACCGGGCCGAATGGCTCGGGCTGTTCGCCCACGACGGCCGGGTGGAGGATCCCGTGGGGTCCACCCCGCACGTCGGGCACGCCCAGATCGGCCGGTTCTACGACACCTTCATCGGGCCCCGGGAAATCACCTTCGACTCCCGTGCGGATTTCGTCGCGGGGTCCACGGTCGTGCGGGATCTGACCCTGAATGTCCGGATGAGCGCGGCGGTGGGAATGCAGATCCCGGCGGTGCTGGCCTACCGGCTGGCCGATACCGCCGAGGGGCTGAGAATCGCTTCGCTGCAAGCCTATTGGGAACTGGCGCCAATGATGGCGCAGTTCGCCAGACAGGGTGCGCCCGCACTGGCCGCCGGCCTGACGCTCTCACGGGCACTGCTGGCCAACCAGGGCATGGGCGGTGCGTTCGGGTTCGCCCGTGGGCTGCGCAGGCCCGGGCGCCGGGCGCGGGCCAAGGTCGACGATCTGCTCGCCGCGCTGTCCGGCGGCGACGAGCTGTCGACCCGCCGGATCCTCGGTCACGGTGCGCGGGTCGACGCCGATCTCGGGCTGCTGGTGCAGCGGCTGCGCGGCGCGCACACCAGCAAGATCCTGGCGGCCGGGCACTCCATCACGGTGTCGCTGACCGCCGGCCGATCGGAGCCGCGTGGGGTGCTGATCTTCGACTTCGCCGACGACGACACCTTTCGGGCGGTGCGCTTCTTCGGCTGAATCAGGTTTCGCGGTTGCGCCGGTAGAGCGTCCCGACCGCTAGCAGGATCAGGCTGACCACCAGGATGGCCGTGGCCAGCACGTCGATCTGCGGCGGTACCGCGGCCTTGACCGCCGCGTTGACGAACAACGGATACGTCACTGTCGAGCCGCTGACGAAGTACGTGATGATGAAGTCGTCGAGGGAAAGCGCGAAGGACAGCATCCCGGCGGCGACGATGCCCGGAACGATCAGCGGCAGCGTCACCTTGAAGAACGTCCGGGCCGGTCCGGCGCCCAGGTCCAGCGACGCATCCTCGAGTGTCCAGTCGAAGCCACGAACCCGCGCGCGCACGGTCATCGCGATGAAACTGATCTGGAATGCCACGTGCGCGATGATGATCGTGGTGAACCCGGTGGCCCAGCCCAGGTCGAGGAACAGCGTCAGCAGCGAGGCGCCCATCACCACCTCGGGGGCGGTCAATGGCAGCACCAGGAACGTCTCGACGGTCTTGCTGCCCCGGAATCGTTGCCGCACAAGGGCGATCGCCAGCAGGGTGCCGAGCACCAGTGCGACGGCCGTCGAGACCGCGGCCACCGTCAGGCTCATCTGCAGGGCCTTGGTCAGCGCCGGGTACTTGAACGGATTGAGCCAGTTCTCCAGGGTGAAGCCCTGCCAGGTGTAGTTGAATTTGCCGGCCGGCTTGTTGAACGAGAACAGCACGATCACGAAGATCGGCAGGAAGATGTAGAGCATCACCAGTCCGGCGACGACGCGCAGCGCCAGATCGCCGAACCGGCCGTTGCCGCCAAAGCCGCGCAGCCCACGCCGCCGGCCGCCACCCGCCTTTTCCAGGGATTCCGTCACCGTGGCGGGGGCCGTCATACCAGGTCCTCCGTACCCAGGGCGCGGGCGTACGACAGCACGCCCACCAGGATCATGGCCATCAGCACGAAACTGAGCGCCGCGGCGGCCGGATAATCCTTGACCACCAGGAACTGTTTCTGGATGACGTTGCCGATCATCGTGGTCTGCGTACTGCCCAGGTAGTCGGCGTTGATGAAATCACCGACGGCCGGGATGAACACCAGCATCGACCCCGCGATCACACCCGGCAGCGACAGCGGCAGGATCACCTTCCGGAACGCCCGGAACGCCGAGCTGTACAGATCCTTGGACGCTTCGATCAGCCGCGGATCGATCTTCTCCAGGCTGACGTAGAGCGGCAGGATCATGAACGTCATCGAGTTGTAGACCAGGCCGCCGATGACCGCGTAGGGGGTGGACAGCAGCCGGCCGTCCACCAATCCCAGCGCATCCAGCACCTGCACGATGTACCCGTCGTCGGCGAAGATCGTCTTCCACGCCAGCGTGCGCACCAGGAACGTCACGAAGAACGGCAGGACCACCAGGCCGAGCAGCAGGTTCTTGTACCGGCCCGACTTGAAGGCGATGACGTAGGCCAGGGGATAGGACAAAAGCAGCGAGATCACCGTTGCCGCAAGGGCATACGTGAGCGAACGGATGATCTGATCGCTGTACAACGAGAATGCCTGCGCGTAGTTGCCGAAGTCCCACGCGAAGGTCAGCTTCGGCAGGTACACCGAGCCGCCCATGGTGGACAGCGACGTCCGGAACAGCGAGAAGAACGGCACCACGAAGAAGATCGCGAGATACGCCAGCCCGGGCAGGATCATCAGGTACGGCGCGACCCTGCTGCGCTGGCGACTGCTACTGGCTACCCCTGCCATCGGCGCTCAGCTGCCGGTGACGGCGGCGTATGCGGCGTTGAAGGCCTGGGTGTCCTCGTCGGACAGGGCCGGCCAGGTTCTCAGGTTGGCCTTCATCGCGTCGGTCGGGTTGATCAGCGGGTTGGCCGCCAACTTCTTGTCGATCTTGTCGAGTTCCTCGGTCATGTCCGAGAGAACGGGCACGTACTGGGTGAATGCGACCAGCTTGGCGTAGTTGGGCCGGTCGTAGACGTAGTCGATCCACGCTTCGGCGGCATGCTGGTTCTGTGTGGTGTACGGGATCACCTGGGTGTCGATGAACCAGTCGCCGCCGGACTCCGGGATGATGAAATCCAGATCCGGGTTGTCGGCCTGCAGCTGCACGATGTCACCTGAATATGCCTGCGCCACAACGATGTTGCCGGCCGCCAGATCGTCGGCGTAATCGTTGCCGGTGAACCGCCGGATCTGGCCCTTGTCCTTCTGCTCCTTGACCAGGTCGACCGCCTTCTGGATAGTCTCCAGGGTGGGTTTCTCGGGCGAATTGCCCTGCGAGGACATGATCATGCCCAGGCCGTCCTGGGTGTCCGACAGCAGGCTGACCTTGCCCTTGAAGGCGGGATCCCACAGGTCGTCGATCTTGGTGATCGGCCGGCCGGTGGCCGCCTTGTTGTAGGCCAGGCCCACCATGCCCGTCATATAGGGCGCCGTGTACTTGCGGCCCGGATCCGAAACGTCGTTCAGCAGATCGGGGCGCAGGTTCTTGCGGTTGGCCACCCGGGTTTCGCTGATCTCGTTGAGCCAGCCGAGTTGCTTGAGCCGCAGCGCCATGAACTGGGTGGGCACCACCAGATCGGCGCCGATGTCCTGCTTGCGCGACAACGGCTCCTTGTTCTTGGCGAACCACTCCTCGTTGTCGTTGAAGTCCTCCTTGTAGTCGACCGTCAGGCCCGACGCGGTCTGGAACGCGGCCACGAAGCCGTCGGCCATGTACAGCGGCCAGTTCGAGATCCGTAGATGGCCGGAGGCCTTGGCGCCGTCGTCGGGGGTGGTCGCCGTCGCCGTCGTGCCGCCACCGCCGGAGTCCTTCGACCCACAAGCGGCCAGGAACGACGGCCCGAGAACCAGGGCCGCCGCGGCGGCGCCGCCCCTTCCCAGGAATCGGCGCCGGGACGTGCGGTTGGCGGCCAGTCGGGCGGCCAGGAGTCGGGGATCGAATTCGTCGTTGGAGGCCATACCTGCGCTGCCTTTCGTCGGGGGTTTGGGTCGGGTCGGCTCGATGCTCCGGGTTGGTCAGGAGTCGTCGAGCATCTCCTCGAGATCCTCGGTGGTGGGGATGTCGGCGGCCGGGAGCACCAGTGACGCCGAGGGTGCCCAGCTGACGTGCACCTGGTCGCCCGGCCGCAGCAACGGCAGGTCGTCGTCGGGCCCGATATGGGCGACGATCGGCGAATCGTCGGCAGCCGCCAGGCCCAACCGCACGACCGGGCCCTGGAAGGTCAGATCGGTGACGGTGGCGGGAACGACGGCGAGTTCGCTGGCCGGCGCGGCCGGGATTTGCATGATGACGCGGACCCGTTCCGGTCGGATCATCAGGGTCGCCTGGCCCCCGGGTTCGATGGTGGTGGAGCCCGGCGCCGCCGGCAGCTTGGTGCCCAGCACCTCGATCTCGACCAGATTCTGACCGGCGGACTGGCCGGCGCGGCCGGTCTGGCGGCCGTGCCACAGGTTGGCCTGGCCGATGAAGCTGGCGACGAACACGGTCGAGGGCCGGTCGTAGATCTCGGTCGGAGTGCCGATCTGCTCGACGTTGCCGGCGTTCATGACCGCGATGCGGTCACTCATCGTCAGCGCCTCCTCCTGATCGTGGGTGACGTAGACGAACGTGATGCCGAGCTCACGCTGGATGCGCTTGAGCTCGAACTGCATGACGTGACGCAGTTTGAGGTCCAGCGCACCGAGCGGTTCGTCGAGCAGCAGGGCGCTCGGATAGTTGACCAGGGCGCGGGCCAGGGCGACGCGCTGTTGCTGGCCGCCGGACAGCTGCGCGGGCTTGCGCTGCGCGAAATCCGTCAAGCGGACGACCTCGAGCAGTTCATCGACGCTGCGCTTGACCTCGTCTTTTCCCTTCTTGGAACTGCGCGGCCCGTACGCCACGTTGTCCCACACGCTCATGTGTGGGAACAGTGCGTAGTGCTGGAAGACGGTGTTGACGTTGCGTTTGTGCGGCGGGACCCGGGAAACGTCGGTGCCCGCGAGCCGGATGGCGCCCTCGGTCGGCGTCTCGAACCCGGCAATCATCCGCAGCGTGGTGGTCTTGCCGCAGCCCGACGGGCCGAGCATCGAGAAGAACTCGCCGGAGCCGATGGAGAAGTCGGCGTCGGCAACCGCAACGTAGTCGTCGAACCGCTTGGTGACGTGATCGATCTCGATCACGGGAGTGCCCGCGGGAGGCGCCGCTCCGCGTTGTTGCTGTGCTGAATGGCTGTCTGTGGCCTGGGTGCCTGTCTCGGTCAGGACTCGACCTCTCTGTTCGTTCCCCCGTCCGTTAACGATCACCCATCCGGGGACATGCCGCAACCGATTCCGTGTCCAAAGTTCACTTTGGCGATGGATTCTGTTGTTCAATCAACCGCCGCGGACCAGATCCGATCGACGTCGTCGGGCCCGGGCTGGGCCGGGTGCACCTCGTCCCGCAGTGCCTGACCGACCAGCAGCCGGCCGGTATTGACCAGGTGAGCACGCATTGCGGCGGCCGCCGCGGCGGGCTGCCCGGCCAGGATGGCGTCGACGACGGGCGTGTGCTCGGCGTCGATGTCGGTGATCGACCGGGTGCGTTCGGCGGTCGAGGCACCGAGCAGGCGGGTGGTCTCGCGCAGGCCTTTGACGATGTCCCGGGCACGCTGATTGCCGGCCCACTCCAGGATCAGATCGTGTAGCCGCAGGTCGTGGCGCATGAATTCGTCCTCGCCGCCGGTCTGGACCGCCTCGCGCATGAGGGTGCGTTCGGCCCGCAGCGCGTCGGCCAGGCCGGGGTGCGCCGTGGCGGCAGCGCGCTGGACGGCGGGCAGTTCCAGGGCCAGCCGAACCGCGAAGATGTCGGCGATGTCGGACGAGCGGGGGAGCCGGATCCGGAATCCCTGACGCGCCTCGAAGGTGATCAGCCCGACCTCCTCGAGGCGCAGCAGTGCCTCGCGGACCGGCGTGCGGGAGACGCCGAGGGACGCGGCGAGTTGGTAGGCCGAATACCGGACACCGGGCTTCATCCGGCCGTCGTCGATGGCGGCCCGCACGGCGGCGACCGCCTGCTCGACGCGCCGGCCGCCGCCAGGATCGAGCGGTTCGAGGTCGGGGAGGCCCTGGGCCACCGGCGAACTGTAGCATGCTACGAATGATCGGCGCGGAGTCATTGTCCCGGCGGCTGACGGCGGCCGGGCTGGCCGATGTCCGTCATGACGGCACCACCCGGGCGCTGTACTCCTCGGACGCCTCGCTGTATCGCGTGCCGCCGCTGCTGATGGCCGCGCCGCGCGACGCCGACGAGGTGGCCGTCGTGCTCGAGGTGTGCCGGGCCGAGGGCGTGCCGGTCACCGCCCGCGGCGCGGGGACGTCGATCGCCGGCAATGCCGTCGGCACCGGCGTGGTGCTCGACTTCAGCCGGCACATGGGCCGGGTGCTCGCGGTGGACCCGGACGCGGCGACCGCCACCGTCCAGCCCGGTGTGGTGCAGGAGGATCTGCAACGGGCCGCCGCCCCGCACGGGCTACGGTTCGGGCCGGACCCGTCGTCGTCGTCACGCTGCACCATCGGCGGGATGATCGGCAACAACGCCTGCGGGACACGTGCGCTCGGGTACGGCCGCACCAGCGACAACCTGCTGGGGCTGCGGGCGATCACCGGATCCGGGGCGGCCTGGAACGCGCCCGCGGTGCGCGACGGCCTGAGCGCGGTCGCCCGGGCCGGGCTGGGCACCATCCGGACCGAGTTCGGCAGGTTCGGCCGGCAGGTGTCCGGGTTCGCGTTGGAGAACCTGTTGCCCGAGCAGGGTTTCGGCGTACACCGGCTGCTGGCCGGGAGCGAGGGCACGCTGGCGGTCATCACCGAGGCCACCGTGCGGCTGGTGTCCGAACCGGCGCACCGGGTGCTGGTGGTGCTCGGCTACCCGGACATCGCGGCCGCCGGCGACGCGACACCGGCGGTCCTGACGCACGGCCCGGTCGCCTGCGAGGGCATCGACTCCCGCATCGTCGACGTGGTGCGCGACCGACGCGGACCGGGTGCCGTGCCGCCGCTGCCGCGAGGTGCGGCCTGGCTCTTCGTGGAACTCACCGGTGACGACCCGGCCGAGTTGTCGGTGCGTGCGGCGGAGCTCGGAAATAGTTGTGGTGCAATGGATTCCATGGTGGTCGTGGACACCGGTCGGGCCGGCGAGCTGTGGCGGATCCGGGCCGACGGCGCCGGGCTCTCGGGCCGCAGCCCGGCGGGTCTGCCCGCCCACGCCGGCTGGGAGGACGCCGCGGTGCCCCCGGAACGAATGGGCGACTATCTGCGCGACTTCGACGCCCTGATGTCCGGTTACGGACTGACCGGCCTGCCCTACGGCCACTTCGGCGACGGCTGCCTGCACATCCGGATCGATTTTCCGCTCCAGGATCCGGGTGGCACCGCGGTGTTCCGCGAATTCCTCTTGGCGGCTGGGCAATTGGTGGCAGGCTACGGCGGGTCACTGTCGGGCGAGCACGGTGACGGCCGGGCCCGCGGCGAGTTGCTCCCGCTGATGTACTCACCGGCCGCGCTGGCGTTGTTCGCCGCCGTCAAGGACGTGTTCGACCCGGACAACATCCTCAACCCCGGCGTCATCGTGGACCCGCGCCCACTGGACGCCGACCTGCGCGAGCCGGCCCCGGTCTGGCGACGGGACCTGGCCTTCGCCTATCACGGCGACGGCGGGGACTTCACCCAGGCGGTGCATCGCTGCACGGGCGTCGGAAAGTGCCGCGCCGACAACACGTCCGCGGGTGGGGTGATGTGCCCGTCGTACCGGGCCACCCGTGACGAGAGAGACTCCACCCGTGGCCGGGCCCGGGTGCTGCAGGAGATGATCAACGGCAGCGCGGTCACCGGCGGTTGGCGCGCTCCCGAGGTGCACGAGGCGCTCGATCTGTGCCTGTCCTGCAAGGGATGCCTGTCGGACTGCCCGACCGGCATCGACATGGCGGCCTACAAGGCCGAGGTCCTGCACCAGAGCTACCGGGGGCGGCTGCGGCCCGCCTCGCACTACTCGCTGGGCCGGTTGCCGCGCTGGGCTGCGCTGGCCGCCCGGCTGCCCCGGCTGGTCAACGCCGCCGCGGGTCTGCCGGGCCTGGGGGCGGCCGGGCTGTCGATGGCCGGGGTGGATCCGCGCCGCAGCATTCCGCCGTTCGCGCGCAAGACATTCCGGTCCTGGTTCCGCGACCGTCCGGTGGCCCCCGGGGATCCGGTGCTGCTGTTCGTCGACACCTTCACCAACTACTTCACGCCCGAGGTCGGAGTGGCCACCGTCCGGGTACTGGAAGCCGCCGGGTATTCACCTCGGCTCACCGACCGTCAGCAGTGCTGCGGGCTGACCTGGATATCGACCGGCCAGCTGGACGCGGCCCGCAAGATCCTGGGCCGCACGGTGACGGCGCTGGCCGGGTCGGTGCCGATCGTCGGCATCGAACCCTCGTGCACGGCGGTGCTGCGTTCCGATGCCACCGAGCTGTTGTCCTCTGCTGATGCCGCGGCGGTGGCCGGCCGCACCCGGACCCTGGCCGAGCTGCTCACCGAAACGGGCTGGAGCCTTCCCCGGCTGGACGGGATAAGTGTTGTGGCCCAACCGCACTGCCATCATCACGCGGTGCTGGGCTGGGGCGCCGACGAGCAACTACTGCGGTCCGCGGGCGCGACGGTGCAACGGCTGGGCGGCTGTTGCGGGCTGGCCGGCAACTTCGGCGTCGAGAAGGGGCACTACGAGGTGTCGGTGGCCGTCGCCGATCAGCAGCTGCGGCCCGCGGTGGCCGCCGCACCGATCGACACCGAGATCCTGGCCGACGGGTTCTCCTGCCGCACGCAGCTGGCCGATCTGACCGACCGGCGTGGCCGGCACCTGGCCCAGCTGCTGGCCGACCAGTTGTGATTTCGGTGCATTCGCCGTCGCTGACCGACGGTTACTGCACCGAAATCGCGTCGATCACCCAGGGCGACAACAGCGGGGCCCGTAGGAAGGCGTGGTCGGTCAGCCCGAGGCGGCGCAGCAGCACCTGCATGCGCAGGATGCAGCAGCCCATCCGGACCATCGAGAACATCTCGAACCAGCCGAGATTGCGCAGCGGTCGGCCGATCAACTCCTCGTAGCGCTCGATCAGTCGGGCCCGGCTGTCGAAGCCGGGCAGTTCGGGATCGGCCTGGCTGCCCTGCGACTCCAGCATCTGCCGGCGGGTGGCCAGCCACCAGCCCAGGTCCGCCTCGGCCGGGCAGATGCAGGCCTGCTCCCAGTCCAGCACCCCCACGATGGCCCCGGAGTCGTCGCAGATGGTGTTCGACAGCCGCGCATCACCCCAGCTGACGGCGAGCGGGCCGGATTCGGTGGGCAGATTGCGGTCCAGCCAGCCGAACGCGCGGACCATCAGATCGGGTGGGTCGCTGTCGGTGGCCCAGTCGAGATAGTCGCGCCACCAACATAATTCGCCCGCCGCACCGACACCCTGGTCGCGTTGCAGCCACGGTGCCTCGGTGACGGGAACCCGCTGCAGCGCGACCAGCGTGTCCAGGAAGTCGTCGTGCAGGCGGCGCTGCGCCTGCGGCCCGGCGTCGTGCAGCCAACCCCGACCGGCGTAGGTCATGTCCGAATGCGTGTGACCGACGATCCGCGGCATCACCATGAACCGGGACCCGATCCAGCTGGTGTCGGGCTCGTAGTGAATCGGCGACGGCGTGGCAATGCCGTACCCGTGCAACAGTTCCTGCGTCCTGGTCTGGCCCGCGAGGTCATATTCGGCGAAGATGCCGCCCCCGGCCGGCGGAATGCGGATGACGTATTCGGACGTCCGGCCGTCCTGTCGCGCGCTGAACACCAGGGATTCGCTGGACCAGCCGGACGCCGCGTTGGCGGTCCGGAGATCCGACAGCTCGACGTCCGGCTCGCCCAACTGCGCGCCGAACCAGGCGGTGAGCTGGGTGCGGGTCTCGACGAGGTCGCGCTGGACGAGAGAGATGCCGGCCATTCGATGCACTTTACGTCAAAACCCCCAGATGTAACATGACCCGCGTGACTGAATCTCCGGCGGCGCCGGACTACGTGGCCTACGGGCCGTTGAATGATCTGAGCAGGTCGTTGGCCGTGCTGGTGCACGGATTCCCGGACACCCCGCATACCTGGCGGCACCTGGGCCCGCAGCTCGTCGCCGAGGGTTATCGCGTGGTCGCGCCGTGGCTGCCCGGGTATCTGGGCCAGGCCGACGGTCCCGTGACCGTCGGCACCTACGTGAACCGGATCCTGGAGCTGCACGGGGAATTCGGTGGTGATGAACGGGCAGTGCTGATCGGCCACGACTGGGGCGCCAACGCCGGCTACGGCGTGGTGAACCGCGCGCCGGCCGCGTTCTCCCGGTTCATCGCCCTGGCGGTGCCCCCGACGGCGGCGTTGGGGGCGGGCCTGTTCGGCTACCAACAGTTGCGTCGGTCGTTCTACGTCTGGTTCATCCAGCAGGTGGGCCTGGCCGAACCGGCCCTGCTGGCCGACGGCTTCTGGGAGCAGCTGTGGGCCGACTGGTCACCGGGCTACGACGCCCGCGACGACATCGCCGAACTGCGCCGCCACGTCACCGCTGAGACCATCGCCGACGTGATCAACCCGTACCGGGCCAACTTCCACCCGGACCTCACCGATCCGCGGTTCGCCGACCAGGCGGTCGCCGCGCTCTTCCCGCCGACCGTGCCGACGCTGTATCTGCACGGCGCCAACGACGGTGCGATCGGCGCCGAGTTGCTCACCGACGTCGAAACCTACCTGCCGGCAACGGGTTCGGCCTTCCGGTTGGTCGAGGACGCCGGCCACTTCCTGCACCTCGAACGCCCCGACGAGGTCGCGGGGCTCATCCGGGCCTGGCTCGTTTAGGTCCCGGACCGCGTCGAGAGGCGCTCGGCGCCGGTGAACCGCCCGTGGCGCGGGTCCAGCCCGGCCGCCAGCCGCAGCTCGGCCAGGAAATCCTCGGGGGTTCCGCCCTGAACCAGGTAGTGGCACATTGCGATTCGCACCACCGCGGCCGCCGCGACGTCCGAGTTCGCACCGGGGATCACCCGTGCGATCCGTTCGTGCATGATCGGGATGACCCGCTGCATCTGACTCAGCACGTGCTCGGGCTCGATGTCCACGATCGATCCCAGCGAATAGGAATCCTGGAAGTCGACGACGAACCGCAGCGCGGCATCGAGGCGCTGCGGACCGTCCAATCCGGCCATCGCCTTGGCGATCCCGGCATCGAAATTGTCCTGCTCGTAGAGCGCGAACGCGTTGAGCAGACCCTCCCGTGAACCGAAGTAGCGGTACAGCGTCGGCCGGGACACCTTGGCTTCCGCCGCGACGTCCGAGAGCTGCAGATTGCGATGCCCACTGCGGGCGAACACGACGTGGGTGGCGTCCAGGATGCGCCGACGCGTCGACGGTTCCAGATCGCCGATCGCCATTGGAGATCACCACCCAATCGAGTCAGAGTCCTTTACATGAATAGCCCATAATGTCACACTGGGGCGGTCCGTGTCCTGGGTCGAGCACGGCGGAAAGAAGGGGCACGGCGATGACGGATCTGGTGATCCGAAAGATCCCGTGGGAATTCGACGCCGACGTCCCGTTCCGTTGGCAGCCCACGAACCCGAACTTCGGAATCTTTTGCAACGCTTTCACATTCATCGCGGTGCCGTTCGAGAAGTACATCATTGCCTCGCTGCGCCAGGCCCAGGACCGGCTCGATCGCGATCCGGACGTCGCCGCCGAGGCCGAGGCCTTCCTGCGGCAGGAGGCGCAACATGCGGCCGCCCATCGCAAGCACATGCTGGCGTTGATCGCGCGTTACCCCGAGCTCGAAGAGTGTTACCAGGACACCGTGGCGTCCTACGACCGACTGCTGGCCGAGCACCCGGTGGAGTTCCACGCGGCATACGTCGCGAACCTGGAGGCCACGTTCACCCCGCTGTTCAAGGTTTTCCTGGACAACCGGCAATCCATGTTCGACGGCGGCGACCCCCGGGTGGCCGCGTTGATGATGTGGCATTTCGTGGAGGAGATCGAGCACCGCAGTTCGGGTTTGGTCCTCTATCGTCACCTGTGCCCGGACCCGCGGTATCGCACCAGGCAGTTTCGGTCCACCTTCCGGCACACCGCCGAGATCGCCGCCAATATCGCTCGGGCGTTCGACCGGCACATCCCGTTCGAGGACCGCGGGGCGTCGGCCGAAGCCCTGATGTCGCCGGAGCTGCTGGTCGACGAGCTGAAGTTGCGCGGCCCGGGTGGTGCGCGCCGCCGCGCCCGTGCCGGTGGTGCGCCCACGCTGTTCGCGGCGGTGCCGACCGGCGACCTGACCAGAATGCTCTGGCGGCTGGCACTTTCGCAGCTGCCCAACCACGACCCGGCCAATCAGCCGCTGCCGCCATGGGCGGACACCTGGATGCGGGAGTACGACCGGGGCGCCGACATGACCCGCTTCGTCGGCAACCCGCCGGCCGACCGAGAGGACTGACCGAACACGTGCTGTCGACCAACTACGGCGATCTGGTGCCCGAGGATGAACTGCTGACCCATCAGATCGTCGACACCTTCGCTACCGTGAGCCAATCCGATCCGTCGTGGACGGAAAAGATCTGGACCATCGCGCACGCCAGGGACAACTCGCTGCAACTGGTGCTCGGCGTCGGCAAGTACACCAACCGCGGGGTGTTCGATGGGGCGGCCGGCGTGTGCCGCGGCACCGAGCAGTGGACCGTGCGGGCGGGCCGCCGGCTGTCGAGCGATCCGTCGACCGCGGACGTGGGCCCGGTGCACTACCGGGTGGTGGAGCCGCTGAAGTCCATCCGCGTGACGCTGGATCACAACGAGCACGCGCCGATCGCATTCGACGTCACCATGACCGGGGATTTCCCTGCGGCGCTGGAGGATCCGTGGCCGGATCGCAGCCCGGACGGCTACCGGGTCACGCACAATGTGCTGCGCTATCACCAGGTGGGGACCGCCGAGGGTTGGGTGGAGCTGCATGGTGAGCGCATCGCGGTCACCAGTGAGAACTGGATCTCCATCCGGGACCACTCCTGGGGGCTGCGGCCCGGCGTGGGCAAGCCGATCCCCGGCCTGCCGCGCCGGGGCCGGCACCGGATCAACCAGATGTTCATGACCTGGCTGCCGATGACGTTGACCCGTCCGGACGGTTCGCGGTACTCGCTGTTCGTGTTCCGCCAGGAGGAGCGTGGCGACGGGTTCAGCGAGATCCGTTGCCAGGCCGAGCAGCAGAACGATGACGGCACCTCTCGGCGGTTCTCCGATGTCATCCAGGATTTGCATTTCCGGGATGACAACCGGCGGTTCACCGAGGGCACGCTGACCCTTGTGGATCGCGACGGCACCCAACGCCCGCTGCACGTGACTGCGGCCGGGCCGGGCGGATTCCACCTCGGCACCGCCGGCTACTACGGCTGGAACGACTGGGTGTACGGGGAATGGGTGGGGGACCTGAAGGTCGAGGGCAGTCACGTCACCGATTGCGACAGCCCGGAGAACGCTCGCAAGCTGCATCAGTTGCGTGATCTGCTGGTGCGCGTCGAGGACCCCGTCGGCGGCGGCACCGGACTGGGGAACCTGGAGTCCTTCGCGCTGGGCGCCATACCCGAACTCGGCCTGACAGAAGAGAATTCGTTCCTGTGACACTGTTGCATCACGCCGGCATCTGCGTCTCCGACATGGCGGAGTCGCTACGGTTCTACGTCGACGGCATCGGACTGGCGGTGCTGGTGGACACGGTGCTGCCGGCCGATCTGCACCCACTGTTGGGCGTGCACACCACCTCGGTGCGCACGGTGTTCCTGGGCGACCCGGCGAACAGTTACGCCGGTATCGTGGAACTGCTCGACCTCGGCGTGCCGGACCGTGTCGATGCCCCGGCCCAGTCCGGCCTGCCGGCCCGCGGGGTTTTCCTGCTGTCGGTCCAGGTCGACGTTACCGCGACCCTCCAGCGGCTCGCCGGCCTGGGGCTGGGCGGAACGCCGCGCACCATGCCAACACCCGACGGTGGGCTGGCCGCTACCGTGGTCGACCCGGACGGTGTGATGGTGGAACTGCTCAACCGCGGCCGGCTGTCGCTGATGGAGCAATAGTGGATGAAATCCGAACTGTGGACAACCGCAACCAGCAACTCAACGCCGATGCTGGCCCGACACCGGTTGGCCCTCCCGCTCGGCCGCCATGGCCGAGCGATTGACCTTCGTGGCCGCGCTGCGCGGAATCGCGTCGACGAACTCGACCGTCTTGGGTACCTTGTACCCGGCCAATCGGCTCTTGGCGAAGGCGATCACGTCCGGTGCGCTCGGCGGCCGCGAAAGATCGGCCGGCTCGACCACGGCGTGCACGCGGCGGCCCCACTGTTCGTCGGTCAATCCGATGACCACCACATCGGCGATCCCAGGATGGTCGATCAACGCCGATTCGACTTCGGCGGGAAAAACATTCGCGCCACCGGAGACGATCATGTCGGTGCGCCGGTCGGCGATGTAGAGGTAGCCCTCGGCATCGAGGTGTCCGAGGTCTCCGGCCGAGGTGAAGCCGTCGGCCGTGGTCGGCAGCGGGGCGGCGCCGCCGATGTAGCGGTAGCCCCCGGTCATTGGGGCCCGTAGGTAGATCTCGCCGAATACTCCTGTCCCCAAAGGCTTTCCGTGGTCGTCGGCGATGCGGACCTCGGTGTCGCGGAAGCCCCGTCCGACGCTGCCGGGATGCGCGAGCCATTCGTCGCCGCGCAATGCGGCCAGGCCGAGATTCTCGGTCATCCCGTAGGCCATCACCACCTGCTGCGGACTGAGCAGTTCGAACCAGCGGCGCAACAGCGTCTGGGGCATGACGGCCGCGCCCTGCAGGATCCACACCACGCTGGACAGATCGCGGGACTCGACGCCGGGCACGTCGGCGATTCGCGCCAGCATCGTCGGGGTGGCGGTGAAATTGGTGACGCGGTGGCGTTCGATCGCGTCGAGAACCTGGCCGGCATCGAACTTCTCCAGGACGATCAGCCGGTCGCCGCCCAGCAGGTAGTTCAGCGTCCCGAAACCGTTGGTGTGGTACATCGGTGCTGGCACCAGGATGACCTGAGGCACATCCCCGATCTCCTGGGGCGTCCATTGCGCCATGAACGGCTGCGCCTTCTCCGGGGTCCACAGCGCCGGCGCGGTATTGACGATGATCTTCGGCAGGCCGGTGGAGCCCGAGCTGCAGATGCCGTTGACTGCCGGGGAGACGATGTCGGGCAGAGCGGAATCGTCCTGTGACGCGGCCAGTGTGGTCAGGTCGGTGACGTTGTCCTCGCTGAGCACGAAAGCTGGGGCGATCACCTCCAGCAGCCGCTGCTGTTCCCAGTCGGGGAGGTCCCAGCGCATCGGGATCGGTACCGCCCCGATCTTCCAGGTAGCCAGTGCGGCGGCGATGAGCTCGACTGAATTCGGGACCGACAGTGCCACAAAGGATTCCGTTGTGGCACCCGAGGCCAGCATGGCGCGGGCCCACTGATTGGCCAGCCGTTCCAGCGCATCCCAGCTCAGGGTGACCTCGGTCCGGTCGCGCTTGATCAGTGTCAGCGCGGGGCCCTCGGGGTCGGCCTCGGCGCGGACCGTGAGTTGCCGGCCGTAGGGCACGCCCTCCTCGGGCTCAGGCGTCCCCACTTCGCCTCCGCACTTCCAGCGGCACCACGGGTGAGCGCGCCGACGGTCCGCGCACCACGGCGTTCAACCGGATCTCCGGCAGGTCCACGGCCGGGGCGACGGTGTCGAGCCACGCGACCGCCTCGGCGACGTCGCGCGCGGTGATGGCGTACATCTCGAACGGAACATCCTGCAGCATATCGGTTTCCACCGGACCGGGGGTGACGATGTTGACGTTGATACCGTCCCGGTCCACCTCGAGCGCCAGGGCCCGGGCGAAGGCGTTCATGCCGGCCTTGGCGGCCGAGTAGGCGGTGCGTCCCGGCATTGGTTCGTGGGCGGCCGAGGACGACAGGAAGATGAAGCGGGACCCGGGCCGCATCAGCGGCAGGGCGGCATGGGTCACCACGAAGCAGGAGTCCAGGTTGGCCGACATGGTGGTGCGCCACTGTTCGAAGGTCTGCTTGCGCGCATAGGTCCCGCCGAGGACACCGCCGGCGTGTACCAGCAGATCGACATGGCCCAATTCGGCCAGGGCACTAGTGAATCCGGCCGGATCGGATGCGTCGGCGACCAGCCAGCGGGCGCCGATATCGGCGGCGGCTGCGCGCAGCGCCTCCTCCCGGCGGGCCATCAGGACGACGTCGTAGCCGCGCTCGACGAGGGCGGCGCCGCAGGTCTTTCCGATGCCGCCACTGCCGCCCACGATCACGGCATTGCGCACACTCACCTGAGGACGCGGACGGGGACGTTGTGCCAGCCGATGACATTCGACATGGCAACCCGCTTCAGGCCCTCGCGGCGGATCTCGTAGCGCGGCATGAAATCCAGCATCCGGTCGATCGCGGCGATGCACTCCATCCGGGCCAGTGCGGCACCCAGGCAGCTGTGCTCGCCGTACCCCAGGCCGAGGTTCTGCGCCGTGCCCCGATCCCGGGTGATGTCGAAGGTGTCCGCGTTGGGGAAGGCCCGCTCGTCGCGGTTGGCTGCGCCCACGCAGATCATCACCGCATTGCCGGCCGGGATGGTCTGTCCATGCAGCTCAGCATCTTTGAGCGTGTAGCGCACCAGATACTGGGCGGGCGCCTCCCAGCGCAGCAGTTCCTCGACGGCCGCCGCGATCAGGCTGCGGTCGTCGAGCAGCAGCTGCCACTGGTCGGGGTAATCGGCGAAAGTGACCGCGGCGTTGCCGACGAGTTTGGTGACCGTCTCGGCGCCGGCACCACCGAGCATGGAGGCGAACGCGGTGATCTCGACGTCGTCGAGGCGGGTCATCTGGCCGTCGCCGCGGTCGACCTCGGCGGCGATCAGGTCGCTGATCATGTCGTCCTGCGGCTGGGCGCGCCGTTCCTGAATGATGTTGAAATACATCATCCCGGTCTCGATGGCGGCGGCGATCCCGGCCTCGGGCATCTCGATCTTCCCGTATTCACGTTCCAGGGACTTGTCGAGCAGCAGCCGCACCTGTTGACGCAGTTCGGCTGGGACGCCGAGCATCTGGGTGATCACCTCGACCGGGAACAGCGCCGAGAAGTCCTGCACCACGTCGAAGTTGTCGGGATCGGCGGCCGACAGGAAACGGTCGATCTGGGTCATGACGTTCTGGCGCTGCCGTTCGATGGCGCGCGGCGTGAACACCTTGTTGACAAGACTGCGCATCCGGCGGTGCTCCGGCGGGTCCATCATGATGATCAGCGGGGGCGGCGGTTCTCCGGACTTCACCATCTGCAGGTCGATCCCGCGCGATGACGAAAAGGTGGAGGTATCTTTCAGTGCCGCGGTGACGTCCGCGTGCCGGGTCAGAGCGTAGAAGTCGTAGACGTCGTTGTAGTACACCGGCGCCTCGTCGCGCATCCGCTGGTACGTGGCGAACGGGTTGTTGAAGAAGTCGTCGGAGAACGGGTCGAAAACCACCTGCGACATGGTCACTGTCTGATGCCTCTTCCGTTTTCGCGGGACCTTGACAGTTCTCGCGTCGTGGTGTGATAGTCGGCCAGAAACGAAAATAGCATTTTCAAAACTGGTTGGCGATAGCCGGGACGGAAGAAGTTTTGACGGACACGACCCCAGTGAACCCGATGGCCTGGCTGCCGCACTCGATCGCCGAGGCGGCCCTGTCGGGCACCGGTGCTCCCGACGTCGACATGGACACCGCCTGGGCGCACCTGCAGGAGCGGCTGGGCGCCGCGGAGCACCTGGTCCAGACGGCTCCGGTGAACCGGAACGCGCGCGACCATGCCGCGGGAATGCGCCACCTGATGGTGCTGATGGCGGTGGGAATCGACATGGCGCTGCGGGTCGACCCGGATCCGGTGCTCGCGGTCACCCGCGCCAAGATGGATGACATCGTCACCTGGGGCATGGAATGCCCGGACTGCGTGTACCTGAACGCCGAGATGCGGGCCGGCGAGACCTACCGGCTGAGCGGCAACCGCGGGACCGCCCGCTACGTCGGCCTGCAGACCATGGACGGCATGGCCGCCACCGCCAACTGCATGGTCGACGAGCTCGAGGTGGACGACGACGGCAATTTCGAGGTGCTGCTGTCAGCCAGCAAACCTGAAGCAAACCCGGGCAATTGGCTGCGCCTGGCCGGCGAGCATCCGGTGCTGACCGTGCGGAACTTCCTCTACGACTGGGACACCGAGACGCCCGCCATCCTGCAGATCGAGCGCGCGGGACCGGCGGCCGGCCTGGAGGATCGAACAGTAGCGCCGGAGGTGTCGGTGGCCCGCCAGCTAAATGCACTGGGTGACTTCGTGCACGAGAACCTGAAGTTCTTCCTCGCTTTCGGCGCTGCGGCCCCACCCAACGGATTCCTGCCCCCAGCGGACATGAGTTCGATGGGCGCCGCGGCCGAGAACCGGCCCGTCATCGGCAGATTCGAGCTCGAACCCGGCCAGGCGCTGATCCTGGAATTCGAGCCGCCCGCCGGCGTGTACTGGAGCGTCTCGTTGGGCAATCCCTGGCTCGGGACGATCAACTACGCCCGGCACCAGTCGAGCCTCAACGGACATCAGGCGGTGCGCGACGACGACGGCAAGGTCCGGTTCGTGCTCGCCGCGGAGGACCCCGGGGTGGCCAACTGGCTCGACACCGCCGGGCACAGCAACGGTGCGATGCTGTTGCGTTGTGTGCGAACCGATTTCGCACCGGTACCGGGCGTCCGCGTCGTCCCGTTGGACACCGTGACCGCCGAACTTCCCGCCGGCACCACCATGACGACGCCCGCCGAACGCGCCCGGGTGCTCGAAGGCCGCCGCCACGCCGTCCACGAAAGGTTCTACTCGTGACCCTTCCACAGACGTTCGGCGCCGACGACCTCGAGGCCGGCGCCCGCGCGGCCACCGGGCTGGACGATTTCGGCACCGACTACTACCGCGAGGGTCTGGAACGAACCGTCGACGGATTGAATACCGAGGCCGAACTCAACGACCTGGGCCGGGTGATCCAGCACGCCACCATCAGCAACGCACTGATCCAGCGACTGAAGGTCATCGACACCTACAAGCAGCATCCCGAGATCGATGACGAAGTGGTCGAGGGACCCGTCGTCATCATCGGGCTGCCCCGAACCGGCACCACCGCACTGGGCCAGCTGATCGCCAACGACCCGCAGTTCCGGTCGCTGCGGACGTGGGAATCCCAGCAGCCCAGCCCGCCGCCGGAGCAGGACACCGAACGCACCGACCCGCGAATCACGCAGGCGGCCGAGGGAATTGCGATGATCGACCAGATGTTCCCGGACTTCAAGACCATGATGAGCGCGCAGGCCGAGGCGGCCACCGAATGCCAGGACCTGATGGGCATGAGCTTTCGGACCTATCATTTCGACGGAGTCGTCCGGGTGCCCAGCTACACCGCGTGGTTGATGAACACCGACATGCGCGAGACCTACACCTACCACCGGCAGGTGCTCAAACTCCTTCAGTGGCAATGTAAACCGAACCTGTGGCACCTGCGGACGCCGGTGCACATGTTCGCCCTGGACGCCTTTGTCGAGGCCTACCCGAATGCGAAATTCCTCTGGAGCCACCGGGATCCGGCCAAGGTCCTGGGCTCGGTCTGCAGTCTGATCGGCTACGTTCGCAGCTGGAGCAGCGACCGCCGCGATCCGCACGAGCTCGGCGCCGAACAGCTCGCCTGGTGGGCCACGGGTGTCGGGCGGGCCATGGATTTCCGGAAGCGCGTCGGCGACGACCGGTTCGTCGACGTGTCCTTCGCCGATCTGCAACACGATTCGGTCAAGACGGTGGCGGACGCCTACGGCCAACTCGGACTCGAGTTCTCCGATACCGCGCGCGCCAACGTGCAGGCGTGGGCCGACGGTCATCAACCCGGTCACCGCGGCACCCACGACTACGAGCTGGCCGACTACGGACTCACCGAGGGTCAGGTCCGCGACGCCTTCGCGGACTACCTGGCGGCCTACGATGCCAGTGCGTGAGTCGGCTGTCGAGCCGGCCACAACCGGCGGACGTAGACGCCTGGAACCCGACCCGCAGGTTCGGTCCGCGATCCTGGCCACTGCCGGCCGGATCGTGCTGACCGACGGCGTCGGTGCGCTGAGCATTGCCGCGGTGCTCGGGCAGACGCAGTTGGGCACCCGGGCCTTCTACCGTCACTTCGGCTCCAAGGACGAACTGCTGGCGGCCCTGTTCGTCGACATGGCGCGGGCCGAGATGGAGCGCACGCGCATTCCCATGGAGGCCGCTGCGGATCCGGTGCGGGCGGTGGCGGCCTGGATCGACGGCCGGCTCGAGATGGCCTTCAACGATGAGGTTGCCGCGGACCTGCGCCGGATGTCCGTCGAGGCGCAATCCCAGATGTCCAACGCGCCGGAACTCGTGGCGGCCGCGTACGGCGAGATCCTGCATCCGCTCGTCGAATACCTCCGCCGGGGAATGGATCTGGGTCTGTTCACCGATATCGAACCCACGACCGAGGCGCAGTCGCTCCACGGTGTGGTGTGGGCCAACGTGAATCGCCACTGGGTGGTGGGGGACGGTGCGATCGCATCGCGCCCGCACGACGTCGCCGCCCTGCGCGACCGCGTACAGCGGTTCTGCCTGCGTGGACTGGGCGTCGCGCCCCCGATGATCGACGACGTACTCAACAACAACCGTTAGGAAAACATGGATCTGGGTCTGGCAGGTGCGCGCGCGGTCGTCACGGGCGGCAGCAAGGGGATGGGTCTGGCGATCGCCGAGACGTTGGCCGCTGAGGGTGCCCGCGTCGCGGTGATGGCCCGCGGACAGGAGGCACTGGACGCCGCGGTGCAGTCCTGCCTGGCGGCCGGCGCCCCCGATGCACTGGGCATCAGCGTGGACATGACCGACGCGGACTCCATTGCGGCCGGCTTCGCCCAGGTGGACGAATGGTGGGGCTCGATCAACAGCCTGGTGCACACCATCGGCCCCGGCGACGGTTACTTCGAGGACATGACCGACGCCGACTGGGACGCCGCGTTCAGCCTGGGCACCATGGCCGGAGTGCGGTCCATCCGGGCCGCGCTGCCGCTGCTGCGGACTGCCGACTGGGCGCGCATCGTCACCCTGTCGGCGCATTCGATCCAGCGGCAGAACCCGCGCATCATCGCCTACACGGCAGCCAAGTCGGCGCTGAGCAGCATCACCAAGAACCTGTCGAAAAGCCTTGCGAAAGAGGGCATCCTGGTGAACTGCGTGTGCCCGGGCACCATCGTTACAGCCAGCTTCACCGAGAACCTCGAGGACATCCTGGCCGCCGACGGCCTAGACGCCACCAACCCGGTGGACGTGATGACGTGGATCGACAACAACTTCCACCAACCCTGCGACCTCGGAAGGGCCGGCCTGCCCGAGGAAATCGCCTCCATCACCACCTATCTGGCGTCCAAGCGCAACGGCTACGTCACCGGCGCGACGGTCAACGTCGACGGGGGATCGGACTTCATCTGATGAACACCCCCGACGTGGCCGACCCGGAGTTCTG
>Ga0209023_10000638_pt1 | contig 52301 bp, 43 predicted proteins | sample LakOneMetagenome_FD_187468 | JGI IMG/M metagenome (GOLD analysis project Ga0209023, IMG submission 187468) | Freshwater and sediment microbial communities from Lake Erie, Canada (SPAdes) (version 2) | ecosystem: Environmental > Aquatic > Freshwater > Lentic | place: Lake Erie, Canada... | reverse complement strand
GCGATTGAGCTCGATCACTTGCCCGTCGAGGCTGCCGACGATCAGCAGCGTCGGCGCCGCGACATGAGGAAGCGCAGCCCCGGCAAGGTCGGGGCGGCCGCCGCGCGATACCACGGCGCCGATGCGCCCATCCCCGGCGGCCGCGACAAGGGCCGCGCCGGCACCGGTGCTCGCGCCGAAATATCCGACGCCGAGCGCAGCTGTTTCCGGTTGCACGGCCGCCCAGTCCGCTGGCGAGCATGAGCCGCTTCGCAAGCAACGGAATATCGAACACATTGGCGCGATCGCGTTCTTCATCCGGAGTCAGCAAGTCCATGAGCAGCGTTGCCAACCCCGCGCTTGACAGGCGCTGCGCGACATAATTGTTGCGGGGGCTGAGCCGCCCGCTGCCACTGCCGTGCGCAAAGATCACCAGCCCGACCGCGTTCGCAGGGACTGTCAGCAGCCCCTTGAGGCCAATGGGCCCGATCGATACCGGGCGGTTCTCGAATGTTTCCTGCATTGGCTACAATCCAAACGGATAGGTTTCCGGGCTCCCTTGCGGACGCTCATGGCCCAGCGGTGTTACGGCACTGGTCTGTTCGAACCAGACATAAGCGTCGAATTGCTCGGCCATAACGGCCTCGAAATAGTGGCTCTGAAGCTCGGTCTCCGGCCGGTAGATGACGCCGATCGCGCGTTCGAGGCGCGGGTGCGACAATGCGGAAGCAAGCTCTCGATTGGCCCCGTTTCGCCAGTCGGTCAGCGACCGTGCGATGCCCGACTGGCGGAAGGCATGTTCGAAACTGCCTTCCCGCGCAGGGCGGACCGTCTTCACTTCCATCGTGCCGCCCCAGTCGCTCGCTGCCGCGACCGTGCCCGTATCAGTCCCGAAGCCGATCAATACCGATTGCTCTCCATAGGCGGTCCGGCAGAGCTCTCCGATATTGAATTCGCCCTGCCAGCCCATCGCCGTCGCGCGCGCATCGCCGACATGCGAATTATGCGCCCAGACGACCGCACGCGTATCCTTCTGGTGAGCAAGGAGAGCCTGGAGCGTATCGAACATATGCCGGTCGCGCAGGTTCCAGGATTCGGTCGCGCCGCGATACATGATCCGGTAATAGCGCTCGGCCGCGCGGACGATCCGGGCATTCTGTTCCGCATCGAAATAGGCTTCGCCGTCCGCCTCCATATAGGCGACGCGGCGCGCCAGCAGTTCCTTGAGCTGTTCGACAGCGAAATCCTCGCAACTGTCCCGCATTCCGGAGAGGACGGCCCGGCCATATTGCTGCGGCTCGTCCTGCCAGGGCGTCAGGCAACCATAGCTTTGGCGCGCGTTGCGAGCGCGATCGGGATCGACCTTGTCCAGATAGCGTAGGACGGCGTGGATCGATTCGCCGAGGCTGTACACGTCAAGGCCCCGAAACGATGTGCGCCTTTCGGGCACCAATGGCTCATTGTGCCGTCGCAGCCAATCGGCGAATTGCAGGACTTCGGCATTGCGCCACATCCAGGTCGGGAAGCGTATGAAGGGATCCCCCCGCTTCGGCCGTCCGGCATGATGCCGCACATAGTCGTCAATCCGCGCCGCGTCGGGCCAGTCCCCTTCGACGGCGACAAGGTTGAAGCCGTGATGCACGATCAAATGGCGGGTGATTGCGGCGCGCGCGGCATAGAATTCAGACGTGCCGTGAGTCGCTTCCCCCAGCAACACGATCCGCGCATCGCCGAACCGGTCGAACATCGCGCCGAATTCTTCGAACCGTTCGGGTGGAGGGAGTAGTTCCGCGTGTCGCCTGAGAATATCCGGCAAATCGTGCGTCTCGACGGACCGGAGAGGACGCACGCTCATCGCATGAGACAATCGGCCGGCTCGGAATCGGGCGTTTCAGATGGCCGGTGGGGAAAGGGCTCGGGAAACCGGTCAGGCTCGATCAGGGGCTCTTCGATCGGCGTAGCGTCCGGCCGTTCGTCGGGATGTCGGAAAGGGTATTCCGGATCGCCGGGCGGACTGTCAGGATAGGGGTCGGGTTTCTGCAACGTATCGCACATAGGCTTCAACGCTCCCTCGATCCTTTTATGCCTCCGTCTCGAACAAAACAAATCGATTCCGGTCAATTCCCCCGTTGCGCGACCCGAACCCCATCAACCACCCGATCGCCGGGATGCAGGATCACCTGCGCGCCCGGTTCGATATTTGTCAGAAGCTGTACGGTGTCCGCATTGGCGGCCCCGATCTTCACACGCCTAAGTTTTGCGCGATTGCCCTCGACCAGGAACAGCGCCCAGTCATTGCCCGCGCGAAACAGGGCGCTTGCGGGTACGATCAGGGCGTCGGGCGAGGACCAGGTCACGATCCGGACAATCCCGCGATAGCCGTCGCCAAGGCCTTCCCGTTCCGCAGGCGGACCAACGAAATCGAGAATGACATTGACGCGCTGCTCCTCCACGCCGAGCGCGGATATCTTCGTGAAGCCCGCCGGCTCCACCAGCCGCACGCGCGCTTTTATCGGATGGCTTCCGCCCCATTGTTCGAGCGTCGCCGCAGCACCAGGCCTAACCTTCACGGCATCGGCGGACAGCAGATCGGTCACCAGTTCCATTCCCGCGGGATCGGCGATTTCGACCAATGGCGTGCCAGCCGCTACGTTTGCTTCGCTCTTCTGCCGGACGCGCAGGAGCCGCCCGCTGATCGGAGCCTTGACGAGCAAAGTGCCGGTCGCGCCTTCGCCCCGACTTTCGGGCGAAACGAGCGTCGCCCGCGCCGCGTTCAGGTCGAAGCGCGTCGCTTCGGCCGTCCGCTGCGCTTCGGTAACAAGCGCTTCCGCCTGATCGCGCGACATGCGAGCCCGGTCGAGCCCTGCCTGTGAGAGGAACCCGCGCTTGTACAGTTCCTGGTTGCGCTTGTACTCGCGCCTGGTCAGGTCGCGCCCGGCAACAGCCTGTGAAACGCGAGCCGAGGACGAGGCCACCAGAGCCTCCAGCGAGCGGACCCGTGCGCGCGTTTCATCCAGCGTCCGGGCATTGAGGAAGTCTGGCGTCGCCGGAACCATCCGCGCGATGATCGATTTAGCCGCGACCAGCTGATCGCCCGGTTCGGGTTCGACGCGGAGAAGGCGGCCGTTGATCGGCGCGGACACCACAAAGACGTCATGGGCACGGGTTTCCGCCTCATCGTCGATCGTAACCTGCATCGCCCCGCGCCCGACCTTGCCAAGGTCAACTGGCACCGGCGGGGATCGCAAGGCCATGTACACGGCCGCGGCAACAGCCAGGACGATCAGGCTGCCGATTACAAGGGGACCGATGCGGCGGTGTCTGGCCATTGGCTACTCCCTTGTCTTCAGTACTTCGACCAGGTCGAGCCGATCAATGCGCCATTTTATGAGCAGGCCCGTGATCGCCGCGGCGATCAGCACGACAATCCAGCCTTTGGCTATCGTTGCGGCTCGCATGCCGAATGGAATCGTGAAAAGATCGCTGCTGAAACTTTCCATCAGCGCGCGTGACAGGGCAATGCCCATGACCGAGCCAAGGGGCAGCGCCACCAGCGTCAGGACCGCCAGCGCACCCAGCAGCACATAGGAAACCTCGTTCTGTCGGTATCCCAGAACCCGCAGCGATGCGAGATCCCTCGCGCGTTCGGAAAGCATGATCCGCCCAGCATTATAGATCACGCCGAAGACGAGCATCATCGCAAACCCCGAAACGAACAGAGTGACCATCCCCATGCTGCGCGAAATCGTGTCGCGTATCCCGTTCAGCATGGCATCGCGAGCCGAGACGCCGGCGACCATCGGGCTTGCCTTCAACCGCGCATAGACGCCCGCTTCCGCGCTGGCATCAACGGCAAGTGCTGCTCCCGAGTAGGTCGGGCCTTCGTCGAGCAAGCCATTCAGCGTGGTAAGCGAAAGAAAGGCAGGCGAACCGACCGGGCTTTCAACAATGCCCACGACCGGCAGCTGCAGCCTTGCCTGCCGCCCTTCGGACATCTGGATGTCGAGCATGTCCCCCCTGCCGATCGCAAGTTTCCTGGCCAGCGACGCAGCGAGCAGAATCCCGAAATCTGGTGGAGAAACGGCCCTTCCGTCGAGGTCGATCACGCGGCTCAGGTCCGTGCCGGCCTCCATGCCGGAAATGCCCTGGCGTTCAACCCGGGCACCTGTCCGCAGCCGCGCCGCGATCGAACGTGTCGGCTCCACCCGCCGGACGCCGGGAATGCTTGCAAGCTCGAACAGCGCGCGCCGGTCGCGCGGTTCAGCAAAGGCAACGGTCATGCCCTGCCTTTCGGCCTGGCCGAAGGCCATGTCGATCATCTTCTCGACATTGTCGACCGAGCTCGACGATGTGATGTACAGCGCGAGCGCGCTGGAAATACCGAGGACAGCCAGGCCAGACCGGACAGGCTGCCGCGCGAGGTCGCGCAGGATGATCCGCGTCGGTTCATCAAGCCTGCGCACCTTGGCCAGCCATCGCGCCAGGAGCCCTCCATAGAATTGCGGTGCCGGGGGACGCATTGCTTCCGCCGGCGTCAGCCCGATCGCGCGCCGGACGGCCGTCGCCGAGCCGAGAATGACCGAGCCCAGTGCAGCGAGGACCGCGATCGCATAGACATCCGCGTCGCTGCGGAACTCAAGGAAGGGGAATACGAAAAACTCCTGATACATTGTCGCGCTGCCGCGCCCCAGCCAGGTCCCCAGGGCCGTTCCCAGCACCAGCCCGAAGACCGACAGCAACAAGGCGAGGTACATGTAATGGGCAGCGATCGTCCGGCTGCGATATCCGAAGGCTTTGAGCAGCCCGATCGCCTCGCGCTCTGTTTCGACCAGCCTTGCCAGCACGATGTTGAGGAGGAAGGCCGCGATACCCAGGAAGACCGGCGGCAGAAACCCGGTCATCACGCGCAGTTGGTCAAGCTCATTGAGCACGAACCGGTCCGAAATATGATGCTCGCGGCCATAGGCTGCAATTCCCCCATATCGGGAGAGCATCAGGTCGAGGCGGCGGATCACGTCGCCCTGGTCGGCACCGTATTGAAGCTTCACCAACAAGTCGTTGAACGCACCGTCCATGTCCAGCGCCGCAGCCAATGCGTCGCGCCCCATCCACAGGACGCCGAACCGGCTATTGTCCGGGAATATCTGGCCCGGGGCGATCGAGTAGACATATTCGGGAGAGAGCACCGTCCCGACAATGGTCAGCCGCAGCCGCTTTCCCCTGATCGTCGTCGCCAGCACATCACCGGGATGCAGGCGTGCAGCATTGGCGAACTGTTCGCTTATCATGACTTCGTCGGCGCGCGAGGGTTGGACCCAACGGCCGGAGCGCAAGGCCAGGTTGTTGAGGCGTGGCCTTCCCTCGATCGGCACCGAATGGACACGCGCCGATACCGGTTCCTTCATATGGGAAAGGTCGATGGTGGCAAAGGCCGACAGCCGGCTTTCCGCGACGGCCACACCGGGAATGGCCCGGACCTGCTCCATCAACCTTTCGGGTGCGCGGCTGACCGGCGCAAACACATCGGCGAAGCGATAGCGATCATAGTAGGCGATCCGCGTTTCATCGAGCGATCGCATCATTCCGATCGACATGATCACCATCCCGATCCCGGCCGCGATGATGAGCGCGATCGCGGCAGACTGGGCGCGAAGCCGCCAGAGGTCGCGGAACAGTTTCACGTTGAGGATCGACAGGCGGCCTACCACCAAAGATCCCCCGGCGCCTTGCGCTTGTCGTTCGCCCGCCGCTCGGAGAGCCGGCCATCGGCAAAAACAAAGATTTCGTCGGCCATTTCGGAAATCACTGCATTGTGTGTGATGATCATCGTCGTTGTGCCAAGCGAACGGTTGATCGTATCGAGCGCGGAGAGGACGAGCCTGCCGGTGCTGCTGTCGAGCGCGCCGGTCGGTTCGTCGCACAACAACACATCGGGGCGCTTGGCGATGGCCCGCGCGATAGCGACGCGCTGCTGCTCTCCGCCCGAGAGTTGCGATGGAAAATGGTCGACCCTTGCTTCAAGCCCGACCAGCGCCAGCGCTTCGGCAGGGTCCATCGGATCTTCGGCGATCTCGGTGATTAGCGCCACATTCTCCCGTGCGGTCAGCGACGGGATGAGATTGTAGAATTGGAAGACAAACCCGATGTTCTTCCGGCGATACCCAGTCAATTCACGATCGTCGCACCCAGCAAGATCGACATCATGGAACCAGATGTGTCCGTCGCTCGCGCGGTCCAGCCCGCCGACGATGTTGAGGAATGTCGACTTGCCCGATCCCGATGGGCCCAGAAGCACGATCATTGATCCGCCATGAACCTCCAGCGTCACGCCACGGAGCGCGTGAACCGCCGTTTCTCCTGTTCCGTAGCTCTTGGCGAGATTCTCGATACGATAGACCAGCTTGGGCGACACCGGTCCTGGCACGGTACTCTCCCCGGTTTGCGTGGTCTGCATCATGCACTCCTGCGCCAGTCGTTCGCCCGAGCCTGCCGTTCCCCGGACATAGCGGCAATCAGGAGGACTACCTAGCGGACCGGAGCTGGCAGCACTTCGCCTCCGCACAAGACCTTAGGTAGATTCCCCGAATGCGGACAGGGTGCGGTCGGGCCTAGACTGATTTCATGGCACTTGTTTCAGCGTGACGCTGCTTTCAGAAACCGGAGGTATCGATGCTCGTCCCCCACAACACTCTAGTTCTCGTCGCCGATGGCGGCCGCTTCTCCCTGTTCCGGAACCGGGGGCGCGGATTGGCGCCCGACCTCCAGCTTGTCGTCGAAAAGATGCAGCATGTTCCCGATACGGCCGATCTGGGATCCGACCAGCCCGGCACGAGCTTTCCCAGTTCGGGAGGGCGAAGGGCTTCTTACGACACGACCGATTTTCATCAGCGGGCCGAGGATGAATTCGCCGGCGAGGCTGCAAGCCTGACGGACAGGCATACCGACGAACTGGTCGAGGGCATCGTCATCATCGCAGCACCCAAGACATTGAGCGTGCTGCGCAAATCATACACGCCGAAGGTCAGGCAGCGCATCATCGCGGAAATCGACAAGGACTATGCGGCGCTGCCCGCCAAGGATGTCGAGGAACTTCTGATTGCCACGAAGGTCCTCCGCAAACCGGAATGATATCGGACACCGCGCCGTTGTCCTGACCTTATCTCCACGGCTTGGGGGATTCGAGCATCTGCTTGCCGGCGCGGGCGGCGGCCTTCAGCAGTTCCCTTTCCATACCGGTTTCGATGTCGCCCGCCTGCGTCATCAACGCCTGGACCACCGCCTGCTCGATCGCGTCCAGGCCATCCGCGCCAGCGATGTCGGGGGGCCGGCAGGGTGCGATGTCATTGAGCTGTCCGAGGATATCCTGCACGGCCTCCTGCGCCTTGATAAAGGCCGGCAACCGCTTCGCATCGCCTCGCACTCCCAGGAGGGAAATGAAAAATTCCGTCGTATACCGCAGCCGTTTTACCCCGATCCGCAATCGGTGTCGCTCACACTTCGTCAGGGTCTTGATAGTGCGCAACGGCTTTTTCAGCCGCTTCCGCTGCTTCGCTATCGTCTTCGTCGCGAATTCGGGCAGGGACTCCGGTTTCGCGCCAGCGCGGGTCGGGCCCTGCGAGGAAGCCCCCTCGATCCAGAGTGCGGTATCGAAGAGCATGCGCTGGAACGACGCGCCGCCGACCAGCAGGACAATGTCATCATAAGCCAATTTGCGCAGGCGCGCGAGCAAGGGCAGCGCCGCGCTTGCGCCTCCGGCCGCTGGCGATCCTTGCTCCGCCATCCGCGCCATCATCACATCGAGCGTACGACCGCGGCCCAGCACGGTTGCGATCGCCTTCCATTCAGCGGCGAGGATGGCCGCCCGGCCATCGCCAATGCTGTCCCGGAAGATCGATGTCGCTATCCGCAAGCGGCGAAGCGCAACCCGGCATTGATGCAGCGCCTCCGCATCGCGATGCTCAAGGATGAGCCGGTAGTTTCGCAGCAGATGGTTCAGGCAGTTCCAGGCGATGTGCTGGAACGCCGAGGCTCTGGACATGGATGGCCTCAGCCGGATGGGCCTCGGCCTGCCGGGCGGTTCGGGCAGGTTGATCGCAAGCCCCATCGCCCGCGCGCCCTTGCTGCTCGCCGACCAAGCGAGATCGGGGCCCAGCGGCAGGTCCCGCGCGAGAGAGAGCAGGTCAGGCAGGTTGCCGCGCTTGAGCTCAAGCTCGAGTTCGCAGATTTCGCAGGATTGGCCCGGCGCTTCGATCGTACCGTTGTCGAACGCAGCCTCGATCGTCGCGCGACGATATTTGATGATTCTCGTCTCGCGCTCGACGTTCGTCCTTGCGATCGGCATCAGGGGCCTCCCGGCCGCAAGGGCTTCAATCACCTTGCGAGTGGATGGGGGAAAGGCCGCAAGATCGAGCTGCTCCCGGTTGAGAGAGCAGCTATGCTCCATCTGCGTTGCAAATGTCGAACTGCCCGTGTGGGCCCGTTTCATCGTCTGCTCGATTTTCCCTCCTCCGGTGCGCAGGCGCAACCTGACTCCGGCGCTGGTGAGCCGATGATCGGCGGTATCGAAATAGGTCGAGACGAGCGTCTGCCTGACGGAACCGTCACGGAAGCGCGCGTCCCGCTTCAGCACGTCCAGCATATGCAGCGTCGAGGCCAGCTTGATCTCGGTTTCTCGCTCCATGCCGACCTTATGTGGCACCCCTGCAATAGACCGGGGCCTGAAACTCAGCCTTCCCCAATGACCCGGCAACGCCGCCGCGTCGATCCAGTGCAGCAACGCAAACAGAAAGTTTCAGCAGCATTTCTCCCACATTCCCGACTTCCGCCTTGTCCGCAGAGTCGCGAGGAAGGCTGGCACCTTCATGCGCGCGCCGAAAATGCGCTGGAATACGCGAATATACGGACAATACGATTCGGCACCAGACAATGGATGACGGAAGTTCTCGGGAAAGCGCGCCTATCCCTTCGCATTGGGAAACGACCCAGGCGCCGGCCGCTCGTTCCGCCATCGCAACAGGATCAGCATGGCCAGAAGCGGGATCGTCCAGGCAACACGCGCCTGATACCGGTCGGAAACGCCCGAAAGCATGCCGCAGATTGCGGCGTTGCTCGCCAGCCCGGCAACAGCGACGAAAAGTGTGCCCCACTCAAGCGTCGTCAGACGGCGGCGCAGCAGGAAGATGGCAACAAGGCTTGCTGCAAACGCCACATAGATCACGACCGACATCCAGAAGCGCAGATGGGGGCGATCCTCCGCAACTTCCAACAGGTCGACGCGCCCCGTTGGCCCGGCGACCAGCGCCGATCTGAAATCGACCTTGCCAAGCCCGAAGCTGGCAAACTGCCGCAGGGAATTGCTCACCGAACTGTGCAATTGCATCATCGGGTATTCCAGCGCTGCGGCTCGCACGATTGGCCATTCCTCCTTGCGAATTCGTTCCATCTGTTCGGGCGTCGCGCGGTAGCGGACGCCATTCTTTTCCCAGAGGAAAGCGCGCGGATGCGTCGGGAAATCCGTACCAAACACTTCGCATATCGCATATCGGTCACGCGCGCAGTGCGCCTGCAGGTAGAGGCGCCCGGGCCCGTCCGCGACCGAACGGGCAAGCAGGATCGGGTAACGCTTCGGTGCGATGCTCGCAGTCCCAAATCCGGCATAGGACAAGGTCAGCATCACGACCAACGCAAGGAGCGGCGCGCTCAGGACCCATAGTGCATCGCGCGTGCCTTCGCCAAGTCCCGGCCTGCGAAGAAAGAGTCGGACTACCACTCCCGTCGCAAGCGTCGCGAGCGCAAGTGGAAGATGACTGCCATGAGCCGTGATGGAGAGTGCGAGCAGCAGAATAAGTGCGATCCGCTCAAGGCGGCCAAGGCGTTCAAGATACAGAGTCAGGAGGATCGATCCGAGTAGCGTCGCGCCGGCGAAAATGTCGGGCATCGCGGTGGCGGCGCTCCAGCCGGCGGGCGTCAGCAGTGCCAGGCAGAGGATCAAGGCAAGCCACTCCCTTGCGCGTACCTGCGGCACCATCAGCCGCTGCGCCAGCAGTGCGAGAAACGCAATGACGCCAGCCTGGAATACCACGAGCGCGAACAGGCTGTGACCGGGCAAGCGTAACACATAGGTCATCAGGCTATAGGCAAGCGAGCGAGTGCCCCCCGCTTGGCTGATTGCGGCATCCACGGTCGCTTCCGATCCTCCGTCTGGAACCGCGCCCGATCCGGCGGGCGATCCAAACAGGCCGTGCCACCATTCGCCCAGCATCAGCAAGCCGGTTCCAAAGCCGGTTTCCCCGCCGCGCAGATAGCTTGCGCTGTCCGCGACATAGAAAGGGTGCCAGTTCAGCGACAGCGGCCACAGAAGAAGGGCTGTGAGCAGCAAGAAAGGCGCGTAGCGAACGCGGATATCCTGCAGCATATTGCCCTTTCCAGTCCCCATTTGGCCAATTTCCATCAGCTATTCATTGTTGGTTTTGCGGGCAAATGAGTCGAGTGCCGGAACCCGATGGCCGAAATAGTGCCTGACAAGGCCGCCAAGTTCCGCAATGTGCCCGATATCGCCTGCATTGGTGAGAAAATCTCCCGCGCCTGTCGCGATGAAAAACGCTTCGCCATTATGGTTGCCGCCCCGCCCGGTATTAAGCCGCATTTCGATACCTCCGATGTCGGGTGAAGTGATCCGCTCGACCGGCGCATCGGGCCGCCAGCTCAGGACAATGTCGGGCAGATATTGGCAGCGCGGGCCGGGGAAATGCTCGTCAGAGAGCAAGATCCTGTCGACCAGTTGCTCTCCCGTATCGGCAACCCTGATTTCGGCGAGCCGCGCGCTGAGCCATGCGATATATTGGTCGAGCATCGCGCTTCCTGGTTCGAAGAAGCCGTGCCTTTCACGCCCTTTGATGTTGAGCCGGATCAGCCCCTCACCACCCGAAGGTAGGACGAGCGAAGGGGTTCGCGACCAGTCACAGCCCGCAACCAGCGCCCGATTGAGGACCCAGTCCTGCACATCTTCGCCAAGCATGCGTGCCGCATGATATTGCAAGGTCGGCGGTACAGCCGTCCGCAGATAGGACATGATGTTCGTCGCGCGCGCCTTGCCGCTGCGCGGCAGCACTTCACCAAGAAAGCGCCGGTTGAGCCTATCGATGATTTCGCCGAGGAAGTGGTTCTGCGCCCGGTTGGGTTCCATTCCATGGAGCGAGAACAGCATCACTGCCGTATCCGGTCCGTCACGCTCCACGCGCTCAAGAATGCGCCCGACTTGACGGTCCAGTTCTTCATAGACCGAGATCAATGCATCCGGTGCCGCGTCCGAGGCAAAGTCGCCCGCCACAGGCCACAGATTGTGTCCTGCCCGATGGCCTTCGTAAAAGCCGGTCAGGAAGAGCCGCCAAGGCTGGTCGAGCAAGTGGAGAATTGCGTCGCCCTTGGCTTTGACCGCGCGAATCTGTCTGTCGCGCAGGGCATTGCATTGCGTGGCCGTCTTCGGCACCGGAACCTCGGCTCCGATTGGCCGGTGCCCGAAGCGCCTGCGAATTTCAGCCAAGGCCTCAGGATGCGAAGCCTCGGCCGCGCCTGTGCTCTGGTACGACCAGTGGCTGATCTGCAGGCAGGGAAGCTCCCTGTCTATCGATACATAGGGAATATCAAAGGCAATGGTGGGGACGCCCATCCGGGCAATGGGATGCCAGAACGGCTCATATTCGAAGCGATGCGACCAGACGTGCTTCGCCACGCGCCGGCAGCGATGCTTTTCTGCATCCCATTGGAACGGATAATAATGGCCGTGCTCGCCCGGCAACAGGCCCGATGTAAAGGTCGGCCAGGGCGAAGCGCTAAGGAACTTCGCCGACGTTTCGAGCGCGTGGCATTCGCCACGGTCGAGCAGCGATTTCAGGCTGGGCAACCGATCGAGATGATTGCGAATGAACGGCAGGCTGACCGAATCGAGCGCGATCATCAGAAGGCGACGATTACCCATGCCGCCATCCGCCATTCCCGATCCCCTCCCAATCCAGTTGACCCTATCATCGCGGCCGCGCAAATTGAAGGTTGGAATCACGGCATTGTGCCGTCCCGAATCGAGACGCGCCCAACCGCTCCCCAAGCGCATTGAGAGCTGGTATGCCGAGCTGATGAATGGCCGTGCAAAACTGCTGATCAAGTGCGCTATCACGGCATTGCTGTTCTGGCTGATCGCGCAAAAGGTGGATCTGGCGGGCATGTCGGCCCTGCTTGGCAAGGCGCAACCATTCTGGCTGGCCGCCGCGCTTGGCTTGGTCGTCGTCATGACAATATTCGACGCCCTTGCCTTCTGCATGATGATGCGGATTTTTGGACACAGGGTGCGCTTGGCCCCATCGCTTCTCTACAGCCTTGTGAGCTGGTTCTTCAGCAACCTTGCACCATCGACCCTGGGCGGCGACATATTCAGGACAGTGCAGATGCAGCGGCTGGGCGCCCCGCTTGGAACGGCGCTGCGCTCGGTACTGGCAGCGCGGCTTATGTCGTTTGCGGCATTGGTTCCAGTCATTCTGCTCGGCCTCCCCCTAGCCCTCCACCTCGTCGACAACGCGGTCGAGCGGCTTACATTAATGCTTATTGCGGGGGGGGGCGTTACGGCGCTGCTCATGGCCTATGCCGGTTTCCGTCTGGTGCCGCGGCTCGCGCGCCTTGCTGGCAGTAGCCTATCGGGCAGGATATTGATGCTCGCGGAGGATTTCCGCCGGGTAAATCATTCCGGCACGGATACGCTGTCATTCTGGTTGCTTGCCGCCGCCCAGCACATCATGCGCGTCGGCGTGCTGGCAGCATTGGCAGCCAGCCTGCAACTCGGCATTCCGTTCACCACTCTGTTTGCACTGGCACCAGCCGCGTTGCTCGTCGCTATGGTCCCGATCTCGCTTGGAAGCTGGGGCCTTCGCGAAGCCGCCTTTGTCGTCTTTTTGGGAGGCGCGGGCATTGCGCCGGAAGCGGCACTTTCGCTGTCGATCGTTTTCGGCCTGCTGCGTGTCGCGATGGGTGGCGTGGGCGGCCTCGTCTGGCTGGCCGCCGACCGGAGCCGCTACGGGTTCGAACTCGACGTCGGGGTCGACGGGCTCAACAATGCAGAGAATGGCCCCGAAGCCAATGACGATGGATGCGTGGCCCCTTCCCGCTAACCCACCTGCCGTTTGCCCCCTGTCACATCACTTGCGCCATTTGGTTATCGAAGAGTCACCAAAGCTGCACGTCGCTGTCATCATTGCCGACTAGCGCAGCGCCTCCAGACATCTCCAGGAGGAAACAACCATGCGTCGTCAGGTCCATGCTCTGCTTGCCACAACATTCCTATGGGCCGTCCCGGCACTCGCCCAGACAACACCGAGCGAGGCGGATGCCGCTGCCGACAGCGAGGAAATCGTCGTATTTGGTCGCGGCGAGACCCGGCAGGTGCAGGAACTCGACAACAAGGACCTGACGATTCTTGCAGCCGGCACGAGCCCGCTCAAGGCCATCGAGAAGTTGCCGAGCGTGAACTTCCAGTCTGCAGACCCGTTCGGCACCTATGAATGGTCGGAACGCGTTTCGATTCGCGGTTTCAGCCAGACCCAGCTCGGTTTTACCCTCGATGGCATCCCCCTCGGGGATGGAACCTACGGCAACAATAACGGCCTCCACATCAGTCGTGCGATCAGTTCGGACAATATCGGCGTGACACGCGTTTCGCAGGGCGCAGGCTCGATCGGCACCCAGGCGACCAACAATCTGGGCGGCACGCTCGAATTCCTGTCGCTCGACCCGAAGGGCGAATTCGGCGTCGAAGCCAATCTGACCTATGGCAGCGAAGATACCAAGCGCGCCTTTGTGAGGCTGAACGCGGGAACCCCCGATGGGCCGCGCGGCTATATTTCCTATGGCTATATCGATGCGGACAAATGGAAAGGCTTCGGCGTCCAGCGCCAGAGCATCGTCAATGCCAAGGCGATTGTTCCGGTTGGCGACGCTGCGTTCGACGCCTATTTCAGCTATTCCGATCGCGTCGAGCAGGATTATCAGGATCTCTCGCTCGAGATGATCAATAGGCTCGGCTACAAGTGGGACAATATCGCCGACAATTACCCGCTGGCGGTACAGATTGCCGATATCGCGGCCAATCGCGGCGATACAGGCGGCCCAGCGACCAACCCCGCAGCGGGGCTAGTCTACCCGGCACCGATTATCAGCGTGGACGATGCCTATTTCGACGCTTCCGGGCTGCGCAAGGATGCGCTCGGCGCATTCGGCCTTACTGCGCCGCTCGACGATGCCGTGACGTTCAAGATCAAGGCCTATTATCATGACAATACCGGGCAAGGGACCTGGTACACGCCCTATGTCGCGAGCCCCAGCGGCGCACCGATCTCGGTCCGCACGACCGAATATGACATCCAGCGCGGCGGTGTGTTCGGTTCGGTCAACGGAAAGTTCGACAATTACGAGGTAACCGTTGGCGGTTGGTATGAGCATAACGATTTCCGCCAGGCACGGCGCTTTTATGGCCTCACCAGCCGCACCGATCCGGGCCGGAGCGCGCGCAATTTCATGCGCAATCCCTTTTTCACCCAATGGGATTTCAACTTCAACACGGATACGCTGCAATATTATGTGCAGAACAAGCTGACTTTCGGTGATGCCACGATCAACATCGGCTGGAAGGGCTTTAGTGTGAAGAACGAAGCGGTGCCGGTGATCCAGGGACCGCTTGGGTCCGGCAACATCAAGTCGCGCGACTGGTTCCAGCCGCATGTCGGTGCAGCTTACAAGCTGGGTGCCAAGGCGGAGCTTTTCGCAGGCTTCAGCCAGGTCACGCGCGCATTTGTTTCGTCGGCTACCAGTGGCCCCTTCTCGACGACGCAAGCCGGGTTCAACGCAATCCGCAACACGCTTAAGCCCGAAGAGTCCGACACGTATGAAATCGGCGCGCGCTATCATGATCCGCGCTTCAATGGCACGCTCGGCGCCTATTATGTCAACTTCCGCAACCGCCTTCTTGGCATTGCAACGGGCGCGGGAATTGTCGGCAATCCTTCCGTCCTGCAAAACGTCGGCGCGGTCCGGTCTTATGGGTTCGAGGCTGCGGGCGACTGGCGGATCGGCAACGGGTTCACACTCTTTGCCTCCTACAGCTATAACGACTCAACCTATCGCGACGATGTGTTCAACGCGGTCGGGGTCCGCCTGGCAGCGACGAAAGGCAAGACCACCGTGGATGCGCCAAAGCACTTGCTTCGTGGGGAAATCGGATATGACAGCGATGGCCTTTTTGGCCGGGTAGGAGCCAATTACATCAGCCGCCGGTTCTTCACCTATGAAAACGATCAGTCGGTTCCGGGCCGCGTGCTTGTCGATGCGACGCTGGGCTATCGCTTCGACCTCGGTACTGCCAAGCCGATCGAACTCCAAGTGAATGCCACCAACCTGTTCGACAAGAAATATGTCGCAACGATCGGCTCGAACGGCTTCGGCAACCGTGGCGACAACCAGACGCTCCTTGCCGGCGCGCCGCAGCAGTTCTTCGTCACGCTGAAGGCGGGCTTCTGATGGCCCGGGTGCTTGCCTTCGCTGTTGCGGCCATTCTCCTGCCGGCAACGGCGCAGGCGGCACCCGTGCTATTCATTTCGATCGACGGACTCCGCCCCGGCGATGTTCTCGATGCCAATAAGCGGGGGCTGAAGATTCCCAATCTTCGCCGCTTTGTGAAGGAGGGCGGCAGCGCGGCCAGTGTGCGCGGCGTCCTCCCGACCGTAACTTACCCAAGCCATGCAACGCTGCTGACAGGCGTCAGCCCGGCGAAGCACGGCATTGTCGGCAATACCACCTTCGATCCGATGCAGATCAACCAGGGCGGCTGGTTCTGGTATGCCAGCGCCTTTCGTACGCCGACGCTCTGGGATGCTGCCCGCAAGGCGGGGATGACCGTGGGCAATGTTCACTGGCCGGTCAGTGTCGGGGCAAAAAGCGTGACGTGGAACCTTCCGCAAATCTGGCGCACCGGCCATGCCGATGATGCTGCGCTTGTGGCGGCACTTTCAACGCCCGGCCTGCTGGAAGACATGGAAGCGCGGCTTGGCCCCTATGCCGCCGGTATCGACGAAAGCATCGAAAGCGATGAAAAGCGCGGAGTCTTTGCCGCTGACCTTATCGCCAACAAGAAGCCCGGTTTCACGACGGTTTACCTGACGGCCCTCGATCATGAGCAGCACGGGAAGGGCCCGGGAACCGAGGACGCCCATGCCGTGCTCGAACGGATCGATGCGATCGTCGGCACATTGGTGAAGGCTGAACTTGCGGCGCATCCCGATGCGGTCATTGCCGTCGCCAGCGATCACGGCTTTTCCTCGACCGACACCGAGGTCAGCCTGTTTCGCGCCTTTATCGACGCCGGGCTGATCACGCTTGATGCGGACGGCAAGGTCACGACATGGGACGCGATGCCGTGGCCGTCAGGCGGATCGGCGGCAATCCTTCTCGCACGGCCTGATGATACTGCGCTTTTCGCCAAGGTTGAAGCCTTGCTCGCCAAGCTCAAGGCTGACCCTGAAATGCGAATTGCCGACATTGCCAACCGTACATCCATCGGCACTCTTGGGGGAAATCCTCAAGCCGCATTCTATGTCGACTTCCAGCGCGGCGCCTATGCCGCCGGCTTCAAGGGAGCGAATGCCCCGCTTGTTGCCGCCTCAAAGAGCAAGGGCATGCACGGATATTTCCCGCAATCGGCGGAGATGCGCTCGACCTTCCTGATCATGGGCAAGGGCATCGAGGCCGGGAAAAGCTATGGCGAGATCGATATGCGCGCCATTGCTCCCACTCTGGCCCGGATCATGGGTGTCCCCCTGCCCGATGCCGAAATGCCCGCGCTGACCCCTTAAGCGAGGTCAGCGCGGTCCATCAGCACTGCTCAGGCCATTGCCTTTTCAGCAGCATTGTCCTCCACGGCCGGGCGCCTCGCAAATACGCCGTAGCTCGCGATAATTGCGTAGCACAGCGCCGGGAGCAGCAGTGCGAAGCGCAGCGTCGAATTGTCCGCGATTGCGCCGGTGAGCAGCGGCACCACCGCGCCGCCGAAAATCGCGACATTGATGATCCCCGAACCGTCTGCCGCACTCTTGCCCAAGCCTTCGCTGGCGAGGCTGAAAATTGTCGGAAACATGATCGAGTTCATCAGGCCGACCCCGATCAGCGACCAGGCCGCAACCACGCCCTGGCTGTTGGCCGAAACGAGAATCAGCACAATCGCGCCGACAGCGTTAAAGGCGAGCACCTTGCCGGGGCTGACCATCCGCAACACCGCCGACCCAATGAAGCGCCCGATCAGCGCACCGCCCCAATAGTAAGGAATGTATGAGCCTGCTTCTGCCTGAGTCGCGCCGAGAACGCTGGACTGCTGCATATAGTTGACGATCAGCGAACCGATCGCGACTTCGGCACCAACATAGAGGAATATGCACAGCGCACCGAAGCCGAAGCGGGAGCGCTTGAGCAGGGCAAGGCCATCGAGCAGTGAGCTCTGTTCGTGCGTTTCGCCCTTAAGCCGGTTGCGGTTCATCCACACGACCCCGGCAACGATCGCCAGCGCAACGGCAAGGCCGATATAGGTCTTCACCACGGTCTGCGTCTCGGCGACGCGATAGGCATCGAGCGCGGGGCCCGAAAGATCCTTGGCCGCAACCGCGGCAAGCCCGCCGAGAATCAACGCCGTGCCGACCTTCGGAAACACCACGGTGCCGAGCGAGTTGAACGCCTGAGCGAAAGTCAGGCGGCTGTGCGCCGTCTTCGCCGGACCGAGCAGCGAAATCAGCGGATTGGTCACCACCTGGACGATCACCACACCGCTCGCCAGCACGAACAGGGCTGAAAGGAACAAGGGATAAGCTGCGCTCTGCGAAGCCGGGATGAACAGCAGGCAGCCGACCATCATGGTCAACAATCCTGCCACCGCCCCGCGCATATAGCCGATGCGCTTTACCAGCCAGCCACCCGGGATGCCGATCACGGCATAGGCGGTAAAGAAGCAGAACTGCACCAGCATTGCCTCGGTGTAGTTGAGCGTGAACAACTCCTTCAGCTTTGGGATGATCACGTCGTTGAGGCTGGTGATGCCCCCGAAAATGAAAAAGAGCGCCATGACGAACAGGCGCAGTTCGGGTGCATCGACACTTTGGCTTTCGCCCGAGCCTCCGCCACTGTCGTTCGATGATGTAACCGCAGTCAATGCCATATCAGCTTCCTATCCCTTGTTGTAAAATCCCATGCTCAAAAATATGTTCGCGACGGCCCTGCCGTAGCGGCGCCTCGCGCTTGCGCTGCGTACACGCGATGGCTGGAATATCCTAGCGCCCACATGACGCCTCGGCCCTTGCGATCCCGGACAATATGATCCGTGAGGACTAGCGAATGGGGCGAGCTCGGCCGCGATATGCAGAATTTCGTCTGGCGCGCCGCTCATCCCGTCGAGAGTGATCACCGGGTTTTCCGCGCGGCCGATGCGACGGAGTTCAGGCGTCATCAGGGTTTTGCGCCAATCATGACACTGGCCGCGCGCGCAATGTCGGGAAGCGTGAAGCTGAGCGTGTGTTTCTCAAGGTCGACCGTTGCCGCGATCGCCTTGCCGCCCAATGTGACTTTGGGCGCGGCACCATCCCAGCCATGCATCACAACCGAAATGCCGCGCCACCAAGGCTTGAAGCTGCCCTGGCGCGCCTCGAACGTCAGCCCGTGCGCGTCGCACCGCACCGTCTGGCGCAGATAGCCGCCGCTCCGATAGGCAAAGCTCACACCGTCATCGAGATAGATCGACCCGCGACAATCCTCACCGGGATATACCACAAGTTCGAGGTTGCCCCGTGGCGTTTCGACCGTGCTTTGGACAAGCGGCTGCCTCGGCAGGATAGCGCCTGGCCGCACAAACACTGGCAACCGTTCGAGCTGCGGAGTCTCCTCTATCGAGGTCGCGACGATCCGGGCGCCCGTCCAATAATCATACCAACCCGCTCCCGGCAGGTTGATGCGATAGGCCGCCGGAGATTCGCCCGTGGGTGACGGCGCGACCAGCAAGTCGCCGCCAAGCATGAACTGGTTTTCCGTGCCGCCCAAACGGCTCCCCTTCCCCACCACCTCGGGGTGCTCAAGGAAGACCGGGCGCATGAGCGGCAGGCCCGTCCGGCTATTCTCTTCGGCCAGCGCGTAGATATAGGGCATCAGCCGGTACCGCTCCTCGATATAACGCCGGCGGATGGCTTCCTGCTCGGCTCCGTGGACCCAGACTTCCTGGGCAGCCTTGTCCTTCTGGTAATGGTCGCGGAAAATCGGGTTGAACGCACCGATCTCGATCCAGCGCGTGAGGAGTTCGGGCGACGGCGGGTCTCCGGCAAACCCGCCGATATCGTCGCCCGAATAGGCGAAGCCCGACAGGCCGAGGCTGACGATCTGCGTTGTCGAAAGGTTGAGGTGCGCCCAGCTTGATGAATTGTCGCCGGTCCAGGTCGCGGCATAGCGCTGCCCGCCAGCATAGGAGGCGCGCGTCATCACGAACGGCCGCAGGTTCGGGGCAAGCTTCAGCGCGCCCTCGTATGTCGCACGCGAATTGAGCATCCCGAAAACATTGTGCATCTCGGCATGCGTTGCGGTGCGCGATGCAAAGCCGGGTTCCTCGATCCGGTGGACGGTATCGATCGGCATCGTCTTGGTCGGCGTGTTGAAGATCGCCGGTTCGTTCATGTCGTTCCAGAAACCGGCAATGCCCATCTTCACGAAATCGGCATATTGCGCACCCCACCAGTCGCGCGCCTTGGCGCGGCTGAAATCGGGGAATACCGAATTGCCCGGCCAAACCGGCCCGACATAAGGCGTGCCGTCGGGCTTTTTGAGAAAGAAATCGGCCGCCATCCCGCTGTCATAGGGCGCATAGCCCTGGTTCGGCGCATCGGCGATGTGCAGGTCGGTGATGACGACCAGATGCAGATCCTGCGACGCAAGGCGCTTCACCAGCCCGGCAAGATCGGGAAAGGCCTTGGTGTTGACTGTGAAGGGCCGGTTGCGGTCCTGATAGTCGATGTCGAGCCATAGGACGTCGGCAGGAATCCGGTCGGCGCGCAGGCGATCCGCAATCCCGCCGGCCTCTTGCTGCGTCATATAGCTCCAGTGCGACTGCTGGAAACCGAGCGCCCATATCGGCGTAAGCGGTGCCGTCCCGGTCAGATAGGCATAGTCCTGGACAATGTCCTTCGGATCGGCGCCCGTCATCACATAATAGTCAACCGGCCCGCCCTCGGACCCGAACGAGAATGCAGCGCGCTCGCTCTTCCCGAAATCGAAGAAGCTGCGCCAATTGTTGTCGACGAACAGCCCGAAGCTATGGCTGCTTTCATCGACGCCGATCACGAACGGCACCGACTTATAAACGGGATCGGTCGAGGGGGTATATCCGAACGCATCGGTGTTCCACATCGTGAACGCCCCGCCGCGCCGATCGAGCGACCCGGTCTTGTCGCCCAATCCGAAATAATGCGCATCCTGCGGCATGGCTTTGCGCAGCCGGAAGCCACCATTTTCGAACGCCATTGCCGTGCCCGGCGCATCGGCGAGGACCGTCCGCCCGCTTGCATCCTCGACCGTCAGTGCCAAGGTCCGCCGGTCAAGCTTTACGCGCATGACCGGTGTGCGCAGTTCGACAAGGTCCGCAGATTCGTTCACGTCGAGCGGCACGAGATGCGACCGCACTTGCTGCGAAACGGCCCAGGAGGCATCCTCGGGGAGCGCCGGATGCCCTGCCCGGACGCGGACAATATCGGCACGCGGCGCACTGATTTCGATCCGGGTGCCGCCCTGTTCGGCGACATAGCGATTCACCGGCGCCGCATGTGCGGGCAGCGCCCCCAGCGACATCAATGCGACAAGGGCGACGAAACGATTCATCTGGTTACTCCGATGCCGGTTCAGACGGACAGGACAAAGGTCGCAGCCGTCCCCCCGATTGAAGACGGCGCGATCCATACGTCGAACGCGCCGGGGTCTGCAATCGTTTTCATATCCTGATGAACATAGCCGAGATCGGCCGCACCGAGCATGAAGGTTACGGTCCGGCTTTCGCCTGGAGCAAGGTCTAAATGCTGCACGCCCTTGAGCAGGCGGACCGGCTGCGTGATGCTCGCCACGCGGTCATGAATGTAGAGTTGCACCACTTCATGCGCGGCACGCGTGCCAGTATTGGTGACGGTCGCGGAAACCGCGAGCTTCGATCCCGGTTTCAAGACATTGGCTGCAGTCTTTGTCTCGCCATAGGCAATGCGCGAATAGGTCAGGCCGTGGCCGAAAGGATAGAGCGCGGCGTTCGTCACTTCGCGATAGCGTGCCTTGTAGGCCTTGTCCCCGAAGAGCTGTGGCCGTCCGGTATTGCGATGGTTGTAGTAGAATGGCTCCTGCCCGGATGCCTGCGGGAAGCTTACGGGCAACCGGCCCCGGGGCGCGTGATCGCCGAACACAATGTCGGCGATGGCATTGCCGGTTTCGGAACCAAGGAACCAGGTCGCCATGATCGCAGGCATGTCGCGCAGCACCCCGGTCAGTGCCAGCGCGCGGCCGTGACGCAGCAGCAGAACAACCGGCATTCCTGTCGCCACCACCGCTTCAGCAAGTGCCAGCTGCGGCGCAGGGACAGAGATGTCCACCCGTGCCTGCGCCTCACCCGACATGGCAGAGCTTTCGCCGACGACAAGCACGACGACGTCCGACGCATTTGCTGCAGCCACCGCCGCAGCAATCCCGCCATCGAGCGGAGCCTCGTAATCGGACCCTCGCGCGACGTTCAGCCTCGCGGTGGGGCCAATCGCAGCGCGAAACCCTTCCTCGAACGTGACGTGTGTGGCGACATCGGGGAAGACTGCCCACGGCCCCGGCAGGTCGCCGCGATCCGATACGCACGGCCCGATCAACGCAATCGTCTTGCCGGTCTTGGCCAGCGGCAGCAGATCACCGTCATTCTTCAAAAGGACAATCGATTTGCGCGCCGCCTCGCGTGCCAGTGCAACGGTTTCGGGCATGCGAATATCTTGCGCCTCACGCGCCGGGTCGAGCGAGCGATAGGGGTTTTCGAACAGTCCCAGCGCGCGCTTGACCTCGAGCACGCGACGCACCGCGCGATCGACAACAGCCAGCGGCAGCTTTCCGGCACGCACCAGTTCCGGGATATGCTTGTAATAGAGACCGCTCTGCATCGAAATGTCGCACCCGGCAGTCAACGCCTTGATCACGGCATCGGGCCCGTCGGCCGCATAGCCGTGGAGGATCAGTTCTTCTTCCGACGTATAGTCCGAGACGACCAGGCCTTTGAAACCCCACTCAACACGCAGGATGTCGGTCAGCAAGTGGTGATTGCCCGTCGCCGGCACGCCGCCGATATCGTTGAAGCTCGACATTGTGGAGAGAGCGCCCGCATCGAATGCAGCCTTGAACGGCGGGAGGTGGACCTGCCGGAGCGCCGTCTCCGGGATGTCCGCGGTGTTGTAGTCCATTCCGCCCTGCACTGCGCCATAAGCGGCAAAATGTTTGGGGCAGGCAAGCACGCGGGTCGGATCCTTGAGGTCGCTCCCCTGAAAGCCGCGAACGCGGGCTCGTGCAAACTGTTCTCCAAGCCAGGTGTCCTCCCCCGCCCCTTCGGCGACCCGACCCCAACGCTGGTCGCGCGCAACATCGACCATCGGTGCGAAGGTCCAGTGAATGCCTTTCGCACTCGCTTCGAGTGCTGCCGCCCACGACGTGCGCTCGGCCAGTTCAGGCTCGAAGCTTGCCGCCTCGCCCGGCGGAATCGGGAAGACCGTCTTGCAGCCATGAATCACATCGCCGCCGAAGATCAGTGGAATCCCGTGCGGCGATTGCTCGACCGCAACCCGCTGGAGTTCGCGGCCCGACGCGGCGCCGACGCCGTTGAACAGCCCGACCATTTCGCCGCGCGCGATCCGCGCCTTCAAAATCTCCGCATCCTGACTCGTCAGGCCGGGATTGAAATTTCCGCCTTCGCCGCGAACCGGGTCGCTATAAATGCTGAGTTGACCTGCCTTTTCTTCCAGGCTCATCTTGCCCAGAAGGTTGTCGATGAATGCGTCACCGACCTGTGCCGGCCGTGCAACTGCAGGCACGACGCCAGCAACAAGCCCAGCGGCGGACACTCCCAAAAGCAGTTCGCGACGGGAGCATCTGTATGCATTCATTCCGGTTCTTCTCTTTCGTTGTCATTGCAGGCCGCTGCTTGCCACGGACCGCCTGAGCCCGCTAGCATTTCCGGCCGACAAGGTGCGAGGAAAGGAACGCCTGGTTGCCTTCCCCGCACTTCGTAAGGCAAGCCAGGCAATCAGAACTTGTACTCGACGCTCATTATTGGGGAGAAATGTAGTGAGGGCCAGAATGTCAGAGATCGCTTTTCTCGACACCGTGCGGGGATGCCACGCCTTCCGGGCGGCTGCTCTTACGGCCGTTCTGTTGACCTTCCCGGCGAGCGCATACGCGGCCGATGCGCCAAGGTTTGCCGGAATATTCGGCGATCATGCCGTGCTGCAACGCGGCCAGCCAATGCATGTCTGGGGAACCGCCGCGCCGTCGCAGCGGCTGACGCTCAGCCTCGACAGGCAGCGCGTCGCCGTGGTGGCGGGGGGCGACGGGAAATGGCAGGCGGATCTTCCGGCAATGACCGCAGGCGGCCCCTATTCGCTGAGCATCGAGGACGAGGCGAGCCACAAGACAAGCCTGGATGACATATTGGTTGGAGACGTCTTCCTGTGTTCGGGGCAGTCGAACATGGAATTCCTGGTGAAATACGCAACCAACACCTGGGGCGGCGCGTTCATGCCGGTCAACACCAGCCTGCGCTTCATCAACATTGTCCAGGACAGCCAGCCGGCCCCCTTGGGCGAGCTGGGCAGCCCCGCAGCCTGGCAGGTCGCCGGCCCTGCGACGACAGCCAATACTTCGGCTGTGTGCTATTTCATGGCCAGCACGATCCAGGCACAGCAGAATGTTCCAGTCGGGATGATCGACAGCACTTGGGGCGGCACGGTCGCTCAGGCGTGGATCAGTGCCGCCGGGCTGCACAAGCTCAAATCCTATGACGCCGGGCTCGACGCGCTGGCGGACTATGCCAAGTCGCCCGAGACCGCCATGGCCGCATGGTCGAAAAAGGCGCTGGAGGGTTGGCAGGCGGGCGAACCCGATGCAGCGTCGCACTCGCAGTGGATCAGCCCGCGCTTTGTAGACAGCAACTGGAAAACGATAGCAGCGTCGGGAAGCTGGGAGAATGCGGGCGATCCCGATCTTGCCAGTTTCGATGGCATCGCCTGGTATCGCCAGACAGTGACACTCACCAAGGCCGAAGCCGAGTCCGCTGCGTCGATAAGCCTCGGCCCGATCGACGATTCGGACATCACCTGGATCAACGGCAAGGTGATCGGCACGACCAGTGGCTGGCAAACGCCCCGCAACTACCGGGTCGCGCGCGGCACTTTGAAGGCGGGTAAGAATGTCATCGTCGTCCGCGTTCTCGATACCGGCGGTGGCGGCGGATTGTGGGGGAAGCCCGAAGACCGCAAGCTCACATTCGCCAACGGCAGCGCCAAGCCGCTTGCCACCGAATGGCGCTACCGCATTGCCGGCCACCCCAAACCTGGCGCGCAATTGCCGGACGAACCCTGGGCCAAGCCCAACGGCCTTACCAACCTCTACAACGCAATGATCGCCCCCATCACGCCGTATCATATCAAGGCCGTTGCCTGGTATCAGGGCGAGTCAAACACTTATGATCCGGGCGAGTATAGCAAGCTTCTGCCCGCCCTCATGAGCGATTGGCGCAGCGCATTCCGCCAGCCGGACCTGCCTTTCCTGATCGTCCAGCTAGCAGCTTTCGGGCCGGTAGCGACCCGGCCGGTCGAATCGAATTGGGCTGCATTGCGCGACGTGCAACGCAGGGTCGTGGACGCAGACCCTCATGCGGCGCTGACCGTCAGCATCGATTTCGGGGATCGTTCAGATATTCATCCGGCGCAGAAAACGGTTATCGGCCAAAGGCTCGCGCGCAATGCCCGCGCCGTTGTCTATGGCGAGACAATCGCGCCCGGTGGTCCGGAGGCAACGAGCGTGACTCGCTCAGGCAACGATCTTGTCGTGCGCTTCAGGGATGCGAATGGCGGGCTCAGGACCTATAGTTCGAACACCGCCATTGGCTTCGAAGTGTGCGGGGTCGACAATAGCTGCGCTTATGCGATTGCCGTGCCCAAGGACGATCTGATTGTCCTCGAAGGAGCCAACTCGGCGGGTGCCACGAAAGTGCGCTATGCATGGGCAAGCTCACCCTACACCAACCTCTACAGCGCCGACGATTTGCCCGCCATTCCCTTCGAACTCAACATCGAGCCGTGATCGGCAGTCACGCCGCTTCGGAGACTTGTTCCTTCTTGTAGATGCTGTTCTTCGGAAATTCGAAGAGTCGCATCACCATTGGTTCGAAAAATTCGAGCGGTGCCGTGTCATAGGCCGGATCGAAGGCAGGACAGTCATATTTGTCGATGAACTCCGCCGTCGCCTCATAATGGGGATGGCCGTGGAACCGGTCGCGCATGTTGCGGTCCAGCCCGAGATAGTGGAAGAAATTATAGCCCTGGAAGATGCCGTGATGTTCGACGATCCAGTGGAGTTCTTCCGAAACGAAGGGCTTGACGATCGCGGCGGCGATATCCGGGTGGTTATAGGCGCCGAGCGTATCGCCGATATCGTGGAGCAGCGCCATCACGACATAGTCTTCGCTCCGCCCGTCGCGATGCGCGCGGGTTGCGGTTTGCAGGCAATGCTGCAGCCTGTCGATCGCGAACCCGCCATAGTCCCCGCCGAGCAGCTTGAGATGATCGAGCACCCGGCGCCCGCCGGTGCGCGAGAACGGAACCGCGTAGGTCATGATCGTGTCCCAGTCCTGCTGGGTGCTTTCGCTCATATCGTGGAATGTTGCGCGCGCGCCTTCAGACATCTTCGCTTCTCCTCTTCGTTGCACCGACCATAACGTGCGACCGGGGCGGCTTCAATCCGTCGTCGATTTGGGTTAGGACGGGAAAATGGAAATACCCGGGCTGCGTTCCCAACCCTTTTTCGACGACAAGAACCGGGCGTTCTGGATGCTCCAATCGGCAGGTTGGACCTTCTACCTGATGCTCCGCATGGCCTCGGGCGTTGGCAATGGTGTCAGCCTTTCCTTCATCATTCCGGTGCTGGTCTCGGCGGCGGCCGGCTATTCGATCACGCTGGTCATGGGTGCGATCTTCCGCTCGCTGATCAGCCGGAGGCCGCTTGTCACATGGGGCGGCTCGGTCATCGTCGTGATGGCCGCGGTGGCCGCCTATTCGGCGATCGACGCCTGGATGTTCAACATGATGAATCGAGAAGGCGCCGGGTTCAACGGCTCGCTGTTCCTCGGCTCGGTCACGATCAACACCTTGCTGCTCGGCGCCTGGTCCGCGCTCTATTACGGCATCAATTTCTACATCATCGTAGAGAAGCAGACCGACCAGCTCGCCGCGCTTGAAAGCCAGGCGACATCGGCGCAGCTCGCGATGCTGCGCTATCAGCTCAATCCGCATTTTCTGTTCAACACATTGAATTCGATCTCGACTCTCGTCCTCCTGAAACAGACCGAGCGCGCCAATGCGATGCTCTCGCGCCTTTCCTCCTTCCTGCGCTATACATTGGTCTACGAACCGACCGCGCAAGTGACGCTGGCGCAGGAAGTCGAGACGCTGAAACTCTATCTCGAGATCGAGAAGATGCGCTTCGAAGAGCGGCTGCGGCCCAATTTCGAAATCGACGGCGCAGCGGCCAAGGCGCGCCTGCCTTCGCTCCTCCTTCAACCTCTGGTTGAAAATGCCATCAAATATGCTGTAACACCGCAGGAAGACGGCGCGGACATAAGCGTTGCGGCACGACTGATCGGAGATCGCGTGCAGATTACCGTATCCGACACAGGGAGCGGGTTGAACGGCGCGGTTCAACGCCCGAATGCATCGACAGGGGTGGGCCTTGCGAATATTCGCGACCGGCTGGCGCAAGCCTATGGCGAGGATCAGCGCATTGAATTCGGCAACCAGGCGGGCGGAGGATTTTCAGTAATGATCGACATACCGTACCGCGAGCAGGAAACAGCATGAGCATCCGTACAATCCTCGTCGATGACGAGAAACTCGCGATCCAGGGCCTCCAGTTGCGGCTCGAAGCGCATCCCGATGTCGAAGTGATCGACACTTGCCTCAACGGCCGCGAAGCCATCCGCTCCATCAAGACTCACAAGCCGGACCTTGTCTTTCTCGACATCCAGATGCCTGGGTTCGACGGGTTTTCGGTCGTTTCCGGAATGATGGAAGTCGAGCCGCCGCTGTTCGTTTTCGTGACCGCCTATTCGGACCACGCGATCCGCGCCTTCGAAGCGCAGGCGACCGATTACCTCATGAAACCGGTCGAGCAGGAACGGCTCGCCGATACGATGGAGCGCGTCCGCCAGCGCCTTGCCGAGAAGCGCGGAGTCGAGGAGGCGGAGCGGCTGAAGGAAGTCCTCGCCGAACATGCCCCCGAGGCGCATGAGGAATTGGGCGAAGCGCCCGACACGCTATCGGCCAACCGCTACGAAAAAATGATCAACATCAAGGACCAGGGCCAGATTTTCCGGGTCGAGGTCGACAGCATCGAGCGGATCGACGCTGCCGGCGACTATATGTGCATCTATACCGGCGGCGACACGCTGATCCTCAGGGAAACGATGAAGGATCTGGAAAAGCGGCTCGACCCCAGGAAGTTCCAGCGCGTGCATCGCTCGACGATCGTCAATCTCGACCTCGTCAAGCAGGTCAAGCCGCACACCAACGGCGAATGCTTCCTTGTGCTGGAGTCAGGCGCGCAAGTGAAGGTGAGCCGCAGTTATCGCGACGTGGTGGCGCGGTTTGTGCACTGAGGAACAGGGTACGATTGGGTCAGCAACGGGAGGCATCCTGCGGGATTCACCGGTTGCTCGCGCGGTGCAACCGAAATTGGCGACTAGTTGGTAACTAGGAGTGCTAACGTCTTTCCGGTTCTTCGCCTTCGCTACAATGGAAACGATCCATTTGGCCATGACGGGACAGCCAACCAGACATGCGGAGCATGGCAATCGCGCTTCGTGATACTGGGGCGACCAGGCCATTGACGAGATGCAGACGCATCGCTCGGGGGGAGCCCTCGATGCGCTCGACCGCACTGCGGGCGACCCACCAGGACCGATGCATGCGCAGCCCCTCCGTTGGAGCAATGGCCTCTATTGCGCGCGTCAACGGCATCAGAATCAGAGCGGACCCCGACGCCTTGTGCACGCGAACATAGTGATCCTCCATCTGCAGCGCGATGACATCGCCGCGCAACACGTCGAAAGGATTAGCGGGCTGGGTAGTTTCAGGCTGATCAACCCGCTTCGACCGCGCCTCCAGCAACATGACAGCCCCCGCCACAGTGACCGCCCCGATCGTAGCGACCTGGGCGTACCAGGTCGCCCAGCCCGGCCCGAAACGATGCAGCTCGGGCCAAATCAGGAAGGCGGATGTCCGTGTAAGGGCCGCCTGCGGCACGCTGGCGATCAGGATCGACAGTGACAGCCCTGCCCAGCGTAGTTGCGACCCGGGTGGTGTAAGCTTTCGGGCGGCCGCGATGCCGACACCATATAGCAAAAGGCCGGTCCAAATGGAGGCGATCCAAAAGCCCAACCGCAGCATCGGATCAGGATTGAGGTAACTCCCGAACGGGCCCAACACGCCGAGGAAGGCCCCGATCAATGTGGTGGCGAACGCAACAATCGCCCAGCGACGGGGTCGCATTTCCAAATCGACGAACTCGGCCATAACGCGTGTTACATCACCCGCGCATTGCCGTGAAGCCCGTTTGCCCGGCGGCGAACCCGTTCGCCCATTCACGAAACCACGCTTGTGAACGGCGTGTCGCTCATAAATGTCGGCCCGTGCCTTTTTGGAGTTCCGCCATGATAGACCTTTTGAGTTCGCGTCTGCTTCCGATCTTGCTGCTGGTGATCCCCATGCTTGCCCATGCCGCTCCTGCTCAAACCACGATCGGTTTCGAGCAGGGGCATATGCCCGACGGTACAGAGATAGGAATCTGGTATCCCGCGGATGGCAAAGCCGTGCGTCAGAGGTTGGGCCTCTACGAGCAGGAGGCTGTTCCCGGGGCGTCTCCGACGGGAACCGGCCTTCCGCTCGTTGTGATGTCGCATGGCAGCGGTGGTTCCTTTGCCGGGCATCTCGATACGGCAGAAGTCCTCGCCCGTGCCGGATTTGTCGTTGCCGCCCTCACCCACCCTGGCGACAATTGGCGCGATCAGAGCCGGGCCACGCGGTTGGAGGCACGTCCCGCGGCATTGAGTGCGCTGGTGACTTTCATGCTCGATGCCTGGCGCTTCCACCAAGTCATCAACCCGGCCAGGGTGGGCGCATTCGGCTTTTCGTCCGGCGGCTTCACGGTGCTGGCGGCGGCGGGAGGCGTACCTGACCTGTCGCGCATGGCGGCCCATTGTGCAACGCACCCCGCCTTCTACGATTGCGCGCTGGTAAAGGCGCATCCGCCCGTCGTAGTTTCAAGCCAGGCCGAACCCCCTGCCGATCCTGAAATCGGTGCAGGCAAAGAACCGGAACGGACGAGCGGGCCCCCCTCTCGTGCGACGGCATGGCCCGATAGCAGGGATGCGCGGATCAAAGCGATTATCGTAGCGGCACCGGCGATGGCGTTTACCTTTGATCGACCGAGACTGCGTGGGGTATCCATTCCGGTCCAGCTTTGGCGCGCCGGAAACGATCAGATTCTCCCGGCACCCTTCTACGCCGATGCGGTCCGCAAGGCGCTTCGGCGCGCGCCGGAGTTTCACAATGTCGCGGGCGCCGGGCATTTCGATTTTCTGGCGCCGTGCATAGCCGATGCGCCCAAGCTTCCCATCTGCTCAAGCGCGCCGGGTTTTGACCGCGCGGCCTTTCATCACCAGTTCAATACCGACGTGGTGAGGTTCTTCAAAACTTCGATGTAGCGGGAACTCCGGTGGCGCCTTACCGCCCCTAATCCTCCGGGTCTTCCTTCCTGACCTTGGTATCGCCCTTCTTGCGACGTGCGCTGTTCGAATAGAGCAGCGCGGCGACGATGGCGGCGGAGCCGATGCCTATGCCGATCCCGGCCTTGAGCATATTGGCCTTGCGTCTTGAATCTTCCTCATCGGCCGGGGTTGAGGATTTGCTGTCTTCGGTCATCAGGGAAATGTCCTGCGTTTGATGGCCGCAGCCTAACAATGCCCTGCCCCATCCTGTCAATGGCGAAGCGGCAGGATGAGCGCGCAAATTGCCGGCGTGTGTCGTCAATCCGAAGAGGCGGCGATTTCGGCGAGGAAGCCGCTGTCCAGAACGCGGATCTGGCCATGCTCGAGCGCGATGATGCCGGCATCGGCCCAGGCCGAAAGCTGGCGGTTGATATTCTCGCGGCTCATGCCCGCAAAAGCGCCAAGCTCGGTCTGGCTGAGGTCGAGCCGCAGCCGCCCGTTCGCGGTTTCGGACAGCATCAGCCGCTGGAGGAAGCGCGCGAGCCTTGGCCCCGAGGCAAAGGCGCGGTCGCTTTCGACCGTATTGTTCGTCTGGCGCAACCGGCGGGACATTTCCTTGAGCAGCCGCCAGGCAACCCCCGGCTGCCGCTCGACAAACGCTTCGAAGGCCGCGCGCGTCAGCCGCAAATAGCTGCCCGGTGAAAGGGCAATGACCGAGGCCGATCGCGCCCCGCCGTCGAGCACCGCGATTTCGCCGAGCAGCGCCCCGGCATCGGCATAATCGAGCGTGATTTCGCGCCCGTTCTGCGCGACCATCGTCACTTTGGCATTGCCCGAAAGCAGAATCAGCACCTGATCCCCAGGATCGCCCTGGAGGAGGAGCGTCTGACCCTTCTTCATGTCGTGGCGGCTCGAAAGCGCGAGCAGATCGGCCAATTCGTCAGCGCGGCAGGCCGCGAACAATGATCCTTCGGGCAACATGGCGGCCAGTTCGGATGCGTTCATTTTCATCTCCCACACGCCATTGGCGGTCCCTGCCGATTAGAGCATCATGTCGAAACTGTGAATCGTCATTGCGAGCGCAGCGAAGCAATCCAGATGGTGGCGAGGCTGGATTGCTTCGCTGCGCTCGCAATGACGAGTGATGGGGACATTCCGCACAGCAGACTTGCTAGAACCCGTTCCGTCGAGGGGGAAGCGGATTCATCCTTCAGCCATAGCTGACAATCTCGAACTCGATCCCGTCGGCGTCATAGAAATAGAAGCGCCGGCCCGGCTCATAATCGCCGTGGTTAAAGGGATCGAAGCCGAGTGCGACCACTTTCGCTTCGACCGCGTCGAGATCGTCGACCTGCACGCCGACATGGTTGAGCGGCCTGCCCTTCACATAGGTATCGGGGGACGGTCCCTCGCGGTCATTGGTATAGAGTGCAAGATAGGCAGAATCGCTGCCGACATGGACCGTCCACCCGCCGTCGCGCGCCGGCCCCTGCCAACGCACGTGCCAGCCGAACAGCTCTTCCATCACCTGCGCACTGCGCTTCGGATCGCTGACAGTCAGGTTCACATGTTCGATAAAGGGCGATGCCATTGCGTTTTCCTTCGTAACCGGTTCGTGATTCGGGGTTGACGCTGGGCTTGTGCAACCTCAACCTTGGTTGAGGTCAAGAGCTTTCGAAGAGGGCGTCGCAATGCACGCGAAGGACGTGATTTCGATCGGCGAACTGGCCACCCGCGCGGGCGTTTCGGTTTCGGCCATCCGTTTCTACGAAGCCAAGGGCTTGGTTGCGCCGTTCCGCAACGCGGGCGGGCAACGCCGCTTCTTCCGTTCGGACATCAGGCGCGTCTCCTTCGTCCTCATCGCGCAACAGCTTGGCCTGTCGATCGAGGAGATCGGCAGGGAGTTGGCGAGGCTCCCCGACGGGCGCACGCCCAATGGTGCCGATTGGAACCGGATCAGCAAAGGCCTGCGCGAACGGCTCGACCAGCGGATACACGCGCTGACACGCACTCGAGAACTGCTCGACGCCTGTATCGGCTGCGGCTGCCTCTCATTGAAGAGATGCGCGCTCTACAATCCGCAGGACCGCGCGGCACGGCACGGCGCGGGGCCACGTTACCTGATGGGGGACCGGGCTCTGGTCGATTGAAGCCGGAGAAGGCCACCCTTCCCCGGCATAACAGCCTTACCAGACCTTTACGCGATCTGCCGGCGCCAGATAATATTTCTGCCCCGGCTTCGCGCCGAACGCCGCATACCAGGCGTCGAGATTGCGCACGACATAGGCGCGATAGTTGCCCGGCGTGTGCGGATCGGTGGTCAGCCGCTGGAGCAGGTTCGCATCCCGATACTTGGTCCGCCAGATCTGGCCGAAGCCAAGGAAGAAGCGCTGGTCGCCCGTATAGCCACCCAGGACCGGCGCGCGCTTGCCCTTCAGCGACAGGTGATACGCATCGAGCGCGACGTTCACGCCGGCCAGGTCCGCCATATTCTCGCCCAGTGTCAGTTCGCCATTCACATGGCTTCCGGCCAGCGGCTCATACGCACCATATTGCTTCACGACCCGCGCGGTATAGGCTTCGAACCGCTTCACGTCCTCGGCCGTCCACCAGTCGGACAGATTGCCTTTTGGATCGAACTTGCGGCCCTGATCATCGAAATGGTGGCTCAGTTCGTGCCCGATCACCGCGCCGATGCCTCCATAATTGACCGCATCGTCGGCATTGGGATCGAAGAAGGGCGGCTGCAGGATTGCGGCCGGGAATACGACTTCGTTGAGCAGCGGGTTGGCATAGGCGTTGACGGTCTGCGGCGTCATGCCCCATTCGCCGCGATCGACGGGCTTGCCGATCTTGGCGAGATTGCGATTATATTCGAACTCGGTCGCGCGCATGGCGTTGCCGACGGCATCGCCGCGCACAATCTGAAGCGCGGAATAATCGCGCCACTTGTCCGGATAACCGATCTTCTGGGTAAAGGCGGCGAGCTTCTCACGCGCCTTGACCTTGGTCTCCGGCGCCATCCAGGTGAGGCGGGAGAGACGCGCATCCATCGCGACCCGGAGGTTATGGACCAGTTCGTCGGCCTTGGCCTTCGCCGCGGGCGGGAAATATTTGGCGACGTATAGCTGCCCGACAGCCTCGCCCAGCGACGCGTTGACGAAATCCACGCCCCGCTTCCAGCGTTCCTTGAGCGCAGGCGTTCCGGAAAGCACAGCCCCTGTGAAGGCAAAATTCTCGTCGACAAAGGCCTTGCTCAGGTAGGGCGCAGCAGCTTCAAGCGTCTGGAAGGTCAGATAGTCCTTCCACAGGTCGAGCGGCTCGCTCGTGGAGAGCGCAGCTGCGGCCGTGAGTGCACTCGGCTGGGTGGAGATCACCTGCGGCAGCGCCTCTACGCCTGTGGCCTTCAGATAGGCTGCCCAATCGAAGCCGGGCATTTTCGCCGCGAGATCGCTCACCGCGACCGGATTGTAGAGCTTGTCGATCTGGCGCGATTCGGCTTGCGTCCAGTGCGCGGTCGCGATCTTCTTTTCGAGATCGAAGATCCGCTGCGCCTTTGCGGCGCTATCCGGAATCCCCGCCAGTTTCAGCATGGTGCCGATATGCGCGATATATTTGGCGCGGATTTCAACGAAGCGGGGGTTGTCTTGCAGATAATAGTCTCGATCGGGCAGGCCGATCCCGCCCTGGCCCAGATAGGCCGAATAGGTGGTGTTGTCCTTCAGGTCCTGGAACACACCGATGCCGATCGGATTGGTGATGCCGAGCCGGTTGGCCTTGCCGAACATTTGCGCAAGCTGGGCCGGCGTCTGGATCGCGCCGATTTCCGTCAGCAGCGGCTGGATCGGGCTAAGCCCCTTCGCCTCGATGGCGGCTTCGTCCATGAAGCTGGCGAAAAAGTCTCCGACCTTCTGACCTGCGGACCCCGGCGCATTGGCCTGGCCCGATACCGTCTCGATGATCGATCGCGTCCGCTGGTCGGAAAGGTCGCGCAACACGGCGAAGCCACCCCATGACGCCTTGTCGGCCGGGATCGGCGTGATCTTTTCCCAAGCGCCGTTGACGAACTTGTAGAAATCATCGCCGGGGGCGACGGTCTTGTCCATTCCCGCAGTGTCGACGCCGAACGTCCCAAGCTGCGGCTTTGCCGCCACCGGCTTTGCCGTCTTGCCAGCGGTGGCAGCCATTGCCGGACCGCTTCCGATCGCGAGCGCAAGGCTCGCGGCACCAACAATCAAACGCATTTTCATATGGAATCCCCTAAGTCTTTGATCACTCCCATAGGATGGCAGCGAAATGCGGTGAAGCCTCGATCTGTCGTTCGTCGAACGGCCATGCAGCTCTGTCGAACATACAAACATCGTCGCAAGATAGATGCGGCCAACCTTACCCGACGCTCAGTTGCGTAAGAGAGCAGGCCCTGGACAGGCCCAGCCCGCGCTTCAATGCCGGATATGCCCGCACTGTCGCCGCCGTCAGCGCCAGTTCGAGACGGACCGTCCGGCCATAGGACTCTTCGATGGCATCTCCCAGCGCGAAAGCTTCGTGCGACTGGCGTGCGATGGCCGCGCCGAAGACGAACGCCATCTTGAGATCGCCGTCGGGCGGCTCCGCACCCAGCGCTGCATTGACCAGCGCGCTGTCCACGCCGTCTCGCACTGCGCTTTCCGCTGCCGTCAGAGCGCAGGGGCCGCAATCCTCGACCAAGGTCGCGCCGATCCGCGCCATGTGGAACAGTTCGGCGGGCGCCTCGAACCGGTGCGCCGTCACGGGCATGAAATGCTTGAACTTTTCAAGCGCATGGCCCGGCGCGGCCGCAATTTCGCGGACATATTCGGATTCGCCCGGCGCCATCTTTTCAACCGCACCAAGGAAGAGCTGCTTCGGGACGCCCGCCGGGGAAATCTTCTGCTGTGCAAAGAGAATCCCGAGCGCCGCCCAGACAAGCAAGGGCGGCCCGAGCACGCCGGGCGCATCCTGCCAGAATATGCCAGGCGCGCAGACGCCGGTCATGAATTCCCAGACGTGCAGCAACCCGTGGACCGCCAGCCACAGGCTTCCGGCAAAGGCCGCAAGCCAGCGGGTCGAAAGATTGGGAAGCGAAAAGGCCAGAAGCGCGCCGCAGGTCAGATAGGCCAGCCCGATATCGCGAATGAAATGCTGGTTGGGCGGGCCGGTGAACTTCACCGTTTCCACAGCCTGATACCAGCCAAAGGGATCCCACAGCATGAATCCGCCATTCGCGAGCGCGAACAGCGCGACCAATCCAACCAGAAGCTGCGCGATGCGATCAGGAAGTTCCGGCTTGCCCATGACTGCACTCCATTCAGAAACCTTGAACACGAAGAACAACCGCGTCTGCCCCGGCCTTCCTGTCTCTTGAGATCAGTTCATATTCGGGTGAGTTTGAAAATGCATCTGCTGAATCGGCATCGGGGAATTCGAGAATCACGATCTTTTCCCGGTCCCATTGCCCTTCGACTATCAGCGGATGCTCATCGGCCGCAAGAATCCTGCCGTTGAACTGTTTGAACACGCCCCAAAACCCGGCCTGGTAGCGATCATAGGCGGCCCGGTCCGTGAAGCGCAGTTGGGCGACGAGATAGACGCTCACCTGCGCCCGACCGGGGTTGGGGCCGGCGTTCCGAGGAAGCGCGGTGCCGGGCCGGGCTGGTCGATGCCGTCGATGTTCAGGAAGGTTCCGCGTTCGACATTATGCGGATGCTTCAGCGCATCGGCCATCGAAAGGACCGGTGCGAAACAGATATCCGTGCCCTCCATCAGGGTACACCATTCGGCGCGCGGCTTTGATTTGAAAAGCGCAGTGAGCTTTGCCTTGAGCGCGGGCCATGCTGCCTTGTCCATCTGCGCATCGAAAGCAGGGTCGCTCAGCCCCGCCTTCTCGCGGAGTAGCGCATAGAATTGCGGCTCGATCGAGCCGATGGAAATGAAGGTTCCGTCGGCGCATTCGTAAGTGTCATAGAAGTGCGCCGCTGTATCGAGCATGTTCACGCCGCGCGTGTCTTCCCACATTCCCATGCCCCGGAAACCCCATTGCATCGCGTGGATCACCGCCGCGCCGTCGGTCATAGCGCAGTCGATCACCTGCCCCTTGCCGGTGCCCCGCGCGTTGAGGATGCCCGCGACCATCCCGAAGGACAGCATCATGCCACCGCCGGCGAAATCGCCGATCGCATTGGTTGGCGGCGTCGGCTTTTCGTTGGGGCGGCCATAGCCGTGTAGATTCCCCGAGATCGAAATGTAATTGATATCGTGCCCCGCAGCCTGCGAGAGCGGACCATATTGGCCCCATCCGGTCATCCGCCCGTAAATCAGCTTCGGATTGTCCGCCAGCAGCACATCCGGCCCAAGCCCAAGACGTTCCATCACGCCCGGGCGGAATCCCTCGATCAGGCCATCTGCGATCTTTGCCAGTTCGCGAACCTTTGCGATCCCGTCGGGCGACTTGAGATCGGCCTCGATCCGTTCGCGGTTCCGGCCTAGCACGTCGCGTCCCACGGCATCGCGCGCGCCCTGCCGCGCCACCCGGATGACGCGCGCGCCGTGATCGGCCAGCATCATCCCGCAGAATGGCGCCGGGCCGATGCCCTCCATCTCGATGATGGTCACGCCTTCGAGCACACCGGCCATATCGCAATCTCCTCTTCATCTGCGTCAACTGGAGCGCAGCTTTACGCAAACGTCAAGTGGTGGGGGTTGATTGCGGCATCGCGCAAGCCTATCCGCGCCACTGTTACAGGTGCCTCGCAAGAGGCTTCAAGGGAAGCCGGTCAAAATCCGGCGCTGTTCCCGCAACTGTGACCGGCGAGCGACGCTCCATTGATCCACTGGGAAGCTCTTTCGGGAGTTTTTTGGGAAGGAGGAGCCAAGCAACGACCCGGGAGCCAGGAGACCTGCTTGTGACGGCCAGTCCTTCGCCCGTGCGGGAAGACACGGACGATCGGGGTTTTCCTCGCGTGACGGCACTTTGTTGAACGTCACATGGAGGAAGACCGTGAAAATTCTGAACTACACCGCAGCCGCCATTGCCCTGATCCCCGGTCGTGCTCAAGCACAGCAGGCCGACGACCAAATCATAGTGGAATCCGCGCACCGCAGCTCGACTGAGATTTACTCGTCGCTGTTGCCAAGCGACCAAATCGTGATCGACGACCCACGCGTCGATCCGACAGAGATCATTGTCAGCGCCAATGGAATCGAGCAGCGCCGTTCCGAAGCAGGGCAAGCGATCACCGTCATCGATCGCGAAGCACTCGATCGCACGCAGACGAATATCATCAGCGACATTTTGCGGACCGTCCCCGGCGTCCGCGTCGTGCGCAACGGCGGGGTCGGCGGCGTCACCAGCACCTTCATCCGCGGGGGAGAGTCCTCGCAAACGCTAGTCCTGATTGACGGCGTGCGGATCAACGATCCGTCGAGCCCCAATGCCGCGTTCGATTTCGGATCGCTGCTGACCGGCAATATCGGCCGCGTCGAAGTGCTGCGCGGGCCGAACTCGGTTATCTGGGGAAGTCAGGCCATCGGCGGCGTGGTCAATATCCAGACGCTTGAGCCGAGCGAAGCACTCGCGCTCAATGCCCGCGCCGAATATGGCTATCGCAACACCGCGGAAGCGCAGGCCAATATTTCCGGGGCCAGCGGCATCGCCTCGGGCAGCATCGGCGGCGGCATTTTCCGTACCGACGGGATTTCGGCTCTGGCGGCTGGAACCGAGCGCGACGGATACCGGAATGTTTCGTCGAACGGGAAGCTGAAGCTTGCCTTCACCGAGGCGCTCTCGCTCGATCTTCGTGCTTACTATAATCGCGGCAAGGTCCAGTTCGACGACCCCTTCGGCGCGACGCCCGATACCTTCCCGGAAACCCGGAACCGGCAGTTCATCGGCTATGTCGGGATCAACGCTGCTTTCCTGGGTGGCCGGTTCCGCAATCGGCTCGCTTATACACGCACCGATCTCAACCGCAGCGGGACCGAACCGAACGTGCCGTTCAGCTTCAACGTCAACACGCTCAAAGGCACGATCGACCGCTTCGAATATCACGGCGCGTTCGACATCGACGATGCCGCGACACTGGTCTTCGGCCTTGAGCATGAGCGGACTTTTGCCAGCACTTTCTTCCCCGCAGGCGGCGGGGCTGCACCCGACCAGGCGAAGACCAACGTCACCAGCGGCTTCGGCCAGCTCATCCTCAAGCCGTTCACCGGCCTGACGCTGACCGGCGGCATCCGTTATGACGATTACAGCCAATATGGCGGGCAAACGACCTTCGGTGCCAATATCGCCTATACGCCGGACGATGGCCGCACGGTATTCCGCGGCACTTATGCCGAAGGCTTCCGGGCACCGACGCTGACCGAAGCACTGCTGCCCTTCGGCAACGCCGCGCTCAAGCCGGAGGCGGCCAAGAGCTTCGACCTCGGCATCGAGCACAGCTTCCTCGACGGGCAGGTCGCCGCCTCTGCCACCTATTACCGGCGGACGAGCCATAATCTCATCACCTTCTTGTTCGTGACGTTCCAGTCCGAGAATATCGCGGCAGCGCGGTCGCAGGGGCTTGAACTCGGTCTCGCCCTGCGTCCGGCGCAGAACCTCAGGATCGACGCGAATTACAGCCTTGTCGATGCGAAAAGCCGTTCGGCCGATACCAGCTTCGGCAACCGGTTGGCGCGCCGCCCGAGAGACAATGCCAATGTCTCGATCGACTGGACCTCACCCTGGAAGCTCGCCGTCGGGGCGAGCGTCTCGATCACCGGAGACAGTTTCGACAATCTCTCGAACACCGTCCGGCTCGACGGCTACACGCTCGCCTCGATCCGGGCATCCTACCCGATCAATGCAGCCGTCGAGATATTCGGCCGGGTGGAAAACCTGTTCGATGCGAAATACCAGACGGTCTCCGGCTATGGCAGCTATGGCCGCAACGCCTATGGCGGGATCCGGGCGACATTCTGATGCGGATGATCTGGCCCCTACTGCTGCTTGGCGGTTGCTCGCAGGGGCCGGCGATCGCGCCGGGCAAAATCGTCTCGAACAATCCGTGCATCGACGGCGTTCTTGCCGAAATCGCCGATCCGGCAAGCATCGGCGCGATCAGCCGCTATTCGCAGGAACCGGAGAGCAGTTCGGCACCCATAGGATGGGCGAAGCGTTTTCCGGCAATTGTCGTCAGTGCAGAGGAAATCATCGCGGCGGCCCCACGCCTCGTCCTTTCGGGAAACTATGCTTCGACCGGCACAAACGCCGCGCTCGAAAAGGCCGGAATCCCGATCCGGAGTTTCGGCGTTCCGGGCACCCTCGATGAAAGCGAAGCGCAGGTCATTGCCATCGCCCATGCCATTGGCCGCGAGCCTCAAGGCGCGGATCTCGTCGAGCGGATGAAAAAGGCGACCCAGCCCGAAAGCGATGGACGAAGCGCAATCATCTGGCAAACAGGCGGCTTTGTCGCGGGCAAGGGAACGATCCAGGACGAAATGCTCGCGCGCGCGGGCTTCCGCAACGCCAGTTCCAGCTATGGGCTCAAGCAATGGGATATCCTGCCGCTCGAGGCGATCTTGCGCAACCCGCCCGATATTATCTTCACGCCAATGTCCGGAGCTGGCGAGGATGCGCGCGCGCTGGCGCTTCGGCATCGTGTCCTGGGCCACCTTTCGGGGCGGACGCGCGTCATTGCCTTCCCCGACCGGTTATTGTTCTGCGGCGGCCCCACCGTGATCGAAGCGATGCAGCGATTGCGCAGCGTGAGGGGTTCATGAAGAAATTGCTCGTTCTGCTGACGTTTGCCGCCTTTCTCGTCTCACTGCTGGCGGGGAAGGTCTGGATTGCACCGGCCGACTGGTTCGCGGATAGCGCCAATGGATGGATCATGGCCGAACTCCGCCTGCCCCGGGCGATCCTCGGGCTCAGCATCGGCGCGGTTCTCGGCCTGTCTGGCGCTGTCCTCCAGGGCTATCTGCGCAATCCGCTGGCAGACCCAACCGTAGTCGGCGTCTCGTCAAGCGCCGCGCTGGGCGGCGTTACAGCAATCTTCCTGGGGCTGACCGCCTGGCCGATGGGATTGTTCGGCTGCGCGATGCTCGGGGCCGCGCTTGCGATGTTGTTGCTGGCGGCGATGGCGGGGCGGAGTGGCGGGCCGCTGGGGTTCATCCTTGCCGGAATGGTGCTTTCGACGCTGGCCGGTTCGCTGACTGCCTTTCTCATCAGTATTTCTCCCAATCCTTTCGCGACGAGCGAGATCATCGCCTGGCTGATGGGCGCATTGACCGATCGCGGAATGGACGATGTGACCCACGCCCTGCCCTTCATGCTGCTCGGTGGCGCAATCCTGCTCGGCACCGGGCGCGGGCTCGACGCGCTTACGCTGGGTGAGGATGCGGCGAGAAGCCTGGGCTTCAACCCTGCTCGCGAACGCTGGTTGATTGTCGCAGGCGTGGGGCTCGCAGTCGGGGCCTCGGTTGCCGTTTCGGGCGTGGTCGGCTTTGTCGGCCTGATCGTTCCGCATTTCATCCGTAGCATGATCGGGGAACGCCCGTCGGCGATCCTGGTTCCATCGGCGCTTGGCGGCGCGATCCTGACGCTGATTGCCGACAGTCTTGTCCGCCTCGTCCCCGGCGCCGGCGAAGTGCGGCTGGGAATTGCGATGGCCGTGCTGGGCGCGCCCTTCTTCTTCCTGCTCCTTTCGCGCATACGGAGCCGCGCGTCATGATCGGCGTCGATCGCCTGACCATGACGCTCGGAGGCCGGAAGGTCCTGAACGATGTCAGCGTCACCTTCGGGCGCGGGCGCGTGACGGCCATTATCGGCCCCAATGGCGCAGGCAAGACCAGCCTGATCCGTTCGCTCACCGGATTGCTGCCCGGACCTGTCCATCTCGACGGCCAACCGCTGGCGGCACTGTCCCCGGTCGAGCGCGCGCGGCGGATCAGCTATCTGCCGCAGGATGGCGAGCCGGCGTGGAATGTCACTGCCCGCGAACTGGTTGCACTCGGCCGCCTGCCGCATCGCGGCCGGCTGGCGGCACCGTCCGCCGCCGATGCGGAAGCGATTGCCTCCGCCCTCGCCGCTACCGACACAACGCAATTCGCCGACAGAACGATCGACACATTATCGGGAGGCGAAAGAGCGCGCGTCAAGATGGCGCGCGTGCTGGCCGGCGATCCCGACTGGATCCTCGCCGATGAACCGCTCGCCAATCTCGACCCGCCACACCAGCGTGACATGCTGGCGCTGCTCAGGGCTGCGACAAGAGCCGGCAAGGGCGCGGTCGCGATCCTCCACCAGCTCGATGCGGCGGCCCTTGCCGATGACGTGCTGATCCTGAAAAATGGTTCGAGGATCGCGTTCGGCCCCGTCCGCGAGGTGATGACCCCGGCCAATCTCGAAATCGCGTTCGGTATGGCGTTCGATGTGATCGCCCATCAGGGCCGGATCGCGATCCTGACGAGAGCCTGACATTACAACAGACCAACCGCGCCACAGCTTCGACAAAGCGCCTTGATATGATGTAACACTGCCTCTAGGGGGCGATGACACATTATCTCATAATATCGGATTCCCCATGTCGCGTCGCGTATCCCTGTTCTGTGCAACGGTCCTGCTGGCCTCGATATCCCCCGCATTTGCGCAGGAGACGCCCGACCAGGGCCATGGCGATCATGACTCGGATAGCGGAGAGATTGTCGTCACCGCGCTGCTCGGCCGCAATCAGGCCGATCTCCTCGCAGGGACTTCGGTCGTCTCGGGTGCGGATCTCGCGCGCGAACTGAAGCCGACGATCGGCGAGACGCTGTCGCACCAGCCAGGCGTTTCCGCGACCTCGTTCGGCCCCAACGCATCGCGCCCCGTGCTGCGCGGCTTCCAGGGCGAACGCGTCCGTGTTTTGGCTGATGGCATTGGCAGTTTCGACGTGTCGAACACCAGCGTCGATCATGCCGTCGTCATCAACCCGTTGACGGCCGACCGGATCGAAGTGCTGCGTGGTCCGTCGGCCTTGCTGTTCGGTTCGTCGGCCATCGGCGGGGTCGTGAACGTTGTCGACAGCCGTATCCCGCGCAAGGTTCCCGACGAGCCGGTGCATATCGATGTTCTTGCCACCTATGGCACGGCCGCGAACGAGCGTTCGGGCGGCACGCGCGTCGATGTGCCGGTGGCGAGCAATCTCGTCGTCCATTTCGACGGCAGCTATGTAAAGACGGGCGATCTTGAAATCGGCGGCTATATTCTGCCCCCTGCCCTGCGCGCGCAGGCCGCGGCTAGCCCCGATCCGGCGATTGCGGCACTGGCCGACCTGAAGGACAAACTTCCCAACAGTGCCGGGCGGACATGGGAAATAGCCGGCGGTGCGGCCTATATCGCCAGCAACGCCAACCTCGGCTTTTCGGTAAGCCGCTATGACAGCCTTTATGGCGTGCCGATCCGCTATTCGCTCGATCCTGCGATCGCGGCGGAGTCGGTCCGGCTCGACGTCAAGCAAACACGGTTCGATGCGCGGGGAGAGATCAATCCCGCCAGCGGCTTTGTCGAGGCGATCCGCCTCCGCGGCGGCTATGCCCGCTACCGGCACAACGAGATCGCCGAAGATGGAACGATCAACACAACCTTCCGCAACCAGGGCGGCGAAGCGAGGCTCGAACTGGTCCCGCGCGAACATAACGGCTGGAAAGGCGCGATCGGAACGCAATTCGTTTCGCGCAAAGTCGATATTGTCGGCGCGGAGAAGTTCCTGCCCGAAAACATAACGCGCCAATATGGGCTGTTCACGGTCCAATCGCTCGATCTGGGCGCCCTGCGTGCCGAGGCGGGCGGACGCATCGAGCATGCCACGGTTTCGGCGAAAGCCGACCCCATTCTCCTCAATCCGGCCGAACGGCGGCAGTTCACGTCGCTTTCCGGCTCGCTCGGGGCCAGTGTGGAAGTCACGCATGGCTGGCGGCTCGGGCTGAACGGTTCCTACACCGAACGCGCGCCTGCCGCCGAGGAATTGTTCGCCAACGGGCCCCATGCAGGCACCCAAGCATTCGAAGTCGGCGATCCGACCTTCGGCAAGGAGAAATCGAAGGGCCTTGAGGCCACGCTTCATGGCACCGGCGAAGGCTATTCGCTATCGGCGTCGCTCTATTACAGCTGGTTCAACGGATTCATCTACGAAACGCCGACTGGCGTGACGCAGGACAGCCTTCCGGTCTTCCAGTCGCGCCAGGCCAATGCCCGTCATTATGGTGCGGAGATCGAGGCGTCGGTGAGGGTCGCAACGATTGGCGACTTCAAGATCAATCTCGATGGCGTCGGTGATTTCACACGCGCGTCGATCCGCGGCGGCGGCCCACTGCCCCGCATCCCGGCGTTGCGCGTTCTCGGCGGGATCGAGGCACAGTCGGACATCGTCACCGGCCGAATAGAAGTCGAACGCGTCAAAGGGCAGGATCGGATCGCTGCCTTCGAAACCCCGACCAAGGGTTATACGATGGTCAATTCCTCGCTCGCGATCAAACCGTTCGGAGCGGATTCGAAGCTGGATCTGACGCTCGCGGTGAACAACATCTTCGATGTCGATGCTCGCCGTCACGCGAGCTTCCTGAAGGACTACGCTCCGCTCTCCGGTCGCGATGTGAGGATTGGGCTGCGCTTCTCGTTCTGATCGGCTTCTTTCATGCGCGCCAGCCGGAAGCCGATGATCGCGAAGCCCGCGCCCCAGAGCCAGCCGCCCAACACGTCGCTGGGCCAATGGACGCCAAGCAACACGCGCGACGTGCCGATCGCCGCCGCCAAGAGAAGCGCCAGGCCGATCCAGAGCGGCCGCCGCACCTGCGCCAGTAACAGCGCGGCCAGCAGATATATCGCCATGACATTCGTTGCGTGCCCGCTGGGAAAAGACAGGCTGGTGACCGTATCGAGATGCGGCACCACTTCCGGTCGCGCGCGGCTGAACACTTCCTTGAGGAAGCTGGACGTCGCCCCCGCAAACGGAGGCGCAACGACCATTACCAACGCCGCCCAGGGCCGGTTGCGCCAATAGAGCAACCCGGCAAACCCGACCATTGCAAGGCTGCGTTGCGCCGGCTCTCCCAACCACGACACCCACTGGACCAGCGCAATCACGATATCGCCCGTCACATGCTCGCGCAGTGCAATGGCCTTCACTGCAGAACGCTCCGCGGCGAAACCGACCTTCAGGCTCGCAAGGAGCCCGAGCGCGATTGCCAGGGCCATGAAGCCCAGCCCCGAAACAAGCATCCCTCGCGATGCCGGCGGTTGCGCGATCACGGCATTTTCAGCGCCGTCCGGGCCGTCGTTCATTGCGGCCCCTTCACGACCGTCCCGCCCTTGATCACGACGTTCACATGTTCAAGCGTGCGGACATTGGCAAGCGGATCCCCCTCGACCGCGATCATGTCTCCATAACGGCCAACCGCGATCGCCCCGACATCGCTTTCGCGGCCAAGCGCCTGTGCGGCGTTGAGCGTTGCCGCCTGGATCGCCTGAAGCGGCGTCATTCCCCATTCGACCATCTTGGCGAACTGCTTCGCATTGTCGCCATGCGGATAGACGCCGGCATCGGTTCCGAACGTCATCGGCAATCCCGCCTTCACCACACGCTGGAAGGTCTGGCGCTGCTTGAGGCCGATCATCTTTTCCTTGTCGAGGCTTTCCTGCTCCGTGCCGTTCGAGGTGCCGGTCGCGAGGATATAGTCGTCGTTGTAAACATCCATGTCGAACCAGGTGTGGTGCTGGATGGCGAGCTTGATCGTCTCGTCGCTCGCGAGGCTGCAATGTTCGATCGTGTCGATCCCGGCAAGGATGGCGGTCCGGATCCCTTCATCGCCATGCGCGTGCGCCGCGACCTTCAGATGGAGCATGTGCGCCTCATCGGCGATGGCCTTCATTTCCTCAAAGGTCAGTTGCTGCCCGCCAACCGAGTCACCGAGCGAGAAGACGCCGCCGGTCGCGCAGATCTTGATCACTTCGGCGCCATATTTGTGCAACCAGCGGACCTTGGCGCGGGCTTCGTCGGGCGAGTTGATGACGCTGGCTTCCTGCCGGTCATATTGCGGCGGCAACGCGTTGCTGTCGCAATGCCCGCCTGTCGCGCCGATCGCATAGGCCGCAGGCACGATGCGCGGGCCGACCGCCCAACCCCCGTCAATGGCTTCCTTCAAGCCCACATCCTGAAACTGGTCGGACCCGACATTGCGTACGGTCGTGAAGCCAGCGTCGATCGTCTTCAAGGCATTGCCGACGCTCACCGCGCTCCAGAAACTGTCGGTATGCTTGAAGCCATTATAGCCGCCGATTTCGGCCAGCGAGGTGAGGTGGACGTGCATGTCGATCAGGCCAGGGAGCAGAGTCCTGTTGCCAAGATCGATCCGCTTGGCCCCTTCGGGCACGGCCAGGCTTCCCTGCGTGCCGATCGCGGCAATCCGGCCATCGGTGACGATGATGAGCGGCTTGTCGACCCGTTTCCCGGCCACGACATCGATCATGCTGGCCGCGCTGATCGCGACGGTTTCGGCAGCGGCGGGCGCCGCAAACGCGAGTGTAAGGGCAAAAACGATCCTGCGCATTCCAATCTCCCCAATCTGGTTGGGAAGGTGCTAGCGGTTGGGACCCCCGGATGTCGAGCCTGTGCTGCTCGATGGCGGTGGGGTGCTGACGGCGTCGCTTGCTGATGGATTGTCGAACGCGCTTCCCACATCCCAGAGCGCCTCATTGCCATAACCCGTGACCGGCGCCTCGATATCGTTTGGACCGGCCTGCACCTGTGCATCCATATAACCGACCAGCCCGCCAAGCGCATTGCCGCCGGGAACCGGCTTTGCCGGACCTGCGGGCGGCGGGGGCGGAGCGCCCGGCTGGGACGGCCCGCCAGCCGGGTTCTGCGGCGAATGCGGCAGCGGCGGCGGCGAAGGTTGAGAGCGGAACTCCCCGCCATTCGATTGCGCCGATGCTGCCCCCGGGAGCATCGTCAGGCTGATCAGGAAAATAGCCAACCGAAATTTCATCACGGTGCTGTTTATCCCGCCAAAGCCGAACGATTGTCAAACGGCATCAAATATGCAGCGCCCGCCCATAAGCAGCGAGCACGCTCTCGTGCATCATCTCGCTCAGCGTTGGATGCGGGAAAACCGTATCCATCAGCTCGCGCTCGGTCGTCTCGAGCGTCTTGCCGACCGTATAGCCCTGGATCAGTTCGGTCACTTCGGCGCCAATCATGTGGGCGCCGAGCAATTCGCCGGTCGCTTCGTCGAACACTGTCTTGATAAAACCTTCCGCTTCGCCGAGCGCAATCGCCTTGCCATTGCCGATAAAGGGGAACTTGCCGACCTTCACCTTGTAACCGGCTTCCTTCGCCCTTGCTTCGGTCAGCCCGACGCTCGCAATCTGGGGGTGGCAATAGGTGCACCCCGGGATGTTGAGCGGATCCATCGCATGCGGATGACCGCCCGCAATCGCTTCGGCCGCGATCACGCCTTCATGACTCGCCTTGTGCGCGAGCCATGGCGGTGCGGTAACATCGCCGATCGCCCAAAGGCCCGGTACGTTGGTGCGGCACATCGCATCGGTATCGATATGGCCCTTGGTCGTTTTCACGCCGAGCTTTTCGAGGCCGATATTTTCGGTATTGGGCACGATCCCGATCGCCACGATCGCGTGGCTGAATTCGCCGGAGACGACTCTCCCGTCCTTCCCCTTGATCGCTGCGGAAACGCCCTCCTTGGCCGTGACTTCGAGCTTTTCGACGCCCGCGCCGGTCATGATCGTCATGCCCTGCTTGGTGAGGGCCTTTTCAAGAAAGTCGGAGACTTCGGCATCCTCAACTGGAACAACGCGGTCGAGCATTTCGACCACGGTCACTTCGGCACCCATGTCCTTGTAAAAGCTCGCAAATTCGATTCCGATCGCGCCCGATCCGATGACGAGCAACTTTGTCGGCATCTCGGGCGGGACCATCGCGTGGCGATACGTCCAGATGCGCTTTCCATCCGCCGGAGCAAAGGGCAGGTCGCGGGCGCGGGCGCCCGTTGCGACGATGATGTTCTTAGCCGTCAGCTCTTCGGCCTTGCCGTCCTTGGTGACGGTCAGCTTGCCCGGCGCGGTGATCGTACCGTCGCCCATATGGACGGCGATCTTGTTCTTCTTCATCAGGTGCGTGACGCCCTGGTTGAGCTGCTTTGCAACCCCGCGCGAACGCTTCACCACCGCCTCGATATCCGCGCCGATCTTTTCGGCCACGAGGCCATAGGCACTGGCATGCTGCATATAGTGATAGATTTCCGCCGACCGCAGCAGCGCCTTGGTCGGGATGCAGCCCCAGTTGAGGCAAATGCCGCCCAGCAATTCGCGCTCGACAATCGCGGTCTTTAGGCCGAGTTGCGCGGCGCGGATCGCGGCAACATAACCACCGGGGCCGGAGCCGAGAACAATGAGGTCGTATGCCTGGCTCATGCCACCATCCCCAGCGGCTTCTCCACCAGTTCCTTGAACAGCTTCATCAGTTCCGCTCCATCCGCGCCATCGATGGCGCGGTGGTCGAACGAGCCGGTCGCGCTCATCACCGTGGCAATCGCCAGCGCGTCATCGACGACATAGGGCCGCTTCTCACCCGCGCCGATGGCCATGATCATCCCCTGTGGCGGGTTGATGACCGCTTCGAACTGCTTAATGCCATACATGCCCATGTTGGAAAGGCTGGCCGTCCCGCCCTGATATTCGTGCGGCTGGAGCTTGCCCTCCTTCGCGCGGCCGGCAAGTTCCTTCATGTCGGTCGAAATCTTCGAGACGCTGACATTGCCCGCATCGCGGATGATCGGGGTGATGAGGCCTGTCGGCGTCGAAACGGCAACGGAAACGTCGGCGCGCTTGTAGGCCACCATCTCGTTGCCGAGGAACGTCACGTTGCACTTTGGCGTCTGCTCGAGCGCCACGCCCAGCGCCTTGATCAGCAGATCGTTGACCGACAGCTTGATCCCGCGCGCCTCGAGGCTGGCATTGAGTTCGGTCCGGAGCGCAAGCAGCGCATCGAGCCTGATATCGACCGTTAGATAGATATGCGGGATGGTCTGCTTCGCCTCGGTCAGGCGGCGCGCGATCGTCTTGCGGATATTGGAGAGCTTTTCCACCTCATGCGGAATCGTATCGTCATACCAGATCGCCTTGGCTTCCGGCACCGCAGAGGGCGCTGGCGCCGCGGCGGGAGCCGCAGGCTGGGCCGCGGCAGCCGCCTTTGGCGCGCCTTCAAGATCAGCCTTCACGATCCGGCCATTGGGGCCCGAGCCTTTGACGGTCGAGAGATCGATCCCCTGTGCCACCGCCAGCCGCTTTGCCAGCGGCGAGGCAATGATGCGATCACCCGACGCCGCTTTGGCCGGCACGGCCGCAGGTGGAGGTGGAGGTGGAGGCGACGCGGCGGCGGGCGCCGCTTCGGCCTTGGGAGCGTCTGCCTTGGCCGCGGGCTTCGCACTTGCATCTTCGCCCTCACCCGCAAGCAGGGCGATGACGGTGCCGACCTTCACGCCTTCGGTTCCTTCGACAATCAGGATCGACGAAATCGTCCCCTCATCGACGGCTTCGAATTCCATCGTCGCCTTGTCCGTTTCGATTTCGGCTATCAGGTCCCCCGATTTGACCTCATCCCCCTCTTTCACAAGCCATTTGGCAAGCGTGCCTTCTTCCATCGTCGGCGACAAGGCGGGCATTTTGAGTTCAATCGGCATTGAGCGGTTCACCTGTTCCTGCGAGTGCGGCGTTTTACGTAACGGCAACCGCGCGGCGATGCCAGAGGCAAGGCCTTGCGCAGACCGATTAATTGAAGCAGGCTGCACGAAATCGGGCCGATGGGGGAAGGCAGACTGGAGCATGCGCACCTATCTGGTGATAATTGACGAGACGGAGGAGGCGGAGATTGCCTTGCGCTTTGCTGCGCGGCGTGCGGCCAAAACCCAGGGCGGGCTCGAAATTCTCGTTATCATCCCGCCGCAGGAATTCGTCGCCTGGGGCGCTGTCCAGGCGACAATCGAGAACGAAGCCCGCGAACATGCCGAAGGCATTGTCCGCCACGCGATCGACACGCTTGCGCAGGAAAGCCCGATCACGCCAAAGATCTCGGTCAAGACAGGCGATGCCGTCGCGGCCATCCGGGCCGCGCTGGCCGAGAACCCCGATATTGGCGCGCTGGTCCTCGCGGCTGCGAAGAGCGGCAACCCTGGCCCCCTTGTCAGCCATTTTGCCGGGGCGGATTCGGGCACGCTTCCCTGCCCCGTCATGATCGTCCCGGGTTCGCTGACGAACGAAGCACTCGACCGGTTGAGCTAGTCACCACAAAGTAGAAGGCCCGGCCACTCCCCCAAGCGGCCGGGCCTTTGCCCCGTTCGGTGCGCCGTGCCTGACTAACAGGCGCGGCGCTGCTTCGGGCGGGGCTTCCAGATGTGACGCGCTGGCCGATATGGCGGCGAAGCAGCGTCCTAAACTCTTCCCCCAATCATCACCATTGCCGTCCCGGCAAACGGTGAGCACTGGAAACCGACCGACATTGATACTGGCGGGCTCCAGCTACGATAATAATCATATATCAGCCCGCCACAATATTCCATATCAGGAGAATGTACGATCCGAACTGTCCCGTTGCGGGTCAGATCCGGTTGGCAAGCACGCCCGCCAACGCCTCGCAGCCGGCCGCATCCTCCGCATCGAAACGACCGATTTCGGCGCTGTCGAGATCGAGCACCGCAACCAGCCGCCCGTCGCGAACGATCGGAACGACAAGCTCCGATGCCGATGCAGCATCGCAGGCGATATGCCCGGAAAAAGCATGAACATCGGCAACAAGCTGGGTCTGCAAACTGCTCGCCGCCGTCCCGCAGACGCCCTTGCCCAGCGCAATGCGGATGCAGGCGACCTTGCCCTGGAACGGCCCCAGGACCAGTTCGCCCTCGACCAGCCGGTAAAAGCCCGCCCAGTTCAGCGCTGGAAGATATTCCCAGATCAGCGCCGCGGCATTCGCCATGTTGGCCACCGGATCGGCTTCCGTCGCCGTCAAGGCGTCGAGCGCGGACAGCAGGTCTCGATAAAGATCCGCCTTTGAACCTGTGTCGATCGAGAATTCATACATCAGTCGAAACTCACCTTGCCGCGCGCCTTCTTGACATCGCCCCGGATCGCCTTGCCAGTCAGCCGCTTCTCCTTGGCCGAGCGCGAAGGCCTCGTCTTGATCCGCTTCACGGGAGCCTGATGGGCCTTGACCACAAGCGCGGTCAATCGCTCGCGAGCATCCGCGCGATTCGCCTCCTGCGTGCGAAAGCTGCGCGCGGTGAGGACGATTTCACCCTCATTCGTCCAGCGGCTGCCCGCGAGCGCCTTGAGCCGCGCATAGACCGGCGGTGCCAGCCGCAGCGCAAACACGTCGAGCCGAATCTGGACCGCCGTCGCCACCTTGTTGACATTCTGCCCGCCCGGACCGGTTGCTGCCAGGAACCGCTCCTCCAGCGCGCTTTCGGGCAGCGCATAAGGATCGTCGGCCATTACCGCGTCAGGAGGTAATAGATGACGTAGAACCAGGACAGCACGCCGTGAATGATCGCCCACAGGATCGATTTGTGGAGGCTCCAGGAAATGGTGATCGCAAGCGCGCTGCCAAATCCGATTCCGGCTCGTGTCGCGGAGGTGGTGTAGGTGCGAATTTGTTGCATGCGGGCCAGTTTCGCACCGGAAGCGACCGAATGCAAATTGCGCGTATTGCGTCGAGTTGAACTTGGCGGTGCCCCGGACTAGGAACAGCGCACCAACGACAAAAACAGCGCAGGTCATCCCGAACATGTTTGAACCCGTGATTTCCGCAACGGGCCTCTTCACGCCCAAGGACAGCATTTCCAACGAGGAACTGGTTGAAAGCTTCAACCGCTACGTCGATCGGTTCAACAGCGACAACGCTGCGGCCATCGCTACCGGAACCGTAGAACAACTGCTGCCCAGTTCGGTCGAATTCATCGAAAAGGCCAGCGGGATCAAGGCGCGCTACGTCCTGTCGAAGGGCCCGATCCTCGATCCCGAAATCATGTGCCCGCGCTTTCCCGATCGCCCCAATGAGGAGGTTTCGGTGCTTGCCGAAATCGGCGTGGCAGCCGCGCGCGATGCGCTGGCCCGGGCCGGGCGAAAGGCGGAAGATGTCGACGCGGTGCTGTGCGCCTGCTCGAACCTGCAGCGCGCATACCCCGCGATCGCTGTCGAGATCCAGGATGCCTTAGGCATCGAAGGCTTCGGCTTCGACATGAATGTCGCCTGCTCTTCGGCAACGTTCGGCATCCAGACCGCCGCCGACTTCATCCGCGCGGGACATGCCCGCTCCGTCCTCGTCATCAATCCGGAAATCTGTTCGGGCCACCTGAACTGGCGCGACCGGGACAGCCACTTTATCTTCGGCGATGTGGCAACAGCGATCCTTGTCGAGGAAAAGAGTATCGCCCCGGCCGGTCATTGGGATATCCTCGGCACCCGGCTCAAGACCAAATTCTCGAACAATATCCGCAACAATTTCGGATTTCTCAACCGCTCCAATCCGGAAAGCCGCGATGACCGTGACAAATTGTTCGTCCAGGAGGGCCGCAAGGTCTTCAAGGAAGTCGTGCCGATGGTTGCGGAGCTGATCCAGTCGCAGCTGGCCGAACTCGAAATCGCGCCCGATGCGTTGCGCCGCATGTGGCTCCACCAGGCCAATGCAGGCATGAACCGGCTGATTGCAACGCGGGTCCTGGGGCATGAAGCCAGTCCCGATGAAAGCCCGACCGTGCTCGACACCTATGCCAATACGTCGTCGGCCGGGTCGATCATTGCCTTCCACCTGAACAATGCCGACCTGAAGCCGGGGGACACGGGGCTGATCTGTTCGTTCGGGGCGGGCTATTCGGCGGGAACGGTTACGTTGCGCAAGGCGGCCTAGGCCGAGTTGGCAGGCTTGCGGAACTGCCTGACAATGTGATCGAGCACGGCAATGTGGAGCGGCAAGGCGAACTCGCAGCCATAATGATGCCGGTTGCGCCAGACGACGGCCGATTCCAGCCCGGTCAGTCCGGGAACGACCAGCCAGACTCGATCGCCGATATTGAGGTTCGATGCCGTATCGAACCGGAATCCGATCACCGACATGTCGACCACATCGACATCGAACTTTCCCCAGCCCGAAGCGCGAAGCGCGGCCTTCATCTGCACGCC
>Ga0209023_10000637_pt1 | contig 52351 bp, 46 predicted proteins | sample LakOneMetagenome_FD_187468 | JGI IMG/M metagenome (GOLD analysis project Ga0209023, IMG submission 187468) | Freshwater and sediment microbial communities from Lake Erie, Canada (SPAdes) (version 2) | ecosystem: Environmental > Aquatic > Freshwater > Lentic | place: Lake Erie, Canada... | reverse complement strand
CTGCGCGTGTCGAACAGGAGCGCGCCGGCGCCCGGCCGGACCACGTTCCAGCCCATGTGCGGCACGCGCAGCGTGGCCGAATCGGGAAAGCGGTGGGTGAAAGCATCGATCCAGCCGAGGCCGGGCACCGTGCTTTCCTCGCTGCCGCGCGTCATCATCTGCATGCCCAGGCAAATCCCCAGCACCGGCTTGCGCCGTTCCAGCACCTGCGCTTCGAGCACCGGGATCAGGCCCGAGGCGTGCAGCTTGGCCATGCCGTGGTCGAAATGGCCCACGCCAGGCAGGATCAGCTTGGCCGCGGCGGCGATCTCGGCCGGGTCGCTGCTGATGCGGGCGCGCACGCCCACCTTGCGCAGCATGTTCAGGATGGAGCCGACGTTGCCGACGCCGTAATCGACGATCACGATCATGCGGCCACGCCTTCGGTCTGCGTTGTCATCAATGGCTTGCCTTTGCTATTCAAAAATTCAAGGTAATTGCGCTCCCAGTCGGGCGCCCAGACCCGGCTGGCCTGTTCCGCGCTGACCAGGCCGGCGTCGCCCTGGCGCAATTGCGCGATCAGGTCGTCGGCGCCGGCAAAGCGCGCGAAGCGGTGCTGGCCCAGCGTGAAGCGGGCCTTGGGCGTGTCCCACACGAACACTTTCGGCACCAGTCCGATCGCCTCGTACAGGCCGGTCGACACTTCGCTCACCACCGCCTGCGCCGCGGCGAAGCTGCGGTAAATGTCGCTCTGCCCATCGATACGCACCGCGCCGGCACGCCCGTCCGGATGCAGGGCCGCGACGGCGCTGCGCTCGAGCGGATGGGGCCGGAACACGACCTCGGCCTGCGCGCCCAGGGCCGCCGCCAGGGCCTGGCACAGCGCCAGGTACAGCCCGGTGTCCATGCCGTCGCCCAGCACCAGCACCGCATTGCCACGCGGTACGGCCGGCGCCGCCGCCAGCGTGTGGCTGCGGTGCGGATTGCCGATTGGCAGCACCTGGACCGGCGCGTTCATCTGCTCGCCCCACCAGGCGCCGTAGGCCAGGAAGTAGTCGGGGAAAATCGCGCGGTAGGCCAGGTCCGCCAGGACGGCAGGGGCGTAATTATACGCGTCGTGCCCGGCCGAGACCGCGCCGTGCTGGTATTCGGCCGTGACCATACCGCAATGGCGCGCCGCCAGCACGGCACTGGCGTTGTCGGCGCCGCCGTAGCACGCTTCCTCCTTGATCAGCAGGCGCGCCGCGCTGCGCCGGAACAGCGAGCGGTAGGCGCGGTAGCGCGGCAGCAGCGAGGCGGACGCGTTGGCGCAATAGTGTTCGAGCCAGGCGCGGCGCGTGGCACCGATGTCCCAGCCCAGCAGCCGTTCGGCGCGTTCGCAGGCCAGCGCCACCAATTGCCGGGCCGGGTCGCGGTAGGCGGCGGCGCGCAGGCGCCCGCGCACCACCCCGTCGATCCGCAGCGGGGTATGCAGCAGCAGCGCGCCGTGCGCGCGCGGGAACGGCCAGCGGCCCTCGAACAAATGTTCGACCGCCAGCGTGCTGTGCGGCGCGGCGCCCACGAAATAGTCGCTCAGGCAGTTGAAGTAGACCCCGTCGCGCAGCGTGAGGCGGGTGCCGGACGCCATCAGCAGCACCGGCCAGTCCTGGCGCGGCACGCCCGGGCGCAGCGCATTGTGGACGAAGCTGCGCGCGAACGCGCCGGCCGTGGCCAGGCGCGAGCCGTGCGCCAGAGCGCCGGCGGCGCCGCCGGCGCCCACCACGGCGCCGCCGTACAGGCGCTCGCCGATGATCAGGCGGAAAAAGGCGGAGCGGATCACGGTCCACAGGGGGATGCCGGTGGCCGGACAGCGGATCGCCAGCAGGGCCGGTTCGTCTTCCAGGCGCAGAATCGCGGCCATCGTCAATTCGGTCATGGCGCGCCTCCGGCGGCCAGCGCCGCCTGCGCGGCCGCGAAATCGTCCGCGGTATCGATGTCGATCGCTTCGCACGCGCTGTCCATCACCAGCGGCAGCGTGGCCGCGCCCACGAAACTGCGGGCCGCGCGCAGCGACGCCGGCGTGACCAGGTAGAACGCGCCGTTGATCACATAGGCCGGCGGCAAATCCTGCGAGCGCAGCGCCGCCTGCCCCGGCAGGTAGGGCACCAGCAGCCCGTCCTCGAGCTTCATGGTCCAGGCCGGATGCGAGGGCGCGGGCGAGACGCCCAGCACTCCGGCCCCGCCGCCGCCGGCGAACAGGGCCAGTCCGCGCGCCAGTGTGGCCGGCGCCCGGAACGGCGAAGTCGGCTGCAGCAGCAGCAAGCCGTCCACCGCGCCATGGGTCTGTTCGTACCAGTCGAGCGCGTGCAGCGCCACCTCGACCGAGCCGGCCGTGTCGGTGGCCAGCTCGGCCGGACGCAGCCAGGGCACCAGGGCCCCGGCCGCGCGCGCGGCGGCCGCGATCGCCGCGTCGTCGGTCGAGACCAGCACCGCGCCCACCCCGGGGCAGGCGCGCGCGGCCTCGATGGTCCAGGCGATCAGTGGCTTGCCGCCCAGCGGGAGGATGTTCTTGCCGGGCAGGCGCTTGGAGCCGCCGCGGGCCGGGACCAGCGCCAGGATGGTCATCGGTTCAGGAAGTGGCGCAGGATCGTCAAACCCACCTCGCCGCTCTTTTCAGGGTGAAATTGCGCGCCCAGCACATTGGCGCGTCCAATCACGGCCGCGATCGGCACCCCGTGGTAGTCGCAGTCGGCCAAGCGGTGTTCGGGGGCCGGCTGGGCCATGAAGGAATGGACGAAATAGACCGCCTCGCCGGGCGTCACGCCGGCCAGCACGGTGCCGTCCCAGTCCGCGCGCGCGGGGCCGGGCTGCAGCGCGCTCCAGCCGATATGGGGAATCTTGTGCGGCACGCCGTCCGGGCCGGCGCCGGGAATCTGCACCACCCGTCCGGGGATCAGGCCCAGGCCCGCGGTCACGCCATGCTCGGCGCTCTCGTCGAGCAGCATCTGCATGCCCAGGCAGATGCCCAGCAGCGGGGTGCCGGCCGCCGCCACGTCCTTGACCAGCGCGTCCAGGCCGTCGGCGCGCAGGGCCGCCATGCTGTCGGCGAACGAGCCGACCCCGGGCAGCACCACGCGCGCGGCGGCGCCGATCACCGCCGGGTCGGCGCTGATGACCACGCGCGCGCCGCAATGCTCGAGCGCGCGGCTGACGCTGAGCAAATTGCCCACGCCGTAATCGATGATGGCTACGTCATGCATGTTCGAATCTCCTGACCGCAATCCCGGCCGCTGCGGCCGCGCTGCGGATGTCGCCCACCGTGGCCCGGCGGTAGTGCAAAATATCGGCCATCGCCACCGCGTCGGCGGCGCCCTCGCGCACGGCGTCGACCACGTGGCCGGGCACGCCCATGCCGCCGCTGGCGATCACCGGCACCGACACCGCGCCGGCCACGGCCCGGATCAGGTCCGTGTCATAGCCCTTGCGCGTGCCTTCCTGGTCGATCGAGGTCAGCAGGATCTCGCCGGCGCCCAGCGCCACCGCCCGTTTGGCCCATTCCACCACGTCGAGCCCGGTGTCCTCGCGCCCGTTGTCGGTATACGCTTCCCAGCGCCCCGGCCCCAGCCGCTTGGCCTCGATCGACAGCACCATGCACTGGCTGCCGAAGCGGCGCGCGATGTCGGAAATCAAGCCCGGATTGGCCACGGCGCCGGTATTGACGGCCACCTTGTCGGCGCCGCAGCGCAGCAGGTGGGTCACGTCGTCGACCGTGCGGATGCCGCCGCCGACGGTCATCGGAATGAACACGTCGCGCGCGGCCTGCTGCACGATGTCGCCCAGGCTGTTGCGCCCGTACAAGCTGGCCACGCAATCGATGTAGATCAGCTCGTCGGCGCCCTGCTGGTAGTAGCGCAGGGCGTGCTCGTTGGGCGAGCCGATCACGCGCAAGCCTTCCAGGTGCACGCCCTTGATCAGGTTGGGCCCCTTGATGTCAAGCCGGGCGATGAGACGGGTATTGCTCATTTACTTGCTCCACGGGGTGTGGCGCAGTTTCCACTCGTTGTCTTCCACCTTCCACAGGTGCGGCGAGCGGAACTTGTCGCACAGGGCCAGGAACTCTTCCTGCGACATGCTGATGTAGTCGAGGAATTCCTTTTCGTAGCGGGCCGGGTATTCGCCTTCGTAGCGGCGCATCAGGGCGATCGCTTCATCCTTGTCGATGTGGTGGTTGCGGATTTCCTGGGCCGAATCCATCATCGCGCGGCCCACGCCGAACTTGATCCAGCGCGTGAAGTAGAAGAAACCGTCGACCTTGTCGTCCAGGCTGTTGTACTTGGAATAGGTGCCCTCGGTGCGCACCGGGTTCGCTTCGAAGCCCGTGTTTTCCACCGCGTAGTAATACGCTTCCTGCGGCACCCACTTCTTGTAGTAGCCGAGGTATTTGATATCGATGCCCTTGCGCTGCAACACTTCCGGTTCCATCGGCAGGTAGCTCATCAGATCGGCCAGCTCCACGCCCTCGTCCAGGTATTCGCCGATCTTCTTGCCACCGAGATAAATGTCGCGCACGTCGCGTCCGCCCACGTAGTCGAGCGTGAAGCCTTCGCTCTCTGCCCCGGCCGACTCGGCGGCGTAGCTCGAGGTCTTGTGCGAGATTTTCTCGCCGTATTCGCCCGGCATTTCGCCGTAAAAGATCAGCGGAATATTGAGCTTGGCCGCCATCTTGGCGACAAAGGTCTTCTGGCCCAGGATGAAGGGCTGGAATGGGTGCAGCAGATTGATGGTCGCATTGCGGGTGAGCAAGCGGTGGATCTTGCCGTTGGGCGTGTACAGGAAATTGTCGAAGCCGCCCTCGTGCAGCCAGGCCTGGAAATTCTTCCAGCCGATGTCGGTGTACAGGTGCGGCGACCAGGTCACGGTCAGCGGATGCATGCCGTATTTGTACTTGAGCAGGTGCGACTGCATCGCGCTGTCCTTGCCGCCGCTGCCGCCGACGATGCAATCGTAGCTGCCGTCGGTCTTGCGGTAGCGGTTGCACAGCTCGATCAGTTCGCGCTCGCGCTCGTCCCAGTCGATCTCGCCCGTTTCCTTGAGCGCGTTGAAGCGGCACGCGTTGCACACGCCTTCCTCGTCGAAACCGAGGGTGGTCTTGGTCGACGCTTTGCTGTGAGCGTACTCGTTGCTCGACATGGGCTGCTGGTTCGACATATTGCAGATCTTGCAGAAATGGACCTCGCGCGGCATGCCGTACAACACCTCGAGTTCGGCGGCGGGTTTGGCGAAGCGCGACAGGTCGACTTCCGGGCTGGGGCTGATCTTCATGACAATTCCTTAGTAAATATGGGGTACGGCAATTTCAGGGATTCTGGTGCTGGTCGCGGGCCTGAGCCAGGTCGGCAGGGCGGCCCACATCGAGCCAGGGTTCGTGCATCGGGTAGACGATGGTGCGGTCGGACTGGTCGTGCAGGCGCGCGAACAGGGTCGGCATGTCGCAATGCTGGCCGCGCCCGAGCAGGGACAGGGCATGGGGCTCGAGCACGTACACGCCGGCATTGATATGGCTGCGCGCGACCGGCTTTTCTTCGAAGCCGACAATGTCCACGCCCTTGGTCTTGACCACGCCGAACGGATGCTGCCACTCGTGCAGGCGCACCGCCATGGTGGCGGCGGCGTGGTGGCGGCTGTGGAAATCGAGCAGCTCGGCGTAGCGGATATCGGTGAGCACGTCGCCATTGGTGACCAGGAACGGCGCATCGGGCACGGGCGCGAGCAGGCCGAGCGCGCCGGCGGTGCCGAGCGGCGCTTCCTCGCGCAGGTACTCGATCTGCACCGACAGCTTGCTGCCGTCGCCGAAATGGTCTTCGACCATGTGGCCCAGATAATGGATGGCCAGGGCGAAGCGCTCGAAGCCCTCTTCGCGCGCGCGCTCGATGATGTGTTCGAGCATGGGTTTGCCGCCCACTTCGAGCATCGGCTTGGGACAGTGTTCGGTGTGCGGGCGCAGACGCGTGCCGCGCCCGCCGGCCATGATCACCATCAGGTTCGGGCGCCTGGTGGGGCTGAGCAGCTCGTCCCACATGTGCAGGCCGATCACCATGCGCTGCTCGTCGATCACGGGCAGTTGGTGGATCTTGTTGGCCTGCATCAGGTGCAGCACCATGTCGCGCCCCAGCTGCGGCGGCACCACCAGCGGGTCGGTATTGATGATGGGCGCGATCGGGCTCTCGAGCGCCAGGCCGCGCAGCAGCCCGCGCCGGATGTCGCCGTCGGTCAGGGTGCCGATCAGGCGGCCGTCGGCCGTGACCACGATCGCGATCTGCAAGCCGGTATGGTCGAGGCAGCGAATGCCTTCCTGCAGGGTGGCCTCGGCCGACAGCAGGGTCTGGCGCCAGGTTTCAGTCGGCATGGACGCTCCGGTCGGAAAAATCGGTCAAAAACATAGTAGTCACGGGGCGATGGCGGTTAGGGGCAAGTCATAAAACGATTTCTTGAGGATCCCCTCGAGCGGGTACTGGCGCAGCACCTGCACGATGCGCGCGCTGGCCCCGCCGTCGCCGTAGGGGCTGTGCACGTGCGCCAGGCTGCGCTGGAACGGGTCCGAATACAGCTGCGCGAGCGCGGCCGCGATGGCGTCGCGCTCGGGCGCGCAATCGATCACGCTGGCGGCCTTGAGGCGGCCGCGCTGGCGTTCGCCGATATTGATGGTTCCCTTGCGCATGCTCGGCGCTTCGGCCAGTCCGCTGGACGAATTGCCCACCACCGCGTCGACCTCGCGCATGCACGACAGGTAACGCACCTGCCCCAGCGAGGTGTAGGCGCGCGCATGGGGACGGGTGGCGACGAAGGCATCGATCATGGCCGCCAGCTCGCGGCTGCCGCTGTCGGCGTTGGGCATGGTGAAAATCAGGTGGGTGTCGCGCACGGTGTCGAGCGCGGCCAGCAGCTCGCCCATCTGTTGCGCCGAACTCTGGCTTTCCAGGGTGACCGGATGAAAGGTCACCAGCAGGTTTCTGGGACCGAAGCGCATGCCCAGCGACGCTTCCAGCGCGCTGCGCTCGAGCAGCGCGGTGCGCTGCATCACGTCGATGCCCAGGCCGCCGACCAGGAACACGCGCCCAGGCTGCTCGCCCAGCTGCACCACGCGGCGCCGGTAATCCTCGGCCGCCACGAAATGCAGGTGCGACATCTTGGTGAGCGCGTGGCGCACCGCTTCGTCGAACGCGCCTTCGGTGGTCTCGCCGCCGTGCAGGTGGGCGATGGGAATGCACGCCACCAGGGCGGCGGCGGCGGCGGCCAGGATCTCGAAGCGGTCGCCCAGCACCAGCAGCAAGTCCGGCTGCAGCTGGGCCAGGGCGTCGGCAAAGCCGATCATGCCCAGGCCCATCGCCTTGGCGGTGCCGACCGCGCTGTCGGAACTGGTGAGCATCTCGATCTTGCGGTCGATGACGAAGCCGTCGGCCTCGATCTCGCGGTAGGTCAGGCCGAATTCGGGCGACAGATGGCTGCCGGTCACGATCAGCTGCAGGCGCAGGCCCGGCGTGTCCTTGATTTCCTGCATCAGCCAACGCAGCAAGCCGTATTCGGCGCGCGTGCCGGTGACCACGCAAATGGTGCGGTTCATAGTTCGATCAACTCGTCGGCGGCGAAAGCGCGCCGCGCCGCCGTGCCCAGCACCTGGTCCCACAGCATGGGCGAGACGCCCGTGCCGGGCCGCTTGGTGCCCAGGTTGGCCGCGCTGAACAATTCACCGGGCGCGATCGGACGCGTCGCCACCAGCGATTTGCGGGCGATCGGCTGGTTGCGCAATTCGCTTGGCGTCAGGCGCTTGATGCCGTCGCCGAGCGCCGTTTCGATGTTGCGGATCGCCTGTACCATGGCGCGCAGTTCGTGCGGCTCGAGGCTGGCCTGATGGTCGGGGCCGGGCAGATTGCGGTCGAGCGTGAAATGCTTCTCGATCACGCTCGCGCCCAGCGCCACGGCGGCCGTAGCCACCTCGATGCCGGCCGTGTGGTCCGAATAGCCGACCGCCACGCCGAACGCGCTGCCGATGCTTTGCATGGCGCGCAGATTGACCTCGGCCATCGGGGTCGGGTACTCGGTGGTGCAGTGCAGGACCGTGATGGCGGCGCGCGCCGTGCCGGCCTGTTCCAGCACCGCGATCGCTTGCTCGATGTCGCCCAACGTCGCCATGCCGGTCGACAGGATCACCGGCTTGCCGCAGGCGCCCATGCGGCGCAGCAGGGGCAGATTGGTCAGTTCTCCCGACGGCACCTTGATCAGTTCCATGCCCATCTCCATCAGCATGTCCAGGCTGTCGCCGTCGAAGGCGGTGGAAAAGAAGCCGATGCCGTGGCGCGCGCATTCGGCGATCAGGGCTTCGTGGTCGGCACGGCTGAGCTCGAGCTTGCGCACCATCTCGTACTGGCTCTCGGCCGGGTCGGTGCTCTGGTTCTGGTACTGGGCCTTGGGGGCGCCGCGTGAAATCGACTTGCCCGTGATAAAGGTCTGGAACTTGACCAGGTCGGCGCCGGCCGCTGCCGCGCTCGCCACCAGCTGCTTGGCCATGGCCAGGTCGCCGTTATGGTTGACGCCCGCTTCGGCAATAATCAGTGTTTTCATTTAATCCTCTTGGCCGGCACGCCGGCATACACCGCATTCGGTTCGCAATCCTTGACCACCACCGAACCGGAACCGATGACGGTGTCGGCGCCGATCGTCAGGCGCGCCCCTTCACGGCCCTGGTTGATGGCCGCGCCCGTGCCGATCCAGCAGCGCGCGCCGATCTCGACATTGCCGGAAATATTGGCGCCCGGCGCGACATTGACGAACGGTCCCAGCACCGCGTCATGGCCGACGGTCGCGTTCAGGTTGAAGATGGAGAAGTCGCCCAGCGCGATCTGATTGGTCAGGCGCACCCCGGCGCACACGACCATCCCCTGGCGCTGCTCGAGCGCGGCGCGCTGGCCGTGACCGAAACTGGCGCTCGGGTGGATCAGGTTGACAAAGCGCCGGTCCGCCGCACGCGCCACGCGCTCGCGCACCGCGTTGTCGCCGATGCCGATCGCGTACTGCAGGTCGGGCCAGCGCGCCAGCTCCGCCTCGAGCACGGCGTCGGCCGGAAAGCGCCAGCCCGCCAGCTCCTGCGCGTCGCGCGCCACGTACAGCGGGCTGTAGCCCAGCTCGAGGGCCACGTCGCCCACTTCGCGCGCGAAGCCGCCGGTGCCGAAGATTGCCAATGTTTTCATATCACACCTGTCAGAGGGATCGCACCAGACCGGCGCTGCTGGGAATGTTGATCAAGCGCTGCTCGAGCATGGCCGCCACGGGCAGCGGCGCGCGTGGCGCGGCGCTGTACGGCGCCAAGCTGCTCATCAGGGTCCACACGGGGCGCGTCATGAAGCCGGCATCGTTGGTGGCGCCCAGGATCGCGTCGCGCTGGGGCGCGGCGTCGGCGTCGAGCAAGAGCGCCTGCAGCCAGTAATTGCTGGTGCAGCCGGCCGGCTCGCGCACCACCTGCACGCCCGGCACGGCGGCGAAGCGGTCCTGGTACGCCTGGTACAGGGCGCGCTTGTCGGCCAGGAAGGCCGGCAGCTGCTCGAGCTGGGCGCAGCCCAGGGCCGCGTTCAGGTTCGGCATGCGGTAATTGAAGGCCACTTCGTCATGCACGAAGTTCCAGCGGTGCGGCAGCTTGGCGGTGGTCGTGATGTGCTTCAGGCGCGCGCCCAGGGCCGCGTCGTTGGTCAGGATGGCCCCGCCGCCGCCGGTGGTGATGGTCTTGTTGCCGTTGAAGCTCAGTGTGCCCATGCGGCCGAAGGTGCCCGTATGGCGCCCGCCCACGCTGCTGCCGAGCGACTCGGCCGCGTCTTCGATCAGCACCACGTTGAAGTCGTGCGCCACCGCCAGCAAGGCCTCGATGTCGACCGGATGGCCGAACACGTGCATCGGCACCATGGCCCGGATCACGCGCCCGGTGGCGCGGTTGACGCAGTGGCCGGAACGCATCTCGCAGCTCGCCGTCAGGTGCGCGCGCAGGGCCACCGCATCCATGCCGAACGAGCGCGCTTCGCTGTCGACGAAATGGGGCACGGCCGCGCAGTAGCTGACCGCATTGGCGGTGGCCACGAAGGTCAGCGCCGGCAGCAGCACTTCGTCGCCCGGCTCGACCCCGGCCAGGCGCAGCGCCACGTGCAGGGCGGCGGTGCCGTTGACCACGGCGATGGCGCGCGTGGCGCCCGTGAAGGCGGCCAGTTCCTGCTCGAAGCGGTCGACGAATTTGCCGACCGACGAGACGAACGAGGAATCGATGCATTCCTTGACGTAGTTCCACTCGTTGCCGCCGAAGCGGGGCTCGTGCAAGCCCACGGCGGCGGCGCCGACCACGTCGCCGATGGCGGCCACGATCGCGGCCGGCAAATCCTGGTGCAGGGCGCGCGCGTTCATAGGTTGTAGATGTCCGCTTTGTAGGCCGCCAGGTTGGCCGGCTGGCGGAACCAGGCGATCGATTCGCCCAGGCCGCGCAGGAAACCGTCGCGCCCGCCGTAAGCCGGCTCCCAGCCCAGCAGGGCCTTGGCCTTGGCGTTGGCCGCCCACAGGCGTTCGACTTCGCTCTTTTCCGGACGCAGGCGCTGCTCGTCGGTGACGATGGTGATGGTGGTGCCCATCGCTTCGGCGATCGCGTGCGCGGTGTCGCCCACCGAGATCTCGAAGTTGCTGCCCAGGTTGATCACTTCGCCGGCGCCGTTGGCCGAGGTCAGAGCCGCCATGAAGCCGGCCACGGTGTCGGCCACGTAATTGAAGTCGCGCGTGGGCGAGACCGCGCCCAGCTTGATCTCGCGCTTGCCGTTGGCGATCTGGGTGATGATGGTCGGAATGACCGCGCGCGCCGACTGGCGCGGGCCGTAGGTGTTGAACGGGCGGATGGTCGTCACCGGCAGGCCGAACGAGGCGTAGAACGAGAACGCCAGCTGGTCGGCCGCGATCTTGGTGGCCGAGTACGGCGACTGGCCCTGCAGCGGGTGCTCTTCGGTGATCGGCACGAAGCGCGCCGTGCCGTACACTTCGCTGGTCGAGGTGTGCACCACCTTGGCCACGCCCAGGTCGCGCGCCGCCTGCAGCACGTTCAGGGTGCCCTTGACGTTGGTGTCGACATAGGTGTCGGGCGAATGGTAGGAATACGGAATGGCGATCAGAGCCGCCAGGTGCAGCACCGCGTCGCAGCCCTTCATCGCTTCCTTGACCCCGTGCGGATCGCGGATGTCGCCGGCGAACACCTCGAACTTGCCCTTGACGTCGGCCGCGCAATGGTCGAGCCAGCCCCAGGAACCGAAGGAATTGTAGAGCGCGAAGGCGCGCACATCGTGGCCCGCGCGCACCAGCGCCTCGGTCAGGTGGGAGCCGATGAAGCCGTCGGCGCCGGTGATCAGTACTTTCATGTGAGTCTCTTTTTACGTATTAATTTAGCAGGAACACCGCCCCAGATTTCGAAAGGCGGAATATCTTTGGTGACCACGGAATTGGCGCCCACCACGGCGTTCGCGCCGATCGTCACGCCCGGGTTGACGAACACATTCGCGCCCACCCAGCAGTGGTCGCCGAAGCGCACGTCGCCGTATTTCTGGGGCGGCGGGCCGAGCGAAAAATCGGCGTCGGGCAGCGCGGACTGGGTGTACACCCTGACATTGTGGGAAATCGCACATCCTACACCAATCCGGATGGCGTACCCGGCCGCCGCCTGCAGGGTCGACAGCTCGCCCACATAGCTGTCCGGCCCCGCTTCGATGCTCCCGTCGCCGTACAGCAGGATGCCCTTGCCGTTGAAGCGGAACGTGGGGTCGAGGCGGTAGCGCGATCGCATCGGCGCATAGGTCAGCAGCCAGTACAGGGTCGAACATTTGCCGGCGATGCGGCCCAACACGGTCAAGACGCCCATTATACCCTCCGCAGTGCAGCAATTGCCGGTCCGAACTGCAGCCATGGCATGGGATAGACCAGATTGGCGCCGGCCCAGGCCAGCGCCAGCATGGCCACCTGCGAAAACAGGAAGGCGGCCGCGATCCCCTGCAAGCCCCAGGCGCGCGCGCCCAGCCACATGGCCGCCAGCGCCAGCAAGCCCGCGCTCAGCGAGACCACCGACACGTATTTCGTTTTCGAGGTAAAGAAGAAAAATCCCGCCACGGCCAGGTACATTCCGGTAAAACCATTGCCAAAAATAAAGAAAAACGACAAGCCGCGCGCCGCCATGAAGCGTTCTCCCACCACGTACGGGAACAGCCAGTACACCACGGCGCAGGCCGCCGCCGACAGCAGCAGGAAGCCGAGCATGATGGCGTAGGTGGCGCCCACGATCAGCTGCTTGCCGGCCGGCGTCTCATCCTTGAGCCGCTCGTACAGCCACGGACTGTACGATTTGACGAAAGCGTCGGCGATCAAGCCCACCACCGCCCCCACCTGGGCCGCCACCACGTAAATGCCGGTCTCGTTCAAGCCGATCATATTGGTGACGAAAAACTGGCCGCTGGTGGCCAGCATCAGCGCCCCCAGCACATGGGGAATCAGGGGCACCCCGAAGCGCAGCGCGTCGCCGGCGTGCGCGCGCGCGGCCCGCCCCAGGCGCACCAAACCGTCGACCCGCAGCAGCCACACCGCCAGCGCGCCGAAGGTGCCCAGCGCAAACGCCTGGCCCGAGACGCGCCCCTGCCAGCCCATCCCCAGTGCGAGAATGAACAGCAGCGACAAGCCGGCGTTGAGCAGGCTTTGCCCCACCTGGAAGCTGCCGAAGCGGCGCGCCTGGCCCGCCACCTGCCACAGCGAGAGCCGGATATTGCCCAGCACCTGCAGGCCGGACAGCACCACGGCCACCAGCAGCCAGTCGGCCGGCACCCCTGACACGGCCGCCAGCGGCGCGCCCAGCGCCGCCACCAGCGCCACCAGGGTGAGCGTGGACAGCGCCAGGATGGTCACGCAGGCGCCCACATAATCGGCCAGCGCGGCGCGCTCGAGCGTGAAATAGCGCACCCCGATCGCCCCGTGCACGGACAGGCCCGTGAACGCGCCCAGGATGCTGACCGCGATGCTGAACATGGCCAGGGTGCCGTAATCGGCCGGACTGAGCACGCGCGTGAGGACCGGCAGCAGCAGGAAGGGAATGGCCGCATTCAAGACATTGGCGCCGAGGTAGACCGCGGCATTGCCGACCAGCTTGTGACGGACACTCACCGCAATCAGATCCCCGCGCCGGCCACCGTGCGGGCGATCAGCAGCTGGTCTTCGGCGCGCAGGTAAGGCCCGAACGGCAGGCTGATGACCTGCTCGGCCGCCAGGTCGCCGTGCGGCAGCGCGACCGTGTCGTCGGCCACGGCCGGCTGGCGGTTGAGCGGAATCGGGTAGTGCACGGCGGTCGGGATCCCGGCCGCGGTGCAGGCGGCCTGCACCGCGGCGCGGTCGCGCACGCGGATCGTGTACTGGGCGTAGGCGCTCACATTGTGCGCTTCCACGAACGGGGTGCTGGTCACGCCGTGTTCGGCCAGCACGCGGTCGTAATTGCGCGCCACGTCCAGGCGCTGGGCGAATTCCTGCTCGAAGATATCGAGCTTGGGCAGCAGCACCGCCGCCTGCAGCGTGTCGAGGCGGCTGTTCACGCCGACCCGGATGTGGTGGTAGCGCCGGTCCTGGCCGTGGCGCGCGATCTGGCGCATCACCTTGGCCAGCTCGTCGTCGTTGGTGAAGATGGCGCCGCCGTCGCCGTAGCAGCCGAGCGGTTTGCTCGGGAAGAAGCTGGTGCACGACACAGTCGACAGGTTGCCCGAACGGCGGCCATGGTAGGTGGCGCCGAAGCTTTGCGCCGCGTCTTCGATCACGGCGATGCCGTGGCGCGCGGCGATGGCGTTGATGGCATCCATGTCGGCGCACTGGCCGTACAGGCTCACCGGAATGATGGCCTTGGTGCGGGGCGTGATGGCCGCTTCCAGCGCCGCCGGGTCCAGATTGTAGGTGCGCGGGTCGATGTCCACGTACACCGGGCGCGCGCCCAGCAGCGCGACCGTCTCGGCGGTGGCGATGTAGGTGAAGCCGGGCGTGATCACTTCGTCGCCGGGGCCGATGCCGAACGCCATCTGGGCGATCTGCAGCGCGTCGGTGCCGTTGGCCACGCTGATGCAATACTTGGCGCCCACGAAGGCGGCCAGGCGCTCTTCGAGCTCGGCCACTTCCGGGCCCAGGATGTATTGGCCATGGTCGAGCACGGCCTGCATGCGGCGGCCGATCTGCTCGCGCAGCAAGTCATATTGGGTTTTCAAATCGAGAAACTGCATGGTGTCGCCTTTGTCGTGAATTAGGGTTGGGCCAGGGGCGCGCACACGCCGCCGGTGAGCGCGTAGCGTTCGCCCGTGGCCGAGCAGGCCGCTTCGCCGCTGCCCGTCAGCGGCAGCGCCAGGCGCTCGCCGTGCCGGCTCATCCAGCCGATCTGGCGCGCCGGCACGCCCGCCATCAGGGCGTAGTCGGGCACGTCGCGGTTGACCACGGCGCCGGCCGCCACGAAAGCGTAGGCGCCCACGGTGATGCCGCACACCACGGTCGAATTGGCGCCCAGGGTGGCGCCGCGCCGCACCAGCGTCTTGCGGTACTCGTCCTTGCGGGTGACCGCCGAACGGGGGTTGTAGACATTGGTGAAGACCATGCTGGGACCGCAGAACACGTCATCCTCGATCGTCACCGCGTCATACACGGACACATTGTTCTGGATCTTGACGTTGTCGCCGATCACCACGTCGTTGCTGACGAACACGTTCTGGCCGAGCGAGCAGCCGGCCCCGATCTGCGCCTTGGCGCACACGTGCACGAAGTGCCAGACCCGGGTGCCGGCGCCGATGCGCGCGCCCGCGTCGACGATCGCGCTGGGGTGGATGGTGACCGTCATCTCAGTACTCCAGCGGCAGCGCCACGCGCTTGCCGTCGCGCGCCGACAGGTAGGTGGCGATCAGCACTTCGAGCGACTTGAGGCCTTCGCGCCCGTCCGTTTCCGGCTCGGCTTCGCCGCGCAGGACCTTGATCACGTTGTCGTAGTACAGCGGGTGGCCGAAACCGTAGACCGAGGTGGTCTGGTAGGAGGCGGCGGCCACGTCGGCATCGGCCGCATCCGGTTCGGCGAACTTCCATTCCTGGATTTCGTTGACGGCCACGCCGCCGATGCGCACGCTGCCCTTCTCGCCCAGAATGGTGATACTGCCCTCGAGGTTTTTCGGGTAGGTCAGCATGGTCACGTTCATCGAGCCGAGCGCGCCGTTGCGCCAGCGCATGCTGATCACGCCCGTGTCCTCGACTTCGATGTCGCGCGCCAGCGTGGCCGTGTAGGCGTGCAAGCTTTCGATCGGGCCCACGATCCAGTCCAGCAGGTCGACGTAATGGCTGGCCTGGTTCATGAAGGCGCCGCCGTCGAATTCCCAGGTGCCGCGCCACTTGGCGCTGTCGTAATATTCCTGGGGGCGGGTCCAGAACACGTTTACGTTGACCATGTAGATCTTGCCGAAGCGCTTTTTCTCGACCGCGTTCTTGAGCATTTGCAGCGTCACGTTGCGGCGGTTCTGCTTGACCACGAACAGGCGCACGCCGGCCGCGTCGCAGGCGGCGACCATGCGCTTGCCGTCTTCCCAGCGGGTGGCCATCGGCTTTTCGGTGATCACGTGGAAGCCCGCTTCGGCGATCTGGACCGTCTGGTCAGGGTGCAGGCCGGACGGGGTGGTCAGGATGAAGGCGTCCGCGTCGCAGCGCGCCAGCATGTCGGTCAGATTGGTGTAGGGCACCGCGCCGGTGGCCTCGACCGCCTGCGCCAGGGCAGCCGGATCGATGTCGCACACGCCGACGATCTCGCAGCGTTCGGCGTGCGTCTTCATGGCCTCGAAATGGTTTTTCGCGATGCGTCCGCAACCGACCAGGGCGAAGCGGATCTTGCGGTCGATGGGAGTGTGTGCGGCTTGGTGCATAGAATACTTTCGGTCGAACTGAGAAAAAGGCGCCTGGCGGCGCCGGGAATTAGCGTTGCGGCTGGGCGCGCCGGCGCTGCATGGCCTGGCCCAGCGCCTGCCAGCGCGACTGGCTGGCCGGGTTGCCGCGCGAACTGCGGTACAGCGCGTGCAGCGCGGTCAGCATCAGCCCCAGGAAGCCGCCCACCAGCACGCCGCCGATGGTGATCAGGGCCCGTTTGGGATTGGTCTTGCGCTCGGCGGCGATGGCCGGGTCGAGCACCTGGATCAGCGATGCATCCTTGGCTTCGTCGGCGCGCGCCAGCTCGTACTGCTTGGCCAGCAGCTCGAACATGGTTTCGTAGTATTTCACGTTACGCAGGCTGCGCACGTATTCGACGCCGGCGGCGGCGATCTGCCCGGTGGGCACCATGAAGTCGCCCGACTGCAGATTGCGGCTCTTCTCGAGCTTGTCGAGCTGGGCGTGCAAGCCGGCCAGTTCCTGCGTCAGGCGCAGCAGTTCCGGGTTCTGGGGCGCGGCGAACGAACGCATCGCCGACAGCTGCACTTCCTTGGCCGCGATCGTGCCCTTGAGCTGGGCCACGCTGGCGATGATCGCCTGCACTTGCGATTCGGGCTGAATGATGCCGGTCTTTTCTTGGGTCGTGCGCAGCGCCACTTCCGCCTCGGTCAGCTCTTCCTTGACCTGCTTGAGCTGCTTTTCGAAGAACAGGCGGCGCTGCGACGCTTCGCCGATGGCCATGGTCTGGGTCAGGCGGTCCAGTTCGCCCACATAGGCGTTAGCCAGGGTGGCGGCGAAGGCCGGATCGCGGTCTTCGACGCTGATGCCGATGATGCCATCCTTCTTGCCGACCACGAAGGCGCTGTTGGACAGCAGCGCGCGCCGGGTGCCGTCCATGGTCTTTTGCTCGTAGCGTTCCTTAAGTTTGTAGCGCTCGATGAGCTTGTCGCCCACGGCGCGGCTCTCGAGCAGGCCCACGTACAGGTCGTTCGAATTCTTCGGCCCCGCCGCGGCCACGCCGGCCAGGCCGCCCAGCTGGCCAAGCATGGCGGCCAGGCCGCCACCCTGCTGCTGCTGGGGCGGCATGATCTTGGCCGTGCTGGTATAGGTATTGTCCATCAACAAGCTGACCGCCATGGCCAGCAAGCCCACGCCGAGCGCGCTGCCGATCACCAGCCAGCGGTAGCGCGCCAGCACGATGATCAGGTCGAGCACGTGCACTTCGTCGCCGCCGCTGTGGGCCGCGCTGGTGGGGACGGGAATTGCCTGGTGTTCTGCCATCATGTTCTTTCTGTTGATCAGTTCTGCAGTACCTTCAGCCCGGCTGCGCCCAGACCGAACTGATACAGGATGGTGGTCCATTCCTTGAACTTCTGGGTCCAGGAATTGCGCGCCACTTCTTCCGGCACCACCACCGTGTCGCCGTCGCTGATGCGCGAGCCGCTCACGCCGCCCAGCCAGCCGCTGTTGCGGCCGCTGTCGGCGGTGCCGTCGGCGCGGATCACGTACATTTCGGACTTGTCGGCCGAGCCGGTCACGCCGCCGGCCATCTCGACATAGTCGCGCACGTTGCGGCGCGGCTTGAAGATGAAGGTGTTGGGCTGGAATACGGCGCCGAGCACGTCGACCGTGCCGGCATGTCGCGGCACGTGCACAGTGTCGCCGTCCTGCAGGGCGACGTCGGGCAAGTTCTTGACCTGGGCGTCGCCGTTGCTCATCTCGAGCACGATGCGGCCGGTGGCCTTGACTTCACGCAGCTTCTTGATCTGGGTGCGCTGGCGCTCGAGCTCGGCGCCGAGGATTTCGGCGCTATCCTTGTCGGTGAGCGCGGTGCGCTTGGACGAGGCCGCGTCGAGGTCGCGCTCGAAGCGGTCGGCCACTTCATTGAGCTTGGCCTGCTGGCTCTTCTTGATCGATTCGCGCGTGAGCTGGGTGGCGTACACGTAGCCGTCCTCGGTCACCCCGCCCAGGCGCACGATCAGGTCGCGCAGGGTTTCGCCCCTGGACAGCGCGAACACGCCGGTCTGGTTCACTTCGCCCGACACGCGCACATAGGCATTTTTCACGCGCGCCTGCACCGCCACCGCTTCGGGCGAGAACACGCGCAGTACGTCGGCTGCCTTGACCGGCACCCCGGCCAGGCGCGCCTTGACCTGGTCGCGGTCGGCGACGATTTCGGCCACCGTCTGATAACTGTTGTCGATATTCTTTTCGATGAAGACCTTGCGCGACTCGGCCGCCGCGTCGAAGCCGCCGGCCCAGGACACCACGTCGGCCACCGACGATGGCCCCTTCAGTTCGAAGATGGCGGGATTGCGCACGTTGCCGGTCAGGGCCACCAGCGGGCCCGCTTCCGGAATGTAGATCACGTCGCCGTCGGTGAGCGCGATGTCGCGGCTCTTGTCGCCCGACACCAGCATGTCGTACAAGTCGAAGCTGGTCACGGTGGCGGCGCCGCGCTTGACCTGGATGTTGCGCATGCTGCCGCCCTGGTCCGGGCCGCCCGAGGTGAACAGGGCGTTGAGCAGCGTGCTCATGGCCGACAGCGTATAGGTGCCGGGACGCACCGCGTGGCCCACCACATACACCTGGACCGTGCGCACCTGGGACAGGCTGGCCGTCAGTTCGAAGTTGGTATAGATGCGGCTCACCGCCTTTTTCAGATGACCCTGCAAATCGGCATATTTGACGCCGGCGACCTTGACCGCGCCCACGTGCGGCAAGTAGACCGCGCCGCTGCGGTCGACCTTGGCGGTGATGTCGATGTCGACCATGCCCCAGCCGCGGATCTGCAGCTCGTCGCCGCTGCCGATCAGGTATTCGCCGTTGACCTGGGCCACGTCCGACGGGGCGAAGGTGGACGGCACATCGCCGAACAAATCCTTGCCGAAGGTGGCGAGGGTGGCGCCCGACACGGTCGCCACGTACGACTCGAAGGTGGTCACGTTGGGGTTGGGCAGGCGCACGGGCGGGCGCGAACGCGCTGGCACGCCATCCTGCTGCTGTTGCTGGCCCTGCAGATACTGCTGATACTGCTGGTTTTGCTGGTTCGACTGGTAGGCGCCGGTGCCCGGCACGCGGGCCGGCGCCTGGCGCGGATCGGTGATGGACGGGGTCGCTGCTGACCGGTATTCGTCTTGCGCCGGATCACGGCTCTGGGCCTGAACTTGGGTGGAGGACAACAACAGGAGCGCCGCCAGGGCATTGCGGGCGATTGCCAGCGATCCGCCAATAAATTGCTTCTTCATCGATGTGATTACTCGTTCCGATTAGGTCATTCGTTGCGCCAGGGAACAGGCGCGGCGATTCAGGATGCCGTGGTCAAGACCAGCGTCATGGTCGGGAGATGCGGGCTGCATTGTCGGTTACAACAAAGACGGCATATTACCCGAAAATCATCACTTTGACACGAATCAAGCACCGTGGCGCCGCTGCCAAATGGGTCTAAGTGTTGCTTAATGGCAAATTTATAAATTTCCGAGGAGAAAATTGCGGCAATGCAGCATCCACCCTTATCCTTTAAACAATGCGCCAGCACAAGTTCGGGCACGAGCACCGTTTTAGAATGGAATTTTCGCCGTCCGCCCGCCATGACCCAGCCACCGCCCGCCCTGCCCCGCGAGACCCTGCTTGGCGCCGGCGACGACGGCGACCTGTCCGACCTGCTCAGCGAATTGCGCATCCTGCTGCCGGGCGCCCAGATGCTGACCGCCTTCCTGATCATCCTGCCCTTCAACGGCGGCGCGCGCGACATCATCCTCGGCGCGCGCTACATGTTCCTGGCCACCTTTTTCTTCGCGCTGGGCAGCCTGGTGCTGCTGAGCGCGCCGGCGATCCAGCACCGGCTGATGCGCCCGCTGGTGCGGCGCGAACGCTTCAAACGGGTCGCCACGCGCCAGATCGTGGCCGGCTCGGCCTCGCTGGCCTTCGCCTTTACCCTGGGCACCAATCTGGTGCTGTCCTCGGTGTTCGGCAAGGGCATCGGCAACATCGCCAGCGCCGCCATGGCAGCCCTGGTCCTGTTTCTGTGGTGCCTGCTGCCGCTCTACCTCAAGCGCCGGCATGGCTATTAGCGGCCCTTGGGCGCCTCGGCCTGTTTGACGGTCTGGTCGATCGCGCCGAACACCGACTTGCCGCCGCCATCGAGCATCTCGATCCGGATCGTGTCGCCAAACAGCATGAACGGGGTGCTGGCCACGCCGTCGGCGATCAGCTCCAGGCAGCGCTTTTCGGCGATGCAGGAATACCCTTTCTTTGGATCCTCGTTCGAGACCGTGCCCGAGCCGACGATGGTGCCGGCGCGCGCGTTGCGCGACTTGCACAGGTGCGCCACCAGCTGCGGAAAATTGAACACCATGTCGGCGCCGGCCTGCGGCTGGCCCACCAGCTTGCCGTTCCAGGTCGAGCGCAGCGGCAAATGCACCTTGCCATCCTTCCAGGCCTCGCCCAGTTCGTCGGGCGTGACCGCCACCGGCGAAAAACTCGAGGCCGGCTTCGATTGCAGGAAGCCGAAGCCCTTGGCCAGCTCCGGCGGGATCAGATTGCGCAGCGACACGTCGTTGACCAGCATCAGCAGGCGGATGTGCTGCGCCGCCTGGTCGGGCGTGCTGCCCATCGCCACGTCGCCCGTGATGACGGCCACTTCGGCCTCGAAATCGATGCCCCACTCCTCGTGCGCGAGCACGATGTCGTCCATCGGCCCCAGGAAGTCGTCGCTGCCGCCCTGGTACATCAGGGGGTCTTCCCAGAACGACTCGGGCATCTCGGCATTGCGCGCGCGGCGCACCAGCGCCACGTGATTGACATAGGCCGAACCGTCGGCCCATTGATAGGCGCGCGGCAGCGGCGCCATGCAGCGCGCCGGATCGAAGTCGAAGCTTTTCGGCGCGCGGCCGCTGTTGACGAGCGTGGACAGCTCGCTCAATTGCGGCGCGATGAAGCCCCAGTCGTCGAGGGCCGCTTGCAGGGTCGGCGCGATGCCGTCGGCCAGGTGCGCCGTTTTCAGGTCGCGGGACACGACCGCCAACTGGCCGTCGCGGGTGCCGTCGTTAATTGTCGCTAATTTCATGGATTGGTCGCATCAGAAAGTGGGATCAGGACGCCGGCGCCAGCAAGGCCAGTTGTTCCGCGCTCAGGTAGCACCACTCCCCTTCGGCGATGCCGAGCGCGTCCAGCGTCAGGCCGCCGATGGCCGAGCGGTGCAGCGCACTGCAATGGTTGCCGGCCGCGGCCAGCATGCGCTTGACCTGGTGGTATTTGCCCTGCTCGAGCACGATTTCAAGCTGGTGCGTGCCGCGCTGCACGCAAGTCTGGGCCGCCAGCGGCGCCGGCTCGTCGTGCAGCTGGACCCCGGCCAGCAAGGCGGCCACCAGTTCCGGCGTGACCGGGTCCTGGGTGGTGGCCTGGTAAATTTTCGGCACATGGCGCTTCGGCGACGATTGCGCATGGATAAACGGGCCATCGTCGGACATCAGCAGCATGCCCGTGGTGTCATGGTCGAGCCGGCCGACAGGCTGGACTTCGCGCCAGGTAAATTGTTCCGGCAGCAGGGTCAGCACGCCCGGGTGGTGGCTCGGCTTGCGCGAGCACTCGAAATCGGCCGGCTTGTACAGGGCCAGATACAGATGCTCGCGGTACACCCATTCTTCGTCGAACACGTGCAGCACCAGGCCGTCGGTCTCGATGGCGGCCTGGTAGCTGGTCTGCACCACGCCGTCGATGACGACCTCGCCCTCGTCGACCAGTGCGCGGCAGTATTTGCGGGTGCCAAAGCCCTGCGATTGCAAAATGCGGTCTAAGGATAATTTGCTCATAAGGCGAGACTGTAACAGATGGCGCCGCGCCCCGACAGTGGCCCCGCGCGCTGTAGGACGATTCCGGCGCCGTAGGAATTCGCGAAGGAAGCGAGCGTTCCTTTGATGAAGATCAAGTAAATCCCACCTCGGCTCGTTACACTGGGACATCATTAGGAATCGGCCTAACGACTTCTCAGCTAATTCCGTAGGAATCGTGAAGACCGAGCGCGCCAACCCAGGACGAGGACCCGCACCATGACCGCAAGCCCCCACCGCAACGCCGAGCACGGCGCCGTGACGCCATCGGCACTGCAACTGACCCGCGCGGCGATCGCCCGCTGGCGCGGCAAACCACCGTCGGGCGCCCTGCCGCGCGACCTGTTCCGGGTCTCCGTCCAGGCGCGCCATCTGGCCAGCGCCCAGCGCGGCCTGGCCGCATGGATCGCCCAGGGCGGCTTTGCGCAAGACGAGGACATCGTCGTGCCGGCCTTGAGCGCGCCGCGCCGGCGGGCGCGGGCCGATGCCTGCATCGACTAAGAAAATGGATCGCGCAAAATGAAAACGACGGCATTGCACCGTCGTTTTCACGTCTTCATGCGAAGACACTTGCGAGGAATATCAATTCTCTCTATGCCACATCAAAAGATGCAGTTTAGTAGTTCATTTCGAACAAATTGCTGCCAACACTCAATTTACTTTTTATATCGGCCCCCCTTGGAAAGAACTACAGGTCCAATATAGGACACCTGCCCGAACTTTCAAGGAGAATATTGACGAAAAACCTAACGCAAGGCTGGCGTCGTGCCGTGGTACAAGGATTTGACGGCGCCCGATCCGACCGAGGCGCCGAACTTCTTGAGCACCCGTTCCGGCAAGCCTTCGTGGGCCGTGTAATCGACCAGGTTTTCCACCTTGATCACATCGCGCGCCACCGATTCCACCGTGCCGAAACCGTCGGCTAGGCCCATGTCGACCGCGCGCGCGCCGCTCCAGAACAGGCCGGAGAAGGTTTCCGGCGTTTCCTTCAGGCGCTTGCCGCGCCCGGCCCGCACCACCGCGATGAATTGCTGGTGAATTTCATTGAGCATGGCCTGGGCATGCGCCTTGTGCTTGTCCGACTGCGGGCTGAACGGATCGAGGAAGCCCTTGTTTTCGCCCGCCGTCAGCAGGCGCCGTTCCACGCCCAGCTTTTCCATGGTGCCGGTAAAGCCGAAGCCGTCCATCAGCACCCCGACCGAGCCGACGATGCTGGCCTTGTTCACGTAGATCTGGTCGGCCGCGGCCGCAATGTAATAGCCGCCCGAGGCGCAGATTTCATCGACCACCACGTACAAAGGCTTGTGCGGATAGCTGCGCTTGAGGCGCAGGATTTCATCGACAATGGCGCCGGCCTGCACCGGGCTGCCGCCCGGGCTGTTAATGCGCAGCACCACCGCCACCGATTCCTCGTCGGTGAACGCCTTGTTCAGCGAGGGAATGACGGTATCGGCCGATCCACTGCCTTCTTCGTCGATGGTGCCGCTGATTTCGATCAGCGCCGTGTGCTTGCCCACCAGTTCGCCCTCGCTGCCGAAGAAATCGAAATCGTAGAGCGACCACAGGGCGAAGAAGGCCAGGATCAGAAAGCTGAGCTTGAAGAAGATGCCCCAGCGGCGCGCCGCGCGCTGTTCGCGCACGGTGGCGAACACGAGCTTTTCCAGCGTCTCGCGCTCCCAGTTGCCGCTGGGCGTGGCGGCCGCGGCCGCGGGGGCCGCGGCGGCGGGGGCGCTGGCGGCGGGGGCCGCATAGTCGTTGCCGGGTGTATCGCTCATAGCTCGCTTTGTAAAAGATCAGGCCTCATGGGGCCAGCGGTTGAATAAATTCGTCGGGCAGCCAGTACAGGTTGCCGTTTTCCTCGCGCAATCCGATCGGGCGCAGGCGGCCGCCCTTGCACGGCCCGCCGGCGCAATGGCCGCTGTCGGGCACGTAAATGGCGCCGTGGGTGGAACACATCAGATACAGGCCGCTCGACTCGAAGAACTCGCCTTCGGCCCAATCGAGCTCGATCGGCACGTGGGCGCAGCGGTTCAGATAGGCGTAAGCCTTGCCGCCATAGCGCACCACGAAACCGGTGCCCTTGTCGCCGAAGGCGCGCACGGCAAAGCGCACGCCCTTGCCGCCTTCCTGCACCTGGTCCGACGGGCAGATCAGCACGCCGTCGTCCATCATGCGTGCTCGGTCAGCCACTGGTGCAGCTGGGCCACGGTTTCGGCCGAATACACGGGATTGCAGGCGTGCAGCTGGTCGTGCGGATGGGCGCCGTACTGCACCGCGATCCCGGCCGCGCCCGCGTTGTTGGCCATCAGCAAGTCGTGGGTGGTGTCGCCGATCATGACCGTGCGGCGCAGATCCTGACCCAGTTCGCGCGTCAATTCCTGCAGCATGGCGGGGTGCGGCTTCGAAAATGTCTCATCGGCGCAACGGGTGGCGTCGAACAGGGATAGCAGGCCTACCGCGTTCAAGGCCCGGTTCAAGCCGACCCGGCTCTTGCCGGTCGCCACGGCCAGGAAGTAGGCGTCTTGCGACAGTTCGGTCAGCATCTCGCGTACGCCGTCGAACAGCACCAGTTCGTGGTCCTTCGACAGGTAATGGTAGCGATAACGCTCGACCATGCGCGGGTACATGGCGGGGTCGATATTGGGCATCACGGCCTGCATCGCTTCGTGCAGGCCGAGGCCGATCACGTGGGACGCGTCGTCGTCGTGGGGGATCGGCAAGCCGAGGTCGCGCGCGGCGGCCTGGATGCACTTGACGATGGTGGACGTGCTGTCCATCAGGGTGCCGTCCCAGTCGAAGACGATCAGATCAAATTGCTTTCTTGCCATTTTTCCCGGCCGCGGATGGCGGCCGGCTCCTGTCGGGATTGAATCCGGCGGCGCTGGTTCAGCGCACTGCCGTCGTTAAAGGTTTGCCCAAGCTTAGCAAGAATCGCTCGCACTCGCCGGCCAGCGGCGCGTTGAGGGTCATCGGCTTGCCGCTCTCGGGATGGGTAAACGTGATCTGGTGCGCGTGCAGGAACATGCGCTTGAGCGCGCCGCGCGTGGCGTCAGCCTTGAGCAGCACCCGGTTGAGCGCGAAATCACCGTATTTGTCGTCACCTGCGATGGGGTAGCCGGACGAAGCCAGATGAACGCGGATCTGGTGGGTGCGCCCGGTCTTCAGCTCCGCTTCCAGCAGCGCGAATTGGTCCCACTTGCGCAGCAGCGAAAACACCGTGTGCGATTCCATGCCGCCGGCTTGCACGCACACGCGGCGCTCGCCTTCGGGCGTCGTGTACTTGTGCAGTGGCAGTTTTACGTGCTGGCGCGCATTCTTCCAGTCGCCGTACACGAGCGTCAGGTAGCGCTTGTCGGTGAGGCCATCGCGCATTTGCTCGTGCAAGTTAGTGAGCGCTGACCTCTTTTTCGCCAGCATCAGCAGCCCCGAGGTTTCGCGGTCCAGGCGGTGCACCAGTTCGAGGAACTTGGCGTCCGGGCGCGAGGCGCGCAATTGCTCGATCACGCCGTAGGACACGCCCGAGCCGCCGTGCACGGCCACGCCGCACGGCTTGTCGATCACGAGGATGTGGCTGTCTTCGTGCAGGATCGTGAATTCGGCGCCCGGCACGGTGGCTGTTGATGCTTTTTCGGCAACACGGACCGGCGGAATGCGCACGATATCGCCCGCTTCCAGGCGATACAGCTGGTCGATCCGGCCCTTGTTCACGCGCACTTCGCCCGAGCGCAGGATGCGGTAAATATGGCTTTTGGGGACGCCTTTGCAGACCCGCAGCAGATAATTGTCGATCCGCTGCCCCGCATCCTCGTCGGAAATGGTGACAAAGGCCGCTTGCGGCTGGACCGGCTGGCGTTGCGTCGTCGATGAAGGGGGAATCACATTTTGCATCTTCATTTGCTCTGTCTTCCCAGAAATTCTCTCTAAGTCCTTCATTTTGAATATATAATCGACAGGCGGCGGTCAAACCTCTGCTGGTGTAAGAATTAAAACGATATTTTACACAGGGGCGTCTCCATCGGCCTCGCCAAATTGCAAATTCGATGGAAAATATGTGTATGCACAGTTCTGCGCCGATCAAGGTTGCACCGTTGTTGTAATCGGATAGCGCGCAGCGCTGCTGAATTGGATTGACTGGAATCGTAAGGATAAGTACCGGCAAGCTGGCCCGTTGTTCCAGCTCGCCGGATGTTGGTGTCGATAACGCTTGTCGTTTTCGCCCGACCCGAAGTAAGCCTCATACTGAAGGCTTGAGAATAAAGGCTGAATTCAAGCCTGGGAATCGAAGTCTTGGTATGTTCGCTGGCTACGGTCTGGCTCACTGAATTGCTCACCGCCTGGCTCGGTCTGCGCCCCGGTCTCATTGACCTGGTAGGTACAGTAAAGTTGCAGGTGATGCGTGCACTCGGCATGTCGATCGACCTCACTGCGCCCTGTTGCGGCCGCGATGCTCTCCTGTCGCTGCGCCGTACGTAAAGGCATACCCACCCTCCAGCACTCCCCTTCTAGCGTACATTCCCTGTACTTTCGCCGCCCTGACACAGCGGCACTAGAATGGCCTCCAGGCCACGGAGTTTATAAAAATGAAACGCATGTTGTTTAACGCGACGCAGCAAGAAGAACTGCGCGTTGCAATTGTCGACGGTCAGAAACTGATCGATATCGATATCGAAAGCGCCGGCCGCGAGCAGCGCAAATCCAATATCTACAAAGGCGTGATCACCCGCATCGAGCCTTCGCTCGAAGCTTGCTTCGTCAGCTACGGCGAAGACCGCCACGGTTTCCTCCCGTTTAAAGAAGTCGCCCGCACCTATTTCCGCGAAGGCGTCGACGTGCGCAATGCGTCGGTCAAGGAAGCGCTGCGCGAAGGCCAGGAAATCATGGTCCAGGTGGAAAAGGAAGAGCGCGGCAATAAAGGCGCCGCCCTCACTTCCTTCGTGTCGCTGGCCGGCCGTTATCTGGTCCTGATGCCGAATAACCCGCGCGGCGGCGGCGTATCGCGCCGGGTCGAAGGCGAAGAGCGCCAGGAACTGCGCGAAACCATGGACAAGCTCGATTTGCCGCAAGGCATGTCGGTAATTGCCCGCACCGCCGGCATTGGCCGCAATGTCGAAGAACTGCAGTGGGATTTGAACTACCTGATGCAATTATGGCGCGCAATCGAAGGCGCCGGCAAATCGGCCCCGGGCGCGTTCCTGATTTACCAGGAATCGTCGCTGGTGATCCGCGCCATTCGCGATTACTTCCAGCCCGATATCGGCGAAATCCTGATCGACACCGACGACATCTACGAACAGGCGCATCAGTTCATGAGCCACGTGATGCCGGACATGCTCCACCGCGTCAAGCGTTACAGCGACGACGTGCCGCTGTTCTCCCGTTTCCAGATCGAACACCAGATCGAAACCGCCTACGCGCGCACCGTGCCGCTGCCATCGGGCGGCGCGATCGTGATCGATCACACCGAAGCGCTGGTCTCGGTCGACGTCAACTCGGCGCGCGCCACGCGCGGCTCGGACATCGAAACGACCGCCTTTAACACCAACTGCGAAGCGGCCGAAGAAGTGGCCCGCCAACTGCGCCTGCGCGACCTGGGCGGCCTGATCGTGATCGACTTCATCGACATGGAAGTGGCCAAGAACCAGCGCGAAGTGGAAACGCGCCTCAAAGATGCGCTGCACCACGACCGCGCCCGCGTCCAGATGGGCAAGATTTCGCGCTTCGGCCTGATGGAACTGTCGCGCCAGCGCCTGCGTCCTTCGCTGTCCGAAGGCAGCCACGTGACCTGCCCGCGCTGCTCGGGCACCGGCCACATCCGCGATACCGAATCGTCCGCCCTGCAAGTCCTGCGCATCATCCAGGAAGAGGCAATGAAGGAAAATTCGGCCACCATTCACGTGCAGGTGCCGGTCGACGTGGCCGCGTTCTTGCTCAATGAAAAGCGCGGCGAAGTGCTGAAGATCGAGAACCGCCACCGCATCAGCGTGATCCTGATCCCGAACAAGCATCTGGACACCCCGCACTACAAGCTCGAGCGCATCAAGCACGACGATCCGCGCCTCGAAGACAGCCAGGCCAGCTACAGCCTGGCCGAGCAGGCCGAAACCGACATGGCTTACAGCAAGCGCCAGAAGGAAGACGCCAAGCCGCGCCAGGAAGCCGTCGTCAAGACGATTACCCCGGCCCAGCCTGCGCCCATGGTCGACCGCACCGAAGTGGCCAAGCCGGCCCCGGCGCCCGCACCTGTTCTGACCACGCCGGTCGAAGAAGGTTTCTTCACCAAGCTCAAGAACATGTTCTTCGGCAAGGAAGAAGCACCGGTCGCAGCGCCTGCGCCAGTGGCGCCGGTCAAGCCGGCCACCAAGGAAGAGCGTAATGGCGAGCGCAACGGCCGTGGCCCGCGTGGCCGCAACCGCAGCGGCAAGCCAGGCGGCCGCGAGCGCGACGAGCGCGAGCCGGTCAAAGCCAATGGCGCCGACAAGGGCGCCGAAGCAGCCGATACCGACAAGCCAGCCCGTCCGCCGCGTCCACCGCGGCCGCCGCGTGAACCACGCGAGCCGCGCGAGCAGTCCGAGGCAACGGCAGCAGCGCCACGCGGCGAACGGGGCGAACGGGGCGAACGCGGTGAGCGTGCCGAACGCGCACCGCGTCCACCGCGCGAGCGTGCCGACTACCGCACGCCGGTAGCCGACAGCAAGCCCGACGAACTGGCAGCAGCACCGGTCGTCGCGGCCGCGCTCAACGCCGGCCCCGTGGGCGAGCTTGAGGTCGCACCTGTGCCGAAAATGATCACCACGATCGGCCCGAACGGCGAAGAAATCGAAGTCGAAGCCGGTGGCGATGAGCCACGCCGCCGCCGCCGCCGCGGTGGCCGCAACCGCAACCGCCGCGACCGCGAAGGTGTCGAAGGTGTCGAAGGCGCTGACAACAACGAAGGCGAAGGCAGCGACGCCGTCGCTGACAGCGCAGCGGACAACAGCGTGGCCGCACCAGTGGCGGCAGTCGAAGCCGCAACCGCACCAGTGGCGGCAGTTGAAGCCGCCGCACCGGTGATCGTTGCTGCAGAACCTGCACCAGCGCCAGCACCGTTGGTGGAAGCCGCACCAGTGGTTGAAACCGCGCCAGTGGCGCAAGCCGCGCCGGTTCCCGTGTCGGAATACACCCCAGTGCCGGCAGTGGAAGCTGCACCGGTCGTGGCCGCAGCGCCAGCGCCTGTCGCCGCTCCTGCTCCCGTCCCCGAAGCGCCGGTGCCAGCGCCTGCCGCGCCGATCGTGCAGCAGACGCTGTTCACCCCCGATGCCCAGCCCGATCCGGTGCCGGCTCCTGCACCCGCGCCTGCTCCGGCACCAGCGCCAGTTGCAGCCCAGCCTGTCATCAAGCCGGTTGCCGATCTGTCCGAAATGCTCAACTCGGCCGGTCTGACCCTGGCAGCGACCAATCCTGACAAGCTGCGCGCAGCCCAGGAAGCGGCCGCCCAGGCAGCGCCGCCGGTGCGCGTGCCGCGCGAGCGCAAGCCACTGCCGCCGCAGGTCGACGAACCGCTGATTCAAGTGGACACCACCCGCCAATAAACGCTTGCTCTTGCAAAAAAGGGAAGCCGCGTGCTTCCCTTTTTTTTATCGCGCAAGCCCGGCCACTGCCCACGCATCGCAAAAAAATGCCTCCGAGGAACTATTCCGCGCATTTCAGGCTTCGTTGCGCACTATTTGAATAAGGTTTGCGGCACATCAAGTTGGATGATAAAATCGGCTTGCCGAGATAAGGGACGTCCCTTCCCGGCACGACTTTGGCCGAAACGCCGCGGCCCTTCGCCTTCTCAAACGTCTGCTGCTTTCCTCGTGCAACACGTCTTTTTCCAAATAGCGACTTTGATGATCAGATTGTTCGATATTCCGCTTCCTCGCCCTATTGCACTGCGCTTTCCATGATGCATAAGGTCGACAGCGCCATTACCCTCCTGGGCGACGCCGTGTTGCGGGTGTACGGTTCGCGCGACGCGACCTTTACCCGCCCCGAGCGTCTCGACTTGGCGGGGCCGGGAACAATCACATTTTGCAAGGACGGCCCCGACGCGCTTGCGCAGATGGCGAAGTCGACCGCATCGGTGATCATCTGCGGCCCGATCGATGGCTTTCACGGCGCCGCCACGGCGATTGCCGTGGCTGAACCACGCAAGGCCTTTGTCCGCCTGGTGGCCGCCTTGTTTGCACCGCCGCGCCGCAAAGGCATCCATCCCAGCGCCGTCATCGATCCGGAAGCGGTCATCGATCCGCAAGCGTTTATCGGCGCCCATGCCGTTATCGGACGCTGCAGCGTCGGCGCCGGCACGGAAATTCACGCCAACGTCTCGCTCTACGACAACACCCGTATCGGAAACAACGTCACCGTCCATGCCGGCACCGTGATCGGCGCGGACGGCTTCGGCTACGAACGCAATGCCGACGGCGGCATGGAGAAGTTCCTCCATCTGGGCGGCGTCGTGATCGAGGACGACGTGGAAATCGGCTCGAATACCAGCATCGACCGGGGCACCCTGAGCGACACCATTATCCGCCGCGGCGCCAAAATCGATAACCAAGTGCACATCGCCCATAACTGCGATGTCGGCGAGGACGCGGTCGTCATCGCCCAATGCATGATCGGCGGCAGTGTCAAGATCGGCCGGCGCGCCTGGATCGCTCCGGGCGCCGTGGTCATGAATGGGATCGCCATCGGCCGCGACGCCGTATGCGGACTGGGCGCCACTGTCGTCAAGTCAGTCCCGGATGGCGAAACCGTGATGGGCAATCCCGCCCGGCCGCTGGCGGAAGCGAAAGCTTTGCTCGCTGCGAACAAGAAACTTATCAGTTAGGCGAAACGACCGTGGACTTTACACTGGCAACCTACGGGGAACTGCTCGAAGCCTTCAAGTCGAAGGGCTACAGCTTTGTCTCCTATGCGGACATGCGACCGACCGAATCGCATATCATCCTTCGCCATGACGTCGATATGGACCTCGATCGCGCCGTGCAGATGGCCGAGTTCGAAGCGGGCAAAAGCGTGCGCTCGCACTATTACGTTCTGCTGCGTACTGAAATGTACAATGTTTTCTCGAATCGGGCGCACGCCTCGCTGCGCCGCCTGCTCGAGCTCGGTCACCAGGTGGGCTTGCATTTCGACGCCTCGCACTACCCGCAAGAACGCGCCTTGCTCGAAGCTGCGGCCGAGAACGAATGCGACATCCTGGGCTCCCTGCTTGGCGAACGCGTCGAGACGATCACGTTCCATCGCCCGGCCTTGCCGCTGCAGGGCCTGGCCGGAACGTTCGCGAAGCGCTTGCACGGCTACGACCCGCGCTTCTTCTCGGACATCGGCTACTGCTCGGACAGCGAGGGCCGGTGGCGCTTCGGCCATCCGCTCGAACATGAAGCAATCGCGCGCGGCACGGCGCTCCAGCTGGTGACCCATCCGATCTGGTGGTGTGCCCTGCCCGGCGAAAAAGTGGAAACCAAGTTGCAGCGCCTGTTGCTCGACGTCTCGCAGACCATGACACGCGAAGTTGCCCTCAATTGCAAGCCGTTCAAAGCGTATCTCAAAGAGCAGGTAGTTAACCTGTAACATCGATGGAACCGTGCCCGGCGGCCGCGCGCGGCGCCGGGGCGCAGGGTTCCCGTCCCACCCGCGGATGGCCTGAAGCGTTCCCTCTCCCTTCTTGCCCGCCAATGACCATTGCCGCCGACCTACGTCCTGCCCCGGTTTCTCTCGCCGACGCGTTCTGGTACTGGCTCAAGCTGGGCTTCATCAGCTTTGGCGGGCCGGCCGGACAGATCGCGCTCATGCACACTGAGCTGGTCGAAAGGCGTCGCTGGATTTCGGAACAGCGCTTCCTGCACGCGCTCAACTACTGCATGCTGCTGCCCGGCCCCGAAGCGACCCAGCTGGCTATCTATATCGGCTGGCTGATGCACAAGACGCGCGGCGGCATCCTGGCCGGCGTCCTGTTCGTCCTTCCCTCGCTGCTGATCCTGATCGGGCTGTCGTGGATCTACCTCGCCTTCGGCACGCTGCCGCTGGTGGCCGGCATCCTGTACGGCATCAAGCCGGCCATCGTGGCGGTGGTGCTGGCGGCCGCCTGGCGCATCGGCAGCCGCACGCTCAAGAACCCGGTCATGATCGCCATCGCGCTGCTGGCCTTCGTCGCGATCACCTTCTTCAAGCTGCCGTTCCCGCTGATCGTGCTGGCCGCGGCCGGCGCCGGGCTGGTGGGCGGCCGCGTCGCGCCGCACCGGTTCCAGGTGGGCGGCAAGCATCCCGACCAAAAAGACACCTACGGCCTGGCCCTGATCGACGACGACACCCCCACGCCCGCGCACGCGGCGTTTTCCTGGCTGCGGCTGGCCCGCGTGGCGCTGGCCGGCATCCTGCTCGGCGGCGCCGCCTGGGCCCTGATCGCCGCGCAAACCGGCATCACCTCGCCCCTGTCGCAGATGGCATGGTTCTTCACCAAGGCCGCGATGATGACCTTCGGCGGCGCCTATGCCGTGCTGCCGTATGTGTACCAGGGCGGGGTCGAGCACTATCACTGGCTGACGGCGGCGCAGATGATCGATGGCCTGGCGCTGGGGGAAACCACGCCCGGCCCCTTGATCATGATCGTCGCCTTCGTCGGCTTTGTGGGCGGATGGAGCGGCCAGCTGGCCGGCGCCAGCGTGCTTGCCGGGGGCGTGGCCGGCGCCTGCGTGGCCACCCTGTTCACCTTCCTGCCCTCGTTCGTGTTCATCCTGGCCGGCGGCCCGCTGGTCGAGTCGACCCGCGACAACGTGCGCATGACGGCGCCGCTGACGGCCATTTCGGCGGCTGTGGTGGGGGTGGTCGTCAGCCTGGCGGTGTTCTTCGGCGAACATGTGTTCATCCTGGCCAGCCGGCCCGACTGGGCCGCCATTGGCATCAGCGCGGCGGCCTGCGTGGCGCTGTTCCGCTATAAGATGGGCACCATCAAATTGATCGCCGCCTGTGCGCTGGCGGGGCTCGTGCTATCGTACTGGCATGGCTGAAAAAATCATCATGCTGGGCGATGGCTTGTCGCCGCCCCCGGCAATCCCATCCATCGCGCAAGCGCCCACCGGGCTGCTGTCCGATGCACTGGCGCGCCCCCTGCACGACCTGCGCATTTCCGTCACCGACCGCTGCAATTTCCGCTGCGTGTACTGCATGCCGAAAGAAGTGTTCGACAAGGATTACGCCTACCTGCCGCATTCCTCGCTGCTGTCGTTCGAAGAAATTACCCGCATCGCCACGCTGTTCGTGGCGCACGGCGTCGAGAAAATCCGCCTCACCGGCGGCGAGCCGCTGCTGCGCAAGAACCTGGAAAGCCTGGTCGGCATGCTGAGCGATCTGCGCACGCCGTCCGGCAAGCCGCTCGACCTGACCCTCACCACCAACGGCTCGCTGCTGGCCAAAAAGGCGCGCGCGCTGAAAGACGCCGGCTTGAGCCGCGTCACCGTCTCGCTCGACGCGCTCGACGACGCCGTGTTCAAGCGCATGAACGATGTCGACTTCGCGGTGGCCGACGTGCTGGCCGGGATCGACGCGGCCCACGCCGCCGGGCTGGGGCCGATCAAGGTCAACATGGTGGTCAAGGCCGGCATGAACGACGCGCAAATCCTGCCGATGGCGCGCTATTTCAAGGACCGTCCCGCCATCTTGCGCTTCATCGAATACATGGACGTGGGCGCCTCCAACGGCTGGAACTTGGCCGAGGTGATCCCGTCGGCCGAGGTCGTCGCCCGCATCGCGGCCGAGATGCCGCTCGAACCCGTCGGCGCCAACTACACCGGCGAGACGGCCGCGCGCTGGCGCTACCGCGACGGCAGCGGCGAAATCGGCGTGATCTCGAGCGTGACCCAGGCCTTCTGCCACGACTGCACGCGCGCCCGCCTGTCCACCGAGGGCAAGCTGTACACCTGCCTGTTCGCCACCCGCGGCCACGATTTGCGCGCGCTGCTGCGCGCCGGCCGCAGCGACCTGGAGATCGCCGGCGCCATCGCCGGCCTGTGGCGCGCACGCAGCGACCGCTATTCCGAAACCCGGACCATCAACACCAGCGGTATCGAACGTGGCGCAAAGCGCGTCGAAATGTCCTATATCGGCGGTTGATTTCGTGCTGCATGGTATATATCATGAAGATATACCAAATGCGGAGCCTACCATGGCCATTGCGAAAATTTTCATGTCAGGGCGGAGCCAGGCTGTCCGATTGCCGAAAGAGTTCAGGCTCGATGGAGATCAGGTCACCATTGCACGTGTCGGCCGTTCGCTGGTGCTGACGCCGATCGAACCGCAGTGGTCAGATTTTTTTGCGGTGCTGCAAGAATTTGATGTCCACGCACCGATCGAGCGCGAACAGCCGCTCAGCGATCAGGAACGCCCGCCTCTGGACGCTGTATGAGGTACATGCTCGACACCAACATCTTGATATTTCTGATCAAGAAGCGGCCGCTCGAGGTGCTGTCGCAATTCGCCCGTCATCCCTTGTCAGATGTCTGCATATCGACGATGACGGTAGCGGAAATGGAGTTTGGCGTTGCAAGAAGCGCCTCGACAAAGAATCGGCTTGCACTCGATGGTTGGCTACAACTGCTCGCCACACCCGCGTTTGACGAAGCTGCGGCGCAAGCATACGGCCGATTGCGCGCGACGCTGGCACAGCGAGGAACGCCAATTGGCCCGCTGGACACCCTGATCGCCGCACACGCCTTGTCTCTTGACGCAACCTTAGTAAGCAACAATGTGCGCGAGTTTTCCCGGGTCCCGGGATTGCGCGTCGAGGACTGGAGCTCGCCATGAGTAACAAGCACATCACCGGCTTGATTCTGGCGGGCGGCCGCGGCAGCCGCATGGGCCATGTGGATAAAGGCCTGCAGCCTTTCCGTGGCGAGCCGATGGTGGCGCACGTACTGCGCCGGCTGGGCGCGCAAACCGGCGCCATGGCGATCAACGCCAATCAGAACCCGGTTGCCTACGGCGCCTTCGGGGTGCCGGTTTGGGCCGACGACCTGCAGGGTTTCGAGGGTCCCTTGGCCGGCCTGGAAACGGGCCTGCGCCGCTGCAGTACGGCGCTGTTGGTCACGGCCCCGTGCGACTCGCCTTTCCTTCCACCGGACCTCGTACGGCGGCTGGAGCAGGCATTGAACGACACCGGCGCCGACCTGGCCCTGGCCGAGACGCTCGAGCCGGGCGAAGACGGCGGCCTGCGCGTGCAGCCACATCCCGTGTTCGCCCTCATGAAAACGAGCGTCCTGCCCCACCTGTCGGCCTACCTGGCCGGTGGCGGACGGCGCATGGACGGCTGGTACCCGGCCATCCAGACCGTGCGCGTGCGCTTCGATGACGCCAGCGCCTTCCGCAATATCAATACGCTGCGCGAACTGCAGCAATTCGAAGAAGACCCCGAATGAACGCTCCCACTTTGCAGCAAGTAACCAGCTGCCTGTCCGACTACGATCCCGATGCGCTTCCCGTGCGCGACGCGCAGCGCATCATCGGCGACTTCATCACGCCGGTCGACGGCGTCGAACAACTGCCGTTGCTGTCCGCCCTGGGCCGGGTACTGGCCGCCGACATCATCTCGCCGATCAGCGTTCCCGCCCACGACAATTCGGCCATGGACGGCTACGCCCTGCGCGGCGCCGACCTGGCCGTCGACGGACCGACCCTGCTTGCCGTGATCGGCACCGTGTACGCGGGCCGGCCTTCGGACGCCGTCCCGGCGCCAGGCCAGTGCGTGCGCATCATGACCGGCGGCGTGATGCCGGCCGGCTGCGACAGCGTGATCCCGCAGGAGCATGTGGCGCGCATCGCCGAAGACAGCATCACCATCGATGCGGGCGTGATCCGCAGCGGCGACAACCGCCGCTTCGCCGGCGAAGACCTGATGGCCGGCAGCGCCGCGCTCACGGCGGGCCGCATCATCGGCCCGGCCGACCTGGGCCTGCTCGCCTCGCTCGGTATCGGCACCATTGCCGTGCGGCGCCGCCTGCGGGTAGCCTTCTTTTCCACCGGCGACGAGCTGCGCTCGATCGGCCAGCCGCTCGACGCCGGCTGCGTCTACGACAGCAACCGCTATACCCTGTTCGGCATGCTCACCCGGCTCGGCTGCGAGATCATCGACATGGGCATCGTGCGCGACGAGCCGCAAGCGCTCGAAGACGCCTTGCGCCATGCCTGCGAACAGGCCGACGCGATCGTCACTTCGGGCGGAGTCTCGGTGGGTGCGGCCGATTACACACGCCAGATCATGGCCAAGATGGGCGACGTCACGTTCTGGAAAATCGGGATGCGGCCGGGGCGGCCGCTGGCGTTCGGACGCATCGCTTCGCAGGGCAAGAGCGCGTATTTGTTCGGCTTGCCCGGCAATCCGGTGGCAGTGATGGTGTCGTTTTACTTCTTCGCCCGGGCCGCGCTGCTGCGCATGATGGGGGCGCACGCGCCGCTGCAGATGGTGAAAGCCCGCTCGGCGGGAGCGATCCGCAAAAAGCCGGGGCGCACCGAGTACCAGCGCGGCATTCTGACGGACGGCGAAGTGAGAATCACGGGCTCGCAGGGATCGGGCATCCTGCGCTCGATGGTGGAAGCGAATTGCATGGTGGTGCTGCATGATGAACAGGGCAGCGTGGCGGCCGGCGACATGGTCGATGTGCTGCTGTTCGACGGACTGATATAACGCACAGGCGCCTGTCGCCCTCGCGCAGGTGCCGGGGCACGCCCCGGCTCCATGGCACGGCTCCGAATTCGGTAGCGCGGGATGGGTCCCCGCCTTCGCGAGGACGACGTGGTGGCTACTCGCTGTCTCCGACTTCCGGCCCCAGCATCAGCTGCGCGGCTTCGCTCGGCAAGGCCTCCACCGACTTGAGCTTCCTGGCCATCTGACGGCTGCGCATCTCGGCGGTCTCGATGTTCTTGGCCGCCTTCTCCAACGTGAGGCGAGTCTGATTGAGCACATCGCCGAATTTGCCGAACTCGGTCTTGACCGCGCCCAGCACCTGCCACACTTCGGACGAACGTTTTTCCAGCGCCAGCGTGCGGAACCCCATCTGCAGACTGGAAAGAATCGCGGCCAGCGTCGACGGACCCGCGATCGACACGCGCAGTTCGCGCTGCATCTCGTCGGCCAGTCCCGGCCTGCGCATCACTTCCGCATACAGGCCCTCGGTCGGCAGGAACAGGATGGCGAAATCGGTCGTGTGCGGCGGCGACAGGTACTTGTCGCAGATCGTGCGCGCCTCGTGCCGCACCGCGCGTTCGAGCTCGCGCCCGGCCACGGCCACGCCGTCGGCATCGGCCCGCTCGGCCGCCTCGACCAGGCGTTCGTACTGCTCCTTGGGGAACTTGGCGTCCACCGGCAGCCACACCGGCGCGCCGCCGTCGACCTGGCCAGGCAGTTTGATCGCGAACTCGACGCGCGCGCCGCTGCCGGCAATGGTCTCCACATTCTTGGCGTATTGATCGACCGTGAGCATCTGCTCGAGCAGCATTTCCAGCTGCACTTCGCCCCAGGTGCCGCGCGTCTTGACGTTGGTGAGCACCCGTTTCAGGTCGCCCACGCCGACCGCCAGCTGCTGCATCTCGCCCAACCCCTGGTGCACCTTTTCAAGCCGCTCCGACACCTGGCGGAACGACTCGGTCAGGCGCGTCTCGAGCGTGGCATGGAGCTTCTCGTCGACGGTCTTGCGCATTTCTTCAAGCCGCGAGGCGTTGTCCTGCTGCAGATCGCGGATCTTCGTTTCCAGGGTGGCGCGCACTTCCAGCAGGCGCTGCGCGTTCGACTCGGTCAGGGTCGACAGCCCGGCCGTCATGGTGTCGCCGAAGCGCTTGAGCGTGGTGGCCTGCTCTTCGCGCCCGCTGATGCCGGCCAGCTGGATCTGCTGGCGCATGCTGTCGAGCTGCTGCACGGTGGCCGCGTGAAATTGGGCCAGCGTGCCGGCCAGTTCCTGGCGCGTGGCCTGGGCGCTGGCCTGGGTTTCCAGGCGCAGTTCGCGCTCGAGGCGTTCCAGCCCGGCGCTGGCGCCCTTGTGCAGCAAGGCCGCCAGCTGCAGCAGCAGGATCACGCCGACGGCGCAGGCGAGAATCAGGAAGTGGGTGTCGGTCATCAGTCGGCCTTGTTGCGCATCCAGTCGGCCGTCTGATAGAACGATTCCATCAGCCGCAGGCGCAGCGATTCCTCGATCCCGATGTCTTCCATCGCCCATGCCATCGCGCGCAGCCACTGATCGCGCTCGCTGCTGCCGATCGCGAACGGCAGATGGCGCGCGCGCAGACGCGGGTGGCCGAAACGCTCGACGAACAGGTCCGGGCCGCCCATCCAGCCCGACAGGAACATGAACAGCTTCTCGCGCGAGCCGTCCATGGGCACCGGATGCAGGGCGCGGATGCCGGCAAACTCCGGCTCCAGTTCCATCAGGTCGTAAAAACGATCGACCAGCTCGCGCACACGCGCCTCGCCGCCAATCACGCTGTATAAAGTCTGAGGTTCGTCCATGGCCGCCATCATACTCCGGCGGCCCCGCTCAGACCAGCGTGAGTCTGTGCTGGCGCTTGGTCGACGACCACGATGGCAGATCGACCTCGCGCCGCATATCGGCGCAGGCGTCGAGCAGACGCCCCACCTGCTCGCGCGTCATGCCCGAATTGAGCGTCAGCCGCACCAGCGAGCGGTTTTTGGCGGTGGCCGGGGCGCAGAACACGGCGCCGTAAATGCCGCGCCGCTCGAGCGCCTTGCGCAGCACCAACGTCTTGGGCTCCGGGCCCGCTTCCAGCGCCACGATCTGTTCGGTGCCGTCGTCCACGTTGTAGCCCAGATCGCGCAGGCCGGCGCGCACCTCGGCCGCATTGCGGTGCAGTGCGGCGCGGCGCGCGTCGGCCCCGGCGATGAAGTCGAGCGCGGCGTCGAACCAGGCCAGTTCATGCTCCAGCAGGCAGGAGCTGAAAATGGCCGGGCGCGAGGCCGACAGGAAGTAACCCTTGAACTGGCTGGAGCAGGTGAGAAAGCCGGCGCGGCCCGCAAACGCCTTGGCCAGCGATGCGGTGCGAAAGTGCACGCGCGCCGCCAGCCCCAGTTCGGCCACCAGCCCGGCCCCGCGCGGTCCATGGGTGCCCAGCGAATGCGATTCGTCGACGATCAAAATGCTGCCGCTGCGCTCTGCGATTTCAACCACTTCGCGCAGCGGCGCGATGCTGCCGTTGGTGCTGTACAGGGCGTCGACGACGATGATGCCCGGCCCCTGCTTGGCAAGCTGGCGTTCGAGGTGGGCGCAATCGTTGTGCAGGAACGGCAGCGCGCTCGCCTGCGCCGACTGCACGCCTTCCCACAGCGACGCATGGGCCATCATGTCGAGGTAGACCGGCACGCCCGGCCCGGCGATGGTCTGCAGCAGCCCCACATTGGCGGCCCAGCCAGATTGGGCCAACACCCCGTCCTCGGCGTCCATGAAGGCGGCCAGCTTCGCTTCCAGCCGGTGCTGGGCGCTGCCCTCCTGCAGGAACACGGACGACATCAACATCCCTGCCTGGCTGGCGGCCAGGCAGCGCGCCTGGGCCGCGATCAGTTCGGTTTGATTGGAGATACACAGGTAGTCGTTCCCCGCCAGCATGATGGCGTCGCTGCCGGCCGGCTTCCAGACATGCAAGTGTTCTCCGCCCAACAGCTGTTGAATCCGGGTGACATAGTGCTCATTCATTCGGCACTTGACGAATTCAGGCAGGCAAAGTTCAGCGCGGGCGGGCGAAAACGATTGATTAGCAGCAAAAGACATGATGATTTCTCCTAAGAAAAATTATTCATTCTCTGCTTACCCTCCTTAGCATTGGTGCAACATTCGCCCAGATTGATTTAGATCAAATTGCGCTACGTCAATTTGCGACACTATCCCTATTGATCGGATTTAATTGAGATAGATCAAACACTTACGAAAAGACAGAATGGGTACCTGGTCCAGCATCCTCGCACCACTTCAGCGCCGTCTGCAGCAAACCCTGGTGCGCGGCGTGCAGCGCTACGAACGTCAGTTCGACCAGCAGACGTGGCGCTTCGTGATCCTGTCCTGGGTCGGTTGCATCGGCATGCCGGCCTACTATCTGATCTGGACCTACTGGTTCCCGCAGCACTACGACTGCCTGACGCTGCGCCTGATCGGCGCCGCCCTGTGCCTGCCCGCTCCGTGGGCCGCGCGCGTGCTCACGGGGCGCCTGCGCAGCAGCTACCTGTTCGTGGGCGTGACCTACGTGCTGCCGTTCCAGTTCGTGTTCCTGTACCTGATGAACCACGGCTCGGAAATCTGGGGCCAGTCGCTGCTGATCGCGCTGATCGTGCTGTTCCACTTTCCCTTCGCCTGGGCCCTGCTGTCGTTCGCGGCCGGCGCCGTTTGCGCCTGCGTCCTGTACGCGGCCATCGGCGACCCGTCCCTGTTCTCCAACCCGGCCGTCCTGGCGCACCTGCCGGTATACGCTTTCACGATCATCGTGATTTCGGCCGCCAAGGTGGGGCGGCGGGTGCTGGCCAACGAAAAGTTGGCCGGCATGGCGCACGGCCTGGCCACCGTGTCGCACGAACTGCGCACACCGCTCATCAGCGTCGACGCCAACGTGCGCGGCATCCACCGGCGCCTGGCGGCAAGCGCCAATCCCAGCCCGGCCGACTGGCACGAAATGGGCGAAGCGATGCTGCGCATCCAGCACGAAGTGCGCCACATGAACCATATGGTCGACCTGTTCCTGTTGTCGGCCAGCGCCGTACGCGAACAGCTCGAAGCGGACGAAGAAGTGTCGATGAAAGCGGTGGTCGAAGCGGTGATCAGGCGCTACCCGTTCACGGCCCAGACCCAGCGCGACGCGGTCAAGGTCGATATTCGCACCGACTTCACCTTCGCGGGCAAGCACGAGCTGTCGGTGGTCATCCTGCTCAATTTGCTGCGCAACGCGCTCAAGGCGCTGCAGCGCGCCGGAAAGGGACGGATCCGGATCGTGGTCGACGGCCAGCGCGCCACGCCGCGTCTGCTGTTCATCGATACCGGCTGCGGCATCGCGGCGCCCCAGCTACCGCTGATCTTCAAACGCTTCTACTCCTACCCGCCGGACTCCGGCTCCGGCATCGGCCTGGCGCTGTGCAAGGAAATCATCGACGCCTGGCGGGCCAGCATCCGCTGTGTTTCGCGCGAGTGGGCCTACACCATCTTTGTACTGGAGTTCCCGCAGCCCTTCACCCGTCGCTGAAAGTCGCACCATGCCCCTGCCAATCTACCACCATCCGAGCCTGACCGTCCTGATCGACGACAGCGACAGCTTTCTCAAAAGCCTGTCGTTCCAGCTCGACCCCGCGCTGGCCAGCAAATCCTTCCACGACACCCGCAGCGCCATCGACTGGCTCGACCAGCAGCGCGGCGAAAGCCAGCGCAGCGGCGCCCTGCACGCCAGCTACGACACCTACCCCAACGCCCACGAAGAGTGCAACATCGCCTTCGACATCGACCAGATCCACCGCATCAGCTTCCGCCGCCAGCGTTTTCTCACGCCGTCGGTGCTGGTGGTCGACTACAGCATGCCGCAGATGAACGGGGTGCAGGTGTGCGAAGCACTGCGTCACCTGCCCTGCAAGAAGATCTTGTTTACCGGCGTGGCCGATGAGAAGATCGCGGTCGACGCGTTCAATCGCGGCCTGATCGACCGCTACATCAAAAAGAGCGACGACGATGCGCTCGACAAGCTGGAGGCGCAAATCGTGGCCCTGCAGCGCGAATTCTTCGTGGCGCGCTCGGCACCGCTGCGCGACATGCTCGCCCTGCACAACTACGCCTTTGTGAGCGACCAAACCTTCGCCCAACTGGTGCGCGACCTGGTCAAGGAGCACAGGATCGTCGAGCACTACGTGTATTCCAACCCGGCCGGTATTCTGATGTACGACCAGGATGGCCGCGCCCAGCTGCTGGTGGTCGAGACCGAGGCCAGCATGAATTCGCATTTCGAGGTCGCCTGCGACAACGAGGCGCCCGATTCGCTGCTGAACGCCTTGCGCGAGCGCTGCATCGTTCCCTGGTTCCGCGAAGGCGACGGCATGTATTCAAAGGCGAACGCGCAAACCTGGCACAAGTACGTGGCGCCGGCGCGCCTGTGCCGCGGCGCCCAGAACTACTACTGGGCCATGTTCCCGCTCGAACCGGGCGAACTGGCCGAACCTGCCAGTTCGTTCGCCGATTTTTTGCGCGGGCGCGAGGCGGCTTGAAAAATCACGCTTCGCGCAGGGTTTGCAAGGGCGGCTGCGCCAGCACCTTGCGCAGGCCGAGCCAGCCGCCGATCACCGCGCACAGCGCGCCGGCCACCAGGCCCGCCAGCCAGACCACGGGACTGAAGCTCCACGCGAACTTGAACTGATAAGTGGCCAGCGCCCAGCCCAGCGCCGCGGCGCCCGACGCGGCCAGCACGCCGGCCAGGCCGCCCACCAGCGAAAACTCGATCCACTGTGCGCGCGAGAGCTGCTTGCGGGTGGCGCCCAGGGCGCGCAGCAAGCCCGCCTCGCGGGTGCGCTCGTCCTGCGAACCCATCAGCGCCGCATACAGCACCAGCACGCCGGAAGCGAGCGTGAACGAGAACAGGAATTCGACCGCCGTCACCACCTGGTCCAGCACTTCCTGCAGTTGGCCGATGATGCCGCTGACATCGATCACGGTCAGGTTCGGCCAGGTGCGCGCCAGCTCGTTGGTCAGGGGCGCGTCGGCAGGCGGCAGATGGAAGGCCGTCATGAAGGTCTGCGGCGCCTGCGCCATCGCCTGCGGGTTGATGATGACGAAGAAGTTGGCCCGCATCGAACCCCATTCCAGCTTGCGCAAGCTGGTGATCTTCGCCTCGACCACGGTGCCGCCGATATCGAAGCGCAGCATGTCGCCCAGTTTCAGGCGCAGCGTCTTGGCAATGCCCTGCTCGACCGAGGCTTCCGCTACGCCGGGGCCGTCCGCGTACCATTTGCCGGCGATGACTTCATTGGTGGGCGGCAGCTCGCGCGTGGCCGAGATGTTGAATTCGCGCTCGGCCAGGCGCTGCGCGTCTTCCTGCGGATAGGTGGCGGCCGTGACGGCGCTGCCGTTCACCGCCGTCAAGCGGCCGCGGATCATCGGATACAGCGTTGCTTCCTTGATGCCGGCGCCCGACAGGCGCTGCGCCAGATCCGCCTTCTGGTCCGGCATGATGTTGATGATGAAGCGGTTCGGCGCGTCCGGCGGGGTGGCGCTGCGCCAGGCCGTCATCAGGTCGCCGCGCACCACGGTCAGCAGCAGCAGCGCCATCAGGCCCAGCGCCAGCGAGACGATCTGCACGACGGTCGCGCCCGGGCGGCGCTGCAGCGAGGTGACGGCGAAGCGCCAGGCCTGGCTGTCGATCGCGCCGCGCACCGCGCGCAAGGCTTTCAGGCCCAGCCAGCCGGCCAGCGCGAACAGCGCGAAGCCGGCCAAAAAACCACCCGCGGTCAGCAGCGCCAGTCTGGCGTCGCCGGCCTGCCACAGCAGCAAGGCGCCGAACACGCACACACCGAGGCCGTAGGTGGCCAGCGCCATCGGCTGGGGCGCGCTCTGCTCGCGCCGGATCACGCGGTTGTGGGGCACGTTGCGCAGCTGCAGCACGGGCGGCAGCGCAAAGCCGACCAGCAGCAGCATGCCGGTGGCGATGCCCTGCAGGGCCGGCAGCATGGACACGGGCGGCAGCTCGGTGGTGAGCAGGGAGCCGATCAGCTGCAGCAGCACCAGGTGGCCGGCGAAGCCCGCCAGCACCCCAAGCACGCTGCCGGCCAGGCCGATCAGGGCGAATTCGAGCAGGTACATGACAGTGACCTGGTTCTGGGTCAGGCCCAGGCAGCGCAGCATGGCGCAGGCGTCCAGGTGGCGCAGCATGAAGCGGCGCGCGGCCATCGCCACGGCGACCGCCGCCAGCATGGCCGAGAGCAGGCCCACCAGCGACAGGAAGCGGTCGGCGCGGTCGAGCGTGTTACGCATCTCGGGGCGGCCGTTCTCGAGCGACTCGACGCGCACGCCGCGGATGCGCTCCGCTTCGATGCGTGCTTTGACCCAGGCCTCAAACGCGCTCACGCGCGCACCGTCCAGGTTCGAGGGCGCGGCCACCTGCAGGCGGTAAGTCACGCGCGAGCCGTTGTCCACCAGCCCGGTGGCGGCCAGGTCGCTCATTGAGAACATGACGCGCGGCGCGAAATTGGCGAACGAGGGACCGCGGTCCGGCTCCGATGCGATCAGCTGGGCGATGGTGAACGCCTTGTCGCCCACCACGATGGTCCCGCCCACGCTGGTGCGCAGGGCCGTGAGAATGTTCAGGTCCACCCACACGGTGCCCGGCGCGGGCGTGGTGTCGGTCTTGCTGCCCTTGGCGGCGGCGGCCTGGGTGGGGTCGGTGGTGATGCGCAGCTGCCCGCGCAGCGGATAGCCGGGCGAGACCGCCTTGACCGAGGCCAGCTGCGCCATCGACTGCTCGCCCGTGCCGGCCTGCGCCATGCTGGGGAAGGTGACGGTATCGGCCAGCACCAGGCCGCGCTTGCGCGCTTCGGCGCGCCAGGCGGGCGCGATCGGGTAGTCGGCGTTGATCAGCAGGTCGGCGCCGAGCAGCTGGTGGGCATCGCGATTGAGGCCGCTGCGCATGCGGTCGATGAAAAAGCCGACCGCCGACAAGGCGGAGACGGCCACGATCAGGGCGATCAGCAGGAAGCGCAGCTCGCCGGCGCGCCAGTCGCGCGCGGTCATGCGGAGGGATTGCCGGAGCATGGGACCTTAAATGGAAAAGAAGTAAGCGTCGACCTGGTCGAGGTGGCGCTGTTTGGCCTCCGGGTCGAGGAAGGAAGCGGCAAAGCTGTTGCGCGCCAGCTGGCGCGCCTGCGCGGGCGTCAAGGGCAGCGCCTCGCATACGGCGACGAAGTTGGCGTTCATGTAGCCGCCGAAGTAGGCCGGGTCGTCCGAATTGACGGTGGCCATCAGGCCCGCGTCGAGCAAGGCGATCAGATTGTGGCTGCCCATGTCGTCGAACACGCGCAGTTTGACGTTCGACAGCGGGCAGACGGTCAGCGCCACTTTCTCGCGCGCCAGGCGCGCCACCAGCAGCGGGTCTTCCACGCAGCGCACGCCATGGTCGATCCGCTCCACGTTCAGGACGTCGAGCGCGGTCTCGATGTAGGCCGGCGGCCCCTCCTCGCCCGCGTGCGCCACCAGGTGCAGACCGAGCGTGCGGCAGCGCTCGAATACGCGCGCGAATTTTTCGGGCGGATGGCCGCGCTCGGAAGAGTCGAGCCCGACCCCGATGATCTTGTCCAGGTAAGGCAGGGCCTGGTCCAGCGTGACGATCGCCTCGTCTTCGGACAAATGGCGCAGGAAGCACATGATCAGGCTGGCGCTGATGGGGCCCTCCTGGCAGGCGCGCCAGATGCCGTTGATCACTGTCTCAATGGAAACGCCGCGCGCGGTATGGGTTTGCGGGTCGAAAAAGATTTCCGCGTGCAGAACGTTGTCGGCATGGGCGCGCGCCAGGTAGGCCGCCGTCATGTCGTAGAAATCCTGTTCGGTGAGCAGCACGCTTGCACCGGCGTAATAGATATCGAGAAACGACTGCAGATCGGTGAAGGCGTACGCGGCGCGCAACTGTTCCACCGAGCCGTAGGCCAGCGCGACGCCATTTCTTTGAGCCAACTCAAAGATCAGTTCCGGCTCGAGTGACCCTTCGATGTGAATGTGCAATTCTGCCTTAGGCATGCGCTGCACGATGTCGCGGATCGGGGTGGTCGGCATGAATTTTTCTCCGGAATCGAATGGGTGACCTTGTAGGCAATCCGGCAAGTGTAGCGCAAGCGCGGCAATCGAATCGGCATGGGCATAAAAGTGTGACACGCGATGAATTTGCGTGCGCCATCGGCGCGCGAGTTCGTGCAATATCCAGTGGCCCGATGTGTATATCCAGAACATGTTTCGAACGTTAATGAAAGGCCTTGCCGAACTCATGCGAAAGCGTCATCGCAGGCCAAAAAGAGACATATTTTTTTCTCATCGAAATGCTGTTTTTCTCTTTTAAATCAGTTACTTAAAGTCGTTACAATCGCTCACAACACATTGCTTTGACTTCCGGAACTATTAGGCACATAATAAATTTCATAGGCGTAAGAAACCTTTGCAGCACGCGCGAATCGCCGGAGAAATCCGGAACAAAAATAATTACCGTGACACGCATTTTTTGTTTCAGATATTGGGGGAACAGGAAATCGATGCCATGGCACAAAAGAGGAGTACGCCAGCAACCGGCCTGACAGAACGCCCACGGTACGACTGCCAGTGATAGTGATGTAGTGTTAGCCCATTAAAGGACATTCAAATGACCATTTTTGACAACTACGCAGCGCGCTACGAGCGTACCCGGGAAGAGGAATACTCCCTCTCTGAATATCTGGCCCTGTGCAAGAAGGACAGGCTGACCTATGCCAGTGCCCCGGAACGTATGCTGGCCGCGATCGGCGAACCGACGCTGGTCGACACCCGCAACGACACGCGGCTGTCGCGCATTTTCGCCAACAAGGTCATCAAAATCTATCCCGCCTTCAAGGAGTTCTACGGCACCGAGGAAGTGATCGAGCAAGTGGTCTCTTACTTCCGCCACGCCGCCCAGGGCCTGGAAGAGCGCAAACAAATCCTTTATCTGCTGGGCCCGGTTGGCGGCGGCAAGTCCTCGATCGCCGAAAAGCTCAAGGTACTGATGGAGCAAGTGCCGTTCTACTGCCTCAAGGGTTCGCCCGTCAATGAATCGCCGCTCGGCTTGTTCAACGAAGAAGAAGACGGCACGATCCTGGAAGAAGACTACGGAATCCCGCGCCGTTACCTGCGCACCATCCCCAGCCCCTGGGCCGTCAAGCGCCTGCACGAATTTAACGGCGACATCAACCAGTTCCGCGTGGTCAAGCGCTATCCGTCCGTGCTCAAGCAGATCGCCATTTCCAAGACCGAACCGGGCGACGAAAACAACCAGGATATTTCCTCGCTGGTCGGCAAGGTCGATATCCGCAAGCTCGAAGATTACGCCCAGGACGATCCGGACGCCTACAGCTACTCGGGCGGCCTGTGCCTGGCCAACCAGGGCTTGATGGAATTTGTCGAGATGTTCAAGGCGCCGATCAAGGTGCTGCACCCGCTCCTGACCGCCACCCAGGAAGGCAACTACAAGGGCACCGAGGGTTTCGGCGCCATCCCCTTCGACGGCATCATCCTGGCCCACTCGAACGAGTCGGAATGGAAAACCTTCCGCAACAACCGCAACAACGAGGCTTTCCTCGACCGTATCTATATCGTCAAGGTCCCGTACTGCCTGCGCGTGTCCGACGAGATCAAGATTTACGACAAGCTGATCCGCAATTCCTCGCTGGAAAAAGCCCCGTGTGCGCCCGGCACCATGAAGATGATGGCCCAGTTCGCCATCCTGTCGCGCCTGAAAGATCCGGAAAACTCCAGCATCTTCTCGAAAATGCTCGTCTACGACGGCGAAAACCTCAAGGACACCGATCCCAAGGCCAAGTCGATGCACGAGTATGTCGACTATGCGGGGGTGGACGAAGGCATGAACGGCCTCTCGACCCGGTTCGCGTTCAAGATCCTGTCCAAGGTCTTCAACTTCGACAATACCGAAGTGGCGGCCAATCCGGTGCACCTGCTGTATGTGCTGGAGCAGCAGATCGAGCGCGAACAATTCCCGCCTGAAACAGAACAGCGCTATTTTTCCTATATCAAGGAACACCTGGCCCAGCGCTACGTCGAATTCATCGGCAAGGAAATCCAGACCGCTTATCTGGAAAGCTATTCCGAATACGGCCAGAACATTTTCGACCGCTATGTGACTTTTGCCGACTTCTGGATCCAGGACCAGGAATTCCGCGATCCCGACACGGGCGAGAGTTTCGACCGCGATGCGCTCAACAACGAACTGGAAAAGATCGAGAAGCCGGCCGGGATCAGCAATCCCAAGGATTTCCGCAACGAGATCGTCAACTTCGGCTTGCGGGCGCGCGCCACCAATGGCGGCAAGAATCCGGCCTGGACCAGCTACGAGAAATTCCGCACGGTGATCGAGAAAAAGATGTTCTCGAACACGGAGGAATTGCTGCCGGTGATTTCCTTCAATGCCAAGGCCAGCGCCGAGGATGCCAACAAGCACGCCGACTTCGTGGCGCGCATGGTGGAAAAAGGCTATACGGCCAAGCAGGTACGCCTGCTGTGCGAATGGTATCTGCGCGTACGCAAGTCATCGTGACGCGGCCGCGCGCCCTGCCCCCGGTGGGCGGGGCGCGCGGGAAGTAACAGCATTGAGGAGCCCGTTTTGACTTATCTCATCGACCGACGCTTGCAGGGCAAGAACAAGTCAGCGATCAACCGCGAGCGCTTCCTGCGGCGTTACAAGAGCCAGATCAAGGATGCGGTCGGACGCGCGATCAAGGGACGTTCGATCACCGATATCGAGAATGGCGAAAAGGTCTCGATCCCGGTCAAGGATGTCAACGAACCGAATTTCGGCCACGCCCACGGCGGCGTGTGGGAAACCATCAACCCCGGCAACAAGGAATACCAGAAGGGCGACCAGTTCAACCGGCCGCGCGGCGGCGGCGGTGCCGGCCGCGGCAAGGCCGGCAACAGCGAGCAACCCTCGGAAGACGATTTCATTTTCGAATTGTCGCGCGAAGAATTCATGAATTACTTCTTCGAGGATCTGGAACTGCCGAACATGGTGAAGACCCAGCTGACCGCCACCACGGAATTCAAGAACCAGCGCGCCGGCTACAACATGTCCGGTACGCCGTCCAACATCCACGTCCTGCGTTCATTGCGCGGGGCGCTGGGCCGGCGCATCGCGGTCGGCGGCAGTTCGCGCAAGAACCTGATCCATGCCGAGCGCGAACTGCTGGCCCTGCTCGAAGAAGGCGTGGAGATGGACGATCCGCGCGTGCTCGAACTCAAGCACCTGATCCACCATCTGCACACCAAGCTGCTGGCGATTCCCTTCATCGACCCGTTCGACCTGCGCTACAGCAACCGCATCAAGGTGCCCAAGCCCATGACCCAGGCCGTGATGTTCTGCATCATGGACGTCTCGGGCTCGATGGACGAGTCGCGCAAGGATACGGCCAAGCGCTTCTTCATCCTGCTGTACCTGTTCCTGAAACGCGCCTACGACAAGATCGAGGTCGTGTTCATCCGCCACCACACGGCCGCGGCCGAAGTGGACGAGGAAGAATTCTTCCACTCGCGCGAATCGGGCGGCACCGTGGTGTCCTCTGCCCTGCATTTGCTGACCAAGATCATCGGCGAGCGCTACGGCAGCGGCGAATGGAACAGCTACGTGGCCCAGGCGTCCGACGGCGACAACTGGGACAACGATTCGGTGCTGTGCAAGCAGCTGCTCATCAACACCATCATGCCGGCCGTCCAGTATTACACCTATGTCGAGATCACCGACGGGCCGCCCCAGAACTTGTGGGACCAGTACGCCGAGGTGGGCGACCATCATCAGAACTTCGCGATGCAAAAGATCGTGACCCCGGCCGACATCTACCCCGTGTTCCGCGAACTGTTCAAGAAGCAGCCGAAGTAAGGAGTACCGCATGCCCAGAGATCCCAACAATCCGCGCGCCCTGCCCGAGCAGTCGGAATGGACCTTCGACCTGATCGAGCATGCGCACGAGGAAATCCGCCGCGTCGCCAAGAATTTCGGCCTCGACACCTATCCGAACCAGCTCGAAATCATCACCGCCGAGCAGATGATGGATGCCTACACCTCGGTCGGGATGCCGGTGTCCTATAACCACTGGTCGTTCGGCAAGCACTTCCTGTCGACCGAGAAAAGCTACAAGCGCGGCCAGATGGGCCTGGCCTACGAGATCGTCATCAATTCCAATCCCTGCATCGCCTATTTAATGGAGGAGAACAGCCTGACCATGCAGGCGCTGGTGATCGCGCACGCCGCCTACGGCCATAACTCCTTCTTCAAGGGCAATTACCTGTTCCGCACCTGGACCGATGCCGACGCCATCGTCGACTACATGGTGTTCGCCAAGAATTACATCGCCGAATGCGAGCAGCGCTACGGCATCGACGCGGTCGAGCTGCTGCTCGACTCCTGCCATGCGCTGCAAAACTATGGCGTGGACCGCTACAAGCGCCCGGCCAAGCTGTCGCTGGCGCAGGAAAACGCGCGCCAGAAGGAACGCGAAGAATACGCCCAGTCCCAGGTGAACGAACTGTGGCGCACGGTGCCGCGCCGCGACGAGGAGGAAGAGGACACGCCGCCGCCCCGCTTCCCGCCCGAGCCCGAGGAAAACCTGCTCTATTTCATCGAAAAATACGCGCCGCTGCTCGAACCCTGGCAGCGTGAAATGGTCCGCATCACGCGCAAGATTTCCCAGTACTTCTATCCGCAGCGCCAGACCCAGGTCATGAACGAAGGCTGGGCCACCTTCTGGCACTACACGATCTTGCAGGAACTGTATAAGGAAGGGATCGTCGGCGACGGCTTCATGCTCGAATTCCTGCAGAGCCACACCAACGTCGTCTATCAGCCGCCCGCCACCAGCCAGTACTACAGCGGCATCAATCCCTACGCGCTGGGCTTTGCGATGATGACCGACATCCGCCGCATCTGCGAAGACCCCACGCCCGAAGACCGCGAATGGTTCCCCGCGATCGCCGGCACCGACTGGCGCAAGGCGCTCGACTTTGCGATGCGCAATTTCAAGGACGAAAGCTTCATCGCCCAGTACCTGTCGCCCAAGCTGATCCGCGACTTCCATTTCTTCGCCGTGCTCGACGACGACAGCAATGAAAAGCTGACCATCTCAGCCATCCACGACGAGCGCGGCTACCGCGACGTGCGCCAGAAGCTGGCCGACCAGTACAACCTGGGCAACCGCGAACCGAACATCCAGGTGTGGCAAGTCAACACCCGCGACGACCGCGCGCTCACCCTGCGCCACACCCAGTTCCAGCGCCGTCCGCTCAATCAGCATGCCCAGGAAGTGCTCAAGCATGTGGCGCGCCTGTGGGGCTTCGATGTCCGCCTCGATACGGTGGACCCGGATGGCAATGTGCTCAGCACCCTGGAATGCAAGCGCGAAAAGCGCAGCCGCAATTGACGCGGTCGGGCGCGGAAACGCGCCCGACATGGCATCGCAACAACATTTCTTCCGCCTTCGTTCTTCCCTGCCACTAACACGCAACACCTTTTGCCATGTCCGCGCAAAAATCGCTAGGAACCACGCCTCCGTATGCTATATTGCTAGCGTGATGACGGTCATTTCCCCGGCGAATAGCCGGGGGCGTCGACGGGCCCGCGAGGGCGTGGAAAGCAGCTGAAAAAGGCGCTCTCCGCGCGCCTCCGCAAGGCCCTGCCAGCGGCCCCGAATCCGGACTTTCAATAGAACGCGCCGCCTGCCGAAAAGTCGATATAGTTAGCATTATCGCCATGTCACATGCAAACTTTATTTGGCGAGTTGCGCGAAGCACCATTGAAGCGTCGACAAACTAGGAAAATTTCCTTATATTTAGCGGTTAGAGGAAATGCTCCACACGGTTTATCGTATCAAGTATTGCCTTTTTTACCAGAAGGTGCAGGTACCCCTCGCGGGGGTGGTCGGCCGAACCCGTTTTACCCCCGAATCAAAGCGGTTTGGCGGGCCAAAAAAGGGGATGGTAAAAAATGAATACGTAGGTATAATTCGCCGACGTCCCGGACACGTCTCAAGCTTCGTCGTGTTTTGTGGGTTTAGTTGCTACAAGAAGAGTTGGTATTGGAGAAAGCAGGCATGAATTTTTCGCATGAGAAGCAAACCGGGAAGAATTTCACTGGCATTGCGGCAGTCATAGTGATTCACGCGTTGGTCATCTGGGGCCTCGTCAGCGGCCTGGGCACGCGCATGGTCACCAAGATGGCCGAAGCAGTGGAAACCAAGATCATTGAGGAAGTCAAGCCTCCACCACCAAAAGAAGTGCCACCGCCGCCGCCGCCGCCGGAAATGAAAGCGCCACCGCCGCCATTCATCCCGCCGGTCGAAGTGAACGTGCAGCAGCCGCCTCCGGTCCAGACGCCCATCGCGGCAGTGACCACCCAGGCGCCTGCATCGAAAGAGCTGCAAAAACCTGCACCGGGCCCAACGGCACCGGGCCCTGTCAGCCAGGGTGCGCAGCGTGTCGCGGCAGTTGTAGACTTCAATACTTGCGCAAAACCGGAGTATCCAAAAGCTTCGCTGCGTAATGAAGAAACCGGTACGGTCGTCTTGTCGTTCCTGATTGGTGCCAACGGCAAAGTCATGGATTCCAAGATTTCCAAGTCGAGCGGCTTCAGGGACCTCGATCGTGCGGCACAGAATGCTCTGGGCAAGTGCACGTTCAAGCCTGCGATGGTCGACGGCAAACCTGAGCAGCAGTGGACGCCGGTGCAGTACGTCTGGACGCTGGAATAAAAACCGAGGCGAAGTCAAGCCTCACCCCATGATTTTCGTTGTCATTATGTTCAGCGAACTGATTATTTTATATATTTGGAGGAAGCAT
>Ga0209023_10000636_pt1 | contig 52363 bp, 55 predicted proteins | sample LakOneMetagenome_FD_187468 | JGI IMG/M metagenome (GOLD analysis project Ga0209023, IMG submission 187468) | Freshwater and sediment microbial communities from Lake Erie, Canada (SPAdes) (version 2) | ecosystem: Environmental > Aquatic > Freshwater > Lentic | place: Lake Erie, Canada... | reverse complement strand
GGCGCTGGGCTTGCGCCTCTTGATGTCAGGCGGCCCCGTCCGGCATTGAAAGCCGCGTGTGGTTGGGCTCGATCCCTAATTCCGTCATTCCCGCGGCGGCGGGAATCCCGCTGCTACACCGCATGTTCCACCGCTTAAAAGCGGGGCTCCCGCCGTCGCGGGAGTGACGAGAGGTGGCATCCGGCGCAAAAGAAAAAGGCGGCAGGGTCTCTGCCGCCTTCGCTTTCAAATGAAAGGCCGTGGCCTCATGGGCCCGAGGCCACCCTTCACCTCGGCGCCAGCACCATGACGATCTGGCGGCCTTCGAAGCGGGGTTCGGATTCGACCTTGGCGGCTTCCGCCGTATCGGCCTTGACCCTGTTCAGCAATTGCTGGCCCAGCTCCTGGTGGGCCATTTCGCGGCCTCTGAAGCGCAGGGTGATCTTCACCTTGTCGCCTTCCTCGAAGAACCGCCGGATCGCCTTCATCTTCACGTCATAATCGTGATCGTCGATCATCGGGCGCATCTTGATCTCCTTGATCTCGATGACCTTCTGGTTCTTGCGGGCCTCGTTGGCCTTTTTCTGTTCCTGATACTTGAACTTGCCGTAGTCGAGAATCTTGGCGACCGGCGGCTTGGCGTCGGGCGAGACCTCGACCAGATCGAGATTGGCCTCCTCGGCCATCATCATCGCCTGGCGGATCGGCACCACGCCGATGTTCTGTCCGTCAGCACCGATGAGGCGCACTTCGCGCGCGTCGATGCGGTGGTTGATCCTGTGTCCTTCTTCCTTTTGCGGGGGGGCGGCTCCGCGGCTTAACGATGGCCTCCTGGGGGGTATGCTCAAGTGTAGGTCTTCTCCTGTTGCGGGCGGGCGGACTCAACGCCGCCAAGCCTCATGGTTTGCGCACGCCATAGACATTGAAATGGCCCCTGCCGTCAAGCGGCGTTCGGGGCCTTTTGATTAACGCTGGGCAAGGCTCCGGTAGCTCTTGAGGGAGCCGATGGCCTGAGCCTCCCATATGGCGCGGCCGATGGCGCGTGCAAGGGCTGTTGCCGCCGCCGCCCCCAGCCTTGCCAGCATCAGCGCCCGGTCGCCGTCAATCGCACGCCGGGCGGTCGAGATGGCGAACACGCTGTCACCGTCAAAGGGCGTATGGGCGGGGCGGATGGCGATGCCGAACCCGTCCGCCGCCATGATGGCCAGCCGCTTCGCTTCCGCCTTGGTGAGCGTCGCGTCGGTCGCCACCGCCGCGATGGTGGTGTTGGCCCCGGGGCGCGCCGCCGCCATCAGCGTGTCGAGCTTGCTGCGATGGATTTCAGGCGGAACGATGGGCAGCGGCGCGCTCGGCCCCATTTCATCATCCTCCGAATGGTCTATCGCCCACGGCAGGCCGGTGCGCGGATTGATGCAGGAGCCGAGGCTGTTGACCGCCACGATGGCCCCCACCGTGAAGCTCTCGACGGTGGCTGATGCGCTGCCGAGGCCACCCTTGAGCGCCCCCGCCGTAGCCCCCATGCCCGCGCCTGCATTGCCGAGCCTCACGTCCTTGCCCATGCGGGCGAAGGCCTCACGCGCCAGCCTGCGGTAGGGCGGCTCATCACCCCATGCCTTGTCGCCGCCGTTCATGAGATCGAACAGCACGGCGGCGGGCACCACGGGGCAGGGCCAGGCCTGATCGCCGAATTTGAAGCCCACGCCCTTGCGGGCCAGCAGCACGGCAAGCTCCGATGCGGCATCGAGGCCGAAGACAGAGCCGCCCGTCAGCACCAGCCCGTGCATCTGATCGACCAGATTCTCAGGCTTCAGCGCCTCCGTCTCGCGCCCGCCCGGCGCGCCGCCACGGATGTCACAGGCCATCACCATCGCCCCCGCATCGGGGAGGAGGATGGTGGTGCCCGTCAATCCCGCCGCATCCTCCGCCTGACCGACAGAAAGTCCCGGCACATCGGTGATGAGATTGCGCATCAAGCCTCCGCGCGGCGTTCGCCGCGGCGGCCGCCGCGCAGTTCGGCCACCGTGTCGGGCACCGTCACCACGAAAGAGGTGCCATCGCTTCCTGTTGATTGCAGCATGATGTCGCCGCCATGGGCGCGCGCCAGTTCGGCGGCAATCGCCAGCCCCAGCCCGGTGCCGCCGGGCCTGGCGGCGCTCTGGAAGGCCTCGAACAATCTGGGCCGCACGCGCTCAGGGATGCCCGGCCCATTGTCCTTCACCTCGATCGTCACCACGGAGCCCGAGCGGTTGCCCTTGATGGTGACAGCACCTTCCTTCGCCGCCTCGCCATCGGTTTCCATCGCTTCCAGCGCCTGAATGGCGTTCCGCAGCAAATTCGTCAGGATACGGATCAAATGTTCGCGGTCGGCGTCGATCATCAGGCTTGAGGGCACATTGTTGTAAATCACGATGCGGCTCGAGGCCTGCACAACCGCGCCATCCACCACCTCCTCGGTGACATCGTGCAGGGGAAGGCGGCGGCGGTCGGGCGGGCTTTCCTGCGCCGAGCCGAATTTCAGCGTGCGGGTGAGAAAGTCGATAGCGCGGTCGAGGGAGTCGATGAGCTTGGGCGCGAAGCGCTTGACGGTCGGGTCTTCCACCATGTTGAGGCGGTCGGAAATCAGATGCGCCGAGGTCAGCATGTTGCGCAGATCATGGCTCACCTTGGAGACGGCGAGGCCCAGCGCCGCCAGCCGGTTCTTCTGCTGCAGCATGGCGAGCAGTTCCGTCTGCATGTCGTGCAGCTCATGTTCGGCGATGCCGATTTCATCGCGGCGGCTGGAGGGCTGGATGATGCGCGCGGGGTCTTCCGGATTCATGCCGAAGGCCACCATGGTGTCGGTCAGCCGCTTCATCGGGCGGACCAGCACGCGGTTCAGCACCGCGAAGACGAGGCCCGCCACCAGCAGCGACAGAAGCACCGAGACGATCAGGATGTTGAAAGCAAAACCATACATCGCCTTCTGCAGCGGCTGCTCGTCAAGCGCCACCTCGATCAGGTCGCCCGACATATTGGGCGGCTTGTCGGTGATGCTGATGATGCGGGGCTCCTCAGCCACCATCGCCATGAAGGCATCGGCGATATCGGGCAGCAGCATGGAGTTGCGGAGATCATAGCTGGCGTCGATCATCTGGTCGCCATCGCTCCGGAGCACCAGCTGGCGGCGGCCTTCCTTGGTGAGCGAGACGACGCGCACCCCAGCCCCATTCAGGATTTCGGTGCGAAGGTCATTGGAGAGGATGCGGTCGGGTGCGGCTTCGGCGGCAAGGGCCGCGATCTCGGCCTGGGCGATCCGGCCTTTCAGCCACTGGATGCGGTAATTGGCGATGGTGGGCAGGAAGATCAGCAATTCGCCGATCATCACGAAGGCCACCGTCAGGGCCAGCACCTTGCCCGACAGGCCGGTGAACAATCCCGGCCGCCAACGCGCTTTTTCTGTCGTGCTGTCTTCCGCCATCCGGCTGTTCTTAGCTGATTATTGCCATCCCACCAGTTTATAACGTGGGAAGCCGCCCTTGCGGTTGCAAAGGCTTTGCGCAAATTTCCGGTGCCTGCTCTCCTGCCGGGCGGATCGTTGACTTTCCCGGCCAATTCCCGCATAAGCCCGGCCCAATTCCTGAAACCTCGGATAAAATCTTTCAGGGCGCGCCTCTCGAAGGTTCCCATAACTGGGCTATGTTCTTGAAAACATTGGCGCCTGAAGCAGAATACGGAGACTGAACGTGAAGCGCACCTACCAGCCCTCGAAACTCGTCCGCAAGCGCCGTCACGGCTTCCGCGCCCGCATGGCCACGGTGGGCGGCCGCAATGTTCTCGCCCGCCGCCGCGCCAAGGGCCGCAAGCGCCTCTCGGCCTAAGGGCCGGACGCCTTCTGACATGCAGCGCCTCACGCGCCGGCAGGATTTCGTTGCCGCCGCCAAGGCGTCTTATGCGGCGATGCCCGGCATGGTGGTGCAGGCGCGCGACCGCGCCGATGAACAGGCCCCCCGCGTCGGCTTCACCGCCACCAAGAAACTCGGCAATGCCGTGGTGAGGAACCGCATCAAGCGCCGTCTGCGCGAGATCGCCCGGCTGCATCTTGAACCGGAAGCGCGCTCAGGCTTCGACTATGTGCTGATCGGCCGTTCGCCAGCACTCACACGGCCCTTCGCCGATCTCCATAAAGACCTCATTTCCGCCTTGAAGCGGCTGCACCGCGGGCCACATGTGCCCTCCGACAAGGGACGCCCATGAACTACGACAGCAAGAACTTCATCCTCGCCATCGTTCTCTCCATGGCCATCATTTTCGGCTGGCAATATTTCTATGCGGGCCCCCAGGCCGAGAAACAGGCGAAGCTGGCGCAGCAGCACCAGACGACAACCACGCCGTCCGCGGGACAAGCCACCGCCACGGGGCAGGTGCCCGGTGCCACGGCCACCAATGTCAAGGCGCGCGAAGACATTCTCGCCGCCACGCCGCGCCTGCCGATCCAGAGCGATTATGTTTCGGGTTCGATCAATCTGCAGGGCGCGCAGATGGATGATCTCCATCTGGTGAAGTATCAGGAAACCATCGACCCCAAGAGCCCCACCATCACCTGGCTGTCGCCCTCGGGCACGGCAGGCGCACTGTTCGCCGAACAGGGCGTGGTGCCCGCCGATGGCGCCAAGGTGAAGGTTCCCGATGCAAAAACCGTCTGGAGCGCGCCCGCCGGTGCTGTGCTGTCTGAGGGCAAGCCCGTGACACTCACGTGGGACAATGGCGAGGGCCTTCTCTTCAGCCGCACCATTTCGCTTGATGATGAATATCTCTTCACCGTCACGCAGAGCATCACCAATAATTCGCAGGCCGAGGTCAAGCTGCTGCCCTATGCGCGCATCCAACGCCAGGACATGCCGCACATCGCGGGCTACTGGGTGTTCTATGAGGGCATGCTCGGCGTCTCGGGCTCGAGCCTCACGGAAGTGAAATACAAGGACGCCATCGGCGCGGCGGAACCCACCAAGACCGAAGGCACGGGCGGCTGGGCGGGCTTCACCGACAAATACTGGGCGGCCACCATGATCCCCGACCAGACGCGCGACGTGGTGACCACCTACACGCACCAGAACCAGAACGGCCGCGACATTTTCCAGACCGATTATCTGGCCAAGATTCCGCTCGCCATCGCGCCCGGCGCCACCGCGACCGCCACCGACATGCTGTTCGCCGGCGCCAAGGTGGTGAAGACCATCAACACCATCGGCGAGAAATACAAGATCGACCGCTTCGACCTGATGATCGACTGGGGCTGGTTCTATTTCCTCACCAAACCGATGTTCTATCTCCTCGAGTGGCTCAAGAACCTGTTCGGCAGCTTCGCCATCGCCATTCTGGCGGCCACGGTTTTGGTCAAGCTGGCGGTGTTTCCGCTCGCCAACAAGTCCTATGCCTCGATGAGCAAGATGAAGAAGCTGCAGCCGGAAATGCAGAAGCTGAAGGAGCTTTATCCCGATGACCGGATGAAGCAGCAGCAGGGCATGATGGAGCTTTACAAGCGCGAGAAGGTGTCACCGCTCTCGGGCTGCCTGCCGCCCCTGGTGCAGGCTCCGATCTTCTTCTCGCTCTACAAGGTGATCCTGACCTCGATCGAACTCCGCCACGCGCCGTTCTTCGGCTGGATTCACGATCTCTCGGCGCCCGATCCCACGAGCTTCGCCAATCTCTTCGGGCTTCTTCCCTTCACGCCGCCCGCCATGCTGCTGATCGGCGCGTGGCCGCTCATCATGGGCGTCACCATGTGGGTGCAGATGCGCCTGAACCCCACGCCGCCCGATCCGGTGCAGGCCAGCCTCTTCAACTGGATGCCGGTGATGTTCACCTTCATGCTCGGCACCTTCCCCGTTGGCCTCGTCATCTACTGGGCGTGGAGCAACACGCTGTCGATCATCCAGCAGAGCTTCATCATGAAGCGCCACGGAACGCCGGTTGATCTCTTCGGCAACATCAAGGGCAGCCTGCCGGGCTTCAAGAAGAAACCCGAGACGCCGTGAGCGGTTTCACCACAGAAGAGATCGACGCGGGCCGCCGTCTCTTCGGCGGCCCGAGCCTTTTCATGCTGGGCGTGGCGAAGCTCGATCAGCTGCCCGAGATCAAGGGCGTCGAAATCGCCTTCGCCGGGCGCTCCAATGTCGGCAAATCCTCGCTCATCAATGCGCTGACGGGTGTCAAGGATCTGGCGCGCGCCTCCAACACGCCGGGGCGCACGCGCGAACTCAACTTCTTCAACATCGCCGACCGCCTCACGCTGGTCGACATGCCGGGCTATGGCTATGCCAAGGCGTCGAAGAAAGAGGTCAAGCAGTGGCAGGCAGTGCTGCGCGGCTATCTGCGCGGCCGTCCCGGCCTGACGCGCGCCTTCGTATTGATCGACGCGCGCCACGGCGTCCTCGAAGCCGACCGCGAAACCTTCGAACTGCTGAACGAAAGCGCCGTCGCCTTCCAGCTCGTTCTCACCAAGATCGACAAGATCAAGCCCGCCGAGCTTGAAAAGGTGAAGGCTGAGACGGAAGCCGAAGCCAAAAAGCAGGCCGCCGCCTTCCCCCTGATCCACGCCACCTCCAGCGACAAGGGCTGGGGATTGCCGGAACTCCGCGCCGAAATCGCCGGCCTCCTGCAATAGGCTTGGCACAGGCGGCCAATAACGATAAGGCAGCCACATCCCCATTGGACAGCCATCCATGACCGATCTTTCCAGCACCGAGACGGCCCGCATCCTTTCCGAGGCGCTGCCCTTCCTGCAGCGTTACGATGACCAGATCATCGTGGTGAAATATGGCGGCCACGCCATGGTGGATCCCGCACTGGCGCAGCAATTCGCGCGCGACATGGTGATGCTCAAGGTCTGCGGCCTGAACCCCATCGTGGTGCATGGCGGCGGCCCGCAGATCAACAAGATGCTCGACAAGCTCGCCGTCAAAGCCACCTTCCGCGAGGGGTTGCGCGTCACCGACCCCGAAACCATGAGCGTTGTCGAAATGGTGCTGGCGGGCTCGATCAACAAATCGATCGTCGCCTCGATCCAGCAGGCGGGCGGCCGCGCGGTCGGCATTTCCGGCAAGGACGGCAATCTTCTGGTGGCCGAGCGCTATGTGAAGCGCAAGACCGATCCCGTGACCGGCAAGGTCGAGGAGATCGACTTCGGCTTCGTGGGCGAACCGGCGCGCGTCAACACCGAGATTCTCGATGTCATCATGAAGAGCGACGCCATTCCGGTGATCGCGCCCATCGGGGCGGGCTGGGAGGGCGAGACCTTCAACGTCAACGCCGATACGGCGGCGGGCGCCATCGCCACCGCCACGCAGGCCAAGCGCCTTTTGCTTTTGACCGATGTGGCGGGCGTGCTCGACAAGGACAAGAATCTCATCAGTGAACTGAAGATCGGCGATGTTCAATGCCTCATCCAGAACGGCACCATCACCGGCGGCATGATCCCCAAGGTTGAAAGTGCCGTGGCGGTGGTTGAATCGGGCGTTGAAGGCGTCATCATTCTCGATGGCCGGGTGCCGCATTCGGTGCTGCTTGAGCTCCTCACCCCCCATGGCGTTGGCACGCGCGTCTCACGGATGGGCGTATGAGGGGGTTCTCCCACGTCGACACCTGGGTGTTCGATCTCGACAACACGCTTTATCCCGCGTCCTGCCGGCTGTTCGACCAGATCGACGTCAGGATGGGCGAGTTCGTGTCGAGGCTTCTCGGCACCAGCTATGAGGATGCGAAGAAATACCAGAAGACGCTGTTTCACAAATACGGCACGACGCTGCGCGGGCTGATGGTCGATCACGGCGTCAACCCCGACGGCTTTCTCGACTATGTGCATGACATCGACCACACGCCGGTGGCCGAGAACAGGCGCATGGACGAGGCGCTCCATGCGCTTCCCGGCCGCAAGCTCATCTTCACCAACGGCACGGTGGCGCATGCGGAGAAGGTGCTGGCCCGGCTCGGCATCACGCACCATTTCGGCGACATCTTCGACATCGTGCATTCGGACTTCATCCCCAAGCCCGAGCGCCAGCCCTATGCCAAGTTCATCGCGCAGACCGGCATCACGCCCGAACGCGCCGCCATGTTCGAGGACATCGCGCGCAATCTCGAAGCCCCGCACGCGCTGGGCATGACCACGGTTCTCGTGACCTCGCCCGAAAACCACGACGCGCAGATCGTCAATTCAACCAGCGGCGGCCTCGACCAGGCGCATATCCATCACATCACCGATGATCTGACAGGATTCCTCGAAGGCATCGTCAAGAGCCGCAGCGGTTCGTAAATTTTTTCTCCCTCCTCGCGTTGCGGGGAGGGCCGGGGTGGGGCGGCGGGGTGCGGGATCATTGCTGAAGCTCTCCTTCACCTGTCATCCCGGCGGTAAGCCGGGACCCAGGCTTTCAACCCGCACACCGCTGGCCAAGACTGGGCACCGGCTTTCGCCGGTGTGACAGGCAGGGGGTTTCCAAATTTTCTCCCTCCTCGCATTGCGGAGGGGCCGGGGTGGAGCGGCGCGGTGTGTGGTCATCCTGCTGGCACCCCACCCGTCTCGCGCTTTCGCGCGATCCACCCTCCCCATGCTTCCGCATGGAGAGGGAAATTCTTCCCCCTACTTCGGCGCGCGTTTGGCGAGGATGCGCTGCAGGGTGCGGCGGTGCATGTTGAGGCGGCGCGCGGTTTCCGACACGTTCCTTCCGCACAGCTCATAGACGCGCTGGATATGTTCCCAGCGCACCCGGTCGGCGGACATGGGATTGTCGGGCAATGCCGCGCGGTTGTCCTTGTCGCCCACCAGCGCGCCATAGACGGCATCGGCATCGGCGGGCTTGGCCAGATAATCGATGGCCCCCAGCTTCACGGCTGTCACGGCGGTGGCGATATTGCCATAGCCGGTCAGCACCACGACGCGGGCATCGGAGCGCGCATGGTGCAGCGCCTCGATCACGTCGAGGCCGTTGCCATCGGCAAGCCTCAGATCAACCACCGCATAGCCCGGCGCTGATTTCCGCACCTGAATGACGCCCTCTTCCACGGACTCGGCGGTCCGCACCTCGAAGCCGCGCGCTTCCATGGCGCGGGCCAGGCGGGTCACGAAAGGTTTGTCGTCATCAACGAGCAGAAGCGTCTTGTCGGCGGGAAGCGCCAGTTCGCCAGAATCCTGCAGGCTGCCGGGCAGAGGTGTCTCCATGGCGCCTATCTAGTTCTTTTGAGAGAGCCGATCAACAGCGGCAAACGGGTGTTCTAGAGCTTGCCGATGTCAACCGCGCCCCTCGGCCAGACGACCTGCACCATGGCGCCATGTTCGGGCGGGGCGCGGTTGGCGAGCGACACGGCGGCGCCCGAACGCTCCAGCAGCGTCTTGGCGATGAAGAATCCGAGCCCCATGCCCTCATGCCCGTTCGTTCCCTCGCGCTCGCCGCCATCGTCATAGCCGGGCCTCGTGGTCACGTAAGGATCGCCCAGCCGGTCGAAAATGTCCTGATGGAATCCGGGGCCATCATCGCTCACCACCACCGTCACGCTGGCGGACGTCCAGCGCACATCGACGGCCACCCGCGATTCCGCGAAGTCGACGGCGTTTTCGAGCAGGTTGGCAAGTCCATAGGCGATGGCGGGGTTGCGGCGGAACACGGGCTCGGCGCTCCCGTCATCGGCGGATGACACATCGATGTTCACGTCGCTGCCGCGCAAGGGGGCGATCATATCCTCCAGAATGACCTGCAGCGTGGTGCGCTGGTAAATCTCGTCATCATCGGAATCATGGGTGGCGAGGCGGGTCAGGATTTCGCGGCAGCGGCCGGACTGGCTGATGAGAAGGTCTATATCATCCGTATACGGACTGTTCTTCGGGAGCTCGCGCTTCAGTTCCTTCGCCACAAGGGCGATGGTGGCGAGCGGCGTTCCAAGCTCGTGGGCGGCGGCGGCGGCAAGCCCGTCGAGCGCCGACATTCTTTGTTCGCGCGCCAGCACCAGTTCGGTGGCGGCAAGCGCTGCCGACATCTGCCGCGCCTCCTCGGCGATGCGCCTCGCATAGATCGCCGAGAACACCACGCCGCAAGCGATCGCCGCCCACATGCCGCCGATATAGGCATTGGGCAGCACCGGGCGGCTGTTCTCGCTCCACGGCAGCGGCAGATGATAAAAGGCGAGCAGCGTGGCGAAGAGCGAGGCGAGCGCGCTCAGCCACAGCGTCCAGCGCAGCGACAGTGAGGTGGCCGAAATCGTCACCGGCACGAGAAACAAAAAGGCGAAGGGATTTTCCAGCCCGCCGGTCAGGAACAGCAGCATGGCAAGCTGGCAGATGTCATAGGCCAGCAGCAGGCCCGCGTGGAGCGGCTGCACCCTCGCCGTCTTGCGCCAGCGGATCGAGAGAAAGATGTTGAGCCAGGCGCTCAGCGCGATGGCGCCCAGGCACAGGCCCAGCGGCAGCGGAAAACCCAGCAGAAGATTGACGCTCAGCACCGCCGCCGTCTGCCCCACCACCGCCAGCCAGCGCAGCCTGACGAGCGTGCGCAGGCGCAACACGCCCAGCCCCGCCTCACGGGACAGCGGCAGAATCGTGCTGGCGGCAATATCGGCCATCGGTCCTTGTCCTTGGGGCGCCAACTTGCCGCCCGGCGGCATAAGTCCTATTTGAGCACGGACCGGAAGGAAACCCCATGCCGCAAAAACGCACTCTGCTCCTTGCCGCCCTGATGCTGGCGGCGGCCGCGATGATCGGCGCCGCCGCCTTCCTGCTGGCGCCCGGCCTCAAGCCGGGCGGCACCGGCGTGGCGCTGGTCGGCGGCCCCTTCACCCTCACCGACCAGAGCGGCAAGCGGGTGACGGAGAAGGATTTCCTCGGCCGCTACACGCTCATCTATTTCGGCTACACCTATTGCCCCGATGTGTGCCCCACGCAATTGCAGGTGCTCGCCGCCGCACTTGAGGAGATGGGCCCTACGGCCAGCAAGATCACGCCGGTGTTCATCAGCATCGATCCGGCGCGCGACACGCCGGAGGTCATGAAGGCCTATGTGGAGAATTTCGGCGCGCAGTTCATCGGCCTCACCGGCAGCGCCGATGAGATTGCCGCGGTGGCCAAGGCCTATCGCGTCTTCTATGCCAAGGCGGGCACCGGCCAGGACTACAAGATGGATCACACCAGCCTCATGTATCTGATGGGGCCGGACGGCAAATTCATCAAATATTTCGACTACACCACCGACCCCAAGGCCCTGGCCGGCGAGCTTTCGCAAGCCGTCGCTGCGTCATCGCCATGACAAATCAAAGGTTGCCGGGCGTAAACGGACTCGTTACGTTTGCCGCTCATGCTCGGGGATGAGGGATTCTGCCCGCAATGCTCTATTATCTTTATGAAATGAATCATGCCGTGCTGGCGCCCTGGCGGGCCGCCGCGGATGCCGGCTTGAATTTCTGGAAGAACCCCGCCAACCCGCTCTCTTCCACGCAGATGGGCCGCTCGATGGCGGCGTCGCTCGAAATGTTCGAGCGCGGCACCAGGCGCTACGGCAAGCCCGCCTTCAATCTGGGGCCGGCCGTCACCGAAGAGGTGGTGCTGTCCAGGCCCTTCTGCCAACTCCTGCATTTCAAGCGCGATGGCGCTCCCGCCAATGCGCCGAAACTGCTGATCGTCGCGCCCATGTCGGGCCATTACGCCACGCTGCTGCGCGGCACCGTCGATGCGATGCTCGATCATTGCGATGTCTATATCACCGACTGGATCGACGCCCGCGCCGTGCCGATCAGTGCCGGCCCTTTCGATCTCGACGACTATATCGACTATGTGATGGAGTTCACGCGCTTCATCGGCCCCAACACCAGCCTGATGGCGGTGTGCCAGCCCTCCGTGCCCGTCATGGCTGCCGTGTCGCTGATGAATGCGGCGAAGGATCCCGCCACTCCCGCCGCGATGATCCTGATGGGCGGCCCGATCGACACCAGGCGCAATCCCACCGCCGTCAACCGCCTCGCCCGGGAAAAGGGCGCGGACTGGTTCCGCGGCAATGTCATCATGAAGGTGCCGCCGCCGCATGCGGGCTTCATGCGCGATGTCTATCCGGGCTTCCTGCAGCTCGGCGGCTTCATGACGATGAATCTCGACCGCCACATCGACGCCCACCGCGAACTCTTCTGGCATCTCGTCGAAGGTGATGGCGACTCCGCCGAAAAGCAGACCGAATTCTACGATGAATATATGTCGGTCATGGATCTGACCGCCGAGTTCTATCTGCAGACGGTGGAAAAGGTGTTCGTCAACCACGACCTGCCGCGCGGCACCTTCACGCACCGCAACCTGAAGGTCGATCCCGCCGCCATCACCCAAACCGCGCTGATGACAGTTGAGGGCGAGCGCGACGATATTTCGGGTGTCGGGCAGACCGAAGCCTCGCATGATCTCTGCACCTCTCTTCCCGCTTCGAAGAAGCTGCACTATCTGCAGCCGGGCGTGGGGCATTATGGCGTGTTCAACGGCTCGCGCTTCCGCAAGGAAATCGTGCCGCGCATCGCCTCGTTCGTGAAAGCCAACGCGAAGGTCTGATGGCCGCAGCCTTGACGACGCTCCGCCGCCTTCTGGCGCCGAAACCGATTCCGCCCGCGGAACTGGTGCTGGACGGCACGCGGATCGAGGTGATCTTCCGCCGCCATGCCAGCGCCCGGAGGCTGGTGCTCAGGCTCAACCCGGAAGGCACCGCCGCCATCGTCACCGTGCCCAAAGGCGTCTCGCGCGCGGCGGCGCTTGATTTCGCGCGGCGTTCGGAAGCCTGGCTCACCACCCGCATCGCCCAGCGCGGCAGCCCCATTCCGCTAAAGGTTGGAAGCCTCATTCCGCTTCATGGCGAAGACCATGAGATCCGCCACATCGCCTCGCGCCGGGGAGCTGTTACCTTTGATCCGGTGGCCCGCCTCATCCATGTGCCGGGAGACTTGCCGCATGTGCCGCGCCGCCTCACCGACTGGCTGAAGAAGGCGGCAAAGGCCGAGCTTTCCGAAGCCTCCGGCAGATATGCGCGCGCCATGGGCGTCAGCTTCCGCCGCATCACGGTGAGGGACCAGCGCAGCCGCTGGGGCTCCTGCTCATCGAGCGGTGAACTTTCCTATTCCTGGCGTCTCATCCTCACGCCGCCTTACGTGCTTGACTATGTGGCGGCGCATGAGGTGGCGCATCTGAAGCACATGAACCATGGCCCCGCCTTCTGGCGGCTGGTGCTCAGCCATTGCAAGGAGGCGTCGCGCGCCAAGAAGTGGCTCAAGGCGCACGGCCACAGCGTGCACCGCATCAGCGCCTGATCATTTGCTGTCGCGGGTGCGGTTCAGGCGCTCGAAGGCCGTGGGGCCATTGCCGCTCTTCTTGCGGGACTGGCCGTTTCCGCCGCCGCCGAACAGATTGCCGATGCCGTCGAAGAATCCGCCGCCGTCATCATCCTGCACATTCTGGCCCATGCCGTCCTCGCCCGGAATCTGGGCCATGACGCCGCCGTCTCCGGGTTCGGGCTGGCTGTTATCGCCGGGCAGCGGTTCGGGCGCGAGGCCCCGATGCGCGGGCTCCATCACGTCATGCCAGATTTCCGCAGGGATGGTGCCGCCGGTCACCCGCGTCGTCGGGCTGTTGTCGTCATTGCCCACCCAGACACCCGCCACGAATTGCGCGGTGTAGCCGATGAACCAGGCGTCGCGGTAATCCTGGCTGGTGCCGGTCTTGCCGGCGATCTCGAAATTGCCGAACTGCGCCTTCTTGCCGGTGCCTTCGGTGACGACGGCGCGCATCATGGCATTGAGTTCGCCGAGATTCATGGGCGAGATCACCGATTGCATGCCGCCCGCCTGGCGCTGGTAGAGCACATGGCCATCCCTCGTCGTGATGCGCGTGATGGCGAAGGGAACGACAGGCGTTCCGCCATTGGCAAAGGGCACGAAGGCCGAGGTCATCTCAAGCGGCGTCACTTCCGATGTGCCAAGTGCCAATGAATCATCGCGCCCCAGATCGGAGGCGATGCCTAAGCGGTGTGCCACCTCGATCACCGAGTCAGGGCCTATGGCCGAGATCAGCTTCACCGCGATCGTGTTGAGCGAATAGGCAAGGGCGGTCGTCAGCGTCACCGGCCCCATATATTTCTGCTTGTAGTTTTCGGGCGTCCAGTCGCCCAGCTGGATGGGCTCATCCACCTCCACCGATTGCGGCGTATAGCCCTGTTCCAGCGCCGCCAGATAGAGGAACGGCTTGAAGGAGGAGCCGGGCTGGCGCTTCGCCCTTGTCACGCGGTTGAACTGGCTCTTCTTGTAGGATTTGCCGCCCACCATGGCCTTGATGGCGCCGCCCGTATCCATCATCACGAAGGCGCCCTGCGAGACATGGAGCTTGGCGCCCTCGGTATTCAGCCGTGTACGGAGGGATTTTTCGGCGATCTCCTGCAGGCCCGGATCGATGGTGGTTTCAACCACAATCGATTCCTTGTTGTTCTTGACCAGTTGCGGAAGCTGGTCGTTCACCCAGTCGGCGATATATTGCGTGGCGGGGATATAGTCCGATGGCCTCGCCTCGGCGGGGGCCGCCACGGCAAGCTGCGCGTCGCCCGCCGTGATGGCGCCCGTCTCCACCATGGCGTTGATGACAAGCTTGCTGCGCTCGGCTGCCGCATCGGGGTGAAGCAGCGGCGAATAGGTCGAGGGCGCTTTCAGAAGCCCGGCAAGCGTCGCTGCTTCGGCGATCGTCAGGTCGCGGGCGGATTTGTGGTAATAGGCCTGCGCCGCCTTCTCGATGCCATAGGCGCCCGCGCCATAATAGACGCGGTTCAAGTAAAGCTGGAGAATCTCTTCCTTGCTGAACTTGGTTTCCAGCCACACCGCCAGCACAACTTCCTGGAGCTTCCGCTCCATGGTGCGGTCGGGGTTGAGAAACAAGTTTTTGGCCAGCTGCTGCGTCAGCGTCGAGCCGCCCTGCACCACATGGCCTGAGCGGAGATTGGTGACGACGGCACGGAGCAGGCCAAAGGGATCGACGCCATAATGCGAATAGAAGCGGCGGTCCTCGATGGCGATCACCGCATTCGGCACATAGTCGGGCAATTCGGCCAGGCTCACCTCGTCGCCGAAAAACTCACCCTGCTGGGCCAGCTGCGTGCCGTCATCGGCCAGCACCATCACGCCAGGCTCGCGGTCGGGAATCTGCAACAGGCCCTTCTGGTCAAGCGACATCCAGACATAGCCGAACACCGCTCCCCCGGCGATCAGGCCCCAGAAGGCACAAAAGAACGCAAAGCGGAAGACATAGCCCGCAAAAGTGCGGCGGCGGCGGGGCTTGGCGCGTTTCTGCGGCTTGCCGCCACGGGAACGGCTGTCAAAAAGCTGCGGTTCGATCCGCCCTTTCCGTTTTGCCTTGCCGCCCGATCTGAACAAACCCATTTAGGCTCCGCTCTGCCCCTTTTCCGCTCCTAGCAAGACCGCCTTGAGAGAGCGTGAAGAAGAGGCAGGGAAAGCGCGATATCTGGGCGGAAATCATGGCCCGATCATGGCCCCACGCGCTTATGCCTACATCATGGCGCCGACATGCCAGGGCACGAACTCATTGTCGCCATAGCCCAGGATTTCCGACTTGCTGCGCTCGCCCGAGGCGACCTTCAGCATCATGGCGAAAATTTCCTTGCCCTTCTCGGTGATCGGCACGCCGTCCAGCACATCGCCGCAATTGATGTCCATGTCGTCGATCATGCGATGGTAAATATCGCTGTTGGTGGCGAGCTTGATCGAGGGCACCGGCTTGTTGCCATAGGCCGAGCCCCGCCCTGTGGTGAAGCACAGCAAATTGGCACCACCCGCCACCTGCCCCGTGGCCGACACCGGATCATAGCCCGGCGTATCCATGAACACGAAGCCCTTGCCCGTCACGGGCTCGGCATAGCGATAGACATTGGTGAGCGTCGTGGTGCCGCCCTTGGCGGCCGCCCCCAAAGATTTTTCCAGAATGGTGGTGAGGCCGCCCAGCTTGTTGCCGGGCGAGGGGTTGTTGTTCATCTCCATGAGATTGCGCTTCGTATAGTCTTCCCACCACTTGATGATGTCGACCAGTTTCTCGCCCACCTCCTGTGTTGCGGCGCGGCGGGTCAAGAGATGTTCGGCGCCATAGATTTCCGGCGTCTCGGAGAGGATGGCGGTGCCGCCGTGCTGCACCAGAATGTCGACCGCAGCGCCGAGCGAGGGATTTGCCGTGATGCCGGAATAGCCATCGGAACCGCCGCATTGCAGCGCCACCACAAGGTCGGAGGCAAGGCAGGTTTCGCGTTTCACATTATTGGCGTGGGGCAGCATGTCGATCACCGCCTGAACGCCCGCCGCCACGGTTTTCCGCGTACCGCCGGTTTCCTGAATGGTCATGGAGCGGAAGGTGTCGCTCTCCGTCACATGATAGGCTTCCTTGAAGCGGGGAATCTGGAAGCCCTCGCAGCCCAGCCCCACCATCAGCACGCCGCCCATATTGGGGTTGGTGGCATAGCCCCAGGAGGTGCGCTTCAGGATATCGAAGATCACGCCCCGGTAATCGATGACGCAGCCATTGTCGAGCTTCAGCGCCACCACGCCGTCAATGTTCGGATAGTCCTTGAGAGCGCCGCTGTCGTTCAGTTCCTTGGCGATGAAACCCGCGACGGTCGCGGAGCAGTTCACGCTGGTCATGATGCCGATATAGTTGCGCGTGCCCACCTTGCCGTTGGGGCGGCGGTAACCTTCAAAGGTCGCCCGCTGCTCGGGCGGTAAAATGATTTCCTGTTTCGCATCCTTGGAGAAGGCATAGTCGCGGGCAAAATCATGCATGCCGGTATTGTGCTCATGCACCCATTCGCCGCGCGCGATGTCCTTCTTGGCAAAGCCGATGATCTGGCCGAACTTGCGGATCGGCTCGTCCTTGGCGATTGGCCCTGAGGCCATCTTGTGGCCCTTCATGATCTTGTCGAGCGCCACGACCTGTTCCGGCGCGGTCGCGCCCTTGTCCACCACGTCGATCGCCACCAGCACATTGTCGGCGGGGCTCAGGCGAAGCATGCGGGGGATTTTGCTCATGGCTTTTCCGTGAAGGGTTGAAAAGGGATCGAAGTTCTGACTAACATGTTAGCATGCCAGTGGCGACAGTCACCTATGATTTTCTCGACGCCCCGCCGGCCCTGCAGCGCGGCGGAGCGACGCAGCGGGTGCAGGCGGCGCTCCGGCACGCGATCGTCAGGCTGGAACTCAAGCCCGGCAGCCTGCTCGACAAGCACGCCATCGCCCAGCGGATGGGCGTCTCGCGCTTTCCCGTTGCCGAAGCCCTGGGGCGGCTCGCCTCCGAAGGCCTCGTCGAGATCATGCCGCAGAGCGGCAGCCGGGTGGCGCTGATCCGGCTTTCGGATGCACGGGAAAACATGTTCCTGCGCCGCGCCATCGAGACGGAGGCCTTGCGGGCTTTGAGCCGCACGCTTGATCCCCCGGCCATCGCCGCCATGAAACAGGCGGTGCTCTATCAGGAAGCGGCGGCAGCAAGCGATGACCGTGACGGCTTCTACCGCTTCGATGTCGATTTCCACGAGGTGCTGCTGGATGCCCTCGGCTTCCAGCGGGTGCGCGCTGCCGCCCAGTCGGCAAGGCTCGGCCTTGAACGGGTGCGGCGGCTTCTCAACACCAGGCGCGCGCCCCGCTACACGCTTGACGAACACCGCCGCATCCTCGACGCCATCATGGCGCGTGACGGTGACGCCGCGGCCAAGGCCATGGAAGACCATCTCGCCGCCGTGATGACCGAGCTTGAACTGCTCGCGCGCGAGCGGCCCGATCTTTTCGCCGATCTGACAGCAACCGGAGACCCCGCATGAAATCCCGCAGCTTCAAGGCCCCGTCGGGCGCCACCATCAAATTCACCGAACTGGGCTGCGGCACCGCCCCCTTGGGCAATCTCTACCGCGCGGTGAGCGAGGAGGATGCGCAGGCCACCCTCAACGCCGCATGGAAAGCCGGCATGCGCTATTACGATACAGCACCCCTCTATGGCCTCGGCCTCTCGGAAACCCGCCTCAATCATTTCCTGCGCGGCAAGAAGCGGAAAGATTATGTGCTCTCGACCAAGGTGGGGCGGCTTCTCAAGGTCTGCCCGCCCAGTGAGCGCACCGGCATCGGCAAATTCTTCGACACGCCGTCGCGCGTGCAGGTCTATGATTATTCCTATGACGGGGTGATGCGCTCGCTCGAGGCGTCACTCGAACGGCTCGGCATCGATTCGATCGATGTCGTCTATGGCCATGATCTCGACGTCTATACCCATGGCTCGGAAGCGGCGCGCGATCACTACGTCGCCGAGTTCATGAACGGCGGCTACAAGGCGCTCCGCCAACTCCGCGACCAGAAAGTCATCAAGGCCTTCGGCGCCGGCATCAATGAATGGCAGGTGGCGGAAACGCTGACGCGCCAGGGCGATTTCGACATTTTCCTGCTGGCCGGGCGCTACACGCTTCTCGAACAGGAAGCACTCCAGTCATTTCTTCCGCTCACGGAGGAACGGGGCATCGGCATCGTGCTGGGCGGGCCCTATAATTCCGGCATTCTCGCCACCGGGCCAAAGCCCGGCGCGTGGTACAATTACTTCAAGGCGCCGAAGGAGATTCTCAACCGGGTGAAGAAGATCGAGGCCGTCTGCGCCGCCCACAAGGTGAAGCTGCCGCAGGCGGCACTGCGCTTTCCGCTCACCCATCCGTCCGTCGTCTCGGTCATTCCGGGCGCCCAGAACCCGAAGGAAGTTCAGCTTAACGTCAAGACCATGGATGTCAAAATTCCGAAAAGCCTGTGGGCCGATCTGAAAGCCCAAGGCCTGCTGCGGCAGGACGCGCCGGTGCCGAAGTAAGAGCACCCCCGCTTTCAGGGAAAGACAGCATCCGTACACGGAGCAACGGCGCGCGGGATTGGCGGTGCGCGGGGCCTTTCCAGCTGCGCGATGGCGCGCATGGCGGCACTGATCCCTGAGAGATGCGCGCCGTGGATGGTCGACCAGAACTGTTCCGAACAATGTTCGCCCGCGAAGAACAGCCGCTCTCCCACGGGCTGCCGGAATGCTTCTCGCACATGCGCGTGGCCCGGCTTGCAATGGGAATAGCCGCCAAGCGTGAAGCGCGCCGATGACCAGTGGGTGGCAACGCCCTTCAGGATGCGCTTGCGGATATGAGCACCGAAGGCGTCGACCATGCGTTCGATGGCGAGCTGGATCATCGCCGCCTCGCCCTGCCGCTCGAGATCGCGCGCCTCGTCTCCCGCCAGATGCGACACCACGATCGGCCTGCCGAAGGGATTGATGTGCAGGTTGAACGGCGGAACCTTCATCGGCGGCGCATCGATGATGTCGCCATAGACATGGCCGAAGCCGTCCAACGGGCGGTCGAGCAGTAGGGCGATCTTCTCGGCATGGCCCATCGGGCAATAGGCGATGGCGTCACGCATGTCCGGCGGCAATCCCGGATCGAAGCGCAGGCCCTGCGCCAGCACATTCACCGGCAGCGCCATGATGGCGGCGCGCGCTTTCACCGTGCCGCGCGGCGTGCCGATTTCGACACCCCTGCCGTTCAACGCAATGCGCGTGACGGGCGTATCGAGGCGCACGGGAAGCCCCCGCGCATGGGCCGCCACCAGCGCGCCATAACCGTTCTCGACCGGAAAATCGCCGCCCTCTTCAACATAGCTCGCATAGTCGAGGATCGAGCATGCCTTGAGCTCATGCGAGGTGATCTGCCCGAATGCCTGGCGCGTCAGGGGAAACCACGGATCGGCGCTGTCGATCACATCGGCGAATGCCGCATCGCGGGCCGCATGCCCGGCGGCCGTGATTTTTTCATTCGCAGCCGCCATCGCCGATGCAGATGCGTCCAGCATGGCCTGCGGGGCCTCGCCACCGCCTCTCAGCAGCAGCACGCGGTGCGACCAGTCAATATCGGATTTATAGCGGAAGCCCAGCCGGTCAGCGATTTTGGTGAACGGGTTGCGCGCCGCCGCGTGCAGCCAGTGGCCGCCATGGTCGAAGGGAATGCCGGGAAAGCTCGTGGTATCCGTGAAGGCCCGCCCGCCGATGCGGCGGCGCGCCTCAAGCACCACGAAGCTCAAACCGCTCGCCTGCACCGTCAGCCCTGCCGCGAGGCCCGCCGCACCCGCGCCGATGACTGCAACATCATAGTGACCGCTCATGTCCTGGCACCCCGTCTCGCTGCCGGGCCGGGCGGCATCGACCCGTCCTCAGGCCCATGCGCGCCATCCTGCCAGCGGCGACGGGCACCCGACTGTAACGGCGCGCACATTGGCGCATTATTATTTCCGCCGGTCAGAAGGCCTCATGGTTTCGTCACACGCCTCAAAGTCAGGTTGATGCGGCCGCCGTCTTTCAGCAGCGTCGAGGTGCCCGAGAGCACGCGGTCGATGCCGTGATAGCAGAGGCGGGATGGGCCGCCCATCACCAGCACATCGCCGGATGAGAGTTTGAGCGTTTCGGTCTTCCCGCCCCGCTCCGTGCCGCCGATCCGGAACACCGCCGTATCGCCCAGCGAGATCGAGACGACGGGAGCTGAGAACTCCTCTTCATCCTCGTCGCGGTGCAGGCCCATCTTGGCCCCCTCGCGGTAATAATTGACGAGGCAGGCCTCGGGCGGATGGGGATAGGCCGAAACCTCCCGCCACAGCGCCAGCACGGCTTCGGGAATCGGGGGCCAGGGCCGCCCCGTCTCGGGGTGGACAGGCTGGTAGCGGTAACCCGCCCGGTCCGACACCCAGCCGAGGCGTCCCAGATTGGTCATCCGCACCGTGAAGGGCCTGCCGGTCCGGGGCATCAGGGGCGTGAAGAAGGGCGCGTCCGCCGCCAGCGCCCGCAATTCCCCCACCAGCGCCTCCTGTGCCGGGCGGTCGAGCAGGCCGGGGAGATGGCGGAGGCCGTGTATCAATTCATCGCCACGTATCATAGAATGAGGAAGGGTATCGCCGGGACTGAAGAATGTCCAAACCGGATCAGGAGTTGAACAAGAAAGTCCTCGAGGGTTATCGCGGGGGGCTGGCGGCAGTTTTGTGCGTTCTCATCATACAGCTATTGATCCTAGCCTTTACACTTTGGACCAGATTGTTCGGATTTGATGGGGACGCCGGTGCGGTCGAGACGTTCGCGGCCGGCGGCTTCGACAATTTGGACGCCGATCTGATTGCCTATGTTGTTTTTTCCTTCGCCTCGCCCATTGTGCTGGCCTGCTATTCGATTTTTCTGCTGGTTCTGTTTTTCCGGAAAGACCGCCGTTTTTCTGTGTGGTTTCTGGCAGGCATCGCACTCGCTTTCATTTTGAGCGCCGCCGATTTTCTGTGGGCCAGCCGGTTTGGCAAGGCGGAGCCGCCTGTGCGGACGGGATTGGTTGTTTCATTCGCGGTCTACCAATGGCTTCTGAATTCCCCGCGCGCCAAGGGGTATTTCGTCAACCCCCGGATTTGAGGCCGGAACGCATCGCCTCAACCGCCTTGCTGCCGCCGGGCGGTCCAATCCTTCGCTCTGGCAACCGCGTCTTTCCAGTCAGCCTTGAAGGCGGGATCAAACGGACGTCCGTCTTCGGACAGCTGCATGCTGCCCAGCAGCCCCGCGAGATTTTCCCATCCCTGCTCGAATTTGCCGCTCAAGAAAAGATACATCGCTCTGTACCCGTCCAGTTCACCCATTTCCGAACCCCAAGCTGTTAGCCATAGTAAAGCGGTTTCCCCGCTTGATAGGCGGAAAACCGCCGCCTATATAGCGCCTCGAACGTAACACGGGGGCTTGGTAAGACAGGGCCCCGTTCCCATATCACAGGACGGAGGCTCACCCCGGATAGGGGATTGAGGGAATGCTTCGCCAGAAGGTTCCCCGCTTTGCCTGCCACAGGAGGACTATTTATGGCTAAAGTTATCGGTATCGACCTCGGCACCACCAATTCCTGCGTCGCGGTCATGGAAGGCAAGAACCCCAAGGTGATCGAAAACGCCGAGGGTGCGCGCACCACCCCCTCGATCGTCGCTTTCACCGCGGATGGCGAGACGCTCGTCGGCCAGCCGGCCAAGCGCCAGGCTGTCACCAACCCTGAGAACACCTTCTTCGCCATCAAGCGCCTGATCGGCCGCCGCTTTGACGACCCGATGGTCGCCAAGGACAAGAAGCTCGTTCCCTACTCGATCGTGAAGGCCGACAATGGCGATGCGTGGGTTGAATCGCGCGGCAAGAAATATTCGCCGTCGCAGATTTCCGCTTTCACTCTCACCAAGATGAAGGAAACCGCCGAGCGCTATCTGGGCGAACCCGTCACGCAAGCCGTCATCACGGTTCCGGCTTACTTCAACGACTCGCAGCGCCAGGCCACCAAGGATGCGGGCAAGATCGCCGGCCTTGAAGTTTTGCGCATCATCAACGAGCCGACTGCCGCAGCACTCGCCTATGGCCTCGACAAGAAGTCGGCCGGCACGATCGCCGTCTATGACCTTGGCGGCGGCACCTTCGACGTGTCGGTGCTCGAAATCGGCGACGGCGTGTTCGAGGTGAAGTCGACCAACGGCGACACCTTCCTGGGCGGCGAAGACTTCGACATGCGGATCGTCGATTACCTCGCTGACGAGTTCAAGAAGGATCAGGGCATCGATCTCCGCAAGGACAAGCTGGCCCTCCAGCGCCTCAAGGAAGCGGCTGAAAAGGCCAAGATCGAGCTCTCGTCCGCGACCCAGACGGAAATCAACCTGCCCTTCATCACGGCGGATGCGTCGGGCCCCAAGCATTTGACCCTCAAGCTCACGCGCGCCAAGCTCGAAGCGCTGGTCGATGATCTCATCCAGAAGACTATCGAGCCCTGCCGCGCCGCGCTCAAGGATGCAGGCGTCACCGCCGGCCAGATCGACGAGGTTGTTCTCGTCGGCGGCATGACGCGCATGCCCAAGGTCATCGAGGTGGTGAAGCAGTTCTTCGGCAAGGAGCCGCACAAGGGCGTCAACCCGGATGAAGTCGTCGCCATCGGCGCCGCCATCCAGGCGGGTGTGCTCAAGGGCGAAGTCAAGGACGTGCTGCTGCTCGACGTGACGCCGCTTTCGCTCGGCATCGAAACGCTGGGCGGCGTGTTCACGCGCCTGATTGACCGCAACACCACGATCCCCACCAAGAAGAGCCAGGTCTTCTCCACCGCCGATGACAACCAGACGGCGGTGACGATCCGGGTCTTCCAGGGCGAGCGTGAAATGGCGGCCGACAACAAGATGCTCGGCCAGTTCGACCTGATGGGCCTTCCCATGGCGCCGCGCGGCGTGCCGCAGATCGAGGTCACCTTCGACATCGACGCCAACGGCATCGTCAATGTGTCGGCCAAGGACAAGGCGACGAACAAGGAGCAGCAGATCCGCATCCAGGCCTCCGGCGGTCTCTCCGACAAGGAGATCGAGAAGATGGTCAAGGAAGCGGAGGCCAATGCCGCCGAGGACAAGAAGCGCAAGGATCTGGTGGAAGCCAAGAACCATGCCGAAGCCCTGATCCACACCACCACCAAGTCGATGACGGAATCGGCCGACAAGGTCCCCGCCTCCGACAGGTCGGCCATCGAAGCCGCCATCGCCGACCTCAAAGGCGTGATGGAGGGCGATGATGCCGAGGACATCAAGGCCAAGACCAACACGCTGGCGCAGGCTGCCATGAAGCTGGGCGAGGCGCTCTACAAGGCGCAGGCCGCAGGCGGCGAAGGCGGCCCCGAGGCGGGCGGCCCGCAGCCGGGCGCGGCTAAGCCCGATGACGATGTGCTCGACGCCGACTTCACCGAAGTCGACGACGACAAGAAGGTCTGATAGCCCATTGCGAAGTGCCGCGCCCGGGGTTCAAATCCCGGGCGCGGTGCCTGCTATAAGTTGATTCCTTTTTTCCACTACCCCAACGGTTCACATGGCCAAGCGCGACTATTACGAGATCCTTGGCGTCGGCAAGACGGCCGATGAGAAGGAGCTGAAAAGCGCCTATCGCAAGCTTGCCAAGCAATATCACCCCGACGCCAATCCCGGCGACAAGGCGCTGGAAGCCAAGTTCAAGGACATCAACGAAGCCTATGACGTCCTGAAGGACCCGCAGAAGAAAGCGGCCTATGACCGTTTTGGCCATCAGGCGTTTGAGAACGGCATGGGTGGGCGGGGCGCTGGCTTCGGCCCCGAATTCACCTCCTCCATGTCGGATATTTTCGAGGACCTGTTCGGCGATTTCATGGGCGGCCAGCGGGGCGGCGGCCAGAGAGGCGGGCGCGGGCGCGGCGGCTCGGGTGCCACGCGCGGCTCTGATCTCCGCTACAACATGGAAATCTCGCTCACCGAAGCCTTCAGCGGCAAGACGGCGCAAATCCGCGTGCCCTCCTCGATCTCCTGCGAGGTCTGCCACGGCTCGGGTGCCAAGCCCGGCACCAACCCCAAGACCTGCACCACCTGCAACGGGCAAGGCTCGGTCCGTTCGCAATCCGGTTTCTTCACGGTGGAGCGTACCTGCCCCACCTGCCAGGGCCGGGGCCAGGTGATCTCGGACCCTTGCACGAATTGCGGCGGCCAGGGCCGGGTGCAGAAAGAGCGGACACTCTCGGTCAATATTCCGGCGGGCGTGGAAGACGGCACGCGCATCAGGCTCGCCAACGAGGGCGAGGCGGGGATGCGCGGCGGCCCCTCGGGCGATCTCTATATTTTCCTCTCGGTGCGCCCGCATGAATTTTTCCAGCGTGACGGCGCCGACCTCTTCTGCAAGGTGCCCGTCTCGATGACGGTGGCGTCTCTGGGCGGCGACATCGAAGTGCCCACCATCGACGGCAAGAAGGCCCGCGTGCCGGTGCCCGAGGGCACGCAAGCGGGCAAACAGTTCCGCCTCAAGGGCAAGGGCATGCCGGTGCTGCGCTCCTCCCAGCACGGCGACATGTATATCCAGGTGGCGGTCGAAACCCCCGTCAACCTCAGCCGCAAGCAGCGCGAGCTGCTCAAGGAATTCGACCAGGACGCCCGCAACAACTCCCCTGAGTCCGAAGGCTTCTTCGCCAAAGCCAAAAGCTTCTGGGACAGCTTCGGCTCGTAAGCTTCGCCCTCCATCCGTCACCCTGGCGACAGTCAGGGGTCGCTTCCTCACCACGTCACCCTGATGACAATCAGGGTCCCGCTTGCGGGCGGTTAAAGCGGGATTCTGGCATGCGCCAAAATGACGAATGAAGGGAGCAAGCCCTTGCGTCTCCCTCCACGCCTTCCCCCCTCTTCCTCCCTCCACGCGTTGCGGGGAGGGACGGGGTGGGGCGGCGGGGTGTTGGATCATTCTGAATCTCTCCTTCACCTGTCATTCCGGCGAAAGCCGGAAACCAGACTTTCCACCCGCACGGCCCCGGCCAAGTCTGGGTCCCGGCTTACCGCCGGGATGACAACGAGATGATGCAGCTCTCACGTCCTCGCCCCGCGTGAGCGGACGGAAATTGACAGAGTCAACCTGGGTGGCCTCGATTTGGCACCTTAAACGCACCCCGCACCTACGCAAAAAACACTCCGCACCACGCGTTTTCACACCGAAACGCATCAAAATCCGAGCAAAAACAGGCCTAGGAAATGTTTCACATGAAACATCGCCTGCGAAAAATTCCGATGCCTTTATTCGCGCATTTTTGCCCGGGGGGCGGGCTTTACGGCGCCTTGGCGACGCCCACCATGGCGGGCCTCAGGCAGCGGTCGCCGATGGCGTAACCGGACTGCATCTCCTGCACCACGGTGCCCGGCGGATACTCATTGGTCGGCACCTCGAACAGCGCCTGCTGCATGTTAGGATCGAACTTCTGGCCCACCGTCTCGAGCTTGCGGATGCCGTGGCGCTGGAACGTGTTGAGCAATTCGCGCTCGGTCAGTTCAACGCCGGCCAGGAGATTGTCCAGCGCCTGATCGCCCGCCGCGCGCTCTTCCGGCGACACGGCGGCCAGGGCCCGGCCCATGTTGTCGGTGACGCTCAGGAGATCCTTGGCGAAATTGGTGGCGGCATAAAGGGCCGCTTCCGCCTTCTCGCGCTCTAGCCGCTTCTTGGTGTTATCAGCCTCGGCGGCGAAGCGCAGCATGCGGTCTCTCAGCGCCGCGATCTCTTCCTTGAGGCCTGCGATTTCCACATCGCGCTCGTCTTCCGGCGCATCGGCGATGGGGGATTCGATCTCCACCGGCTCATCATCGTTCAGGTGGTCCTGCTTTTTCGCCATGACACGCTCTCACATCGTCAAATTCATTGGGGGATCAGCCGCATATCGGCTGGATCGGGCGGAAAATCAAGTGAGCAGGCGGCCCACCACCTTGGCCGTGTAATCGACCATCGGGATGATCCTGGCATAGTTCATCCGGGTGGGGCCGATGATGCCGAGCACGCCCACGATCTTCTCCTCGCTGTTCCGGTAGGGCGCCACGACAAGCGAGGAGCCCGAGAGCGAAAACAGCCGGTTTTCCGAGCCGATGAAGATGCGCACGCCTTCGCCGCCTTCCGCGGCACCCAAAAGCTGCACCAGCTCCTTCTTGTTTTCGATGTCTTCGAAAAGCTGGCGGATGCGGTCGAGATCGGCGGAGGCGGCGGCGTTCTCAATCAGATTGGCCTGGCCCTTGACGATCAGCGTCTTGGCGTCGGGATCGCTGTCGCCCGACCAGATGGCAATGCCGGTCTCGACGATCCGGGCCGAAACATCGTCCAGCTCGCGGCGCAGGGTCTCCATCTCGGCGCCCATCGTGCGCTGCACCTCGTCGATGGTCTTGCCCTGAAAGCGGCTCGACAAGTAATTGGTGGCCTTGACGAAAACCGAGGGCGGCAAGCCCGGCGGCACGTCGATCACGCGGTTTTCAACGCCGCCATCCTCGCCCACGAGGATCACCAGCGCGCGGCCCGGCCCCAGGTTCACGAACTCGATGTGCTTGAGCCTCGCATTCATCTTGGGCGCCATCACCACACCCGCATAATGCGAGAGGCCAGACAGCATGGTCGTCGCCTCGCCCAGCACATCCTCGATGCGGCGCGGGCGGTTGGAGGCCGCCACCTGCGCGTCGATCCGGGCGCGCTCATCGGCGTTCATGGCCCCCACTTCCATCAGCGCATCGACGAAGAACCGGAGGCCCGTCTGCGTCGGCACGCGGCCGGCACTGGTGTGGGGCGAAAAGATGAGGCCCGCATCCTCAAGGTCCATCATCACATTGCGAACGGATGCCGCGGAGAGGCCCGAGGGCAGGATGCGCGAGATGGTGCGCGAACCCACGGGCTCTCCGGTTTCCAGATAGGTATCGACAAGGCGGCGGAAAATCTCGCGCGAGCGCTGGTCGAGGCCCGGAACGCCGGAAAGCCTGTCATCAAGCGGGGAGCGGGGTGGAATGATGGTCATGGCCTGCAATGTAGAAATCCCATTGGCTGGGGTCAATCGAGCGGCTAGAACCCCCGCTTCACGAAAGGAAATGACATCATGCGTCCATCGGGCCGCCTTCCCGACCAGTTGCGCGCCGTAAGCTTCACGCGCGGCTTTACCAAACATGCCGAAGGCTCCTGCCTCGTCCGTTTCGGCGACACCCATGTGCTGTGCACCGCCTCGCTCGAGGAGCGGGTGCCGCCGTGGCTCAAGGGCGGCGGCAAGGGCTGGGTGACGGCGGAATATGGCATGCTGCCCCGCGCCACCAATGACCGCACAAGGCGCGAGGCGACCGCCGGCAAGCAGTCCGGCCGCACCCAGGAAATCCAGCGCCTCGTCGGCAGGAGCCTCCGCGCCGTCGTCGATCTCGTGGCGCTGGGCGAGAAGCAGATCACGCTCGACTGCGATGTGCTGCAGGCCGATGGGGGCACCCGGACGGCCGCCATCACCGGCAGCTTCGTGGCGCTGCATGACTGCCTCAGCTGGATGAAGGCGCGGTCGATGTTCGCAGGCTGGCCGCTGAAAGACCATGTGGCGGCCATCTCCTGCGGCATTCATGGCGGAACGCCTGTGCTCGATCTTGATTATGCCGAGGATTCAACCGCTGGCACCGATGCCAATTTCGTCATGACAGGCCAGGGTGGCATTGTGGAAATCCAGGGCACGGCGGAAGGCGAGCCCTTCTCGCAGGACAGCCTTCTCGAATTGCTGGCGCTCGCCCGCAAAGGCATCGGCGAACTGGTGTCGCTGCAGAAGCAGGCGCTCTCCGCATGATGCGGGCCGGGCCCATTCTGGAAACCGTCTTGTATGCGGATGACCTTGCCGCAATCCGGCGGTTCTATGAAGGGATCCTTGGCCTCTCCGTCTATGATGAGGCGGAGGGACGCTTCGTGTTCTTCCGCCAGGAGACGCAGATGCTGCTGTTCTTCAATCCGCAGGCCACAGAGCATCAGGCGGATCGCGGCGGGCTTCCCTCGCATGGCGCCAAAGGGGCTGGCCACCTTTGCTTCAACGCCACCGCGCCTGAAATCGCGGCGTGGAAAGCCCATTTCGAGCAGCACGGCGTGGCGATCGAGCGGCTGATGACATGGCCTGACGGCGGCACGTCGCTCTATTTCCGCGATCCCGCAGGAAACTCACTGGAATTTGCCGAGCCCCGCATCTGGGAATTGCCGCAGGCGCTTTCCCTGCGAAACCAGAAGGTGGTGATTGCCACCCATAACAAGGGCAAGCTTGAGGAGTTTGCCGAACTGCTGAAGCCCTATGGCGTCTCGGCCGTTTCGGCGGGCGATCTCGGGCTCGGCGAGCCGGCGGAAACCGAATCCACCTTCATCGGCAATGCGCGGATCAAGGCTAAATCGGCGGTGGAAGCCTCGGGCCTTGTCGCCATCGCCGATGACTCAGGTCTCTGCGTCGAGGCGCTGGATGGAGCGCCCGGCGTCTATACCGCCGACTGGGCGGGACCGTCACGCGACTGGAACCAGGCCATGCGGCTGGTTGAGGAAAAGCTCGAAGCCAGAGGAGCAATCGCACCTCCGCAACGGCGCGCCACCTTCATGTGTACGCTCTGCGTGATGTGGCTCGATGGCATGGAGCGGATTTACGAAGGCCGCGCACCCGGTACGCTTGTTTGGCCGCCGCGCGGAAAGCTGGGCCATGGCTATGACCCGATGTTCGTGCCGGAAGGACAATCTCTCACCTTCGCCGAAATGGAGCCTCAGGCCAAGAACGCCATATCGCATCGCGCGCGCGCACTGGAGGCGCTGGTCCGTGACCTCTTCTGAGGCTTTCGGCATCTATGTGCATTGGCCCTTCTGCAAGGCCAAATGCCCCTATTGCGACTTCAATTCGCATGTGCGCCATCAGCCCGTCGACGCCATGTCATTTGCTGAAGCCCTGGCAGCGGAACTGCGCTGGATGCGGGCGCGGACGCCGGGCCGCACTGTCACCTCGATCTTCTTCGGCGGCGGCACGCCGTCGCTGATGCCGCCCCAGGCGGTGAGCCATATGCTTGATGCCATCGGCGGCCTGTGGCCGGTTTCGCCAGGGGTGGAAACGACGCTCGAGGCCAATCCCACCTCGATCGAGGCAGAGAATTTCCGCGGCTATCGCGCGGCGGGCGTCAACCGCGTGTCGGTGGGCGTTCAGGCATTGAACGATCAGGATCTCAAGGCGCTGGGCCGGCAGCACTCGGCTGAGGAAGCACTGGCGGCCTTCCGCCTGGCGGCAAGGACTTTCCCACGCGTCTCCTTCGACATGATCTATGCGCGGCCAAACCAAAGTGTGGCGGAGTGGCGATCCGAACTCACGCGCGCCCTTGCCGAGCAGCAGGGGCATATGTCGCTCTATCAGCTCACCATCGAACCCGGCACGGCCTATTTCGATCTTCATGCCAAGGGCGCGCTGGCGGTGCCGCCGGAGGATCGCGCGGTCGATCTCTTCGATGTAACGCAGGAGCTGACCGGGGCAGCGGGGTTGAATGCCTATGAGGTGTCAAACCACGCAGCGCCCGGACAAGAGTCGCAACACAATCTTCTCTACTGGCGTTACGGTGAATATGCAGGCGTGGGGCCGGGCGCACACAGCCGCCTGGCGGATGGTGAAACGCGGGTGGCGCTGGTGGCCGAAAAACACCCCGAGACGTGGCGCGCACGGGTTCTGGATCACGGCTCCGGCGTCATCGAGGAAACGCGCGTTGCCCCATATGACCAATCCGCCGAATATCTGCTGATGGGCTTGCGCATTTCGGAAGGGATTGATCTCGATCGCTTCGAGGCCTTGGCCGGGCGGCCGATGGATTCTTCAAAACTCGCCGGTCTCAAGTCCATGGGGCTGATCAAGCGCGACGGCGCCCGGCTGAGCGCCACGGCGGATGGGCGGCGCCTGCTCAACGCCATCATCGGGGAACTCGCCGTCTGATCCTCGGCCTGCTACTGTGCCCTCATGCTTGGCAGCTACATCGCTTCGGCTTTCGCCACCCTTCTGGTGATGGTGGACCCGATCTTCCTGTCTGCGCTGTTCCTCGGCGTGACGACCGGCATGACCGATGAACACCGGCGGGAGGTGGCCTTCCGCGCCAGCGCCATCGCATTTGGCATTCTGGTCGTGGCGGGACTGGTGGGCGCGCAGCTTTTGACGCTGCTGGGGATTTCGCTTTCAGCCTTCCGGATCGCAGGCGGTCTTCTGCTGTTGTGGTCGGCTGCTGAAATGGTGTTCGACCATCGCAGCCAGCGCCGCGCCGACGCCGCCAAGACGGCGATCACCGTGGATCACGTCAGGAATGTTGCCGCCTTTCCGCTGGCTATCCCCTTGATGGCAGGCCCAGGTGCGATTACCGCCATGATCCTGCTGGCGGGCCGGGCCGAAAACCGCATCGACTATCTCGCTGCCTTGCTGGCCGTGGTCGCCATTATCATCATCGCCTGTTATGTGGCGTTCCGGCTGGCTGAACGCATTTCAGCCACCATGGGCGTGACTGGGCGCGCCGTGCTGTCGCGTCTGCTGGGTATCATCCTCGCTGCTTTGGCGGTGCAATTCGTGATCGATGGCGTGACGAAACTGGTGAACCCATAAAAAATGAGGGGTGAACGGCAGCAACCAACTCCATTCACCCCTTTCACCAAAGATTCCCGAGGAGACCGCGAACCTTGGCACGACACGAGGACTCTGACATTGAGAATGGGAGGACCCAAGGCAGACGTGTGCGATGCAACACGCATAGCAAGCCCGATGCCAGTTTGTCTCTGCAATCAAAACTACAATTAAATTGCTGAATATAATGAGAAATTATCAGGGTCGGAAAATTCAACCTCTTGCTACACATCCACGAAGGTGGATGGCAATTGTGCAGCGCAATGACTAAAAAGGCAGCATCCTATTGTACATGGGCGGTTTTCAGCCATGTTTTGAACCGGCCCAATGCCTCTTCGATCTTCTCCGGATCGCGCAGATAACACATGCGCAAATAACCTTCCCCGCCAGGTCCAAAAGTAGCGCCCGGCGCGAAACCGACCTTGGCCTCATCAATGATCTTGAGCGTGGTTGCCGTGGAGTCCGTCATTCCTTCGATGCCGAAGAACAAATAGAAAGCGCCTTCGGGCACTTCGAAGCGCAGGCGATCTTGGCCGCTTAGCAGTTTCACCACCAGATCGCGGTTGGCGCGCGCCTTGGCCACCTGAGCCTGGATAAATTCCTCTCCCAGATCGAGTGCCGCAACACAGCCCTTTTGCAGGAAAGCGGGCGTGCCGCTGCTGTTGTACTGGATAATGCGTTCGATCTCAGGCGCTAGAGCACGGGGTGCCTGCAGCCAGCCTACCCGCCATCCCGTCATCGCCCAGTTCTTGGAAAACGTATTGGCAAGGAGAAGGCGCTCCTCGTCGTCACAGATATCGAGGAATGAAGGCGCACGTGCCGCGCCGCGCGAGCCATAATAAAAGCGCGAATAAACTTCATCGCCGAAGATCCAGAGGCCATGCTTGCGGCAGAAGTCGCGGACGGCGACCAGCTCATCACGCGTGGCTGTCCAGCCGATGGGGTTGGACGGCGAATTGAGTGCGATCGCCTTGGTGCGCGATGTTACGGCATTAAACACACGGTCAAGATCGAGCGTCCAGCGCCCGTTGCGGAACTCCATCGGCACTTCAACCGGCACTGAACCCTGAATGCGGATCGGGCCGGCATAGTTGGGCCAGGCAGGTGTTGGCAGAACGATCTCGTCACCCTCGCCGGCAATCATCTGTATGACCGTCTGGATGGATTGCATGCCGCCCGAAGTGACGAAGAAATTTTCGAAGCTGAAGCTTCTTCCGAACTGCGCCTCGTGATAGCGCGCCAATGCCTCGCGCAGTTCGGGGATGCCGCGTTGCCAGGTGTAGAATGTTTCGCCGCGGCGCAGGCTGTCGATGGCGGCATTTGAAAACACCTCGGGCGTAGGCAAGTTGCCTTCCCCGGTCCACAACGGGATTATATCCGGTTTGCCAAAACCATACATCGCGGCCTTGACGATGCCGCTATCCGGTTCATTGCGTGCTTGCGGCGTGATGGAGGCGAGAAGCTGGTCAGGTGTCATGGCTTTGCCTCATCGCAAAAAAGAGGCCCGGATGTCCAGCACCCGGGCCTCTCGGCAGATATGTTTCCGCCGCTTACTTCTTTTTCAGCAAATCACGGATTTCGGTGAGCAGCACGTCTGTGCTGGACGGCCCGGCGGGAGCGGGAGGCGGCTCGGCCTTCTTGAAGCGGTTGGCCGCCTTGACCAGCTGGAACAGCACGAAAGCCACGATAAGGAAATTGATGAGAATGGTGATGAAAGCCCCATAGCCAATCACCGCGCCCTGTTTCTGCGCATCGGCGAGATTGGTGGCGGTGACGGCTGAAGACAGGGACAGAAAATAGTTGTCGAAATTCAGTCCGCCGGTGGCCGCGCCGATAATCGGCATGATGATCAGATTGACGATGCCTTGCACGATGTTGTTGAAGGCGGCGCCGATGATGACGGCAATCGCCAGATCAAACGCATTGCCCTTGAAGGCAAATTCCTTGAACTCTTTCCACATGAGCCGATACCCCCGTCTCTAAAGCCTCACAATGCGAGCTGATTTGCCCCCACGTAAAAAGGTTAGCCGCAAGTCTGGGTTGAACCAAGTGAAAATTGTTGAGATGGATTTGGGCGGCAAAATCGGGGAAGCTTATCCACATGAATGAACGCCGCCCTTTTTATCCCGATCTCCAGCCCTATGCCCGCGGGCGCCTGAAGGTTTCGGACCTGCATGAAATCTATTACGAGGAGGCTGGCAATCCGCAAGGCAAGCCCGCCGTTGTGCTGCATGGCGGACCGGGTGGGGGAATATCGCCTTTCCTCAGGCAGATGCACGACCCCTCGCATTACCACATCATCCTGTTTGACCAGCGCGGCTGCGGACAGTCGACACCGCATGCGGAACTCCGCGAAAATACGACGTGGGATCTGGTGGCGGACATGGAGAAACTGCGCCAGCATCTCGGTATCGCCAAATGGCAGGTGGCGGGCGGCTCCTGGGGGTCAACTCTGGCGCTCGCCTATGCTGAAACGCATCCCGGGAAGGTAAGCGAACTGGTGGTGCGGGGCATCTTTACGCTCCGTCAATCGGAAGTCGGCTGGTTCTACCAGCATGGCGCCAGCATGATTTTTCCCGATATCTGGGAAGAGTATCAGGCCCCGATCCCCGAGGCGGAGCGGGGAAACATGGTGGAGGCCTATTACCGGCGTCTCTCTGGCCCCAGTTCACCCGAACGCGCAGCTTGCGCCCGGGCCTGGACGCGCTGGGAAGCCGAAACGCTTTCACTTCTACCCGACCCCGGACGGGTGGAGGATTTCAGCGCCGAACTCTTCGCTCTCGCTTTCGCACGGATTGAATGCCACTATTTCATCAACAAGGGCTTTTTTGCACGCGACGGGCAGGTGCTGGCAGACGCCGGAAAAATTCGTCATATCCCCGGGGTCATCATCCAGGGCCGCTATGATGTGGTAACCCCAATGGACACGGCCTGGGCGCTCCACAGAGCATGGCCTGAGGCGGAATTTGTGCTGGTGCCGGATGCCGGGCACACGGGAACGGAAGCCGGCATCCGGGATGCCATGATCCGAGCCACCGACAAATTCCGTCATGCAGGGACCGCATAGCTGACTCGGCACGCAAACGTGCAAAAAGCTACATTTCGTACATAATTGCAGCCCATATAGGCCTCAAGCAAAAAGCTAACCCTTTATCTTCTCGAGGCAACCATGATCATCCTGAACGCATTCCGCGATTTCGCCGACGGCCTGAGCCGTGGCCTGTCGCTCTACTTCACCGAGCGGAACGAACACACTGCCAGGGCCTTCGATCCCCGCACTGCCCGCCGGAACGCCCGCTAAACCTTTTCTTTTCTCTCCCGGCATGCCGCCCCGCAAGATCTTGCGGGGCGGCTTTGTTTCTGACAGAGCGGTAATGCCAGCGCCAACAAATTGCCGTGATTGCTCCGCCTTCAGGCCATGATCGCAGCGCACCTTCCTTCGCGAACCAGCGGGGGTTCGCAGCGGCGCCAAGCCCTGCGAATGGTTCGTGGAAAGGCTGAGGCTTTCCTGAACTCATCCCATTGCTGATCCGAGTTGGCCCGAACGGCTCCTGTCGCCGTCCCGAGTCGTTGGGGTCAAGGGCCCGTCCGTCTCTGTTGAGGTGGACGGGCCACCATCCTTCCCGCGAATCGCGCTAAGCTTGGGCGCATGTCCACCGACACCATCCTGCTTCGCCTCGGCGACATTCCCGTAACGCTGTCCGACGTCATCGTTTTCGCGGCGGTCTTTGCCTTGTTGCTCCTGATCGCAGCGGTGGTCTTCGCCTGGCGAGCGCAAGCCCAAAACCGAGCGGGAAGCCTCGACGCGGCGCGGCGAACCGCGGATATCGAGTTCCGGTTGGCAGAGCTCACCGGGCACCTGCGCGGCGTGGCGGAGCAAAATCAGGGCAGCCATGCCCAGCTTGCCCGCACACTGGATGAACGGCTCGACCAGGTCAGCGAACGGCTGGGGATGGGGCTTACCACGCAAGCCGAGCGGACAAGCGCATCGTTAACCCAGCTCTACGAGCGCCTCGCGGTAATCGACAGTGCGCAGAAGAACCTGACGGCGCTCTCGAGCGAAATGGTGAGCCTCAAGGACATTCTTTCCAACAAGCAGGCACGCGGCGCTTACGGGCAGGGCCGCATGGAAGCCATTATCCGCGATGGCCTGCAAAGCAACGCCTATTCATTTCAAAGCACCCTCTCAAACGGCAACCGGCCGGATTGCCTGATCAAATTGCCCGACTCCGATCTGCGCCTCGTCATCGACGCAAAATTTCCGCTTGAGGCTTTCAACGCACTGAAGGCCACGCGCGGCGAAGAGGGCCAGAAGGCCGCGGAACAGCGGCTGCGCTCCGACGTGCTGAAGCATGTGAAGGATATTTCGGAAAAATATCTGATCGCCGGAGAAACGCATGAAACTGCGATCATGTTTGTGCCTTCGGAGGCAATCTACGCCGATCTCTATGAGCATTTCGAGGATGTGATCCAGAAGGCGCACCGACAGCGGGTGATTGTCGCCTCACCCAATATCCTGATGCTGCTGGTGCAGACACTGCAGGCGGTTTTCAAGGATGCGGCCATGCGCGAGCAGGCCGGGCTTATCAAGATCGAGGTTTCGCGCCTGCTTGAAGACGTGGGCCGCATGCGTGACCGCATGGGCGACTTGCAAAAGCATTTCGGCAATGCCAGCGCCGATCTCGAAAAGCTGGAGATATCAGCCGACAAGGTGGTGAAGCGAGGCTTACGGATTGAAAGCCTTGATCTTGAAGAACCCAAACCCGATCCAAAGCTGCGGCTGGTGGAGAGAGATCGGTAAAACCTGCCGCTTTACGCGGCACTCTCTCCAGCCGGCCGAACGCCGCTATTTTCCAATGCGGACTTGCGCGGTGATCTGCTGCTTGATCTCTTCGAAGGCGCTGGCAACGTTATTGCTGGCGTCAATGCTGAAGAAATCCTTTGAGGGATCGGTGGTGCAGTCACTGAGGCGCTGCACCGTTGCGGCATCGTCAATGTTATACGCGATGGTGATGACGGTAATCCCCTTTGCCTTGGCATTACTGCAGATGGCCGTCAGGTTTGACTCCCCCTGAGAGACGGTGCGGGTCGTTCCAGGGCCAAAGGCCGGTTCGGTTTGCTCGCCATCGGTCAGCAGCACAAGATATTTGCTGGTTGTCGTGTCGGAATAAGGCGCGCCTTCGGAAAATGGCGCCTGGCCAGACAGCAGATGAAAGCCGAATTCCGCTCCAAGCGCGATATGGGTCCAAGCATAGGGAGTCATCGCGTCGAGCTGATTGTTGACGGCAGCAAAATTGTTCGTCAACGGACGCACCACGAGACCGTTGGGAACATACGCGGCGCAGGTGCTCGACGCGTGCATGGGGGAGTTTGGCTGACCCCATTTCGATCCATTGACGGAGGTCGGCGTATCATCGGTCAGATTGTAGGGATATTTGCGGTCCTGCGTGCAGCCCGTCCAGTTGCCGGAACCTGTCTGGCCAAGCACCATGGATTTCGGCAGCGTCACCCAGACATGATGCGAAAATGGAACGAGTCCGAATTTCACGTCACTGGGAGCGGCTGCCGCGAGATCATTCACAAGTTTCTTGGCCGCCGTTTTCATGGCGATATATTTGACCTGGCCGCCCAGCACTTCCGTCATTGATCCGGAGTAATCAAGAACGAGTGCGATTTCGGCCTTCTTTTTTGGCGGCACCTCGATTTCGGAGGAAACGCTCACTGCCATCGTCTCGTATCCCGCAAGCTGCATGAAGGCGCTGGGCAATACGAGGGAGGCGGTGCCTGATACCTTGCTACCCGCCACAACGAAGTTGCTGGCGATGTTGTTGCCTTGGATTCCTGCTCCAGCAACATTGGCGTTAAAGGTGGCTTCGGCTGCCGCAACACGGCTCGCGTCCGGCAGTGTGATTGCCGCGGCGGCTGAAAGGGCTCCGGAATCAAGGGCCGCCTGCAGTTCTGTCTGCGCGGTGGAGTAGCGGGCGTAATCAATGGCAAAGCCCGCAGCCAGAAGCACCGGCACGATTGCAATCGCGAAGGTGATGGCGGTGGCGCCCCGCTGGCTGTTGGCGAAACGGCGGACAAGACGTTTGGCGTTGGCGGCGAATGTCATCCCTGGCTCCTTGTTCCAATCCGGAACAGTCTCAATGAGTTCGTAACCAAGGGAGCAAAGCCCGGGCCAAATCAAAAAACCTGCCGGATTGGCGGGAATGAATGCTGCCCCGGGACGTAATCAAAGCGGGACCAGCAGAGGAGAACTACATGAAATCGAAACTTGCCTGTATTCTGCTTTCACTTGCTGTCGTAACAGCACTTCCTGCCACAAGCGCCTTCGCGAAGAAGGGCGCTGATGATCCGGCCGGCCATGTGCGGCACGGACGCGGGGCGGACGATCCGGCCGGCCATGTACGGCATGGCCACGGCGCTGATGACGCCACGCCGCATTCTTAACCTTATTTGAATTTACTTGAATTGGCGGCGCGCTGCCTCAGAACGGGCGGCGCGCCTTCATGGCTTGGGTAATTGTGCCTTCGTCGAGATAATCGAGTTCGCCCCCCACGGGCACACCATGGGCAAGGCGGGACGTCGCGACATTCAGCCCCTTGAGACGCTCAATAATGTAATGCGCCGTCGTCTGGCCTTCGACGGTGGCATTCACGGCCAGCACAATCTCGTGAACACGTTCATCGGCGGCACGTTCGATCAACTGCCCGATCGAAAGGTCATCCGGGCGGATGCCTTCAATAGCCGAGAGCGTGCCGCCTAGAACATGGTAAAGGCCGCTCCACGCATTGGCACGCTCCAGCGCCCACAGATCGCCCACCTCTTCCACCACGCAGATGATTGAATGGTCGCGGCGGGGATCGGTGCAGAGTGTGCAAGGATCAATCGTATCGACATTGCCGCACAGCGAGCACACCGTCACCTTGTCGCGCGCATCCGCCATGGCGATCGCCAGCGGTTCAAGAAGCCGCTCACGATTTTTGATGAGATGCAGGGCCGCGCGCCGCGCCGAGCGCGGCCCCAGCCCCGGCAGCTTGGCTAAAAGCTGGATCAGCCGCTCGATCTCAGGGCCGGTGGTGCGCTTGACCATCAGAACGGCAGCTTGAATCCCGGCGGCAGCGCAATGCCGCCCGTCATGGATTTCATTTCATCGGCCATCATTGCCTCGGCCTTGCCCTTGGCATCGGCGTGCGCGGCGGCGATCAGATCCTCGACAATTTCCTTCTCTTCAGGCTTCAGCAGCGAGGCGTCAATGGAAACATTGACCAAGGCGCCCTTGCCATTGAGCGTGACCTTTACGAGGCCGCCACCCGCCTGGCCCAGGACCGCCGTCTGGTCGAGCTTCGTCTGCATCTCGGCCATGCGCTCCTGCATGGCCTGCACCTGTTTCATCATCTCACCGAGATTCTTCATCGGACTCACTCAGGGTTGGGGGTTCGAGGGATTCATCAGGCGCGCGGACATTGAGGATTTCAGCGCCTGGAAAGCGCTTGAGCGCCGCCTGTACATCCGGATTTTCACGCGCCATGCGGAAGAGACTGTCGCGGGTTTCACGTTGCCGCGCGGCGACCGGCGTGTCGCCGCCCTCCTTCGCCACCAGCACCATCCAGCGCATGCCGGTGAAGGCTTCAAGCTTGCGCGAAATCTCATTGGCAAGACCGGGCGGTGCTGAGGGCTCCAGCGCCATCTCGAATTGCCCGGGGCTGACACGGATGGGCCTCACAAGCCGCTCAAGATCCGACTTCAACTTGATGTCGCGCTTTTCGGCCGCCAGCGCGAGGAGATCGGCAAAACCGGAAAAGGCCCGCGTTTCAGTTGCGGCGGGCGGCGAAACGGATGGCGATGGAACGGATTTCACCGCCAGCGGCCCCTGCGCAGGCAACACGGCATCGTCACGCTTCAAAAGCTGCGCGGCGGGAGGGGGAGCCAGACGTTCCGCCGGCGGTGCCTCCCTGACGGTTTTTGCCAACTCCTCCGCTGAGGGAAGATCGGCGGCATGGGCCAGGCGGATCAGCAGCATTTCCGCAGCCATCAACGGATTGGGATGTAACTCAACCTCGCGCAGGCCCTTGAGCAGCATGGACCAAGCCCGCGTCAGATGCGCCATTCCCAGGCGATTGGCATGGTCCTGCCCACGCGTTTTTTCCACCTCGGTGCGCGAGGTATCGGAAAGCGCCTGCCCCTTCACGACCTTGAGACGGGTGACCCAGTGCACGTAGTCGGCAACGTCGGCCAATATGGTGCGCGGGTCACCGCTGTTGCGATATTGATCCTCGATCTCGGCCAGGGCCTTCGCGGCATCGCCCGCCATCACGGCATCGAAAAGATCGATGATGCGCGTGCGGTCCATCTGGCCGAGCATGATGGCAACATCGGATGCCCTCACCTGATCGCTGCCATAGGCGATCGCCTGATCGAGAAGCGACAGGCCATCACGCACCGAGCCTTCGGCGGCACGGGCGATCATCGCCAGTGCATCCGGCTCGGCTGATACGCCTTCCTTTTCGGCAATGCCGGCGTAATGAGTGGCAAGCAGCGCTGCATCCAGGCGCTTCAGGTCAAACCGCTGACAGCGCGAAAGGATTGTCACCGGGACCTTGTTGATCTCGGTGGTGGCGAAAATGAATTTCACATGCGGGGGCGGCTCTTCCAGCGTCTTCAACAGCGCGTTGAAGGCGTTCTTGGACAGCATGTGCACTTCGTCGATGATATAGACCTTGTAGCGCAGTTCGACGGGCGCATAGCGCACGCTATCGATGATCTCACGCACGTCATCGACGCCGGTATTGGAGGCGGCGTCCATCTCGATCACGTCCATGTGGCGGGATTCGAGGATCGCCTCGCATTGCGGGGTCATCTCCGGCATGTCCACCGTGGGCCCGGAGGGGTAGTTGATGGCGCGGGCGATGAGGCGCGCGGTCGTGGTTTTGCCCACGCCCCTGACGCCGGTGAGCATGAACCCTTGCGCGATGCGCCCCAGGCTGAAGGCATTGGTGAGCGTGCGCACCATCGCCTCCTGGCCAATCAGGTCAGGAAAGGTGCGGGGACGGTATTTGCGGGCGAGAACGCGATATCCCGGAACGTTCGCGCCGCTGCTGGTCTCAGTCATGGCGGTTCCGGCACATATCTAGAGGTGGGAGGCTGGACGGGCAACCCGTTCCGGACTCGTTGGGGCTGCTTCCTTCCGGACCTGACCCGGTTGGCGAGCGGCACGTCCGCCGCCAACCTCCCGCCGGGGTATATCGGCGGTCTTTCTCCAAAACTCAAGGGAAAACAGGGTTTGCTTGCCAAGCCCCGGCAATCACTGCACAGTCCCCGCAAGGCAAGTGATTCACAGGCGGGATAGCCCAGATGCGCAAAAAGCTTCTTTCCGTGATGGCGACGGCAATCAGCGTGGCGGGCTTTACGGCACCGGTTTTGGCGCATGATTGCGGGCGGTTCTGCCGGCCCTATCTCGTAGAAACGGCCTGCAATGAAGCCAATCTGCGCTGCCGCTCCTATATGCACTATGCGCCGGGCCAGAACCTCGCCCTCTCACCGCCGCCCAGCTATTGGTATGGCATTCCGCGCTGGTACGCCGGTTCCCATATTTATTCCGGGAAAAAACACCGGGTAAGCGCCACGGCCCCGGCTGTAAAAGACACGTCCAAGGTCATTGTGAAGACGCCTGCGGTTGCCATGAAGCACAGGCATTCGCCCTATGGGCCGTGGTGCCTGGACCAGGATCATCTGCACGTCGAAACCACCTACTGATCCCATTGGATTGACGCGTTTTCACCGCCAGCCTATGTGACGGGCCATGAGCCTGCGCGACATCATCACCCTGCCTGATCCCGTGCTTCGACAGATATCGAAGCCGGTGGAACGCGTCGATTCAGACGTGCGCAAGCTGTGGGATGACATGCTTGAAACCATGTATGACGCCCCCGGCATTGGTCTTGCGGCCGTGCAAGTGGGCGTGCCGCGGCGCATGCTGGTCGTCGATCTCGCCAAGGAGGGCGAGGAGCGGAACCCCCTGTTCGTCGCCAACCCCGTGATCACATGGTCGAGCGAGGCACAGAGCGACTATGAGGAAGGCTGCCTCTCGATCCCCGAATTCTACGAAATGGTGAGCCGCCCATCGGAGGTCAAACTCAGCTATGTCGGTTGGCAGGGCGAGGCGCAGGAATTGCACGCCACCGGCCTTCTGGCCACCTGCCTGCAGCATGAGATCGACCATCTGAACGGGGTCCTGTTCATTGACCATATTTCGCGGCTGAAGCGCGACCGGGTGATCAAGAAATTCGCCAAGGCGCAAAAGCTGGGCAAGCTCTAGCGCCATGCGCCTCGTCTTCATGGGGACGCCCGATTTCGCAGTGACGGTGCTGAAGGCGCTCCTGGCAGCCGGGCATCAGGTGGCTTGCGCCTATTCGCAGCCGCCGCGCCCCGCCGGCCGCGGCATGGCGGAGCGGCCTTCACCAGTGCAGGCCTTTGCCGAAGCGCAGGGGATTGAGGTGAGAACGCCGCTTTCACTCAAGACGGCTGCCGAACAGGAGCGTTTCGCGGCACTTGAAGCTGATGCGGCAGTGGTCGTGGCCTATGGTTTGCTGCTGCCCAAGCCTGTGCTCGATGCGCCGCGGCTCGGGTGCTTCAACGTACATGCTTCGCTGCTGCCGCGCTGGCGGGGCGCTGCTCCGATCCAGCGCGCCATCATGGCAGGCGATGAAGAGAGCGGCGTCACCATCATGCGCATGGACGAAGGGTTGGACACGGGGCCGATGTGCGCAACGGCGCATGTGCCGATCCTCCCTACCACAACAGCAGGCAGCCTGCATGACGCGCTGGCCGCCGCTGGCGCGAAACTGATGGCGGAGGTGCTGTCACAACATACGGTCAGTTGCACGCCGCAACCTGACGAGGGCGTGACCTATGCCAAAAAGATCGACAAGGCGGAGGCGCGGATTGATTTCACCCGCCCGGCTTCCGAGGTTCGGAACCATATTCACGGACTGTCACCCTTTCCTGGTGCGTGGTTCACGGTGAACGGCACGCGCATCAAAGTGCTGTTGTGCGAGGCTGTCGATGGAGATGGTGAACCGGGGCAGTTTCTCGATGACCGGCTGACGGTGGCGTGCGGCACCGGCGCCGTCCGCCTGCTGAAACTGCAACGCGAAGGCAAGGGCGCAATGGAGGCGAAGGACTTCCTGCGCGGCTTTCCCATTGCCGTGGGGCCGAAGATCTGATGCCGCGCTTCAGGTTGACCATCGAATATGACGGCACTCCCTTTGCGGGCTGGCAATATCAGGCCGATACGCTGACCGTGCAGGGCGTTCTCGAAACCGCCGCCGCGCGCATCAACGGACAGCCCGCAGCCATTCATGGCGCGGGGCGCACCGATGCGGGCGTGCATGCGCTGGCGCAGGTGGCGCATGTGGACCTTGTCAAAGACTGGGACCCTTTCACGCTCAGAAATGCTCTCAATGCCAATGTGCGGCCGCATCCCGTCAGTGTTCTCGAAGCAGTCCCCTGTGCCGGGGATTTTCATGCCCGCTTCTCGGCCACGCGGCGGCATTATCTCTACCGCATTCTGAACCGCCGCAGCCCGCCCGCGCTGGACAAAGGCAAGGTGTGGTGGCTGCCGATGGATCTCGATGCGGCGGCAATGCACGATGCCGCGCAGCATCTGACCGGCAAGCATGACTTCACCACCTTCCGGGCGGCGCAATGCCAGGCGCAATCTCCAGTCAAGACTCTCGACCGGCTGGATGTGGCGCGCTACGGCGAATTGATCGAAATCCGGGCCGATGCGCGGTCCTTCCTGCACAATCAGGTCCGTTCCATGGTTGGCACGCTGAAGCTCGTGGGAGAAGGAAAGTGGAAACCCCGCGAGGTCAAGGCAGTCCTTGAGGCCCGGGACCGCGCGCGCTGCGGCCCCGTGTCACCGCCCGAAGGGCTCTATCTTCTCAAGGTTGATTATTGAAATAGGCCTCAAGGACCGCGCCATAAATGGCTTTCGTGGCGCGCAGTTCTTCCACCGAAATGCGCTCATCCGTCATGTGGATGGTGGCATTGGTTGGCCCAAACTCCAAGACGGGGCAATAGTCCTTGATGAACCGCGCATCCGACGTGCCGCCGGAGGTTGAGAGCTTCGGAAGGATGCCGGTTTCCCGCGCCACCGCATCCTGAACCAGGCCGACAAAGGCGCCGGGCTCGGTCAGGAACGCATCCGCGCCTTCGTTTGATGTCATAGACCAAACGCCGCCCTGCACGGCCTTGACCGCTTCGATCTCTGACGACACCCAATCACGCAGTGATTGATGTGTGTGTTCGGTGTTGAAGCGGATATTGAATTTCGCCGTAACGCGCGAGGGGATCACATTGCCCGCCGGGTTTCCTACATCAACCGTGGTGACAGCCAGGGTCGACGGATCGAAATGCGCATTGCCGCTATCGAGCGTGGCTTCCGAAATCCGGGTGAGGAACCGCGCCATTTTGGGGATGGGATTGTCTGCCTTGTGCGGATAGGCGACGTGGCCTTGCCTGCCCTCGGCCGTTACGATGAAGCTCAATGAGCCACGCCGTCCGATCTTGATGGTGTCGCCCAGCTTGTCCATGCAGCTCGGCTCGCCGACAAGGCAATGATCGGGCACATGACCATTGGCCTTCATCCACTCCAGCACCTTCACCGTGCCGTTGACGGCAGGCCCTTCCTCGTCGCCCGTGATGAGGAACGAAACCGAACCTGACGGCTTGCCCCTGCCTTTCAGGTGATCGATCGCAGCGGCGGCGAAGGCTGCCACCGATCCTTTCATGTCCGTTGCGCCGCGGCCATAGAGGAAGCCATCGGCCAGATCGGCGGCGAAGGGCGGATGCGACCAATCCTCCTCGCGGCCTGGCGGCACGACATCGGTGTGGCCGGCAAAGCAGAGATGCGGACCAGACGTCCCGATACGGGCGAACAAATTTTCCACATCCGGCGTTCCCTCTGCCTTGAAGATCAGCCGGTGGCAGGTGAAGCCGTGCGTTGACAGAAGATTTTCCAGAACCGTCAGCGCGCCTCCCTCGGCAGGCGTCACCGAGCGGCAGCGGACAAGCTCCTGCAGGAGCGGAATGGGATCGGTGGGACTGTTTTTCGTCATCTTGAGATGATAGCGGCAAACAAAAAGCCCGGCCACAGGGCCGGGCTTATAAATTTGAGTTTCCCGCTACCTCGCCGCGACAGGATCAGGCCCGTGCTGATTCGGGCCATCCGTGCCCTTCAGGATGCCAAGTTCGATGAGCGCCCAGATACCGACGGCGAAGCCGAGCAGGCCAACGATCGTGCCAAGGCTTGATTGCGCCGGCATGGCCACGCCATTGACCTCCGTGGTCGTCACGCCCAGACCGAGCAGATTGACGAGTATGGACAGCACCGTCGGCGCCCAGAATGCATAGACGAGCGTGGAAGGACGGTCCCGGTCATTGAGCCGTTTCATCATCAAGGCGGTGGCCGGGTACGCGATCAACGCCAGAAGAATGATCTGGACAATCGCCAATTTCCGCGCGGTCGACGCCAGTACGTCGGCGGTCAACCCGCCTTCCATCGCGCCCATCATCGAACCGCCGAATATCGCCATCAGGATAAATGACAAGACTGTCGCCGCGATTGCCAAAATGATCGATGCAATCCACCAGGTCTTGCGGCCGATGCGCCCGGTGAACCCCTGATACGCACTCATGTCCATAGCTATGCCCTCCAAATCCAGTTGCGAATCGCAAAGCCCCCGGAGGGAGTTTCTGCGAAAACAGGAGCGGAGGAAAGGGCTGCCTAGCTTGCCAGCGGATCAGGTCCGTATGTGTTGGAACCGGCCGTTCCGCGCCGGAAACCGCATTCGATCACAGCCCAAAGATAGCCGATGACGGGAATGAGGGCGATGAGGCCCAGTCAGAAGGACTGACGGCCGATGTGGCAGGCGAAAGAGAAAAATAGGGCCGAGTTCATCGCCAACCGCACTCCCCGTGGCAGGAATCAATCGCGCAAAAGTTCGTTGATCGACGTCTTGGAGCGGGTCTTTTCGTCCACCCGCTTGACGATCACGGCACAATAGAGAGACGGAGACGGCGAGCCGTCGGCATAGGGCTTCTGCGGCAGCGAGCCGGACACGACCACCGAATAGGGCGGCACGCGGCCCATATGAACCTTGCCCGTCTCGCGCTCGATGATCTTGGTGGACTGGCCGATGAACACGCCCATCGAGATCACCGAACCTTCGCCGACAATCACGCCCTCGACGACTTCCGAGCGCGCGCCGATGAAACAATTGTCCTCGATGATCGTGGGGCCCGCCTGCATCGGCTCCAGCACGCCGCCGATGCCGACGCCGCCCGAGAGATGCACATTCTTGCCGATCTGCGCACAGGAACCGACGGTGACCCAGGTATCGACCATCGTCCCCGTGTCCACATAGGCTCCCAGATTGACGAAGGACGGCATGAGAATGGCGCCCGGCGCGATATAGGCGGATTTGCGGACGATGCAGTTCGGCACCGCGCGGAAGCCCGCGGCGCGGAACTCGGCCTCACCCCAATTGTCGAACTTGGACGGCACCTTGTCCCACCAGGCTGATCCGCCGGGACCACCGGCAATCATCCCCATGTCGTTCAGGCGGAAGGAGAGCAGGACGGCTTTCTTGAGCCACTGGTTGACCTGCCAGTCGCCATTCACTTTCTCGGCCACGCGCGCCCTGCCGCTGTCGAGCAGGTTCAGCGCCTCGTTTACGGCGTTGCGGACCTCGCCCGTGGTCTGGAGATTGACCTTGTCGCGGCCTTCCCAGGCCTGTTCGATCACCGGCTGCAGATTGCTCATTGACGATCCTGGTACGTTCAGTTCGTGAGGTTCGGCGCCGCGCCCTGCTGGGCCTTGACGCGCTGCTGGTACATGGCGGCGAAATCAATGGGATCGAGCATCAGCGGCGGGAAACCGCCATTGCGCGTGGCTTCCGCGAGGATCTGCCGGGCGAAAGGAAACAGCATGCGCGGGCATTCGATCAGGACGGCGGGATGGGTGAGCTGCTGGGGGAAGTTCTCCAGCCGGAAGGCGCCGGCATAGCGGACTTCCGCCGCGAACATCACCTTGCCCTGCGCCATCGCCTTGGCCTCGAGCTGCAATTCCACCTCATAATCATTGGGGGCGAGGTTACGGGCGTTGACGTTCACCGAGACATTGATGTCGGGCTGGGTGGTCTGCGGGGCCAGCGATTGCGGTGCGTTGGGGTTCTCAAAGCTCAAATCCTTGAGATATTGGCCGAGGATGCGCAGGAACGGCTGGGCACCCGGCTCCACTGCCGGAACTTCAATGGTTTCCGCCGGAGCGGGAGCCGCAGCCGGAGCGGCGGCAGCCGCCTTTGCAGGCTTGGCGGGGGCGGGCTTGGCGGGAGCGGGTTTGGATAATTTGGCCATGGGGCATGCCTCTTTGTGAATCGGCTGGCTCGTAACACGGGGGGGCAGCCCCCGCAAGGCAAGGCTCAGCGCCCGGGCGGCAGGATTTCGCCTTCGATCACCACCGCTTCGCCCTCGATGACGGGGCCGCGCGGCGGCGGGTCCTGCGGCCACACCACGCTCTTGACCTCAACCTTCGCCATGAGACGGGCAGCGAGGCGGTCACGCAAGGGTTTCACCAGGAGGAGCAGGCCCATGGCATCCGATACAAATCCCGGCAGAATGAAGAGCAGCCCGGCCGCCATCAGAAGGAAGTGCGACGCCGCATCGCGGGAGCCAAAGCCTTGCGTCAGTTCCGGTTGCCTAAGGCGCTGGAACATGCCAGCCCCCGCCTGCCTGATGAGCGCGCCGCCGACCGCGACGCCCGCAATGATGATAAGCAAGACGGGCAGGACGCCGATCCACCGGCCCACCTCGATCATCACGCCGAGTTCGAGGAAAAAGCCGAGCATGAGCACAAGAGGGATGAAACGCAGCAGGGGGACCTTTCCGGCTCCCTTTTGATGGACTTGGAAGCCTTGCGGCCTATATATAGGGCGAGGTTTCGCGCTCCACCATGGCGCATACTGTGCATTCCGATGGGGGACCATGCTTTTCGACCCGCTCAATCTGCTGCTGCTGGCCATCGCCATTTTCATCTTCTGGCGGCTGCGCGGCGTTCTGGGCACACGGACGGGCAGCGAAAGGCCGCCGTTTGATCCCTATACGGCGCGGCGCGAAAAGCCCGAGACCGGCAACGGCACGGTGATCCAGCTGCCGCCGCGCGAGGGCGGCGCGGAGGCCCCCGTTCTGCCGCCGCCTGAGCCCGCTGCCCCTGTGTGGACCGGTTACGCGGCTGAAGGCTCTCCCCTGGCCCTCGGGCTCGAGAAACTGGTGGCGGCTGACAAGAGCTTTGCTCCCAAGCCGTTTCTCGCTGGCGCCAGGGCGGCCTATGAGGCGATCATCGAGAGTTTTGCATCCGGCGACAAGGCGGCCTTGAAGGATCTGCTGGCGCCCGATGTGTTTGCAAATTTTGCGGCGGCGATCGATGCCCGGGCGGCGCAGGGGCTCAAGGTGGAGCAGCGCTTCGTCGGCATCAACAAGGCCAATCTCACATCCGCCGATGTTCAGGGCAAGCGCGCGCTGGTGACGGTGGAGTTTGAAAGCGAAATCATTTCCGCCACCAGGGCCCGCGACGGATCGCTGGCCGAGGGCGATGAAAAGGCAATCCGCACCGTGGACGATATCTGGACTTTCGCGCGCGACGTCACCTCCGCCGATCCCAACTGGAAGCTGACGGCGACGCAAAGCCCGGCGTGAAACGGCGCCAACTCCTCTTGTCTCCCGCGGCGCTGTGGGCCATGGCCAAGGACATGCGCGCTGCTTCCCCGCTGATTCTCGAGACCGTGCCGTTCAGCCGGCTTCATGGCTGGGGGGCAGATAACCATGCGGCCGCACTTGCCGCCTTCCGCCGCTCCTGCCGCGAAATCATCGACAACGGACGGGCCTTCTCAAGGCCGGTGACATTTGGCGGCTCCCGCGCCGACTGGCTGCCGGTGTGCCACGCCGTCATGACGGCTGAGGATGCGAAGGGCTTTTTCGAAACGCAGTTTCAGGCGCTGCGTGTTCATGATCCGCTAAGGCCGGAAGGACTGTTCACCGGCTATTATGAACCGGAAGCGCTGGGCAGCCGGACAGCTTCTGCGCATTTTCCCGCCGCCATCTATCGGAAGCCCACCGATCTCGTGGTGCTGGATGAGGCGGCGCAGAAGCAGCTCGGCCTCAAATACGGGCGCGTGGCGGAGGGAAAGTCCCAAGGCTATTTCACCCGCAAGGAGATTGAGCAGGGCGCGCTGAAGGGCCGGGGGCTCGAAATCGTATGGCTTTCGTCATTTGCCGATGCCTTCTTCATTCAGGTGCAGGGCTCGGGGCGGGTCCGGCTTGAGGATGGTTCGGTGATCCACCTCGCCTATGCGGGCAAGAGCGGCCAGCCCTATACGGGGATCGGCGGCGTTCTGGTGGAGCGGGGCGTCTTCAGCCGCGAAGAGATGTCGATGCAGGCGCTTCGCGCATGGATGGCGAGGGATGATCAGGCGGCGCGGCACTTGATGTGGGAGAACAAATCCTTCGTGTTCTTCCGTGAGGTGGATGGCGGCGATCCCACACTGGGGCCGCCGGGTGCGCAGGGCGTGCCGCTGACCCCGCGCCGCAGCCTCGCCGTCGACCGTTCCTTGTGGATGTTCGGGACGCCGGTGTTTCTTGAGACGCAAACGCCCTCGGGCACGGCGGGGCAGCTTGAACCTTTCCATCACCTGCTGATCGCGCAGGATACCGGCACCGCCATCAAGGGGCATGCGCGGGGTGACGTGTTCTGGGGGGCTGGTGCGCATGCGGCCGATACGGCGGGACTGATGAAAAGCCCCGGGACTTTCACAGTGCTTTTGCCGAAACAGCTGGCGGCACGGATGCTTGCCACGCCATGAGCCGTAAGCTGCCGGATTTCGAATTGTGGACCGAGGTGGCGCGCTCGGTGAAGCCATTGCGGAAGGCCAGGGCGGCCAAGGCAGTGACGCCTGCGAAACCGCAGCCGAAAAGAGCTGCTCATCCCGCCCCTGCGCCCGAGGTCAAGGTACGCGCGCCGGTTCATCCTGCTTCGCCGCCGCCGCTCTCGGGCTTTGACCGCCGCACCACGCAGAAGATGACGCGCGGCAATGTGGAGATCGAGCGGCGGCTTGACCTCCATGGCATCGGCATCGAGATGGCGCGGGTGCATCTCATGGGCTTCCTGCGCGAGGCCCATGCGGAAGGTGCGCGCACCGTGCTGGTGATTACGGGGAAGGGCGAATCCCCCTTTTCGCGCCACACCTTGCATGGTGCCGGGCATTTCCATTCACCGGAACGGCTGGGACGGCTCAGGCGGTTGGTGCCGGACTGGCTGCATGAAAGCGAGTTCCGGGCACTGGTGTCGGGCTTTCAGCCCGCCCATCCCCGGCATGGCGGCGGCGGGGCCTTCTATGTGCGGCTGAGGCGGGCGAGATGACACCCTTCGGCGAGCGGATGCGCAAGCTCCGGCAGGAGCGCCAGGTGACGCTCAAGGACATGGCGGAGGCGCTTGGCGTTTCGCCCGCCTATCTCTCGGCCCTCGAGCACGGCAAGCGGGGGCGGCCGGGCTGGCACCTGATCCAGCGCATTCTCGCCTATTTCAACATCATCTGGGATGAGGCCGAGGAGGTGGTGCGGCTGGCGCGCATCTCGCATCCCAAGATCACCATTGACACCGGGGGCCTGCCGCCCAAGGCGACGGAACTCGCCAACCGGCTGGCCGATGACATTCACCGGCTGGACGATGCGGCGCTTGCGCAGCTCCTCGCGGTGCTGGACAAGACGCGGAAAAAATAGCGCCGGGGCAGCGGAAAATTTCAGCCGTTGATGTTTCATGTGAAACATTTCCTAGGCCTGTTTTTGCATGGTTTTTCGATGCTTTTGGCGTGAAACAGGGTGGTGCGCGGTGGTTTTTGCGTAGGTGCGGGGTGTGTTTGAGATGCCAAATTGATGCCACCCAGATTGACTCTGTCAATTTCTCCCGCCCCGCCGCCCCACCCCTGCCCCTCCCCGCAAGGCGGGGAGGGAGAAGGTACGTTGTCCTCACCCCGCGCGAGCGGGGGGAAGACAAAGGGGCATCGTTCACGGGGTTGCCTTCGACGTCAGCCAGACGCCGGCGGTGGTTATGGCGAGGCCTGTGAACATGAGGGGGGTGAGGGGTTCGCCGAACAGAGCCCAGGCCCAGATCATGGTCACCGGCGGGCTCAAATAGATGGCGGCGCTGACCTTGGCGGCGGGGAACATGCGGAGGGCGGTGTAATAGAGCGAATAGGTGGCGAAGGTGGAGATGAGCACCAGCCAGATCATGCCGAAGGCAAAGTCAGGCGTGAGGGGCGGCGCCAGCCCATTGCCGCCAAGCAAAACACACAGCCCGAACAATGAGGACGCGGTGAGCGTGTTGATGCAGAGGCTTTGATGAACGGGGATATGAAGGACGGGCTGGCGCTTGTGAAGGATCGAGGCCAGCGCGAAGACGAGCATGGCGGCAATCGTCAAGCCATAGGCCCAGAGGGGTGCGGTTCCCAATGTCAGGCTGTCGAAGCTGACAGTCAGCACGCCCGCCAGCGCAATCGCGGTGCCGGCCCATTGCCTGGGGCTCAGGCGCTCACCCAAAAGCGGCTGCGACAGGGCGGCGATGGCCAAGGGCAGCAGGTCTGAAATCAGCGCCACGAGGCCCGTGGGCACGCGCTGGCCGATCGCTAGCGAGAAGCCGCCGAGATAGAGAAACATCGACATGATGCCGAAGCCCATCTGCGCCAGCACGGCTCTTGCCCTAAGCCTGGGGCCGAAGGCCAAAGCGAAGGGCAGGAGCAGCAGGCCTGACAGCAGGGTGCGCCAGAACAGCAGCAGGGAAATGCTGGCCTCCGCATTGGCATAGCGGATCCCCACAAAGCCGGAACTCCAGCCGACCACCAACGCCAGAGCCATGACAGGCCAGAGCAGCGGGCGGTGGCTTCTCGTGGTGAAGGCCGAGGGGATGGCAAGGTCGGACATGTTGGTTTCCCGATGTGATCAGGCCAGCATCGGACAAGTCCGCTGGATATGCACATGACAAATATCGATCACCCCATGACCTACACCATATTTCAATGAGGTTTTGTTGCCTTGAATAGTCGTATGTGTCATATTTTTCTGGCCCTCATATGGATATTGTCATGGATGATCTCCTTTCCCGCCGTCTCGACATTGATGCGCTGCGCGCCTTGCGGGCGATCCGCCAGCTGGGCGGCATCACGCGCGCGGCGGATGCGCTGGGGCTGACGCAATCCGCGGTGAGCCACAAGGTGAAGCGGCTGGAAACCAGCCTCGACTGCGATCTGCTGAACCGCAAGCCGGGGGCGCCGATGTTCACCACGCAGGGTGAGGAGCTTCTCGGCTTCGCGGACCGCATCCTCGGCCTTCATGACGAGGCGCTGCTGAGCCTGACCAAGACGGATCTTGCCGGGCGCATCCTGCTTGGCCTCACCGAAGACACCGCCTGCTCCGACCTGGCGCGCATCCTGGGCCGCTTCCGCCGCCTGCATCCCAAGGTTTCGGTGCGGATGAAAATCCGCATGAGCCTCATCCTGCGCGAGATGCTGGAGCGCGGCGAACTTGATGCCGCGATCATGCAGGTCTTCGCGCATGAGATCAGGCCGACCGACAGGGTGCTGTTCCGCGAGGCACTCCATTGGGTGAAGTCGCCTGAGCTGGCGCTCCCCGCCGATGGGCCTCTGCCCTTCCTCTCCTTCGACGAGGACTGTTTCTATCGCCGCTGGGGGCTGGAGATCGGGCAGGATGGCGGGGCGATGCTGGAGACCGTCTATGAATGTTCGAGTGCGGCGGGCATCAGCGCCGCCGTCAGCGCGGGCCTCGGCGTGGCGCTGTTGAGCGAGCGCCATCTCAAGGCCGGGATGGAGGTGATCCGCGACCGCCTGCCCGCACCGCCGCAGCTCGCCTATGTCGTCCGCCGGGCGCGCGCGTCACGCAATCCAGCACTCGACAGCCTGGTGGCCGAGATCACCGCCGAGGTGAGCCGCCATGGCGGGCTGACGCTGGCGGCGTGATCCGGCCGGGATGGTCCGACACCCCGCCACCCCACCCTGGCCCTCCCCGCAACGCGGGGAGGGAGGATGATCGGAAACCCCTCTTCACCTGTCACACCGGCGAACGCCGGTGCCCAGACTTGGGCAAAGTCGCGCGCGTGGAAAGTCTGGTTTCCGGCTTTCGCCGGAATGACAGAGATTTTTTCTTCTCCCTCTCCATGCGAAAGCATGGGGAGGGTGGATCGCGCGGTAGCGCGAGACGGGTGGGGCTGTCGGCAGGATGATCTCACACCCCGCCCCCCCCCCCCCCCCCCCCCCCCCCCC
>Ga0209023_10000635_pt1 | contig 52365 bp, 34 predicted proteins | sample LakOneMetagenome_FD_187468 | JGI IMG/M metagenome (GOLD analysis project Ga0209023, IMG submission 187468) | Freshwater and sediment microbial communities from Lake Erie, Canada (SPAdes) (version 2) | ecosystem: Environmental > Aquatic > Freshwater > Lentic | place: Lake Erie, Canada... | reverse complement strand
TTTTGCGGGCAGTTTTCCAGTGCCGGCGACTTGCTCTTCACAACCGCGGCTTCACGCGGCTTGCGAATCAGTTGATTGATGGTTGGCATCGTTCAAAAATCCAACAAAGTTACTACGTTGATGACCCGAGCCGGTGTTGCATTGGCCCGGGGACTGAAACCTAGTCCCGGCATCTTGCCCACAGCAGAGGCGACGAAAGCCACTCACCGAAGGAGCGGCTGCGAATGCGTATACCATGTGCAGAATAAATCGAGAACTCGCGAGTATAGACCCGATGCGGGAGTGGGTCAACCGCTTTGCCGGCCCGTCAACCCGCTGGCGGGGGTAAACGGCGGTTTACCATGATGGATGTGGCAAGCCCGCTACAAACCAGGGGTGCCGACAGCCTGCCGGGCCCTGCAAAAAGATGGCATTTCCGGCGATAAAGACATGATAATAGCCGATTTCCCCGCCTGTCGAGCCGATGTCTTCGCTGCCGCGCCTTCTGCTGCGTCCCGCCAACCTGTACCTGTTGCTGAGCTATGCGCTGCTCTCCGCCATGCCCTTCGCGGCGCGCCTGGCCGGGGCGCCGGGCGGCGACCCGTGGCATCTGGCCGGCGCCGGCGCCTTTGCCTGGATCGCGGCCTGGGCCCTGTTCAAGCGCCCGGCCTGGTTCCACTGGGCCCTGCTGCCGGCCTTCCTGGCCCTGCCGACCGAACTTTACCTGCTTGTCTATTATGGCCAGGGCATTTCGACCCACCACCTGGGCATCATCGCCGAGACCAGCCCCAGCGAGGCGCTGGAATTTCTCGGCAACAAGGCCTGGCTGCTGGGCCTGGTGCTGCTGGCGGTGCTGTTCTGGTTCGGTTCGACCTGGGCGGCAGCCTGGCGCACCCGCGACCTCGACTGGAACGACCGCTCGCGCTGGCTGGTGCTGGCGGCACTCGGCGCCTGCGCGGCAGTGCTGGCCTACGGACAGCAATTCGGCTACGCCCAATCGAACGGCGCGCGCAAGGCCGCTCCCGCCACCGGCCAGGCAGGCAGCTGGCCGGCCCTGCCCGCCTGGGCCAGGCCGCCGCTCGACCTCGACCTGTTCGCCCGCTCCTGGCCCTTCGGCCTGGCCGCGCGCGGCGTCGACTTCTATAAAGAGCGCGTCTACCTGGCGGACCTGAAGCGCCGCAGCGCCGCTTTCCGTTTCGGCGCGCGCCAGCCCCGTAGCGGCGGGCCGCAGGTGGTGGTCGTGGTGCTGGGCGAATCCTCGCGCTTCGACCGCTGGAGCCTGAACGGCTACACGCGCGAGACCAATCCGCTGCTGGCCCGCGAAGCCAACCTGGTGGTGTTGAAGGACGTGATCACGCCGGTGTCGGCCACCCGCTTGTCGATCCCGGTGATCATCTCGCGCAAACCCGCGATGCAGAGCCTGAAGGACGGCTTCTCCGAAAAATCCTTCCTGTCGGCCTTCAAGGAAGCCGGCTTCAAGACCTTCTGGATCTCGAACCAGGTCTCGTTCGGCAAGTTCGACACCCCGGTGTCGGTGTTCGCGCAGGAGGCGGACGAGGTCGAGTTCCTGAACCTGGGCGACGTCTCGGGCGAATCGAACCTGGACGAGGTGCTGCTCGCGCCCTTGCGGCACGCCGTAGCCGACCCGGCGCAGAAGGTGCTGGTGGTGCTGCACACCCTGGGCAGCCACTGGAACTACGGCCACCGCTACCCGAAGGCGTTCGACCGCTGGCAGCCTTCGCTGCAGTCGCTCGACAAGCCCGACTACACCAATCCGCGCATCGAGCCGCAGATGAACAACAGCTACGACAGCGCCATCCTTTACACCGACTGGTTCCTGGCGCAGGCGATCGGGGTGCTGAAGGAAGCCGCCGTGCCGGCCTCGCTCCTGTACGTGGCCGACCACGGCCAGACCCTGTACGACAAGTCGTGCAAGATCGCCTTCCATGGCCATAACACGCAATACGAATTCCACGTGCCGGCCTTCGTCTGGTATTCGGACGGCTATGCCAAGCGCTTCCCGGGCAAGGTGGAGCAGCTGCGCCGCCACCAGGGCGCCCGGCTCTCGACCGAGAACATGTTCCACACCGTGCTCGACATGGCCGACATCCGCTATCCGGGCGAGCAGCTGGAACGCAGTTTCGTGAACCCGCTACTCAAGCCGCACACCCGCTACGTCGACAGCTACGGCTGGACCGACTACGACGACGCGACCATGCGCGGCGACTGCCGCGAGGTGATCGCCAGGGGCAAGCCGCTCAAGCGCAACTGAGGCCGGGCGCCGGTTCGGCCAGGTGCGTACTCAACCAGCGCGCCACCTCGGCCGCCCTGCCCTCGATCCGGGCCCCGAAGCCCTGGGTGGCCAGCAGCGCGATGCCGTTCGGGTCGCGCAGCACGCCCGGCTCGAGGACCGGCTTGCCGCCGGCGGTGTCGATGCGGAAGGGCTCCAGCTTGCCCGTCAGGATGCGCGCCAGCACCAGGTTGTGCGAGGACACCAGCACCACGTCGCGCGTGCACAGGTCTTCCAGCACCGCCGCGGCGGCGGACACCGACTCCAAGTGGTTGGTGCCGCGGAAGACCTCGTCGATCAGGCAGATCCCGGCCGGGGCGCCGCTCGCCTCCAGGAGTTCGCGCGCGCGGCGCAGTTCCGACATATATAGACTCTCGCCGCCCAGCAGCGAATCCTCGTTCTGCATGCTGGCGCGCACCGGCACCGCCGGCAGGCGGGCCGCCTGCGCATAGCAGAAGCCGAAGGCGCGCGCCGCCACCAGGTTCAGGCCCACCATGCGCAGCAAGGTGCTCTTACCCGACGCGTTCTGGCCCGAGATGAAGGCGCCCACGCCGTCCAGCGCCAGGTCCAGGGGCGTGGCCGCATCCATCAGCGGATGCAGGCCGCCGCGCAAGGCCAGGGTGCGCGGGCTGGATCGCTCTACCCAGCACCAGGTCGGCTGGCCTGCCAGGTGGCGGGCCAGCGCCACGTCGGCTTCCAGTTCCGCGCTGCGCAGGTAGCAGGCACGCAGGAAGCCGGCGGCGCCGCGCACGATGCGCATGGTCTTCCAGTAGCGGCCGATGTTGTACGCGGCGAACCAGTTGAGGTAAGCCTCGGCGCCGGGGATCATCCGCAGCAGCAGCGGGCGCGCGATCCGCTCGTGCAGGCGCGCCGCTTCTTTTCGCGTCGCGGCGAAGGGTTCGGCCAGCGGTCCTCCCAGCTCGGCCAGCGCATGGTTGGCGGCGAGCAGCGCGCCCAGGCTGTCGAGCGTGTTGTTCCAGGCCTGGAGGCGGTGGTGATAGCGGATCTGCAAGGACATCAGGGGTGCCAGCGCGCCGATCGTCGCCATCCAGCCCAGCGGCTGGGTGAGCAGCAGGCCGAGCGACAGCAGCAGCAACAGCGGCAGCACCCAGACCAAGCGGCTCCAGGCCGGCGCAGGCGGCGTCGCGTCGGCGCCGAACAGGAGGCCGGCGACCTCGGTCCCGGCGAAACGCAGCGGACGCATTGCGAGCATGAGCGCATCGCGCCGCGCCGGTTCGGCCAGCGGACCACGCAGGCGTGCGCCCAAGGCGGCGCAGTCGGCATCCGCCAGGCCCGCGCGCAGGCGGCGGTGCAGCATCTGGCGTCCGAAGATGCTGGTGTCCGGGGTCAAGCGCGCTTCCCAGTCTTCCAGCAGCAGGTCGTGCCAGGTCTGGTCGTCGAGGGCGGTGCGCGGGTTCGCATCCGCAACGTGCAGGCGGCCGATCTCCTCGGGTGTAAAGAAGGGCGAAGGCAGTTCGCGCTGCGCTTCAGGCTTGAACGATTGGATGAGGGGGCGTAGCTGGCGTGCAAGTTCGGATCGAATCATGCCGTGATCCTAACAGGCGCCGGGGAGCGAAATCTCAAGCATTATCACCGGTGCCGATCGCTGGCAGGCCAATGGATCGAGCATGCCTGCCGGGCCACCGCTTATCGGCCCTGCGTGCACTTCAACACCAGAATGGCGCGCCACGTCGGAAATGGACAAGTTGGCAAGAATGCGGGCGGCTACACTGCGTTTCCTTGCCAACTCCCTCTACACGACACCGATGACATCGCACCGCTCGCTTGCCTTGATCTGCCTCTCCCTTCTCGCAGCCGGCGCGTCCGGCCCGCTGCACGCCCAGGCCCCCGCCGCGACGGACCTGGTCGGACAATGGCAGTTCGAGACAGCGATCGGCACGAGCACCAGCAACGGCGTCACCACCGACGACATCGGCAAAGGCATCCTGACCATTACGCGAAACGGCAAGGGACTGGCAGGAACCATCTCCTGGCTCGACGAACGCGGCCAGGTCGCGTCGGCGCGCCAGGTGGAAGGACGCCTGGATGCGGCCGGCGTTGTCTTCACCCATGGCGGCAAGCGCGTCACCAGCGGCCGCAATGGCAGGGACATCGTCAGCGACGTCACCATCCGCTGGACGCTACGGGCACAGGGCGGACAGCTCGTCGGCCAGCGCCTGGTCGAAACCGACGAGGACGAACCCAAGCCGGTGAGCGGAACCCGGGTCGGCCCGCGCGACGTCCGCCCTCCCGCGGCACTCCTGCCGGCGCCCGCCGGCGCCCCGGCAGCCGCACCCGCAAGCGGGCCCGCGCGCGGGCCGTCGACCCCGGAAGAACGCGCGCGCGTGCTGCAGCTGGCGCTGGATGCGGAGCGCGATCCTCGCCAGGTACAGCAGCGCGACGGCGCCTGGCTGAAAGCCTGGGTGAGCGACATTCCCGACCTGGTCGTCGACTACGGGACCGTGTTCGCCTGGCTCAAGGGCGCGGCGGTGGCCGACATCCGCGAAGCGCTCAAGTTCCAATACACGGCCAGCGCGATGGCATTCCAGATCCGCCATGCGGGAACGGCCGGGAGTGAGGCGGGCAGCCAGGCGGCCATCGATCTTGCGGCGATGGAGGGTGTCCTGCGTGCTTATGTCGTGCTGCTGCGCGAAAACCGGAAGCTCGCCTCGCCCGCGCTGGATCGGGCGCTGTCCGCTCGTGACAAGGGGCAGCTGGCAGCCTTCCTGGGCGCCTTGTCGGGCCGCGATCCCTTCCCGGCGGCGGGAGTCGAGACGAGCCAGCCTGAGGCCGGCGACCCCGTCGTGCGCCGTATGCTCGCACTCAGCAAGACAGACCCGCGCACGATGGAATGGCTCGACATCCTGAGCAACCGCTTCGGCGGCCGCATGACGGGCAGCGACGCCTACACCCACGCGGCGGCCTGGGCCCGCATGCAGCTGCGCCAATGGGGCGTGCAGACGGAACTCGAAGAAGCCGGCCAGGTATCGCTCGGATTCAATCGCGGTCCCTGGGCGGCGCGCATGGTGACGCCGCACGACCAGGCACTGCGCATCGCGACACCGGCCTATACGGCAGGCACAAAAGGAGTGCAGCGCGGCCTGGCCGTGATCGGGCCGGCGACCCTGGAGGAGGCGCACGCACGCGCCGCCCAGTTCAAGGACAAATGGGTGCTGGTCGGAGGGCTGAGCAGCGGCAGCGGACGCGATGGCGAATACCGTCACCAGCCACGGGCCATCACCCTCGCCTTGCGCGCTGCCGGCGCGCTGGGAACCATCCAGGCCGCCGAAGAGCCGCTGTACTCGGGCGCCGCCGCGCCCACCACCTGGGAGTCGCTGCCAACCCTGCCCGACATCAAGCTGGCCGAGACGCAGTACGCCGACATCAGGAAGCGCGTCGCCGCCGCCGAGGCGGTGACGCTGGAGTTCGATATCCGCAACTGGTTCTATCCCGGCCCCGTCAGCTACCACAACGTCGTGGCGCGCATTCGCGGCACCGACAAGCCGGAGGAGATCATCCTGCTGGGCGCCCACCTCGACAGCTTCGACGGCGCCTCCGGTGCGGCCGACAACGGCGGCGGTGTCGCCACCATGCTCGAAGCGATGCGTCTGATTGCAGCTTCCGGCGCCAGGCCGCGCCGCACCATCATGATGGTGGCCTTCGCGGGAGAAGAGAACGGCCTCGAAGGCTCGTCCGCCTTCGCCGAGCGCCATGCGGCCGAGCTGCCCGGCGTGCTCATGATGCTCAACCGCGATGGACGACCGGGCGCCATCAGTAGCTTGACCGTACCGTCGGCCTGGAAAAGCGTGTTCGCGCGCGTGGAGCAGGACCTGCGCGGCGCGCATCCGGCGTTTGCATTCGACGCAACGATCGACGACATGCCGCGCGAGCGCGGGACGGGGCGCACGGGCAGCGACGACAGCGTCTTCAGCCGGCGCGGCATCCCGACGCCGCGCTTTTCGGTGCTGACCGATTTCGACTACGAGCGCGTCCACCATACCGTCGCGGACACCTTCGAGAACCTGTTGCCGTTCCGCTCGGCCCAGCAGTATTCGGCGCTGGCGATCGCTGCCATCGCCTACGAGGCCGCCAACGCGCCCGAGACTGTCGCGTGCCAGGGCCTACTGCCTGCGACGCCCTGATTGCGGATTGTCCCGCCCGAGCGACCATCTGTGTACGTTTGCCCACATACCGCCTGCTAGCGTTCTGGCACGATCCTTGACCACATCCATAAAACGTGACGAGGAGAATGTCGAAAATGAAACGCTCGATGACAGCAACGATGCTGGTCCTGGCGATCGGCACGGCGTGTGCCCAGCAGGGCGACGGCACCCGGGCCAGCGCCACCGCCAACGTCTTCAAGCCCGCCAAGGTGGAGGCGACGCCCGAACGCATGAAAGGCATCCGCGCGCCGCAGGGGTTCACGGTCACCCCCTTCGCCACCGGTCTGAAGAACGCCCGCATCATCGCAGTGGCCCCGAACGGCGACGTCTATGTGAGCCGGCGCGACCAGGGCGATGTGCTGCTGCTGAAGGACGCCGACGGCGACGGCCGCGCCGACGGCGCGCCGGTAGAATTGGCTAACCGCGCCGGCGCCCACGGCATGGCGATCAAGGACAACCGGTTCTATCTGGTCACCGTCAAGGAGCTGTTCGTGGCCGACATCAAGCCCGACGGCCGCCTGGGCGAGCTCAAGCTCCTGCTAGGCGACCTGCCCGATTCGGGCCAGCACCCGAACCGCACCCTCGCCTTCGGCCCGGACGGCATGTTGTACCTGACCGTGGGCAGCACCTGCAACAGCTGCAACGAGAGCAATCCCGAGAACGCGACCATCCTGCGTATCTCGCCGGACGGAAAACAGCGCAGCATCTGGGCCTCGGGCCTGCGCAACACCATCGGCTTCGACTGGCATCCCCAGACTGGCGAGCTGTGGGCTTTTGATCACGGCATCGACTTCCTGGGCGACGAGCAGCAGCCGGAAGAACTCAACAAGATCGAGATGGGCAAGATGTACGGCTGGCCGCACGTCTACGGCGCCGGCGAGATCTACCCGCAGAGCACCCCGGTGGGCGAGATCACCAAAGAGGAATGGAAGGCGCGCAGCACGCCCATGGTGCTGGGATACACCGCCCATGCGGCGCCGATGCAGATGGTGTTCGGCTACCGCGGCGGTTTCCCCGCGGAATACAGCGGCGACGCTTTCGTCACCATGCGCGGCTCCTGGAACCGCGCCCAGGCCTCGGGCTACGAGATCGTGCGGGTGCGCTTCGCCGGCGGCCAGCCGAAGTCGGTGGAACCCTTCGTCACCGGCTTCCTCACCGACGGGGGCAAGACCCATATCGCGCGTCCGGTCGGCCTGGCCTGGGCCAGGGATGGCGCGCTGCTGATGGCGGACGACGGTAACGGCGTCATCTATCGCATCGCCCACAGCGCCGGCAAGCCCGGCAACCTGGCGGCAATGGCGCCCGCCGGTCCGATGCAGCAGCAGGCCAACAAGGGAAATGGCGTGCCGCTGGCGAACAAGCGTCCGGAGACCAAGGCGCAAGGCGCACTGACGGTCAGCTCGCCGAGCTTCAAGGCCGGCGCTGCGATGGACCAGAAATACAGCGAGTATGCAGACGGCGTCTCGCCCGCACTGGCCTGGCGCGCGGTGCCGAATGCAAAGTCCTACGCCATCGTCATGGAAGACCCGGACGCCAAGCCCGTCACGCCCTTCGTGCACTGGCTGGCCTGGAACATCCCCGCCAATGTCACCAGCCTGCCGGAAGGCCTGCAGGAGCAGCCGCGCCTGACCGATCCGGAAGGTGTGCTGCAGGGCCGCAATACGCGCGGTTCGATGGGCTACTTCGGACCGAAGCCGCCGGTGGGCGACAAGCCGCACCACTACCACTTCCAGGTCTATGCCCTCGACACCATGTTGAACGTGCCGTTCGGCGCCGACCGCGACCAGTTGCTGCAGGCGATGCAAGGACACGTGCTGGCCACGGGCGAGATCGTCGGCACCTACGCCCAGAAGCAGAAGCCGCAGAAGTAATCTGTCCGGCCGGACTGTCCGCCAAGCGTATTGACGGACAGTCCGGACACCGGACACAAGGCTAGCATTCCTAATAGAATCAAGCACTTGCCTGGTTGGCACGGATCGTGCATTGACAGCGGCATCTACCGTTGTCAGAAGAAGATGCCATGATCCGCGATACCTCACACCAAGACGCCGTCCTCACCCAGGCCCCGGTCCACAAGCTCAAGCGCCGCGCCTTCTGGGTCGGCGGTGTCGTCGCCCTCCTCGCCGTCAGCGCCGCCGTGTTCGGCGCCTGGACCAGCAGCGACCATTCCGTCAGCGAAGCGCGCCTGCGCATCGCCGAAGTCACCCGCGGCACCCTGGTGCGCGACGCTTCGGTCAACGGCCGCATCGTGGCCGCCGTCAGCCCGACCCTGTATTCGACCGCACCAAGCACCGTCAACCTGAAGGTCGCGGCCGGCGACACCGTCAAGAAGGGCGACGTGCTGGCCGTGCTGGAGTCGCCCGACCTGGCCGATGGACTCAAGCGCGAGACCTCGAGCTACGAGCAGCTCAAGGCGGAAGTCGCGCGCCAGCAGATCCTGGCGCGCAAGCAGAAGCTGCTGGCCAAGCGCGACGCCGACACCGCCGAGATCGACCGCCTGTCGGCCCAGCGCACCCTGGAGCGCTACGAGAGCGTGGCCCAGGTCGGCATCATCGCCAAGATCGACTACCAGAAGGCCAAGGATGCCCTGAACTCGGCCGAGATCCGCGCCCGCCACGCGTCCCAGGCCGCCAACCTGGAAAGCGACGACGTCCAGCTGGCCCTGAAGACCAAGGTCAACGAACTGGAGCGCCAGCGCCTGTCGCTGGCCAATGCCCAGCGCCGCGTGGACGAACTGACCGTGCGCGCGCCGGTGGACGGCTTCATCGGCACCCTGAATGTCCAGAACCGCATGGTGGTGGCGGCCAACGCGCCCTTGATGACCCTGGTCGACCTGTCCAAGCTCGAGGTCGAGGTCGAGGTGCCGGAAACCTATGTGGCCGACATCGGCCTGGGCATGAACGCCGAGATCACCCTGCCGTCGGGCAAGGCCACCGGCAAGCTGTCGGCGCTGTCGCCGGAAGTGGTGCGCAACCAGGTGCTGGCGCGCGTGCGCTTCGACGGCGAGCAGCCCAAGGGCCTGCGCCAGAGCCAGCGTGTGACGGCGCGCCTCCTGATCGAGGAAAAGCCGAACGTCGTGATGCTGCCGCGCGGGCCTTTCGTCGAGAGCGAAGGCGGCCGCCATGCCTACGTGGTGCGCGACGGGATCGCCGTGCGCACCCCGGTCCAGCTGGGCGCCACCAGCATTTCCGCCGTCGAGATCCTGTCGGGCCTGAAACCCGGCGACAAGGTCGTCATCGCCGGCACCGACACGTTCAACAACGCCGCACGCGTCTCGATCAACCGCTGAACAAGACCAACACAAACTAGGAGAATCCCATGCTGCGCATGACCAACCTGAGCAAGGTGTACCGCACCCACATGATCGAGACCCACGCGCTGCGCGGTTTCGAGATCGAAGTCAAGCAGGGCGAATTCGTCACCGTGACCGGCCCGTCCGGTTCCGGCAAGACCAGCTTCCTGAACATCGCCGGCCTGCTGGAGGAATTCACCTCGGGCGAGTACGTCCTCGACGGCGTCAACGTGAAAGGCCTGGACGACAGCGCCCGCTCGCGCCTGCGCAACGAGAAGCTCGGCTTCATCTTCCAGGGCTTCAACCTGATCCCCGACCTGAACCTGTTCGACAACGTCGACGTCCCTCTGCGCTATCGCGGCTTCAACGCCAAGGAACGCAAGGAGCGCATCGAGGATGCGCTGGCCAAGGTCGGCCTGGCCTCGCGCATGAAGCACTTCCCGGCCGAACTGTCGGGCGGCCAGCAGCAGCGCGTGGCGATCGCGCGCGCACTGGCCGGCTCCCCCAAACTGCTGCTGGCCGACGAACCGACCGGTAACCTCGATACGCAAATGGCGCGCGGCGTGATGGAACTGCTGGAAGAAATCAACGCGGCCGGCACCACCATCCTGATGGTGACCCACGACCCGGAACTGGCGGTGCGCACCCACCGCAACGTCCACATCATCGACGGCCAGGTCTCGGACCTGGTGCGCAAGGGCCCGACCCTGGTCGACAAGGCCGCGGTGTCGGCATAAGGAGCGGGACACCATGTTCTCCTACTACTTCAAGCTGGGCGTGCGCAGCCTGCGCCGCAACCCCGCCCTGACCGCCCTGATGGTGCTGACCCTGGCCATCGGCGTGGCCGCGAGCGTGTCGACCCTGACCATCCTGCACATGATGTCGGGCGACCCGATCCCGGAAAAGAGCGACCGCCTGTTCGTGCCGCACGTGGACAACGGCCCGGTCGAAGGCTGGGTGCCGAGCGACGGCCCGAACGACGACCAGCTGGGCTATATCGACACCGCCAATTTCCTCAAGAGCGGCCAGGGCGAGCGCCGCACCGCCATGTACGGCATGCAGCGTCCGATCGAGCCGCCGCGCGCCGACATCCCGGCCTTCAACGCCGGCGGCATTGCCCCGACCCGCGACTTCTTCGCGATGTTCAACGTGCCTTTCCTGTACGGCCAGCCCTGGCTTGAGGCTGACGACCAGCGCGGCGCCGATGTGGTCGTGCTGGGCCGCGAGACGTCGGAAAAGCTGTTCGGCGAAACCAACCCGGTGGGCAAGCAGCTGCGCATCGGCGGCTTCCCCTACACCGTGGTCGGCGTGATCGACAAATGGAATCCGCTGCCGCGCTACTACAAGCTGATCGGCGGCGGCCGCTTCGGCCAGGGCGAGGAATTCATCATTCCGTTCTCGAATGCGATCCGCCACGAGATGCCGCATGCCGGCAGCATGAACTGCAGCGCCAACCGCGATCCGGGCTTCGCCAACCTCCTGACTTCGGAATGCACCTGGATCCAGTTCTGGTTCGAGACCCGCGCTGCCAGCGACCGCGCCGAGCTGCAGTCCTGGCTCGACAACTACGCCAACGACCAGCGCAAGCTGGGCCGCCTGAAACGCAATGCGCCCAACAAGCTGTACAACGTGATGGAATGGATGGAACAGCTGAAAGTCGTCGGCAACGACAGCAAGCTGCAGGCCTGGCTGGCCTTCGGTTTCCTGGTCCTGTGCCTGGTGAACACCGTCGGCCTGCTGCTGGCGAAGTTCTCGGTGCGCGCTTCCGAGATCGGCGTGCGCCGCGCCCTGGGGGCCTCGCGCAGCGACGTGTTCAAGCAGTTCCTGATCGAGACCGGCGTGGTCGGCCTGGTCGGCGGGGTGCTGGGCCTGGCGCTGGCCTTCGGCGCACTGGCGCTGATCGGCATGCAGAGCAAGGGCATGGCGACCATCGCGCGCATGGACTGGCAGATGCTGCTCCTGACCTTCATCATGTCGATCGCCGCGGCCCTGCTGGCCGGCCTGCTGCCGACCTGGCGCGCCTGCCAGGTGACGCCGGCAATCCAGCTCAAATCGCAATAAGAACGAGAGAGACCAACATGGAAATCCGTCCTATCTTTTCCGCCCTGCTGCGGAACAAAACCGGCCCGATCCTGGTGGCGCTGCAGGTCGCCCTGAGCCTCGGCATCCTGGCCAATGCCCTGCACATCGTCGAGGAGCGGCGCGCCGTGGCGGCTCGGCCGTCCGGCCTGTCCGACGAAGCCTCCACCTTCTACTTCACGGTGCGCAACCTGAACACCGACGGCCCGGAACAGATGCTGGCCACGATCAAGCGCGAGACCGACATCCTGCGCGCGGTGCCCGGCGTGGTATCGGTGGCGCAGGTGTCGCAGATGCCGCTGTCGCGCAGCGGCAGCAACAACAGCGTCGCGGTCGACCAGCGCCAGGAGCGCGAGACCGCGATCGCCTCGCAGTACGTGTCCGGCGACTCGCTGGTCAAGACCTTCGGCCTGAAACTGGTCGAGGGGCGCGACTTCCTGCCGGGCGAGATCGTCGACGTCAACGAGAACGAGCAGCGTGACCTGCCCAAGCAGGTAATCGTCAGCAAGCCGCTGGCCGACAAGATGTGGCCGGGCGCGTCGGCGATCGGCAAGACGGTCTGGTTCGGCACCGGCGACGGCGCCCTGTCCTCGCAGGTGGTGGGCGTGGTCGAACGCCTGCAGTCGGCCCACACCGAGGTCGGCGAACGGGGCGAGTTCTCCACCATCGTGCCGGCCCGCCTCTATGGCCGTCCCGGTAACATGTATGCGCTGCGCACCGAACCCGGCCAGCGCGACCGCGTGATCAAGGAAGCGGAAGAAGCACTGCGTAAATCCTCGGCCACCCCGATCATCCTGCAGGCCAAGACCGTCGAGGAAGACCGCAAAAACCGCTACCGCGCCGACATGGCGCTGTCGTGGATGCTGATCACGGTGAGCGTGCTGCTGCTGCTCATCACCAGCAGCGGCATCGTCGGCATGGCCAGCCTGTGGGTCACCCAGCGCCGCAAGCAGATCGGCGTGCGCCGCGCCCTGGGTGCGCGCAAGCTCGACATCCTGCGCTACTTCATCATGGAGAACTTCATGATCACCAGCGCCGGCGTGTTCGGCGGCGTGCTGTTCGGCCTGAGCCTGAACCACCTCCTGGTGACCAAGCTCGAAATGGCGCGCCTGCCGGCCGAGTACCTGGTGGGCGGCGCGGTGGTGTTCTGGGCGCTCGGCATCCTGGCCGCCTACGGACCGGCATGGCGCGCGGCCAGCATTTCGCCTGCCACCGCCACCCGCAGTGCTTAACGATAGGCAACTAGTGATATCCTAAGCACCATGCCCACCGTACTGATCATCGACGACAACGCCGCGGTCGCGATCGCGCTCGACGTCCTGTTCTCCCTCCACGACATCGCCTCGCTGCGGGCGGGGTCGCCGGAGGAAGGACTGGCCGTCCTCGCACGCGAGCACGTGGACTTGGTGATCCAGGACATGAACTTCACGCTGGAGACCACGTCCGGCGAGGAAGGCGTGGCGCTGTTCCGCGAGATCCGCCGGCGCCACCCGGACCTGCCGGTGATCCTGCTCACCGCCTGGACCCACCTGGATGCCGCGGTGGAGCTGATCAAGGCGGGCGCCGCCGACTACCTGTCCAAGCCTTGGCACGACGAGCGCCTGCTCACCACGGTCACCAACCTGATCGAGCTGGGCCAGGCAAACCGCGCCCTGAACCAGCGCCTGCAGCGCGAGCGCAAGGCCAAGCGCGAGCTGGAGCAGAACTTCGACCTGCGCGGCCTGGTGTGGCAGGACCCGGCCACCGAGCGCGTGCTGACCCTGGCCTGCCAGGTGGCGCGCGCCGACGTGCCGGTCCTGATCACCGGTCCGAACGGCACCGGCAAGGAGCGCATCGCCGAGATCATCCAGGCCAACTCGCAGGTGGCCAATGGCCCCTTCGTGGTGCTCAACTGCGGCGCCCTGCCCTCCGAACTGATCGAGGCCGAGCTGTTCGGCGCCGACGCCGGCGCCTACACCGGCGCCTCCAAGGCCCGCGAAGGAAAATTCGAGGCGGCCGACGGCGGCACCCTGTTCCTCGACGAGATCGGCAACCTGCCGCTGGCCGGCCAGATGAAACTGCTGCGCGTGCTGGAAACCGGGCGCTTCGAGCGCCTCGGCTCCAACCGCGAGCGCCAGGTCAAGGTGCGGGTGATCAGCGCCACCAACGCGGACCTGGGCGCCATGATCCGCGCCGGGACCTTCCGCGAAGACCTGTTCTACCGCCTGAACGTGATCGAGCTGCGCCTGCCGCCGTTAGCTGCGCGCCCGGGCGACATCCTGCCGCTGGCCCTCTCCTTCCTGCGCGGAAAGACGCTGCACCCTTCCGCGGAAAGCGCGCTGCTGGCCCACACCTGGCCCGGCAACGTGCGCGAGCTGAAGAACGTGATGGCGCGCGCCAGCCTGCTGGCGGAAGGAGCGGTCATCAAGGCGCTTGACCTCGGCCTGCCGGTGACGCCGGCGCCCAGCGCGGACGCCGAGCCGGACCGCGAGGCCATCGTGGGGGCGCTGGCGCGCGCGAACGGCGTGGTGGCCCAGGCCGCGAACGATCTGGGCCTGTCGCGCCAGGCCCTGTACCGGCGCATGGAACGGCTCGGCATCGCCAGGCCGGCATGAGCAGGCGGCAGGGATTCCGACTCTCGCTGGTCACGCGCTGGTCGGCGCTGGTCGGCACCCTGCTGGCGCTCGGCATCCTGATCGCGCTGGGGCTGGAGCACTTCTTCCCCGAACACCCGTTTCTCGTCTTCTTCGGCTGCCTGGCGGCGATCGTCCCGATCGCCATCATCACGATCCGTTCCCAGATCCAGCCCATCCTGTCGCTGTTTCGGGCCCTGGAAGGCACGGTAACCAGCTACCGCGACGGCGACTTTTCCTTCAGCCTGCACTGGCCCCAGAACGACGAGCTGGCCGACCTGATCGCGGCCCACAATGAACTGGGGCAGGTGCTGCGCGAACAACGCCTCGGCCTGGTGCAGCGCGAGCTGCTGCTCGACACCATGGTGCAGAACACGCCGGTGGCGATGCTCCTGGTGACCGATTTCACGGCGCAGACCGGGACCCAGGCCGGCACCGTCGTCTACGCCAACCTGGCCGCGCGCCAGCTGCTGTCCGAAGGCCGCAAGCTCGAAGGCCACCACCTGGGCGAGCTGCTGGAGTCCGCCGCCCCGGCCCTGAAGGAAGCGCTGGCGCGCGGCGGCGACGGCCTGTTCACCGCCGGCGAATCCGAGGACGAAGAGGTCTACCACCTGGCGCGCAGCAGCTTCACCCTGAATGGGCGGCGGCACGAGCTGCTGCTGCTGCGCCATCTCACCCTCGAGCTGCGGCGCCAGGAAGTGCAGACCTGGAAGAAGGTGATCCGCGTGATCAGCCATGAATTGAACAACTCGCTGGCGCCGCTGGCCTCGCTGGCCCACTCGGGTGCGGAACTGGTGCGGCGCGGCCAGACCGAGCGCCTGCCGCAGATCCTGCAGACCATCGGCGAGCGCACCCGCCACCTCGAGACCTTCATCCTCGGCTACGCGCGTTTCGCCAAGCTGCCGGCGCCGCGCCTGGAAGCGCGGCCCTGGGACGTGTTCGTCGGGCGCCTGGCCGAACAGGTGGCCTTCCGCCTGGCGGGCGAGCTGCCGCCGGAGCCGGCCTGGATCGATCCGGCCCAGATGGAGCAAGCCCTGCTCAACCTGCTCAAGAACGCCCACGAATCCGGATCGAAACCGGAAGACGTCGAGCTGCAGGTGCGGCGCGTGCAGGACGCGCTGCGCATCGACGTGCTGGACCGCGGCAGCGGCATGAGCGAGGCGGTGCTGGCCAACGCCCTGGTCCCCTTCTATTCGACCAAGCGCAGCGGCACCGGCCTCGGGCTGGCGCTGGCGCGCGAGATCGCCGAAGCCCACGGCGGACGCATCGCGCTGTCGAACCGCGACGGCGGCGGGCTGGCCGTGACGCTCATCCTTCCGGCCCTGCCGGGGACATCGAACGCCTGACCAGGAAAGGACGAGAGCATGCTGAACATCATCGGCAAGGACACCTCGATCAACGCGCGCAAGGTGCTGTGGACCTGCACGGAACTGGGCCTGCCGTTCACGCGCGAAGACTGGAACGACGCGCACGCGCCGCTCAATCCGAACGGCCTGGTGCCGGTGCTGGTCGACGACGGCTTCGTGCTGTGGGAATCGAACACCATCTGCCGCTACCTGTGCAACCGCTACGGCGAGCAGGGAGAAAGCGCCTTGCTGCCGGCGAGCCCACGCGACCGCGCCCGGGTCGAGCAATGGGTCGACTGGCAGGCCACCGACCTGAACACGGCCTGGCGCTACGCCTTCATGGCGCTGGTGCGGGGCAGCCCGGCCTTCCAGGACCCTGCCCGGATCGCGGCCGGCGTGGCGGAATGGAACCGCCACATCGGCATCCTCGACGGCCAGCTGCGCGCCACCGGCGCCTTTGCTGCCGGCAGCGCCTTCACCCTGGCCGACGTGGTGCTGGGCCTGTCGGTGAACCGCTGGATGATGACGCCGATGGACAAGCCGGACTTCCGGCACGTGGCGGCCTACTACGACCGCTTGAGCGAGCGGCCGGGATTCCGTGAGTTCGGGCGTAACGGCATCGCCTGAAGGGCTCTGGTAAGATCGGCCTCCAACGCCGTTTCCTGCCATGCCACCTTCCTACGCCCGCATCGATCCCCGCTTCGCGCAGCCGGGCCACCCGCCCGCCACCATCGACGAATTCGACGGCGTGCGCTTCCTGCACCTCGGCACCTCCTGGGTGCAGGGCGCGATGCGCCTGTCCAAGCCGGACATGATCGAGCTCGAATACGTCCAGATGATGATGATGTGGACGCTGTTCGTGTCCGCTCCGCGCCGCATCGTCCAGCTCGGCCTGGGCAGCGCGGCGCTCACCAAGTTCTGCTACCGCCGCTTTCCGGGCGCGCGGATTACCGCGGCCGAGCTCAATCCCAACGTGATCGCCATCTGCCGCGCCCTGTTCGGCCTGCCCGAGAACGACGCCCGGCTGGACGTGTGCGAGATGAACGCCCTCGACTTCGTGCTGGATGCGACCAACCACGGCACGGTCGACGCGCTGCAGGTCGATCTCTACGACCACGACGCGCGCGGCCCGGTGCTCGATTCGCTCGACTTCTACCAGGGCTGCTACGACTGCCTCACGGAGAATGGGGTCATGACCGCCAACGTGTTCGGCGACGTCCAGAGCTATGACAAGAACCTGCTCACCATGCAGCAGGTGTTCGACGCCGTGGTCTGGCTGCCCGAGGTGCACGACGCGAACATCGTGGTCCTCGCCTTCAAGCACGCGCCCGAGCTCGATTTCTCGGTGCTGTACGAGCGCGCGTCCGGGATCCGGCGCCACCTCAACCTGCCGGGAAAGAAGTGGGTCGACGGCCTGAAGGAGTGGATGCGCGACCACGCTTGACCGGTTCGCGACCACGCGGCTGGCCCACTTTTCACTTCAGTCCAACCAGTTTGTAAATTGGTCTTGCCAATTTTCCCGCTTCGCGCGACGATATCCGTTGCCGAGGCATGCGGCGTGGTCCGCCAGGGCCGGCCCGATAAAACCAGACTGGAGACGCACGATGAGTGACACGAATTCCGGCGGCATCGACCGCCGCACCGTATTGAAGACCGCCGGGGCGGCGGGCCTGATGCTCGCCGCCGGCGGCTACGCCTACGCCTCGACGCCGCGCAAGCGCTACGCGGTCGTCGGCGTGGGCTCGCGCTCGCGCATGTTTACGAATGCCATGACCAGCAAGTTCCGCGACACCAGCGAGGTCGTGGCCGTGTGCGACCGCAATGCCGGGCGCCTTGCGCATGCCGTGAAAACCATCACGGCGACCGGCGCCAGCCAGCCGCGCCCCTACGCCATGCTTGATTTCGACCGCATGATCCGCGAGACGAAACCGGAATTCGTGATCGTCACCACCACCGACGCCAGCCACGACGACTACATCGTGCGCGCCCTGGACGCCGGCTGCGACGTGATCACCGAAAAGCCAATGACGACCACCGCCGAGAAGGCCCAGCGCATCCTCGACGCCGTCAAGCGCAGCGGACGCCACATCCGCGTCACCTTCAACTACCGCTATTCGCCGCCGCGCACCCAGGTCAAGGACCTGCTCATGTCGGGCGAGATCGGCGACGTGATCTCGGTCGACTTCACCTGGCTGCTCAACACCGTGCACGGCGCCGACTACTTCCGCCGCTGGCACAGCAACAAGGCCAATTCGGGCGGCCTGATGGTGCACAAGTCGACCCACCACTTCGACCTGGTCAACTGGTGGCTGGGCGCCGAGCCGGAGACCGTGCACGCCTTCGGCTCGCGCCAGTTCTACACGCCGGAGACGGCGCGCCGCATGGGCCTGTCGGGCCCGCACGAACGCTGCCTCACCTGCCCGGAAAAACAGAAGTGCAACTTCTACTTCGACCTCGCGGCCGACCCGGGCCTGAAGGCGCTCTACCTCGACAACGAGAAGTTCGACGGGTACTACCGAGACCAGTGCGTGTGGCGCCCGGAGATCAACATCGAGGACACCATGAACGTGCTGGTGCGCTACAACAACGGCGTGCACCTGAACTACGCGCTGTCGGCCTATGACGCCTGGGAGGGCTACCACATCGCCTTCAACGGCACCAAGGGGCGTCTCGAGCACCGCATCGTCGAATCGGGCGGCGCGGCCGGCGCGGCCAAGGTGCAGAGCGGCAGCGAGAACGTATCGATCCGGGTGATCCCGATGCGCGGCCAGGCGCGCGACATCGAGCCGATCACCGGCAAAGGCAGCCATGGCGGCGGCGACGACGTCATGCTGACCGAGATTTTCGGCGACGGACCGGCCGACAAGTACATGCGCAAGTCGGATGAACGCGCCGGCGCCTGGTCGGCCCTGGTCGGCATCGCGGCCAACAAATGCTTCGAGACCGGCCAGACGGTGCGCGTGCCCGACCTGGTCACCGGCCTGACCCCGCCGGACCGCCCGCCCATGCCGGACCGCCGCGCACCGGTGCCGATGCCGATCCGGATCAAGATTCCCTGATCGCCGCCGCACCTCGCGGCGGAGCCCCGAAAACCCCCATGCCGGCACGGCCGGCATGGGGGTTTTTCGTTTGGCTAGCCCTTTTTCGTAAATAGAGCGAATCACCTAAAAGTGTTGCTTATTGCACAGTTCATACTTGTACTTACAGAAATGTTTGATCAGAATCAATTCGCTGTAGTTATAGGAGACATAGTTTTTGTGATGGTTTAACTCTCAACAAGGGGACAAGATGGTGAATCAACCGAAGAAGCGGGCATTGCTGGCGACGGCACTGGTATCGGCCATGGCATCGGCGTTCGCGCAGGAAGCGGCGAACAGCCAGGCACAGGGCAGCAACGAAACGGCGACCGCGCCGTCGACCGTCGTGGTGCTGGGTTCGCGGACCCAGGCCAAGACCGCGCTCGACACCGCCGTGCCGGTGGGCCTGATCAGCGCCAAGGACCTACAGTCCGCCGGCTCGCTCGAACTCGGCAAGGTGCTGCAGGACCTCGACCCGTCGTTCAACTTCACGACGACCTTCATCAGCGACGGCACCGACATCATCCGCCCCGCCACCCTGCGCGGCCTCGGCCCCGACCAGCTGCTGGTGCTGGTGAACGGCAAGCGCCGCCACCAGCAGGCCCTGGTCAACGTGCAGCAGACCATCGGCCGCGGCTCGGCCGGCACCGACATCAATGCGATTCCCCTGTCCGCGATCCAGTCGATCGAGGTGCTGCGCGATGGCGCGGCCGCGCAGTACGGCTCGGACGCAATCGCCGGCGTGATCAACATCGTGCTCAAGAAGGGCGTCACCGACACCCAGTTCAGCGCCAGCGCCGGCACCACCAGCGAAGGCGACGGCGACACCTATACCGCCAGCGCCCACAAGGGCTTCGCGTTAGGCAGCGACGGCGGCTACCTGAACCTGTCGCTCGAAGGCCGCCGCCGCAACGAGACCAACCGCGCCGGCCCCGACACCCTGCGCGTGAACCCGCCGCGCGTCACCCAGCGCATCGGCGACAGCCTGGCCAAGGACGGCTACCTGTGGCTGAACGCCGGCCTGCCGGTGGGCGGCGGCGAACTGTACGCCTTCGGCGGCGCCTCCAAGCGTCGCGGCGATTCCTCCGGCTTCTTCCGCTCCGCAGGCGACGCGCGCAACGTGCCGGCCATCTACCCGAACGGCTTCCTGCCCAACATCATCACCACCGTCAAGGATGCCTCGCTGGGCGTGGGCTTCCGCCATGACCTGTCGGGCGACTGGAGCGTGGACCTGAGCGTCAACCACGGCCGCAGCGAACTGGGTTTCCACGAGCGCAACTCGATCAACGTCAGCTACTACTACGAGAACGGCAGCTCGCCCCTGGAGGCCGACACCGGCACGCTGAAGTTCGACCAGACCACCCTGAACCTCGACTTCAAGGGTTCGGTGGATTTTGCCGGCGCCCCGCTCTACATCGGCACCGGCTTCGAATGGCGCCGCGATAACTACCAGATCGTCGCGGGCGACCCGGTCTCGTACCAGTACGGCCGCACCAACGATCCGCGCAAGATCATCCGCGACCAGTCGGGCGGCATCGCCGCCTCGGGCATCCAGGGCTTCCCCGGCTACACTCCGGGCACGGAAGTCGACGACGGCCGCCACAACACCGCCTATTACGTCGACCTGGAGCGCAAGATCGACGCCCTGTCGCTGGGCGCGGCGCTGCGCCACGAGCGCTATTCGGACTTCGGCAACACCACCATCGGCAAGCTGAGCCTGCGCTACGACCCGTCGCGCACGATCGGCCTGCGCGCCAGCGCCTCGACCGGTTTCCGCGCGCCGGGCGTGCAGCAGAAGTTCTACAGCTCGGTGTCGACCAACCTGAACGCGGCCGGCGTGCTGACCGAGACCCTGACCGCGCGCGAGAACAGCGCCGTCACGCGCGCCTTCGGCATCGCCCCGCTGCAGGAAGAAACCTCGAAGAGCGCCAGCGTCGGCATGATCCTGCGCCCGACCAGCAACTTCTCGGTCACGGCCGACCTGTACCGCACCAACATCGACGACCGCATCGTGTTCTCGTCGAACATCGCGCCGGAATCGGGCGCCTGCGCCACCGCCAGCGCCTGCCCGATCAAGGCCATTCTCGATCCGCTGCGCGTGGGCCAGGCCCAGTTCTTCACCAACGCGATCGACACCTCGACCACCGGCTTCGACCTGGTGGCCCAGCACACCACCCGCGGCGCGGGCTCGACCCTGGTGCTGTCCGGCCAGCTGGGCTTCAACCGCACCAAGGTCGAGGACCGCCACTCGCAGTCGTCGGTGCTCACCGGCGCCCAGCTGTTCGACGACACCCAGGTGACCCTGATCGAAAAGGGCCAGCCGCGCCAGCACCACGTGCTCGCGGCCGACTACACGGTGGGCCAGTGGAACGCCACCGCACGCGCCAACTACTTCGGCGAAGTCGAAGGCCAGGGCTTCACCCCGGGCTTCATCCAGACCTGGTCGGCCAAGTGGATTGTCGACCTGACCGGGCGCTACAACTTCACCAAGAAGCTGAGCCTGACGGCTGGTGTCAACAACCTGTTCGACACCTATCCGACCAAGTGGGATCCGGTCAAGGCGGCGCCCTTCCCGCAACTGGGCTTTACCTACTGCTGGGAGACCTGCCCGTTCGGCATCAACGGGCGCTCGATGTACGCGAAGGTGGATTACGCGTTCTGATCGGCTGCGGCGCAGCGCCCGCGGCGTCCTTCGCGACATCGCGGGAGTTTGCTGCCATAATGGGCAGGCCGTCATGGCGCATGCAACTCTCATCCACGTGGGGAGCGTCCGTGCAGATATGTCGTGATCTCCTGTTTGTCAGTCGCGGGCGCACGCGCAAGGTCGGTGTTTCGGCCCGGGCGCTGATCCTTGCCCGCTTCAACCGTGCGGACATGCACGTCCGCGGCCGTTCCAGGCACCGCATCCCGCACCGCGCGCAGGAGCCGAGCGGTGTCGTTTCTCCGATATCGGGCCGCTAAGCCGGGAGACCGACGGTGGACGCCGATCTGCCGGACCAGTCCGCAACCGTCTGGCACAGCCTGGCGGCAGAGGACGCGCTCGCCCGGATGCACAGTTCGGCCTCCGGCCTGGACGAGGGCGAGGCGCGGGCTCGGCTGGTGCGTCACGGGCCGAATCGGTTGCCGGAAGCGCCCGGGCGTGGCGCGTTCATGCGCTTCCTGCTGCAATTCCACAACATTTTGATCTACGTGCTGCTTGCCTGCGCAGTCGTCACGGCGATGCTTGGGCATTGGATCGACACCGGCGTGATCCTGGCGGTCGTGCTGGCCAATGCGCTCATCGGCTTCATCCAGGAAGGCAAGGCGGAGCAGGCAATGGACGCCATCCGCCAGATGCTGGCGCCCCAGGCCAGCGTGATCCGCGGCGGCGAACGCAGGCATATCGATGGTGAGCAGCTGGTACCTGGCGACATCGTCCTATTGGAAGCCGGCGACAAGGTGCCTGCGGACCTGCGCCTGATCCGCGCCCACGGCATGTCGGTACAGGAAGCGATCCTTACCGGCGAGTCGGTCCCGGTCGCCAAGGGCGTCACACCGGCCGCGCCCGATGCGCCGCCGGGCGACCGCGCCTGCATGGCCTACTCCGGCACCCTGGTGGTCGGCGGCCAGGGCAAGGGGGTGGTGACAGGCACGGGCGCCGACACCGAGATCGGCCGCATCAGCGGACTACTGGCGCGGGTGGAGACCCTGAGCACGCCGCTGGTGGCCCAGATGGATGCCTTCGCGCGCTGGCTTACCGTCCTGATCCTGCTGGTTGCAGGCCTGTTGCTGGCCTACGGCTATTTCGTCGGCGCCCATGACTTCGGCGAGATGTTCATGGCCGTGGTCGGGCTGTCGGTCGCAGCCATTCCCGAAGGACTGCCCGCGGTGCTGACGATCACGCTGGCGTTGGGCGTGCAGGCCATGGCGCGGCGCCATGCCATCGTGCGGCGCCTGCCGGCGATCGAGGCGATCGGTTCGGTCTCGGTCATCTGCACCGACAAGACCGGGACCCTGACCCGCAACGAGATGATGGTGGCCTCGGTGCTCACGCACAGGCACCGCTTCGTACTCGAGGGCTCGGGCTACGAGCCGAAAGGGACGCTCACGCTGGACGAAACCCCGATCGCGCCGGCCGAGCATGCGGCGCTGGAGGAAATTGCGCGCGCCGCAATCCTGTGCAACGACGCGGCGCTGCGTACGGTCGAGGACGTGTGGCAGGTCGAAGGCGATCCGATGGAAGGAGCGCTGCTGGCGTTCGCGGGCAAGATGGACCTCGATGCGGCCCGCGAGCGCGCTGAATGGACGCGCACCGATGCGATCCCCTTCGATGCCCGGCATCGCTTCATGGCGACGCTGAACCATGACCACGAGCGGCATGCCTTCGTCTTCGTGAAAGGCGCGCCCGAGCGCATCCTGTCCATGTGCCGGCACCAGCGTGGCGCCAGCGGCGCAACCGAGCCGCTCGATGTGGCATGGTGGACCGAGCAGGCCGAGCGCATTGCCACGCACGGCCAGCGCCTGCTTGCGTTTGCCGCCAAGCCGGTGCGGCCGGAACACACCGTGCTCGAATTGGCCGAGGTAGGAGATTCCCTGGTGCTGCTGGGCATGGTCGGCATGATCGACCCGCCGCGCGCGGAAGCCCTTGCAGCGGTGGCGCAGTGCCATGCCGCCGGTATCCGGGTCAAGATGATCACCGGCGACCATGCGACGACCGCTGCGGCGATCGGCAGGCAGATCGGGCTGCGCAATCCGGACACGGTGCTGACGGGCGCCGACCTGGACGGCATGGACGAGGCGCGCTTTCGCCAGGCGGTCCTGGATTGCGACATCTTCGCTCGCACCAGTCCCGAGCACAAGCTGCGCCTCGTCACGGCCTTGCAGGCACAGGGCATGGCGGTGGCCATGACCGGCGACGGCGTCAACGATGCGCCCGCGCTCAAGCGCGCCGATGCCGGCATCGCCATGGGCCGGAAAGGCAGCGAAGCGGCCAAGGAAGCCGCCGAACTGGTGCTGGCGGACGATAACTTCGCCTCCATTGTCGCCGCCGTGCGCGAAGGCCGCACGGTCTACGACAACATCAAGAAGGTGATCAGCTGGACCTTGCCTACCAACGCGGGCGAAGCCATGACCATCATCGTCGCCCTGCTGTTCGGCATGACCCTGCCCGTCACGCCGGTTCAGATCCTGTGGATCAACCTGATCACCGCGATCACGCTGGGCATCGCGCTGGCCTTCGAGCCGACCGAGGAGAACACCATGCGCCGTCCGCCGCGCGCGCGCGATGAGCCGCTGCTGGACGGGCAGCTGGTCTGGCACATGGTGCTCGTTTCCAGCCTGTTCCTGGCCGGGGTGTACGGTATCTTCTCCTATGCCATGGCGCGTGGCGATCCTCTGGCACTGGCGCGCACACTCGCGCTTAACACCCTGGTAGTCATGGAAATCTTCCACCTCTTCTTCATACGTAACATCTACGGCACCTCGCTCACCTGGAAGGCTGCACGGGGCACCAGGGTGATCTGGACGGTGGTAGCCGTGATCACCCTGGCGCAGTGTTCGATTACCTACCTGGCGCCACTGCAGCGGATCTTCGGCACCGTCGCCGTGCCGCTCGCCGATGGCATGCTGGTGATCGGGATCGGCGCCGTCCTGTTCGCCGTGATCGAAACGGAAAAACAGCTGCGTCTGCGCCTCGCAGGCGGCCGGCGGGCCGCACACCCACGGCGCCGTGAGGATGCCGAACGCTAGTTCGCGGGAATTCCGAATACCGCGCGCACCTGCCTCGTTGTCGCCATGCGCATGACGATCCGCTCGCAGCTGCCTAACGACGCTCGCGCCACCACAGCAGCAGCATCGCCGCCACGAAAGCCAGCGCGAACGGCCAGGCCGGGAAGGCGCGCGCCGCACCGGCCAGGGCCTTGCCTGGGGTGCGCGCCGCGTAGCGCGCCGTGGCGTCGCGGCGCTGCGCGGCCTGCCATTGCGGCCAGTCGCCGGGCGCGTAGACGTAGACGGCGTGCGAGCCCGCCTTTGCATCCTTGACCTGCAGCCAGCCCGATTTCTCCGGCCAGACCGCGACGCAGGCGCTATCGAACCGCGGCGACCAGCTGCGGGTCAGCTTCAGGTCCGGGAAGCTGACCCGCCCCGCCACGCCGCGCGCGCACAGCTCCATGCGCTGGTCGGGTAGCGGCAGCTCTTCCGGTTCCAGCCATTCGACGTTTTGCGGCAGCTCCACGCCCACGCGGTCCAGCACGCCCTGCCACCACAGCGCCAGCGCTTGCGGCTCGCTGATCGCGTGGCGGTGCCATTCAGCGGCGCCCAGCCAGGCGATGCGGCCCTTTTGCCAGCTGCGGGTCCAGACCAGGTTGTCCGAACCGGTCCACTCGCCCGCTTCGCGGCCGGGCGGGTTGAGCGGGGCCACCGGCAGTTCGAGCGGCGCATCGATCTTCTTGTCCGCCGGCTGCGCCTGCAGCAGCAGGCCGAGAGTGCGCGACCACACGGCCGGATCGTTGGCGTTGGCGCCCAGCACCAGCAACGGCAGGCCGCCGGCCACGCGCCCCAGCAGGGCGGAACGCTCGGCGCCGCTGGCGCGCTCGAACCAGGCCGCGTCGACGATCAAGAGGTTGGGCGCCTTCATCTGGTCCAGCGGCACTTCGGTGCGCGTGATGGCGCGGCCCAGCACCACCTGCCAGTCGAGCAGCGCGCCGCTACCGGCCAGCAGTTCGTTCAGGGTGCGCAGGTCGAAGGATGGGGCGCCGAAGCGGCCCTGTACCTGCAGGATGCTTGGTTCATGGATGCTCAAGGGCACCGGGCCTTCGGCGATGGTCTTGCCGGCGGGGTCCAGCAGGCGCGCCTTGAGCACGACGCGCTCGGCCAGCGGCGGCGTCCAGCTGACGGCCAGGTCGCCCGTGCCGCGCGTGTCGGCGATGGGCTGGCCGTTCTCCGCCAGCAGCTGCAGCCGTGCATCCGTCCTGTCGTCGCGCTGCACGCGCAGGGTAAAGGTGCGGCCGAGCGCGATCTGGCGTGGATAATGCAGCCGCAGGGTGCCACCTTCCGGTCGTTGCCATTGCAGCGGCAGCGCCGGCAGGTCGTTCCATTCGGCGGCGCGCAGGCCGTCGCCCTTGACCGCGAAGGCGCGCACGCCCTCGAGCGCCGGCGCAGGCCGGCCCGGTTCCAGGCTCAGGGTGGCGCCGGCGTCGCCCGGCAGGCGAATGCCGGCCGCGAACAGCCCGAGCGCCGCCGCGGCCACCAGCACCAGCAGGATATCGATCCACTGGCGGCGGCGCGCATACAGGGCCGCGCTGGAGAGCCCCGCGACGCCGATCAGCGCCAACAGGACGTTGGTGTTCATCCAGGCATTCATGGCTTGGCTCCCTCACGCCAGGCGCGCACGAAGGGCGTCTCGACGGTGGGGCGCGCCTGCAGCAGCACCTGTCCCTGCCCTGCCGCGCTGCGCAGCCAGGCGCGCAGTACCGGACGGCAAGGCAGGCAACCGTCCGCCACGTCCTGGATCGCGGTTTGGGCCGACAGGCGCTGGTCGTCGTCCTGCAGGCGGGTGCGCACCCAGTCGTGGGCGGTGCGGGTCCACAAGGCCGGCAGCGGGCCGTCACTGGACAAGGCCTGCACCAACAGGCTGACGTCCTCCGGCACGCGTTTATCGGCGCCGCCCTGCTCGCGGCGATAGCTCGCGGTGCCATCCATGTCGCCGGTCATGCGTTTTTCTTCCTTGATCGGGGGCGGCACGAAAGCGGTCTTGTGCAGGTAGACGCGCTCGGCCTGCTGCAGTTCTTTGATCGCCTCCAGCGCCTTGTGCTCGGGTGCCAAGGCCACCTTCGGCGTGATCGCACGCAGGGCCTTCTCGGCATCCCACATCGCACTGAGGGCCCGGCGCAGCACCTTTTTGGTCTCTTCGTCGTACAGGGTCGCGTTCTCCGCTTCGTCGTGGGCGTGGCCGTACTGGTGCAGGATGTCCTGCGCACTGTTACCACTGCCGCCTTCGCCCGCGCCATGGTCGTCATGGTCGCCCTCGCCATCCGCGAACAGCGAGGACTCCTCGCCCAGGAACTGGCCGTAGCGGCGGCGCAGCGCGCCCTGATCGCTGGCGATCTTCTGGCTGCGCTCGCGCACGGCGTCTTCGCTCATTTTCGTCGTCCGCATGTCGGCGATCAGCTGCTCGGTATCGATGATGATCTGGCGCTGGCTGCGCAGGCTCTGCGGCTTGACCAGCATCGGCATCGCGGCGCTTTCCTCTTCCGCCTGCTCGGGCGGGGCCGGCAGGCGCAGCGTGTAGGTGGGCGACTGCACGGTATGCGGCCGCCCCGCGTTGTCGATGGCGCGTACGAAGAAATACAGCTCGTCGCCAGGCTCCATGCCCAGTTCGGCGAGCGGCCAGGTCTTGGCCCAGTTGCGCTGCTTCGGGTCGCTGGAGGCCGGGATCGGCATCTCGCGGTCGGTGAAGCGGATGTTCTCGCCGCTGCCGCGCGCCAGGGTCATGTGCAGGGTCGCGCGGGTGATCACGTAATCGTCGCGCACCTTGACGCCCATGGCCGCGCTGGTCGCGGTGTCCGATAGTTCCTGCACCATCTGGGTGGGCGCGGTGATCGTGATCTCCGGCGGCTGGTCGGGGATGACCTTGACCGTGTAGCGGTTGCCGCGCCAGCGCCAGAACACCGATTCGGTCGCCAGCCAGCGCGCGCATTCCTTGCCAGGCTTCAGGATCTGGCCGGTGCTGAGTTCGACCGATTCCTCCGGCGCCGCGGGATTCTTGAGGCACCAGGTCATGGCGGTCTGCTCCGGAACCTGCAGGTCGCGCGGCGCGGATTCGATCGGCGCGACGCCGGTGTAGGCCGGCGGTGCGGTGCGCACGACCAGCTGGGACGTCACGGGCAGAGCGATGGCGGCTGGGGCCTTGGCGGGTGCGGCGCCGCCGGCCTGGGGCGTCGGAGCGGTCGCGAACCAGATGACGGCCGCAGCCACCACGCTGCCCAGCAGCCAGCGCACGCCTGCCGCGACGCGGCCGCGTGCGATCGCGTTCAGCTGGCTGTTGCTGACGCTCGCATCCAGCCGGTCGAGGATGCGGCGGCGCTGCAGCTGGGCCACCGGGGTCGATGCGTGCTCGATCAGCGCGCTGCTGTCTTCCATTGCCGGCACGGCGCCGTCCAGCCAGGCCGTCCATTCGATGGCGACGCGGCGGCGCAGGACAGCCCAATCCCAGGCGCAGAAGGCGGTCCAGGCGATCAGGCCGGGAGCGGAGCGGATGACCAGCCAGGGGACGATGCCGGCCAGCCACAGAGGCAAGCGGCGCAAGCAGGCGGCACGCCAGACGCGCCGGACGATCTCAGCGCCGTCTTGCATGGGTCAGTATCCTTTCGAGTACGAACAAGGCCGCGAGCGCCGCCATCAGCATGCCGCGCAACGCGCCGCTCGGCTCGGGCGCGTGGACCAAGGCGGTCGGCGCGAACACGCGCGCAGGCATCGTATAGGCCGGCGGCCCGACGTGCAGGCGCTGCCAGTCGTCGAGCAGGGTGCGCGCCGCGTCGACGGTCTTCGGCGGCCAGCTGTCCGCCTGCCACAGGCGGCCATGCGCGCTGTCGGCATAGCGCAGGCCGCCGGCCTGCGGCGCCTTGGCCAGTTCCGGGAAAACGGCAGGTTCGGTGACGAGCCACAGCGGTGCGCGCAGCGTGGGCGGCGGCGCCTCCTTGCGGTCCCAGACAATCAGGCCGGTCTTGGCGCCGGGCGCCGCGTCGACGACGATGCCGGCGGCGGCGAACACGCGGCGCCACTGCTCGGGGCGCTCGCTGGCGATGTGGACGTGGCGCTCGGATTTATCAAGCGGACGCGCCAGGGTGCGCAGTTCGATCCGGCGGCCGAATTCCGGCACCAGGGCCGGCATCGGAATATCGCCCAGCACCAGCAGGCGCGCGTCAAGCCGCCACTCGCGCTGGTGGACGCGTAGCCAGGTGAGCGTTTGCGCGGCCGGCATGCTGAGGCGCTCGGCCTTGGCGAGACCGGCCTGCGCCGCCTGGGCGTCGGCCCATTTGGTGTCGGTATCCGCGGCGACGATCACGGTATCGCCGCGCCAGGGCATCACTGGGTCGGCCAGCCAGGCGATGGCCGCCACCAGCATCAGGCAGCGCACCAGTAGCAGAATCAGGTCTTTCCAACGCCACTCGCGGGTCTGGCGCGGTTCGGCGCGCGGCAGGAAGCGCGCGGTGGCCAGCAGCTCGGCCTTGTGCTGCTCGCGCTTGCGGCGGTGCCACCAGATCGGCAGCAAGAGAATCGGAAGGGCGAACCACCACATCGCGTTCATCGGCGGCTCCCTGGACGGCGCAGCCAGAGACGCAGGACTTCGCCCGGCGCTTGTTCGATGCGCGCCGCCACCAGCGGGATGTCGCTCTTGCGGCAGGCGGCGGTTACCGCGGCGAAGTGGCGTTCGCGGTTCTCGCGGTAGCCTGCCTTCAGGTCGGCGCCAAAGCGCACCACGCCCTCACCCAGCTCGGGGTCACGATAGGCCTGCGCCGTGGAAAAGCCGGCATCGACCTCGGCCTGGGTCTGCAGGCACAGCACCCGCACGTCGTGGCGCATGCCGCGCAGGCGGACCAGCGCCTGGGACAAGGGCGACGGCCAGTCGAGCAGGTCGCTGGCCGCGAAAATGACGCTGGGGGACTGGGCGAAATGCAGGCTGGCGCGCAGGGTATCCGCGTCCGGCAATTCGCCCTCGGCCTGCACGCGGCTGAGTTGCAGCAGGATCCGCTGCAACTGGCGCGGCCCGCGCAGCGCCGGGGTGAACTGGACCGTGCCGCCGTTCAGGATCACCAGCCCGAAGGCATCGCCCTGGCGCTGGGCGATCGCCGCCACGCAGCCGAGCACGGTGCGGGCATAGGCCAGCTTGTCGACGCCGGCGACTTGCCGGCTGGGTTCCAGCATCGAGGCGCTGGCGTCCAGCACCAGCCATACCGCGACGTGGCTGTCGCGTTCCGCTTCGCGTACAAAATAGCGGTCGGCGCGGCCCAAGAGCTTCCAGTCGACGCGGCGCCATTCGTCCCCAGGCGCATAGGCCCGGTATTCCGAGAATTCGACGCCCGCCCCGCGCTCGCGCCCGGCGTGGATGCCGTGCCCTAACCCCGCCAGCACATGGCGGATGACGAGGTCGAGCTTCTGCGTGTGCGCGATCAGCGCGGTCTTCGCCAGCGACAAGATTAGGGAACCTCGAAGAACCGTAGCGAGCGGCAGCAGTGTTGGCCGAGAAGCGCAGCTGTACGAGGAGTACAGCCGGTCCGCCGTAGCGGAGCATCGCAGGCCGGCAATGCAACGCGCAGTAGGTTATTCGAGGTTCCCATTAATCGACCCGGATATCGTTACGGAGGGATTGCAGGATGTCGGCAATGGCGATGCCGTCGGCCTCCGCCTCGAAGTTGCGCAGGACGCGGTGCGCCAGCACCGGCAGCAGCATGGCCTGGATGTCGTCGCGGGTCACCGCCAGGCGTCCCTGCATCAGGGCGCGCGCTTTCGAGGCCAGCACCAGCGCCTGGCCGGCGCGCGGGCCGGCGCCCCAGCCGATGTGGTTCTTCACCGCCGCCACCGTGGTGAGCGCGGGGCGGGTGTTGCGCACCAGGCGCGTCGCATAGCGCAGCAGGTGCTCGCCGATCTCGATGTCGCGCACCAGCTGCTGCAGGCGCAGCAGGGTCGCCACGTCCATGGCCGGCTGGGCGTCGTCCAGGCCCGCGTGGGTGGTGCGCGAGACCATCAGCACTTCTTCGTCCTCGGTCGGGTAGACCACGTCGATGCGCAGCAGGAAGCGGTCGAGCTGGGCTTCCGGCAGCGGATAGGTGCCGGCCTGCTCGATCGGGTTCTGGGTGGCCAGCACGAAGAACGGACGCGGCAGTTTATGGGTGGTGCCGGCGAAGGTGACGGCGCGCTCCTGCATCGCCTCCAACAGCGCGGACTGGGTCTTGGGCGGTGCGCGGTTGATCTCGTCCGCCAGCAGCACCTGGGTGAACACGGGCCCCTGCTGGAAGCGGAACACGCGCTGGCGCGTGGTCTGGTCTTCTTCCAGGATCTCGGTGCCGACGATATCCGAAGGCATCAGGTCGGGGGTGAACTGCACGCGGCGGAATTCCATGTCGGTCGCCTGGGCCAGCGACTTCACGAGCAAGGTCTTGCCGAGGCCCGGCACGCCCTCGACCAGCGCATGGCCGCCCGCCAGCAGGCAAGTGACCAGCAGGTCGACCACGTCTTTTTGGCCAATGATCACGCGCGCCATGCTGGCTTTCAGGGCCCCTACTTTCGCCGTCAAGTCGGCGATTTCATTCTCACTCCACGCTACCGCATCACGTTCCGACACTGCTCAAGCTCCCAACGCATATTGAATGATGTTGACTGCGAAACGGGTGTTGTCGACCGCGAGGAACCGCTTGTTGCGGAAGTCGTAGTCCCACTCGCATCCGTAGTCCTTGTTCGAGTACAGCAGGCGGATGCGCCCGCCGAACTCGATCGCCTTCAGGTACTCGTGCACCAGGTCGTCGCCCCAGCCATTGAGTTCCCCACCGGTCGTCGGCGGCCCGTCGAACTTGAAGAAGCACGAATACAGGCGATGCGTATTCGGGATCTTCTTCAGTGCCGAGGCGCCGAAAATCTTGACCATCTCTGCCTCGAACGATTTCGCGAACAGGCCGTCGATGTCGTGGTTGCAGTCGTCGACGAAAATGAAGCCGCCGCCGCGCACGTACTTCTCGAGGTTGCGCCGCTCACTAGGCGTGAACTGCACCAGCTTGTGTCCCGCGAAGTAGCAGAACGGCGCCTGAAGCATCTTCGGATCCGACAGCGCGACCACGCGCTCCGCCGGATCCACCCGCAAGGTGGTGTACTCGACGAGCGAGTTCAGCACGTTGCTGGGCATACGGATATCCACGTCCCAGTCGCCCGATTCGTAGGTCAGGCGGGTGAAGTAGAAATCGTAGTTCGCCATCAAATGCGTGCCATTTACACCGCGTCGGACAGCGAGGTGAAGTTGAAGTCGCGGACCTTCATCGGCGGCAGCACCATCTGGTACGGCACCTCGTCGCCACCGATGATCTCGGGCTTGCCCAGTTCGTCGATGTTGTTGAGGATGGTGACCGGGCTCTCGTTGAAGCGGAAGTTCTTCACCGGGTGCTTGATCGTGCCGTTCTCGACATAGAACGTGCCGTCGCGGGTCAGGCCCGTGATCAGGAGCGACTGCGGGTCGACCATGCGGATGTACCAGGTGCGGGTGACCACGATGCCCTTCTTGGTGTCCTGGACCAGCTCGTCCAGCGACTTGGTGCCGCCGGCCATGATCATGTTGCCGTGGCCCGCGGTGGCGACGTTGCCGGTCTTCTTCGCCCAGTACGGCGAGTAACCGAGCGAAGCGACGCGGCCGTTCTTGATCAGGTCGGTGCGCTTGCGGGCCAGCATGGTGCCGCCGTCCCACGGGGCGACCGGCACGTCCGGATTCCACGGGTCGGCCCAGATGTTCACCTGTTCGTCGAACAGCTTCTCGCCGAGGCGGTTGCCTCCGCCCTTCTTGGCCAGGAAGCTGCGGCCTTCGTCGGCGGCGCGCGCGCCGAAAGAACTGAACATGTTGCCGAGGATTTCGGAGGTGGCCGCCGGCTCCAGGATCACGGTGTAGCGGCCCGGCTCCAGCGCTTTCGCATCGACCGAGCGCAGCGCCTTGTCGATCGCGATCTCGGCCGCCTCGGCCGCGTTGAAGCGGCGTGCGTCGACCGCCGAGCGGGTCACCCAGCCCGAACCGCGACCGTCTTCGGTGCGCGCGGTGCAGGTGAAGGAGAGGTCGGTGAATTCCTGGAAGCCGAACACGCCGTTCGAGTTGGCCACGCACGAGAAGCTGGTGCTGTCGGTGAAGAAGCCGGCGGTCACCAGCTTCTTGGCGCGCGCCTGGCCGATCGCGGCCGAGGCGACTTCGGCGCGGTAGTCCGGATCGATCGCGGCAGTCGAGCCCACGAAGGTCTTGGTGGTGAGGTATTCCTGCTTGCCGACGGCCGGCATGAATTCCGGATTCTCCGGCGCCAGGCGCGCCAGTTCCTCGGCGCGGCGCACGGCCTTTTCCAGCGACTTGTCGTCGAACTCGTTGATGACGGCGGTGCCGACGCGCTTGCCGAAGGCGACGCGCACGGCCAGCTGGGTGTCTTCGGTCAGGCCGGCGGTCGACACGCTGTTGCGCGCGAAGCGGATGTTGCCGGTGCGGTTGCCGTTGATCGAGACGCTGCATTCGTCGGCTTTCGAAAAACCGATCACGCGGTCGGTGATGCGTTTTGCTTGTTCCTGGTTCAGCTGTTTCATGATGTTCTTCCCCTCAACCGATCTTGCGTGCGGTGTTGATGACGTTGATGCCATTGAAGCGTGCGGTGCTCGAACCGTGCGACACGGCGCTGACCTGGCTCGGCTGCCCCTTGCCGTCGAAGAAAGAGCCGCCCATGCGCCAGTCGCGCTGGTCGCAGATGGCCGAGCAGGCGTTCCAGAATTCCTGGGTGTTGGCCTGGTAGGCCACGTCTTCCAGCGGGCCGGTGATCTTGCCGTTCTTGATCTCGTAGAACAGCGTGCCGCCGAACTGGAAGTTGTAGCGCTGCTGGTCGATCGAGTACGATCCGCGGCCCAGGATGTAGATGCCCTTCTTGACGTCCTTGACCATCTCGTCCGGGGTCAGCTTGGCCTTGCCGGCTTCCAGCGACACGTTCGGCATGCGCTGGAACTGGATGGTGCTCCAGCTGTCGGCGTACGAGCAGCCGTGCGATTCCTTCTCGCCGATGATGTGGGCCTGGTCGCGCGTGGCCTGGTAGTTGACCAGGATGCCGTTGCGGATGATGTCCCACTTCTTGGCGCGCACGCCTTCGTCGTCGTAGCCGACCAGGCCGAGCGAACCCGGGGTGGTGCGGTCGGCAACGAAGTTCACGCGCTCGGAGCCGTACTTGAATTTCTTGGTCTCCCACTTGTCCAGGCCCGCGAAGCTGGTGCCGGCGTAGTTGGCTTCGTAGCCGAGCACGCGGTCCAGTTCGGTCGGGTGTCCGACGTTCTCGTGGATGGTCAGGAACAGGTGTTCGGGGCTCAGCACCAGGTCGTACTTGCCCGGCTCGACCGACTTGGCGGTGAGCTTCTCGCGCGCCTGCTTTCCCGAGAGACGCGCATCTTCCACGATATCGTAGGAGTTGGTGTACAGCGTGGTCACGCCGCCGGCGGCCTGCACCTTGTCGCTGGCCTTGGCGTCGAAGTATTCGTAGCCCATGCTCACCGGAGAACTCAGGCCCGCGCGCGAGCGGAACTTGCCGCTGGCCTTGTCGACCGCGGTGGCGTTGATCGGCGCCCACAGGCGGTGGATGTCCTGGTCGATGTAGGAGCCGTCGGTGGAGGCGAAGTACTTCTGCTGGTTGATCTGGAACAGCGACGCGGTCATGAAGGTCGCGCCGGCGTCCATGCCCGCCTTGTTGGCGGCGATCAGCATGTCGGCCTTGTCCTTGACCGGAATGCTGCGCCAGTCCTTCTTCATCGGCGTGGCCCAGGCCACCTCGCCCACGCCCTTGACGGGAGCAAGACGTACCGGCTCGGTCTGCAGCTTGGCGTTGGCCTTGGCGATCGCCACCGCCTGGCGCGCCGCGTTGGCGATGCCGTCCGAGCTCATGTCGTTGGTGGAGGCGAAGCCGTAGGCGCCGTTGGCGACCACGCGCACGCCGACGCCGCTGGACTCGGTGTTGCTGATGTTCTCGACGTTCAGGTCGCGCGTGACGATGAACTGGTTCAGGTAGCGGCCGATGCGCACATCGCAATAGGACGCGCCGGCCTGGGTGGCCGCGTTCAGCGCGATGTCGGCCATGGCCTTCTTGGCGCTGCGCGGAATCGCGCTGGTGAGCTCATCGGCGGCGATGGCGTTGCCGAACACCGGGATGAGCATGGCGCCGGCCGTGCCGGCGCCGATTTGGAGGAATTTACGACGTTCCATGTGTGTATCCGTATGTGTCGCAGGGTGGTCGGCTCTGCCGACCGCGCGTTCAAATCGCCGGGAAATAGACAAATCGTCTGTTCATGCCCGGTTTGAACGCGCGCACGGCAAAGCCGTGCACCCTACGGTTTCTTAGACTGCGTCAGAGAGAGAGGTGAAGTTGAAATCGCGTACCTTCATCGCCGGGATCAGCATCGAGTAATTCGCCTCGTCCCCGCCGATCACCAGCGGCCTGCCGATTTCGTCGATGTTGTTCAGCATCGTCACCGGACTCTCGTTGAAGCGGAAGTTCTTGATCGGGTGCTTGACCTTGCCGTTCTCGATGTAGAAGGTGCCGTCGCGCGTCAAGCCCGTCACCAAGACCGACTGCGGGTCCACCATGCGGATGTACCAGGTGCGGGTCACCAGCACGCCTTTCTTGGTGTTGGCGATCAGCTCTTCGGTACTCTTGTCGGTGCCGCCCATGATGATGTTGCCGGCACGGCCGATGGCGCGCTGGCCCTTCTGCTTGGCCCAGTACTGCGAGTAGTTCAGCGCGTTGATGCGGCCGTCCTTGACCAGGTGGATGCGTTCGCGCGGCAGCATGTCGCCGTCCCACGGCAGCACCGGCACGTCCTTGTCCCAGGGGTCGGTCCAGATGTTGACCTGCTGGTCGAACAGCTTGTCGCCCAGGCGGTTCAGGCCGCCCTTCTTGGACAGGAAGCTGCGGCCCTCGTCCGCCATGCGGGCGTTGAAGCCGCCGATCATGAAGGTCAAGAGGTCGCTGGTGGCCGAAGGCTCCATCACCACGGTGTAGCGGCCGGGCTCGAGCGCCTTGGCCTCCACCGAGCGCAGCGCCTTCTCGATGGCGACGTCGGCCGCTTCGCGGGCGTCGAACTTGGCCACGTCGCGCGCCGAGCGCTTGACCCAGCCCGAACCGCGGCCGTCTTCGGTGCGCACGGTGCAGGTGAAGTCGAGCGAGGTAGCGACCTGGTGGCCGAACACGCCGTTCGAGTTGGCGATGGACTGGAAGGTCTCGCGGTCGGTGAAGAAGCCGGCCGATACCAGGCCCTTCTTGCGGCAGGCTTCCATCGCGTAGGCGGCGGCCTGGGCGCGGAATTCCGGGTCGATGGCGGCGGTGCCGGCGACATAGGTCTCGGAGTTCTTGTAGCTGGTCTTGGCGATCGCCGGCATGAATTCCGGATTCTCCGGCGCCAGGCGCGCCAGGTCCTCGGCGCGGCGCACGGCGCGCTCCAGCGACTTGTCGTCGAACTCGTTGATGGTGGCGGTGCCCTGGCGCTTGCCGAAGGCGACCTGCACCTGGATGCGGGTGTCGTCGGCCAGGCCGGCGGTGGAGACGGCGTTGCGCGCGAAGCGGATGTTGCCGATGCGGCTGCCGCTGACGTCGACGATGCACTCGTCGGCTTTCGAGAGCGACATCACGCGCTCGGCGATGCGCTTGGTCTGGTCTTGGGTCAGGATGCTCATGAAGGTCCCCTTCCCCTTAACCGATCTTGCGGGCGGTGTTGATCACGTTGATGCCGTTGAAGCGTGCGGTCGACGAACCGTGCGAGACGATACTGATCTGCGGCGGCTGGCCCTTGCCGTCGAAGAAGGAGCCGCCCATGCGCCAGTCGCGCTCGTCGCAGATGGCGGTGCAGGCGTTCCAGAATTCCTGGGTATTGGCCTGGTAAGCCACGTCTTCCAGCATCGGGCCGATCTTGCCGTCCTTGATCTCGTAGAACAGCTGGCCGCCGAACTGGAAGTTGTAGCGCTGCTGGTCGATCGAGAACGAGCCGTCGCCGACGATGTAGATGCCCTTCTTGATGTCCTTGACCATCTCGTCCGGAGTGAGCTTCTTCTTGCCGGCGGCGAGCGAGACGTTCGGCATGCGCTGGAACTGCACCGAGCTCCACGAGTCGGCGTACGAGCAGCCGTGCGATTCCTTCTCGCCGATGATGTGGGCCTGGTCGCGCGTGGCCTGGTAGTTGACCAGGATGCCGTCCTTGATGATGTCCCACTTCTTGGTCTTGACCCCTTCGTCGTCGTAGCCCACGCAGCCGAGCGAGCCCGGGGTGGTCTTGTCGGCGACGATGTTGACGTTCGGCGAGCCGTACTTGAATTTCTTGGTTTCCCACTTGTCGATCGTGGCGAAACTGGTGCCGGCGTAGTTGGCTTCGTAGCCGAGCACGCGGTCCAGCTCCGTCGGGTGGCCGACGCTTTCGTGGATGGTCAGCCACAGGTGTTCGGGCGTGAGCATCAGGTCGTACTTGCCCGGGGTGACCGACTTGGCGGTCAGCTTCGTTCTAGCGTCGCGGCCCGCGGCTTTCGCGTCCTCGATGATGTCGTAGGAACCGGTGTACAGGGTGGCGACGCCGCCCGCAGCCTTGAGCTTGTGTTCCGGACGCGCGTCCAGCCATTCGTAGCCCATGCCGACCGGCGCGCCCAGGCCGGAACGCGAGCGGAACTTGCCGGTGGCCTTGTCGACGGCGGTCGCCGAGAACGGCGCCCACAGGCGGTGCACGTCCTGCTCGATGTAGGAGCCGTCGGTGGAAGCGAAGTACTTCTGCTGGTTCACCTGGAACAGCATCGAATTCATGAAGGTCGCGCCGCCTTCCATGCCGGCCTTGTTGGCGGCGATGAGCAGGTCGGCCTTCTCCTTGATCGGCACCGTGCGCCAGTCCTTCTTGATCGGCGTGGCCCACGATACCTCGCCGACGCCCTTCACAGGAGCCAGGCGCACCGGTTCGGACTGCAGCTTGGCGTTGGCCTTGGCGATGGCGACCGCCTGGCGCGCCGCGTTGGCGATGCCGTCGGCGCTCATGTCCGAGGTGGCGGCGAAACCATAGGCGCCGTTGGCGATCACGCGCACGCCGATGCCGGCCGACTCGGTGTTGGCCACGTTCTCGACGTTCAGGTCGCGGGTGGTGATGAACTGGTTCAGGTAGCGGCCGATGCGCACGTCGGCATAGCTGGCGCCGGCCTTGGTGGCGGCGTTCAGCGCGACGTCGGCCAGCGCTTTCTTGGCGGCGGTCGGCATGGCGCTGAGCAGCTCTTCTGCGGCGATCGCACGGGTGAACGGCACCATCGTGGAGGCGAGCGCCAGGCTGCTGAAATTAAGAAAAGTACGGCGTTCCATCATGTCTCCTGAAATCAACCTGTTTCTGGACAGCGGCCCCGCCAACCACGCGGCCCGCTTTCGTATTTACGGCGCAAAGAGGGTCTTCACCGGGCGCCAGGCGCCTCGGCAAACTTGTCAACCTTAGCAGCAACTTGATCTTTTGAATAGGCAATTGTTGTGCCAGATCAAAGCATCTTTTAAATCCATGATTTAGCTGTCCGCGAGAAGTGTCCGCAGGGGTGTCCGGGCGTCCGCTGCGGACACTGGCCGGACAGTTTGTCGAATGAGATATGCATATATGCAGAACGCTTGACTGTCCGCAAACAGTGACCGATCATCAGCGCGGCGGCGGCGTCTCGCCCGGCCGCGACCAACCACCATGGAGACACCGAACCGATGAAACGACTGATCCTGGCTGCCGGCATCGCCGCAAGCCTGTTCGCCGGCGCAGCGCAGGCGGACGACGCCCTCAAGGCCGCCATCGCCGGCGAGCACCGCAGCGCCGCCAACAAGGCGCGCGACGTGTGGCGCCATCCGTACGAGACCCTGACCTTCTTCGGCATCAAGCCGAACATGACGGTGGTGGAACTGGTGCCCGGCGGCGGCTGGTACACCGAGATCCTGGCGCCCTACCTGCGCCAGAACGGCAAGTACATCGCCGCCGGCCAGGCCTTCGTGCCGGAAAAGCGCGGCGGCATGGCGCTCAAGGCGAAATTCGACGCGGCGCCGGCCCTGTACGACAAGGCCGTCCCGGCCGTGTTCGAGCCGCCCGCCACCTACCAGATCGCGGCGCCGAACAGCGTCGACATGGTCCTCACCTTCCGCAACCTGCACAACTGGGTCGGCAACGGCGAGGAATCGCTCAAGAACACCTTCAAGGAGATCCACAAGGTCCTGAAACCGGGCGGCGTGCTGGGCATCGTCGACCACCGCCTCCCAAGCGCGATGCCGCAGGACGCCAAGGCCTCGAGCGGCTACGTGCACGAAGCCTGGGTCATCAAGCTGGTGGAAGGCCAGGGCTTCAAGCTTGCCGGCAAATCCGAAATCAACGCCAACCCGAAGGACACCGCCAACCACGAGCAGGGCGTATGGACCCTGCCGCCGGTCCTGGCCAACAAGGACAAGGACCGCGAGAAGTACCTGGCGATCGGCGAGAGCGACCGCATGACCCTCAAGTTCGTCAAGCAGTAAGCCACGCAAGGCCGGCGGGCCGCCCCGCCGGTGAATTTTGGTGTACTTCCTTCGGGCGCGAGCGTGTATATTCTTGCCACTCGCATCCCTGTACCGTTCGAACCCGAAGGAACCCATGAAAACCGCACGCATCGCCGCCGCCGTGGCTTTCGCCCTGGCCGGCCTGGTCCACGCCCAGGACACCACCCCGCCCGCAGCCCCGACACCCGCGACGCCGCCCTCGCCCGCCGTCGCGACGCCTTCCGCCACCACCGCTCCCGCCCTGCCGGCGGTCGAGAACTCGGTGGTCAAGATCTTCGCCACCGTGCGCCGCCCCGATCCGTACAAGCCCTGGAGCAAGCAGTCGCCGCTCGACGTCACCGGCTCGGGCGTCATCATCGAGGGCAAGCGCATCCTGACCAACGCCCACGTGGTCGGCTACGCCAGTCAGGTCGAGGTGCAGGCCAGCCAGTCGGGCGACAAGGTGTCGGCCAAGGTGATCGCGCTGGCGCGCGGCCTCGATCTGGCCGTGCTGGAACTGGACGACCCGTCCTTCTTCGACAAGCGCCCGCCGGTGCAGCGCGCCGCCGTGCTGCCGGACGTGCGCGAGGCGGTGTTCGCCTACGGCTATCCGGTCGGCGGCAATTCGCTATCGACCACCCGCGGCATCGTCTCGCGCGTGGAATTCGTCGGCTATGGCTCGTTCAGCTCGGGCCTGCGCATCCAGATCGACGCGCCGATCAACCCGGGCAACAGCGGCGGCCCGGTGATCGCCGGCGACAAGATGATCGGCCTGGCCTTCTCGATGGCGGCCAATGCCCAGAACATCGGCTACGTGATCCCGAACGAGGAGATCGAGCTGTTCCTGAAGGACGTGGCCGACGGCCGCTACGACGGCAAGCCGCTGCTGCACGACAGCGTCCAGAACCTCGAGAACCCGGCGCTGCGCCAGTTCCTCAAGATCGACAAGTCGGTGGAAGGCGCGCTGGTGCACCGTCCGTATAAAACGGATGCGAGCTGGCCGCTGAAGGAAGGCGACATCATCACCCACGTCGGCGACTACCCGATCGACAACCAGGGCATGGTGAAGCTGGGCGCCAACATGCGCGTGCGCTTCCAGTACCGCATCCAGCAGGTGGCGAAGAACGGCAAGGTCCCGATGACGATCTACCGCGGTGGCAAGTCGATGAAGGTCGAGGTGCCGACCAGCGGCCCGCGTCCGCTCCTGATCCCGGACCTGAACAACGGCTATCCGTCCTACTTCGTATACGGCCCGGTGGTGTTCACGCGCGCCACCAGCGACTTCCTGGCATTCCTGGCGACGAACGCGGCGGCGGCCAACGTCTATGCCTTCAACGACAGCCCCCTGATGACCCGCCGCGGCGACTCGCCCGACGCGGCCCTCGAGGAACTGGTGGTGGTCAGCGGCCCGTTCTTCCCGCACAAGCTGGTGACCGGCTACGGCAACCGCTTCGGCTCGGTGGTGGAATCGGTGAACGGCACCAAGATCCGCAGCCTGGCTCACCTGGTGGCGGTGCTGCGCGACCTGAAGGACGACTTCGTGGTGTTCAAGTTCAACCAGCGTTATGGCGAGAACATGATCCTGCCGCGCAAGGCGACGCTGGATGCGACCGAAGCGATCCTGTCGGATAACGGGATTCGGACGCAGGGGTCGGAGGATATGATGAAGGTGTGGGGTGGGAAGTGAGCCGACGGCTGCTCACCTAAAGTTGGATCCCGGCCTGCGCCGGGATGACGTGCTTATTGTGTTGGCCGTAAAACCGTCGTCCCGGCGCAGGCCGGGACCCAATTTCGTAGCGCTGCCGACTACTTCTCTTTCTTCACCGGCACAAACAACAAATCCTGGAAGTCATAGCTGAAGTCCGTCTCCGTCGACACCGGCTTCATGCGCACCCGTTCGATGCTGCCGTCGTGATCCAGCGAGAAGGTCACATACGCATCCGCATTGAAGTTGCGCTCCTTCCAGCGCACGATGAAGGTGTCGTGCTGGAAGTGCTCCAGCTCCCCGGTCAGGTCCGGCGTTTTGGCGAAGGACAGCACCAGCTTGTTGTTCACGCGCTTGATACTCGCCTTGCCGTACCAGACGTCCTCATACTCGCCTTCGTACGACGCCAGCGGCAGCGACGGCTTGGAATTGGCCGCGCGCGATGCCGATTCGCCCTTCACGCGGGCCGCTTCCTTGGCCTGCATCTCGCGATCGATGTCGGCGATGCGGCCGATCCAGTCGGTCGGCGCCACGCCCAGGTACTGGTCCATCAGGCGGTATTGCAGGGCATTGAGCGACGGACCGCTCTCGGCGTTGGTGAAGATGGCGATGCCCAGCTTCGCTTCCGGCACCAGGAGCACGCGGGTGTAGAAGCCCTGCAGCGCGCCGCCGTGCATGGCCACCAGCTTGCCCTGGTAGTCGCGCAGCTGGAAGCCCAGGCCATAGGCGTAGAAGTTCGGCTTGGTCGCGGCCAGCGGCGCACGCGGGGTGTTGATCGTCATCGGGGTCTGGGCGGTCCACATCTCGCGCGCCTGCTTGTCGGACCACAGGCGCACGTCCTTGCCAGACACCTGCTGCCCCAGCTTGCCGTTATCGAGCAGCACCTGCATCCAGCGCGCGATGTCCTCGGCGTTGGTGTTGATGCCGACCGCACCGACCGCGTTCGCCACCGGCATCGGCTTGACCGCCACCGCCTTGCCGTTGATCTTGCTGTGCGGCGCGGAGACGTTGGCGAAGTGCTTGTTTTCGTCCAGGCTGGTGGTGGTGTTCGCCATGCCGACAGGCTTGAGGATCCACTCGTGCATGGTCTCGCCCCAGGTCTTGCCCGACTTGGACGCGATGATCTTGCCGGCCACGATGTAGAGCAGGTTGTCGTAGGCGTAGCTGCTGCGGAAACTGGTCGCCGGCTTGATGTAGCGGAGGTTGTGGATGATCTCATCGGTGCTGAAGTTGGTGGTCGGCCACCACATCAGGTCACCCGCGCCCAGCCCCAGGCCGCTGCGGTGCGTCAGCAGGTCGCGGATCGTCATCTCGGCGGTGACGTAGGCGTCGTACATGCGGAAGTCCGGCAGGTGCTTGATCACCGGATCATCCCAGGACAGCTTGCCCTGGTCGACCAGCATCGCCAGCGCGGCGGCGGTGAAGGCCTTGGAATTCGAGGCGATCTCGAAAATGGTCTTGCCGTCGACCGGCGCCGGCTCGCCGCGCTTGCGCACGCCGAAGCCTTCGGCGGCCAGGACCTTGCCGTCCTTGACCACGGCAATGGCGATGCCGGGCACGTCGAATTCCTTCATGACGCGTTCGACATCAAGCTTCAGGTTATAAGCCGGGGCCTGGACGGCGGCGACCGGCGCCGCTTCTTGTGCAAACACCGCGCCGGCGGTCGAGAAGGCGATCAGGACCGCGGCTGCGATTCGGTTCATGGAAAACACTGTGTTCATCCCTTATTGTTTAGTCATCTGCTTGTCGACGCTGCCCTGCGTCTCCGGGTGGTAGCGCTCGCGCGCGGCTTTATAAACGCGCTCGGCCCAGGCACGATCCTCGGCATTTGCGCGCAGCGCGCCGTACAGCGGCACCACGAACTTCTGGCGGCCCACCTTCAATAAGAAGGCTTCCAGGTTCGGGCGGATCGCGCGGTAGCCGGCATGCACCGAGGCGCGGTAGAAGCGGAAGGCCACTTCGTTGTTGCCGGTCCTGGACAAGCCAAACGCCTTGTCCAGCTCTTCCAGCTTGGCGGCATTCGCCTTGTTGTCGATATCGTTCAGGAACTTCATCCACTCGGCCGCGTTCCACTCTTTGGCCGGCAGCTGCGCGGTCTTGATCTCGTCCTTGAGCCAGCGCGCGGTGGTGTCGTTCAGCTTGGCCAGGCGGGCCGAGACGGCCTTCCTGGCGCTGGCCGGGATGCCCGGGCCGTACAGCCATTCGTCGAGCTCCGCGTCGCTCATGATCTTCGGATTCTTGGCCAGCAGGTTGGCGCGCAGGTATTGCACGAACTGGTCGGTGGTCACGCTCTGGAAGGCGTGCTGGTCGAACCAGCCGCGCAGGAAGGGGTCGAACGCGGCGCGGCCGGCGCGCTGTTCGAGGGTGCGCAGGAACCAGGCGCCCTTCGGATAGGCCAGGCCTTCGTCGGTGTAGCCGGCGTTTGAAGTGTCCGGGTCGCGCGTGAGGAGCGCCTGTTTGGCCTTGGGGATATCCTTGAGCGAATCGAGCGCTTCTTCCTGCTCGAGCTGCAGGTTCATGGTCGCCACTTCCTCGCCGTAGAGCTTCTCCAGGATGCGGGTGGTGACGTAGGTGGTGAAGCCTTCGTTGAGCCACCAGTGCTTCCACGAGGCGTTGGTCACCAGGTTGCCCGACCAGCTATGCGCCAGCTCGTGCGCGATCAGGTCGACCAGGCTGCGGTCGCCCGCGATCATGGTCGGGGTCAGGAAGGTCAGGCGCGGGTTTTCCATGCCGCCGATCGGGAAGGACGGCGGCAGCACCAGCATGTCGTAGCGCCCCCAGCGATACGGGCCGTACAGCGACTCGGCCGCGGCCACCATCTTCTCGGTGTCGGCCAGCTCGTAGGCGGCGGCCTTGATGCGCTGCGGCTCGGCGTAGACGCCGGTGCGGGCGCCCAGGGTGCGCGCTTCCAGCTCGCCGATGCCGATCGCCACCAGGTAAGACGGCACCGGCTGCGGCATCTTGAAGGTCCAGCCGCCTTTGCCCGTCGCCTTGGGATCGTTATCCGCGCTCATCACCACGCGCATGCCTTCCGGGGCCTGGATGCGCGCCGTGTAGGTGAAGCGCACCGCCGGGGTGTCCTGCACCGGCATGAAGGAACGCGCCGCGATCGGCTGCGACTGGCTGAACATGAACGGGTACTTGCCCGACATGGTCTGCTTGGGCGTGAGCCACTGCAGCGCCGGCGCGGTCGGCGCGGTCTGGTAGTGGATGCGCACCCTGGCCGGCTGGCCGGGCAGCGCGATGTGCAGGGCCTGGCCCTTTTCGGCATCGAGCTTGTCGAGGGTGTACTTCACAGGCGTCCAGGCGCCTTTCGCGTCCTGCGCCTCGATCTTGGAGATGCTGAGTTCGCGGGTGTCGAGGTCCAGCGTGGCGGCCTTCTTGTCGATCCAGTTCAGCGTCAGGTCGGCGTAGCCGGCCAGGGTCTTGCGGGTAAAGTCGGCCTTCAGGTCCAGGTGCAGGGCGGTGGTCTTGACCTGGTCGTATTTGGCGTAGCTGAGGGGATCGAGTGCGAACGCGCAGGCGCTCCACTGGCAGAGGAAGGCGCAGGCCGTGGCCTGCAGCAGGGTGCTGGTCTTCATGGGTTCTCGCAGAAGGTGGCGCAATATCGGACAGCCCGATCGGGCTGAAGGGCGCCACAGAATAGCATCTTCGATCGCGCCCGAGAAGCCGGCGCTGGGCTGCGCCGTATTGACGCCTGGCTCTGCTAAGATCGGAGCCCTTGATTTCGCCGACCCCGTCGCCTCATGGACGCCTTTCTCGTATCGACCGGCATCGTGGGCCTTGCCGAGATCGGCGACAAGACCCAGCTGCTGGCCTTCCTCCTCGCGGCGCGCCTGCGCCGCCCGCTGCCGATCATGCTCGGCATCCTGGTCGCCACCGTCGCCAACCACGCCTTCTCGGCCGCTGTCGGCGCCCTGGTGAGCGAGCTGCTGGGGCACGAGGCGATGCGCTGGGTGCTGGGGCTGTCCTTCCTCGCAATGGCCGCCTGGACTCTGATCCCGCACGCGGCGCGCGAAGCGGAAGCGCCGCCGCTGCGCTACGGCGTCTTCCTCACCACCGTACTCGCCTTCTTCCTCACCGAGATGGGCGACAAGACCCAGCTGGCGACCGTCGCCCTGGCGGCGCGCTACGAAACCATGGCGGCGGTGGTGGCCGGCACCACGCTGGGCATGATGCTGGCGAACGTGCCGGCGGTGCTGTTCGGCGAGCGCATGGCCAAACGCGTGCCGCTGCGGCTGGTGCGCAGCCTGGCGGCGCTGGTCTTTGCGGTGCTGGGCATTGCGACCTTGCTCGGGGCAGGAGAATCGCTCGGATTCTAGTAGGGTGGTCGGCTCCGCCGACCGCGCGTTCAACCAGCTTATGAATGGCCGTGCAGGCGGCAGCAAGGTGATTTGAACGCGTCGTGGTTATTCCTGGGTCACCCACACCGGCGCCGACCACAGCACGTTGCCGTCTTCCTGCGTCACCTTCGCATAGTAGAAGTGCTGGCCCGGCGCCGGCGTGAAGATGTGCGTCGCGCTGGCCGCCAGTTCGGATACCAAGCCGTTCCGCCCCGGCACCCCCGCCAATATGGACACCGCCGCCACCTTCTTGCCCGCTTGGGAGGCGAAATGCGCGGTGAGCGTGAGCGGCCCGCGGTTGGCGAAGCGCTCCCCCATCAGTTTGCCGTTCGCGGTGAACACCAGTTGCGCGGTCTTGTCCATGGTCGCGAACACGCGCCGCGCCTTGATCGCCTCGACAAAAGCGTCGCGCGTGAGCGCCGTCCCGTTGGGTAGCAGCACGCCGGTGCGGTTGGTGTAGGCCGCGCCCCAATTGGCGCAGTGGTTGTCCTGGTTGGTGGAGAAAGCGACGTGGTAGCCGGCTTCCAGCAGGCGGTTGCAGGCCTGCTCGAAGTTGCTGCGCCGGGTTTCGGTCTCGCTGTCGTTGGTCGAGAAGGCGGTGCTGTTCATCACCTCGCACAGGGCCATTGCCTCGTCGCCGTCCGCGGTGTACGCGAGCGGTACGCCGTTCACCTTGAACTGCCCGCTGTGGGCCGGGTGGTTGAACTGCCCCACCCAGCCGCGCTGGCGCATCAGGGTGTAGAGGGCGGCGTAGTCGCTGCGCGGTGTGCGCGTGTCGGCCATCAGCTCGCCCTTGGCATTGGTCTCCCAGCCCAGCAGCTCGTCGCTGTTGAAGATGTTGACGTGGCCGCCGTTGTTGATGACGCCCCACTCCATGCCGTACAGCGCCAGGAAGCCCGGCTTGGTGGCGGTGAAGGCCGCGGCGCTGGCCAGGCCCGCCTTGTACAAGGCCTTTGCATCCGCCGGGTTGGCTTCAAGATTGGTGCCGTCCGAGCCATCGTACATGTGGTTGTGTTCCGACACGGCCAGGATGTCCAGGCCACGGCCGCGCGCATAGGCGAAGGCCGCTTCGGGGCCGTACTTGGCCTTGAGCGGATCCTGAGCGCCCTTGCAGGCGTCCAGCGCTGCCCCGCCGTCGCTGTGGTTGCTCTGGCTGTGCAGGTTGGCGAGATACACGGTGTAGGGCAGCGAACCCGTGGCCGGGGCCATGGTCGCGCCGTCGCGCATGTCGCGAACGCCCGGCAGCGGCGCGAAGCGTGGCATGGACTGCGGCGGCTGGGCGCCGACGGCGATCTGCCAGTCCTGCTCAACGGCGTGCTCGTCCTCATGCGCGTCGCCCGCCGCGCCGCGCAGGATGGCGCGCAAGCGCATCCGATACAGGCCGGCGGGGGCAGGCTTGCCCTCGATGCGGCCGTCCCAGGCCACCTGTACCGGCACGTCCCGGTTGGCGAGCGCGCTGCTGCCGCGCCAGACCTGACTGACGCGGCCTTGCGGATTGACCAGCTCGAGCTTCCAGTAGACCGTGCCTGTTTGCTCCAGGCCGGGATAACTGAAATTCAGGCTGAAGGTCCGGCGCGCATCCGGCGGCGCCTTGAAAGGCGCGTGCAGGGTCGCTTCGAATTCCTTGTGCTCGGCCGGGGCCGCGATCGCGCTGCTGCAGCACAGGGCCAACAGCAGTGCACGGAAGGTGGGGGGCAAGGGTACGGTTTTCATATTGCAATTTTTACAATTGCATCGAAATTCACCTTGCGCCGATTCGTCTTGGTTATTGTAAAATTATCTATTAAACTTGATTCACTTTAACAGTCTAGCGGTCCGATAGAAATCATGGCCGCCCGCAGCATGGGCGTGAAAGACGCTATTCGTTGCCGACACATTCCGGGATGCGGGTTGCAATACACGCTACGCACCAGTCTTGAACCGAAAATAGTATCTCTTTACAGATAATTAACGTGTCGCAATGTCATAACGTAAAATGCGCTATCGTCCGCGCAGCTGCGCCTGCAAACAATTCCATCTGCCCTAGACATGGCTAAAACGACAACTTCGTTGTTTTCCCCTGCCCGTCCCTCATTGAGACTGCGTCCGCTCGTCTGCAGCCTGGCCCTCGCGCTCGCTGCCATCGAAAGCCACGCGGAAGCGTCGGCTCCCGCGCCCCAGGACATCGCCGACCTGAGCCTGGAAGAGCTGGCAACCATCCAGGTCACCTCGGTATCGAAGCGTCCGGAATCCCTGTCCGGGGCCGCCTCGTCGATCTTCGTCATCACCGGCGCCGAGATCCACCGCGCCGGCGCCACTACCCTGCCGGAAGCCCTGCGCCTGGCGCCCAACCTGCAGGTGGCCCGCGTCGATGCGCGCAACTATGCCGTGACGGCGCGCGGCTTCAACAGCCCGTTCGAAAACAAGCTGCTGGTCCTGATCGACGGCCGCACCGTCTATTCCCCGCTGTTCTCGGGGGTCTACTGGGACGTGCAGGACGTGGTGCTGGAAGACGTCGAGCGTATCGAGGTGATCAGCGGCCCCGGCGCCACGCTGTGGGGCGCGAACGCCGTCAACGGCGTCATCAACATCATCACCAAGGCGGCCGGGGCGACCCAGGGCGCGCTGCTCAGCGCCACGGCAGGCAGCGACGAGCGCAACGCCGCGTTCCGCTACGGCGGGGCGCTGGCCAATGGCGGGCATGCGCGGGTGTACGGCAAATACGCCGGCAACGACGATACGCGGAACGCGGCCGGCCGCCCCGTGCTGACCGGCTGGCATCGCCAGCAGGCGGGCTTCCGTGCCGACTGGGGCGACGCGGCCGGCAACCTCACCGTGCAGGGCGACGTGGTGGACGGCAAACTGCACCAGGCGGGGACGGCGGACATTCGCGTGCGCGGCGCCAACCTGCTGGGCCGGGCCAACCATCGCTTCGCGGACGGCTCGACGGCGACCGTGCAGCTGTACTGGGACCATACCGAACGCGACCAGCCGCTCGCCTTCGTCGAGCATCTCGACACGCTCGACCTGCAGCTGCAGCATGCCGTCACCCTGGCCGACACCCACCGCGTGGTCTGGGGCGGAGGCTATCGCTGGGGGCACGACCGCGTGCGCAACGGCGTCGCGTTCGGCTTCCTGCCGGGGAACAAGGACCTGACCTGGGCCAACCTGTTCGCCCAGGACGAGATCGCGCTGCGCGAGGACCTGCGCCTGACGGCCGGCCTGAAGTTCGAGCACAACAATTACACCGGCGTGGAAGTGCTGCCGACCCTGCGCCTGGCCTGGCAGCCGCAGGCGGCGACCCTGGTCTGGGGCTCGCTGTCGCGTTCGGTGCGCGCGCCGTCCCGCATCGACCGCGATCTCTACAGCCCGACCACGCCGCGCATCGTAGACGGCGTGCCGCAATATAACGTTGCCGGCGGTCCCGACTTCGAGTCGGAAGTGACGAACGTGTTCGAGCTCGGCTACCGGGCGCAGCCCATGCCGACGCTGTCGTATTCGGCGACCGCCTTCTACGGCCGCTACGACCGGCTGCGCACGCTCGAGCCGAACCAGCGCGGTACGGGTTCCGTCTTCCGCAACCTGGCGGAGGGCCGCACGCGCGGCATCGAAGCCTGGGCCAGCTGGCAGGCGGGCAAGGCCTGGCGCCTGTCCGGCGGCGGCGTGGTGCAGGATGTCGACACCACGGCGCGCCCCGAAAGCCGCGACCAGACCGCCACCACGGGCCTGGCCACGAGCGACCCGCACCATTACTGGATGCTGCGCTCCTCGCACGACCTCGCGGCCGGCCACGAGCTGGACTTCACCCTGCGCCGCGTCGGCGCGCTGCCGAGGCCGGCGGTGCCGTCGTACACGGCGCTCGACCTGCGCTACGGCTGGCGCATTCGCCCCGGCCTGGAACTGTCGCTGATCGGCCAGAACCTGTTCGATCCGCGGCATGCCGAGTTCGGCGCGGCGCCCGGACGCAGCGAATACGAGCGCGCCGTGCTCCTCAAGCTGGTCTGGAACCTGTAAATGCCGTTCGACCAGCACATGACGGGTTCACGCGCAGGGCGCCGCCTCGGCGCGGCCGTTGTCGCGCTATGCCTGCTGGGCAGCACCCTGCTCCCGGCGGCGCCCGCCGGCGCGGCGCCCGCGGCCATCGTCGCCAGCGCGGAACGGATCCAGGCCGCCTACCTGCACAAGTTCCTCAACTATGTGGAATGGCCCGCGTCCGCGCTGGCGCAGGCCGACACGCCGTATGTCATCGGCATTGCCGGCGACGACACGGTCGCCGACGAACTGGCGCACATCGCCGCCGGCCGCAGCGTCAACAACCGCGGCGTCATCGTCAAGCGCGTCCTGCCGGGCGACGGACTGGCCGGCCTGCACATGCTGTACATCGCCGAGGGCGAACGGTCGCGCCTGGCCCAGTGGCTGCGCATGGCGAAGGGCCGGGCCATCCTCACCGTCACTGCCACGGAGGGCGGACTGGACCAGGGCAGCATCATCAATTTTCAAAATGTAGACGGCAAGGTCCGGTTCGAAGTGTCGATCGACACGGCCGAACAGAGCGGCCTGCGTCTGAATTCGCGTCTATTCAGTGTTGCCACGAACGTGGTGAAAGGAAGCCGTTGACCATGTTAGGCGCCATTAAACAGTCCATCGCGCGCAAGCTCGTGCTGGGCGTGCTCGTCACCACCCTGACCGCCCTGCTGGTGGCATGCGCCACCATGCTGGTGCTCGACATCCGCAATTACCAGACCGGCTGGGCCGACGACCTGCAGGCCCAGGCCGATATCCTGGCCGAGGTCACCAAGCCGGCACTCGAATTCAACGATGCGCAGGTCGCCCGGGAAAACCTGCTGCAGCTGCGCGCCCGGCCGCCGATCGTCACGGCCGCCATCTACCGCCCGGACGGTTCCGTGTTCGCCACCTATGCCAAGGCGGCGCAGGACGTCCAGCGGCTGCCCAAGCGCCTGCCGCAGGCGGGCCATGCGATCGACGGCGGCCGGATCGCCGTCGCCACGCGCATGCTGCGCAACGACGAGCTGGTCGGCATCATGTACGTCGAGGCCGAATATCCGCTGATGGCCCAGGTCCGGCGCTACCTGTCCATCCTCGGCGCGGTGCTGCTGGGCAGCCTGCTGGTCGCCATGCTGATGTCGAGCTGGCTGCAGGCCGCCATCATCAAGCCGGTGCTGGCCCTGACCGCGGCCGTGGACCAGGTGATCCGGCGCCGCGATTTTTCCATGCGCGTGGAGAAGACCACCGAGGACGAGGTCGGCGTGCTGGTCGATGCCTTCAACGGCATGCTCGGCGAGGTCGGCGAACGCGCCAAGGCGCTCGAGGAATCGAACGCCAAGCTGCAGCGCGAGGTCGGCGTGCGCATCGACGCCGAGGAAGCGGTGCGGCAACTGAACAGCTCACTGGAGCAGCGCATCCGCGAACGCACGGCGGAGCTGGAAAAGACCCATGCCCAGCTGCGCCAGTCGCAGAAACTGGAAGCCATCGGCCAGCTCACCGGCGGCGTGGCCCACGACTTCAACAACGTCCTGCAAGTCATCGCCGGCAACCTGCAATTGCTGCAGATGACCCTGGCCGGCAATCCGGAAGCCCAGCGCCGCCTCGAATCGGCGATCTTCGCGGCCGACCGCGGCGCCAAGCTGTCCTCGCAACTGCTGGCCTTCGCGCGCCGCCATCCGCTGCAGCCGGTCGCGACCAACATCGGCCGCGTCCTGCGCGGCATGGACGAGCTGCTGCGGCGCGCCCTGGGCGAATCGGTGCAGATCGAAACCGTGGTCGCCGGCGGCCTGTGGACCACCCTGGTCGATCCGCACCAGCTCGAGAACGTGATCCTCAACCTGGCCATCAATGCCCGCGACGCCATGAAGGGCGACGGCAGGCTCACGCTCGAACTGAACAATGCGATGTTGGACGACAACTACGTCCTCAACGAGCCGGAAGTGTCGCCGGGCCAGTACGTCATGCTGGCGATCTCGGATACCGGTTGCGGCATGCCGCCGGAAGTGGTCGCGCGGGCGTTCGAGCCCTTCTTCACCACCAAGCGCGAGGGCGAGGGCACGGGCCTGGGCCTGTCGATGGCCTATGGCTTCGTCAAGCAGAGTAACGGCCATATCCGCATCTACAGCGAGGTCGGCAGCGGCACCACGATCAAGATCTACCTGCCGCGCTCGATGCAGCCGGAAGTCGAACTGCCGAACCTGCGCAACGCGCCGGTCATGGGCGGCAGCGAAACCATCCTGGTGGTCGAAGACGACCTGGCGGTCCAGGCCACCGTGGTCGACATGCTGCAGGGCCTCGGCTACCGGGTGCTGAAGGCCAACGACGGCCAGGGCGCGCTGACCATCCTGCAAAGCGGCGTCCCGGTCGACATGCTGTTCACCGACGTGGTGATGCCGGGCCCGGTGCGCAGCATCGAGGTGGCGCGCCAGGCCAAGCAGATGCTGCCCGGGATCGAAGTGCTGTTCACCTCGGGGTACACGCAAAACGCGATCGTCCACGGCGGCCGCCTGGACCCCGGCGTGGAGCTGATCAGCAAGCCTTACCGCCGCGACGAGCTGGCGCGCAAGATCCGCCAGCTGTTCGCCTCGCACAAGGAGCGTGCGCCCGAGACGCCGGCCCCGGCGCCGGCGGCCGTTCCCGAGGCGGTGGAAGCGGAACCCTCGGCCGCCTCGCAGCCGCTGTCGATCCTGGTCGTCGAGGACAACACCGACGCCCGCACCATGCTGTCCGAGCTGCTCTTGATCCTCGGCCACGCCGTCGAAGGCGTCGGCAGCGCCGAGCAGGCCCTCGCGCTGCTGGAGCACAAGCGCTTCGACGTGCTCCTGACCGACCACTCGCTGCCAGGCATGTCGGGACTCGACCTGGCGCGCACGGTACAAGGCCGCGCCGACGGCATGAAGATCGTCTTCTCGTCCGGTTATGGCGCCCCGGCGGCCGAGGACCTGGGCTTCAAGCCGGCCTTCCTGCCCAAGCCCTTCACCCTGGGCGCGCTGCAGGAAGTGCTGGAAGGCCTGGGCCGGAAGAACGCGGCCCAGGACCGGTCGCAGCCGGATCACCATGCCTGACTAAGTACTCGCCCCGAAATAAATGTGTTTTTGGCTTCCATAACCGGCGCGCTGCGGCGTTGGCTCGTGCTTGCAGTGCCCGCACTGCAAGCACTCGCCGCCTTGCATCGCATCCAGTTATGTTCGCCATTGTCACATTTATTTCTTGTCGAGTACTTAGCAGTAGAAGTGCGCCCGCGCCATCAGGGTGCCG
>Ga0209023_10000634_pt1 | contig 52402 bp, 47 predicted proteins | sample LakOneMetagenome_FD_187468 | JGI IMG/M metagenome (GOLD analysis project Ga0209023, IMG submission 187468) | Freshwater and sediment microbial communities from Lake Erie, Canada (SPAdes) (version 2) | ecosystem: Environmental > Aquatic > Freshwater > Lentic | place: Lake Erie, Canada... | reverse complement strand
ACGGCGGGGTCGATTGGCTGGCCCTGGGTGGGTCCTTGCGCGACGGATTCCAGGGCAAGCGGCGACGCGGGGCCTCGACGCTTACCATGCAGACTGCGGCCTTCCTGTGGCCCGATATCGGCCGTCCCGGCAGCCGCGGCTGGCTCGACAAGCTGCGCCAGATGCGCACCGCCTGGGCGCTGGAAGGGCAATGGAGCAAGAACCAGATCCTCGAAGCCTACCTCAACCTCGCGCCGTTCCGGGGTGAGAACCAAGGGGTCGGCGCAGGCGCGCTGGCGCTGTTCGGCAAGCGCCCCGCCGCGCTCGATCCGCGCGAGGCGGCGGTCATGGCGGCCTTGCTCAGGAACCCGATTGCCCGCCCCGACGATGTCGCCGCGCGCGCCTGCCGGCTGATGCAGAATGCCGATTGCCCGGCGCTGCAAGTGCTGGCCGAGGCTGCCGCAGGGACCGGCAACCTCAAGGCGCTGGGCCAGGGGCTTGCCCCGCACCTGGCGGCAAAGCTGCTGACCGAGCCTGGGATGAAGGTTCAAACCACGATCGATCCGGCGGTGCAGACACTGGCGATGTCGGCGTTGCAGCACCAGCTGCAGGGGCTTGGGTCAACCCGCGCGCGCGATGGTGCCGTAGTGGTGCTTGATAACCGGACCGGCGAGGTGCTGGCCTATGTCGGCGGGGTCGGGCTCGGTTCGACCGCCGCTTCGGTCGATGGTGCCTCGGCCCCGCGGCAGGCGGGATCGACGCTCAAGCCGCATCTCTATGCCCAGCTGATCGAGCGCAAGTGGCTGACAGCCGCGTCGATCCTCGAGGATTCGCCGGTCCAGCTCGATACGGCCTCGGGGCTCTATGTGCCGCGCAATTACGACAATGCTTTCATGGGTCCGGTCTCGGTGCGCCGGGCGCTCGCCAATTCGCTCAACGTGCCGGCGGTGCGGGCGCTCTTGCTCGACGGGGTGCAGGACTTCCGCGACCGGCTGGCCGACCTTGGTTATGACGGGCTGGAGGCGGACGGTTCCTACTATGGCTTCAGCCTGGCGCTGGGTTCGGCCGAAGTGACTTTGCTCGAACAGGCCAACGCCTATCGCACACTCGCCAACCTTGGAAAGTGGACCCCGATCCGGATCAGGGCCGACGATCCGGTCGGCGGTGCGAAGCAAGTCCTCGATCCCGGTGCGGCCTGGATTGTGGGCGACATGCTGTCCGACGCTTCGGCGCGCGCCAGCACCTTTGGCACCGATTCGGCGCTGCGGCTGCCGTTCTGGGCAGCGGCCAAGACCGGTACGTCCAAGGCGATGCGTGACAACTGGTGCATCGGTTATTCGGACCGCTTCACCGTCGCGGTCTGGGTCGGCAACCTCGAGGGCGATCCGATGCGCGCGGTTTCGGGCACCAGCGGCGCGGCCCCGGTCTGGCGCGATGTGATGATCGCGCTACATCAGGGCAAGCCCGGCCAGCAGCCACCACGCCCCGACAACGTCACCGCCGCCCCGGTCAGCTTCGCGACCGGGCGCGAGCCGCAGCGCAGCGAATGGTTCCTGGCCGGTACCGCGCAGGCGACCATGGCCGAGGCCCCGGCCTTCGCGCGCCGCCCGCGGATCACCAACCCGGTTTCGGGCGCGGTCTATGCCCGGGATCCCGATATCCCGCCTGATCGCCAGTCAATCGGGGTCAGCATCAGCGGAAATCCGGGCGATCTTGGCCTGACACTCGATGGGCGGCCGCTGCCTGGCGGTGCTGGCGGCTTCCAGATCCCGATGATCCCGGGTAGCCACCTGCTCGCGCTGACCGACGCCAGCGGTCGCAAGCTCGATCAGGTTCGGTTCACCGTGCGCTAGGGTTTCGCCACGCCTTTGTGCCCACCAAACTTGGCACGCAGCGCGCTGAGCACGCGCGAATCCACCGCCGCGTCGTCGTGGCTGGAAAAGCGTTCGAACAGCGAGGCGGAGATCACTGGCAGGCTGACGCCCTGTTCGACCCCGGCAATCACTGTCCAGCGCCCCTCGCCGCTGTCGGCCACGCGCGGGCTGAACGAGGCGAGCGTCGGATCCTCGGCCAGGGCATCGGCGCCGAGATCGAGCAGCCAGGACGAGACCACGCTGCCGCGCCGCCAGACCTCGGCGATGGCAGCGAGGTCCAAATCATAACGGATCGCCTCGGGCACGCTTTCGGCCGAGGCGCTGGCGATCAGCGCGAAGCCTTCGGCAAAGGCTTGCATCATCCCGTATTCGATTCCGTTGTGGACCATCTTGACATAGTGGCCCGCGCCCGACGGACCGCAGTGCAGCCAGCCTTCCTCGCCGGGCGCAAGCGGTCCGCCCTCGCGCGCCGGGGTGCGTTCGGCGCTGGCGACACCCGGGGCGAGGCAGGCGAAGATCGGCGTATTGCGCGCCACCGCGGCTTCGTCACCCCCGATCATCAGCGAATAACCGCGCTCCAGCCCGAACAGCCCGCCGCTGGTGCCGCAGTCGATGAAGGCCACGCCCTGTCCCGCCAGGGCAGCGGCGCGCGCGGCGCTGTCCTTGAAATAGGAATTACCGCCATCGATGATGCAGTCCCCTGAAGACAGCAGCGGGGCCAGTTCGTCGATCACGCTCTGGGTGACCTTTCCCGCCGGAACCATCAGCCACAAAGTGCGCGGCGCAGCCATTGCCGCCACCAGCGCGGCCAGGCTGTCAGCCGGAATCGCACCGGTTTCCTCCGCCAGCGCGGCCCGCTCTGCCGGGTCGATCGAATAGATGTGGCACTGGTGTCCACCCTTGCCCAGCCGCCGCACCATGTTGCCGCCCATCCGGCCCAACCCGACAAATCCGATTTCCATCTGCGATGTCCTTGTAGTGGCCCCGGGAATCGGCGCGATTGGCGGCACCTTCCTCCGCGGGTATCATGGCTGACAAGAAAAATGTGCCCGATCAGTCGCCAACGGATAATTTCTCCAATTTCGGACAGTCAATCTGCGCTAATGTCACTCACCCTCTCCGATCCTTCTGGATTGGGATGGCCGCTGACTCTTGCGACCCGGTTGGCGGCCACACTCTTGCCGGAAGCGTGCCCAAGCGCGCTTCCGGCTTTGCCTTTTGCGGGGAAAAGGCTCCTGCCGTTCAGCTTGTGTTGCAGTGCAAACCTTGAAGAGGGCGCGCGAAATGGGCAATAGTGGCCGCAAGGCCGGGCAGAACAGACTGCCACACTTCCGGAGATTAGGGCGATGACGATCAGGGGCATAGCGATTGGCAGCGTTGGGCTGACGGCGCTGATGGCATCAGTGGCGGCTTGGGCGGCTGCCCAGCCGGAAAGCATCCTGCCCGCACCCAACCCCACGCCCAGCGCACCCGCCGCGCCGGCACCTGCTGCGTCGCCAACCATTGCCTTGCAGGTCCCGGTCGACGAGCCGGTGATCAGCTGGACCAAGGCCAATGCCCAGGCGCTGCTGGGCGTGCTCGGCGGAATCGATGCCGAAGGCCTGATTCCCGCCGATTACCAGCCTGAAAAGCTGCGCGCCGCAATCGCTTCGGGCGACCAGGCTGCGCTCGACGCCCAGGCCAGCAAAAGTTTCGCCTGGCTGATCGAAGATCTGCGCGACGGGCGGACCCGCTATGATTCGCGCGAGCAGTGGTTCGTGGTCGATACCGATGTCGATGCCAATCCCACCTCGGCGGTGATGGCCCGGGCGCTGGCCAGCAACGATGTGCCGGGTACGGTGGCAGCGCTGATGCCGACCGTGCCTGACTACGCCGCGCTCAAGGCGCTGCTGGCGGTGACTCCGGCTGCCGACAAGACCAAGCGCGCGCTGATCCGGATCAACATGGACCGCTGGCGGTGGCTGCCCAAAGATCTGGGCCAGTACTACCTTTTGACCAACGTGCCTGAGTTTCAGCTGCGCCTGACGGTGAAGAACGAGATCATTCGTTCGTACCGCACAATCGTCGGCAAGGTCGGCAAGACCGCCACGCCGCAGCTTTCCGCGGTGGTCAAGGGCGTGGTTTTCAATCCGACCTGGACCGTACCGCAGTCGATCGTGGTCGGCGAAGGGTTGGGCGCGCGGCTGATCGGCAATCCCGCTTCAGCAGCGCGGCAAGGCTACAAGGCGACCAAGGCCAAGGACGGCACGATCACCGTCGTCCAGCAGCCCGGGCCGGGCAATTCGCTGGGCTTCATGAAGCTCGACATGCCCAACGACCATGCGATCTTCATCCATGACACGCCATCGCGCGGGCTGTTTGCGCAGCCCTACCGCGCGCTCAGTCATGGCTGCGTGCGGACCGAGCGCGCGACCGAACTGGGGATGACCATGGCGATCCTGGGAGCCGGCAAGACGACCGACGAACTGGTCGAGATCGCAGGCTCGGGCAAGTACACGCTGGTCCCGATGACCAAGACTTTTCCGGTCTATATCATGTACTTCACCATGGCGACCGACATCAGCGGCAAGATGGGCACGTTCAAGGATCTCTATGGCCGCGACACCAAGGTGCTGGCCAGCTTCGCTGCGCCACGCAAGGCCTGGGACGGCAAGCGCAAGAGCACCGAAAAGGTGATCAAGCTGGACAATCCGCTCTAGCTTGCTTTCACTTCGGGCGCGTGCGCGATGCATTCGCTGAGCTGTGCCGATTGGTCGGGGTTCAACTGGCGACCTTGCGGCAACCAGGCGCGAACGACGCGAAAGTCACCCTTGTCGACGACCTTGACGGTCAGATCGTCGGCCGGGTCGGTATAGAGGTTGTTGCTTGCGACGCTGAGGTCAAGCGCACCCGGATGCTTGATCAGGCACAGCACCAGGTCTTTTTGCGGGCGATAGCTATGGTCCTGAAAAATCTCGGCCTTGCCCGAAGTCAGCCTGCGCTCAACCACCGCGCGCGTCAGGTACGGCGCGGCCAGGGCGAGCAGCGTCACCAGACCGATCGCGGTGAGGATGCGCTGGGAGCGGTTCAAGCGTCGCCGATACGGTCGGCAAACAGCAGGCGCCCGCCCGAAAGGTGCCACAGCGCCTCATTGAACTGGTCGGGGCTCATCGCAAAGCAGCCTTCGCTGCGGCCCAGCTTGCCTTGCCGGGCAATCATTGCCGGATCGGCATACCAGGCCGGGTGCATGACGATCGCGCGCTCAAGCGCGGTTGCATTGTCCTGATCAAGCCCCAGCAGGCGGATCGAAGTGCCGTACTTGCCGGTATACCACTCGGCGGTGAGATAGGCCCCGCGCGAGGTCGCCTCGCTGCCGGGCACACCCGAAAATTGCTTCAGGAAGCCTGAATGTTCCGGATCAGAGCCGCGCCCGTGGGCAACGTAGAACGAACGAACCGTGCCGTTTTCCAGATTGGCGAAGTGCAGCCGCGGCAGCGTGCTGGGCCGTGCGAAATCGGCGACGCCGACAATGTCGCGCCGCCACAGCTTGGCCCCTGCGCGCTGGCTTTCGCGCGCGGCGATTTCGAGCACCTTGCGGTCATAGGCGGGGTTGGGCACCACTTCGGTCGGCAAGGGTGGCGGGGCCGGAACCGCAGGTTGAACCGGCGCGGGGGTCAGCCCGAAAGTCTTGTCGAATTCCTCACCCAGCACCTGGCGCGCGAGCGCACGGCCCGGCACAGCCAGCGCAGCGCCAGCGGCAAGCGAGCCCAGAATCAGGTCCCGTCGGTTCATAACCCCCGTCATAGCGGGTTGTGGATAACCAAGTCCTGAACGAGTCGCCAGTAAAAATTGGCGGATTAGCGTGCTTCTGCGCCAAGCCGAGCCAGATTTGCGCCGTCTACCCGCATCACCGTCCAGTCATCCATCAGGCGCGCGCCAAGTTTCTGGTAGAATCCGATCGCCGGCTCGTTCCAGTCGAGCACCGACCATTCGAGCCGCGCGCAGTCGCGCGTCGTGGCCAGCAGGGCAAGGTGCGCCAGCAGCGCCTTGCCCAGCCCGCTGCCGCGCGCCTCGGGGCGCACGAACAGGTCCTCCAGATAGATCCCCGGCTTGCCCTCGAAGGTCGAGAAATTATGGAAAAACAACGCAAAGCCTTGCGGTCCACCATCCAGCTCGCCGATCACGACTTCGGCGTAAGGACGCGCGCCGAACAGTTTCTCGCCCAGCACCGCCTCGTCAAAACGGACCTCGTGGGCAAGCTTTTCGTACTCAGCCAGATCGCGGATCAACTGCGCGATCAGCGGCAAGTCGGCGGGTGAAGCGGATCGAATCGAAAGCGTCATATCGTAAGCCTTGCAGCAAGGCGCGGCCACAGCACGCCGATCGAGAGACCGGCCATGACCAGCGCAAAAGCAGTGAGTTTCCAGGGCTGGAGCGGCTCGCCCAAAACCAGCGCCGAAGTGCCGAGGCCAAACACCGGGACCAGCAGCGAAAGCGGCGCCACGCTGCCGGCGGCGTGGCGGCCCAGCAGCCAGCCCCAGACCCCATAGCCAAACATGGTGTTGCCGATCGACTGCCACAGCACCGCGGCCCAGGTCTTGCCATCGGCCGAGGCAATTCCCGCGGTCATCCGCTCCCAGCCTTCCAGCGCCAGGGCAAAACCCAGCAGCGGCGGCAAGGCGAACAGGCTCGACCAGACCACATAGGCCAACATGTTGACCGGCCCGGCGGCGCGGTTGACCATGTTGCCGCCGGCCCAGCTGGCGGCGGCACAGAGCACCAGGATCAGCCCCAGCGGGGTTGCGCTGCCATCGGTGTGGAGCGCGATGGTGACGATCCCGGCGCTGGCCGCGAGCAACGCAGCAATCTGGTAGGCGGCAGGACGCTCCCCATTGAGCCAGACCGCCAGCCCGATCGTGAAAAAGGCCTGGGCCTGGACCACCAGGCTGGCGAGCCCGGGGGTGATATCGGCGCGCATCGCGGTGAACAGCAGCCCGAACTGCCCGGCTCCGATCAGCACGCCATAGGCCGTCAGATTGCGCCACGGCACCTTGGGGCGTGGCAGGAAAAGCGCCAGCGGGAAAAAGGCCAGGGCAAACCGCAGCAGCGCGAGTGTCAGCGGAGGCAAGTGCTCGACCCCGTATTTGATCACCACAAAGTTCGATCCCCACACGGCGGTCACGCCAAGGGCCAGCAGCAAGTGGAGCGGGGGCAGGCCGGAACGGGCGGAGGTCATTGCCTGCGGCCCTAGGTATTCATTGTCAGATTGGCAACACCGGCCTGCTTCCCCTGCCCGACCACCCATCACATGGTGCCCTTGAGGCGGTCGGGCCGGGGAAGCGGGCCGGTGTTGCAAGCTATCGACGGATGTCGATAGCGCACCTGCTCAATCATGTGTCAAATCAGCGCGGGCGGATAATCATCCGGTCGCCTTGCAGGCTGACTGCGCCCATCTTCTTGAGCACGCTCTGGCCGAGCAGGTTGGTGGTCAGCCCTTGCGCCACCACGGCATCAACATTGTGCAGCTCAACCCCGGCGACGACCAGTTCGTCGATCACCACCGGCGCGCCATAGCCGACCCCCGAAGCGGTCTGCATGATCGGCTGCATTTCGCCGACCACCAGCCCCAGTTCCTGCGCCTCGGCTTCGGTCAGCGCGACCATGTCGGCGCCAGTGTCGACCAGGAAGCGCACGTCGCTGCCGTTGACACTGGCACTGAGATGGAACTGGCCCGAGGAATCGCGCCGCAGCAGCAACACGTCAGTCTCATCGCTGCCCGCCATTGGCCGCGAGGATGTGGCGGAGGAGGAACTGCTCGAAGCGGGCATCGGCGCAGAGTCCGCGGGCGGCGCGACAAAGACCGCGATCATGCTCATCAGGCCCACGGCCAGGAGCGCAATGGCATAGAGCCGGTTCATAGCGGCTGCGAGGATAGCGGGGGAGGGTTACGGAAGGGTTAGGCCGCCTTCCCATGGGTCACGTCCATGCTGACCGACTGCCCAGCCTCGATTTCGGCTGCCTTGGCTTCCACCAGCTTGACGATATGCGCGATCATTTCGGCGTCGGCCACATGATGGTCGGTCACCCCCGAGAGATAGACCATGTGTTTGCCATTGCCGCCGCCGGTGATGCCGATATCGGTCTCGCGCGCTTCGCCGGGGCCGTTGACCACGCAGCCCAGCACCGAGACCGACATCGGGGTCTTGATATGGCCGAGTGCCGTTTCCAGCTTTTCGACCGTGCGGATCACGTCAAAGCCCTGCCGCGCGCAGCTGGGGCACGAAACGATCCGCACCCCGCGGGTACGCAGGCCGAGGCTTTTGAGGATCTCGTAGCCGACCCGCACTTCCTCTTCGGGCTCGGCCGAAAGCGAGACGCGGATCGTGTCGCCGATCCCGGCCCATAGCATGCTGCCCATCCCGATGCTTGACTTGACGGTGCCGCCGATCAGCCCGCCGGCCTCGGTAATCCCCAGGTGCAGCGGGCAATCGACCGCTTCGGTCAATTGCATGTAGGCGGCAACGGCCAGGAACACGTCGCTGGCCTTCACCGCCACCTTGTATTCGTGGAAATCGTGATCCTGCAGCAGCTTGATATGATCGAGCGCGCTTTCAACCAACGCCTCGGGGCAGGGCTCGCCGTATTTTTCGAGCAGGTCCTTCTCGAGGCTGCCGGCGTTGACCCCGATACGGATCGCGCAGCCGTTGGCCTTGGCTGCACGGACCACTTCGGCGACCCGCTCGCTCGAGCCGATGTTGCCGGGATTGATCCTGAGGCAGGCCGCGCCCGCATCGGCGGCCTCGAGCGCGCGCTTGTAGTGGAAATGGATGTCGGCGATCAGCGGCACCGTGGCGGCGCGGGCGATCTCGCGGAAGGCGGCGGTGCTGGCCTCGTCCGGGCAGGATACGCGGATCAGGTCGGCCCCGGCCTCCTCGCAGCGGCGGATCTGGTCGATCGTCGCTTTCGCATCAGAGGTGAGCGTGTTGGTCATGGTCTGCACGGTGATCGGCGCATTGCCGCCGACCGGAACCTTGCCGACCATGATCTGACGGGACTGACGACGCGCGATATCGCGCCAAGGGCGAATGGACATGCGGCGCCATATAGTCACCCCGCGCCCGCCGGGCAAATGGAGAGGCGGTGCAGGCTGGCCTAAAGCAGCTTCGCGAACAGGAATTCCGGATCGTATTGCTCGCCGACCTTGAAAGTGATGTCGGCGACCTTGGCGAAGCCATAGCGTTCGTAGAAGCGATGCCCGCCATCGTTTCCGGCATAGACCGAGATTTGCACTTCGTCCGCGCCGCGCGCCGCGAACTGGTCCATCGCCCAGTCCATCAGCTTGCCCCCAATCCCCATGCCGGTGGCATCGGAAGCGGTGTAGAGCTGCTTGAGTTCCATCACCCTGCTCCCCCGGGCATGCTCGGGAAACCCGCAGGTCAGGCCGATCTTGCAAAAGCCGACCAGCCGCCCACCGGCTTCGGCCAACCGGTAGACCCGGTCGCTCTTGGCCATTTCGGCAGCAATCGGACCCTGTTCAAGGCTTTCGGCCAGGAAGGTCGCCAGGTCCTGCGCATTGTAGAGCGGGCCAAACTTGGCGATGAAACTTTCGATCGCCAGCACCGACAGCGCGGGGACATCGGCGAGGGTGGCAGGGCGCAGGGTCAGTTCGGTCATAATTCCAGAGTCATGCAGATCGAGAACGGGTCTTCACGGTAGTCCGCAAAGGGCGGGCATTCGACAAAACCGTGGCTTTCATAGAGCCTGCGCGCCGGAAGGAAAGGCTCGGGCCGCCCGGTTTCCAGGCTCACCCGGCGATAGCCGCGCGCCCGGGCCACCTGCAACAAGTGCGCCAGCATCGCCTTGCCCGCGCCCTTGCCGCGAAAGTCAGGATCGGCGCGCATCGACTTGAGCTCGCCCTCGTTCTGCCCAAGGTCCTTGATCGCCCCGCAAGCGGCCAACTGCTCGCCATGCCAGGCCGAAAAGAACGTCACGTCGCTCGCACGCAGCCGGTCGATAGGCATGGCGTGGACGCTTTCGGGGGGCGACCAGGCGTGCATCTCGGTCAGGTGCAGGGTCAGCAATGTGGCTATCTGGAGGCCGGTGGGGTCGTCCTCGACGATACGATATGCAAGCGCCTCAGGCATGCTTGTCGGCCTTGCGCCGCCCCATCCGCATGCCCGATTCCAGCCGCGCGCGCAGCTGGGTGTAATAGGCCTCGAGGAAAGCGCGTTCATCCCCCGCACCGGGGTTCCAGCCGATCTTGCGGCAGATCGCCTCGTGCACCGCAACCATCGCTTCGTGGCGATCTTCGCGCAGCACCCGTTCCAGCGTCTGCAACTCGTACTCGCCATAGATCGCCAGCTCTTCCTCGCCGAACTTGTAGGATGCGCCGGTCGCCCGGCTGGTCCCGCTGGTGGCGGTCACGGTGGTACTGAGCGTGGCTTCGAGCTTGCTCTTGGGGGCCTCGACCACCCAGGTTCCGGCCACCAGATCGCCGGCGCGCAGCCGGTCGCTGTTGAAGAACGGGAACAGCGCGAAAATCGCCAGCCACAGCAGGGCTACCCAGGCAACAATCCCGCCGCCGCCAATGACGCTGAACATCGCCGCGATCGGCAGGACCAGCTCGACATCGCGCAGCAGGTTGCGCGCCAGCACCATTTCAGTCGACAGCCGCCCGCCATCGCGCGCCGCAACACGGATTCCGGTCGCACGCTTGCCCGGCGTTGCGCCGCGCGCGCCCAGTTCGAAGAACAGGAAATAGCCGTGGCGGAACAGGAACATGATCGCGATGTAAAGGATGATCAGGAACTCGAGGCTGTATTTGAGCGATCCCTGGGCCTTGTCATAGTCCTTGCCGACCATGTTGAGCACGCCGATCCCCGAATAAATCATTGCCACGGTGACCAGAATGATCAGCAGCACGATGATCACCAGGTCGATCAGCAGCGCGCCAAACCGGGTGCCGCGGCTGGCAAGCGTCAGCGGCAGGGCGATCCCCTCGGGCGTGACCAGAGTGCGCCGCCGGTCCGAGCGTTTTGGCTTCGGCGTGCTCATTCGGTGTCGCTCGTGGTCGGCACGCGGCGGAACAGGAAGAAGTAGGCCAGCCAGAAGGCCAGGATCGTATAGCCCACCACCAGGCGCTGGGTGGTGTCGTTGATCAGCTGGCGGCCCAGCCCTTCAAGCATCCCGGCGCAGACCAGCATCAGGACCACCCCCGCCATGACCACGGCCGCGCGCTGGCCTGCCGACGCGGCGGCCTCCAACACCGAGCGGTCGCCGGGAAAGGCCATCGAGCGTCCGACATGCAGCCCCGCCGCGCCCGCCAGCAGGATCGCGAACAGTTCGGTGGTACCGTGGATCGAGAGCCAGCCGACAATCTCGATCATCAGCCCCTTGTCGTAATGCAGCCACAACAGGGCGCCCAGCATGGTGGTGTTCTGGACCAGCAGCATCAGCGGCGGGATTCCGAATGCGAAGCCCAGCGCAAAACACAGGATCGCGATCCCGGCGTTGTGGCTGAACAGGCTGGCCGCGAAGATGCTGAGGCCATCCTTGCCCTCTTTGCCGAACATCACGCTCTTGAGCGCTTCGGCGCTGGCCCCGGGTACGCGCGGATCGGATGGATCAGTGGGAACCAGCGCATAGTACCAGTCGGGGTCGGCGGCGCAGAGCTGCCAGCCAATCACCGTGCCGGCCACCATCAGCACCAGGGCAACCGCCATCTCTTTCCAGATCGAGCGCACCGCCCGGCTCCACTCGCCGCCGAAGAAGCGTCCCAGCCAAGACCACAGCGTGGTGCGCGGGCCATAGACCAGGAACCAGGCGCGCTGGACCAGGCTTTCGAGATAACCGAGCGTCGCGGCATCGAGCGAGGTTTCGCGTGCCACCGACAGGCTGGAGGCGACCGTACGGTAGAGCACCGGCAGCGCCAGCACGTCTTCGTCGGTGATCCGGCGCAAGCGGCCTTTCTCCATCCGCGTGACGATCGCCTCGAGCCGTTTCCAGTCCGGTTCGCGTTCCTGGCGGAAGCGGTCGCTGCGCAGCGCCGCCGCCTCGATCGCGGCCGCTGCCTCGGCTTCCTTCGAGAGGAATATGAGTGCCATTACCGGTCCCTTGTCATCCAATCGCACCCTTGCGCTTGATTGCCAGGTACGAATCGATCAGCCGCGCGCCGATCCGGTCGTGCTTGGCCTCGATCACATCGACGCCCAGCTGGCGCAACTGCGAGAGGACCAGTGCGCGCTGGCGCAGCAGGGCATCGGCGGAAACCGACATGGCGAGGCGCTGCAGATCTTGCGGATCGTCCTGCGCCATGCCTTCAAGTTCTTCGTCGAGCATGGTGACGAACAGCACCAGGTGGCGCTTGGTCAGCCGGCCGATGCTTTCGATCATCAGCTGCGCGCTGGTCGGATCGGTAAAGTCGGAGAAGACCACCACCAGACTGCGGCGCTGGAGCCGGCCCGCCAGCGTTGCCAGCGCCAGCGTGAAATTGGGTTCCTGGGCGTGATAGTCGAGCCCCGCCGCGGCTTGCTGCAAGCGCCGGAAATCGCGCGCGTCGGTGACGAAAGGAGTGAACAGTTCGGGCCGCGCGGCAAAACCGAACAGCGCTACCTTGTCGCCGCCTTTCAGCGCGACATAGGCGGTGGTCAGCGCGGCGGTTACCGCGCGGTCGATCCGGGGAAAGCCGCCCACCGGTTCGCACATCGCCTGCCCGCAATCGAACGCGAAGACGATCTGGTTGTTGCGCTCGGCCTCGTACTCCTTGACGTAGAGGTGCGAGTGGCGCGCGCTGGCTTTCCAGTCGATCCGGCGGCGGTCCATGCCGGGTTCGTATTCGGCCAGCGCCTCGAACATCGTCCCTTCGCCGCGAATCCGCCGCGCAATCAGGCCGAATTCGGCATTGCGCAGGAACGCCTGCAGGCTGGGGGAGCGCACCGGGGCAAGGTTAGGCCAGACCCGGACATCCTGCTCGACCGGCTTCCTCAGCTGACGCGCCCCCAGCCCCAGCGGGCCGGCCCAGCGCAGCCACATTTCCTCGATCTCGCCGGTCCCGCGCCGCGTCGGGTGATAGCCGATCGCGACTTGCCAGACCCCGTCGTCCAGGCGGTACAGCGCGTGTTCGGCGCGCCCGCCGGGCAGCAATCGCTCGTCGCTGGCAATGGCGCAATGGACCTTGCTGCGTGCCCCCCGTGAAAAGCGCGCGAATAGCTGCAGCCAGCCTTCCTCACCCACTTCGACGTCGGGAAAAATCGTCAACCGGACATCCTCAGCCCGGCCCGCCAACAGCGCGTCGATCACTACCAGGGCAAGCACCACGGTTCCCAAAGCCGGGGCGGCGGCCCAGCTGCCGGGGACGAAGACCGCCAGCAACAAGGCCACCGGCGCCGCCGCTGCAACCAGCAGCGCCGCGCGCGGCGTGGGAACAAAGGTGGCGCGTTCGGACATCGACTTAGCGCGGTGCCTCGGTGCTCTCGACCAGGTCGGCGACCAGGGCCTCAACCTGCTTGCCTTCGATTTCGGCCGCCGGGCTCAGCAACAAACGGTGGCGCAGCACCGGCGCGGCGAGCGCCTTGACGTCGTCGGGCAGCACATAGTCGCGCGCCTCGATCGCCGCGCGGGCGCGCGCGGCATTGGCGAGCAGCACCGCGGCGCGCGGGCTGGCCCCGGCTGAAAGGTCGGCGCTTTCGCGCGTGGCGCGGATCAGGCGGACGACATAATCGATCACGCTTTCGGCGAGCGTGATGCCCTTTACCGCGCGCGCGGCGGAGGCCAGCACTTCAGCATTGGCGACGGCTTCAACCCCCATGTCGACCGGGCGCGAGGGACCGGCGCGCTCACCAAAAGTGCTGACGATCTTGGCTTCCTCGGCGGCGCTGGGATAGGGCACCAAGAGCTTGAACAGGAACCGGTCGAGCTGGGCTTCGGGCAGCGGATAGACCCCCTGGCTTTCGATCGGATTCTGCGTTGCCACCACCAGGAAGCTGGCGGGCAGGGCATGGGCGGTGCCATCCAGCGTGACCCGGCGTTCCTGCATGGCTTCCAGCAGTGCGGCCTGGGTCTTGGGCGGGGTGCGGTTGATTTCGTCGGCCAAGAGCAGCTCGCAGAAGATCGGGCCGCGGGTCAGCGTGAACTCGCTGGTCTGGAAGTTGAACAGGTTCGATCCCAGGATATCGCCCGGCATCAGATCGGGCGTGAACTGGATCCGCCCGAAATCGAGCCCCAGGCTGGCCGCGAAGCACTGTGCCAGGAAAGTCTTGGCCGTGCCCGGCGGGCCTTCGAGCAGGACGTGGCCCTGCGCCAGCAGCGCGATCAGCAGCGCATCGACTGTCGCGGTCTGGCCGACCACGCCTTTGGCCACCTCGCCCCTGATCCGCGCGGCGAGGTGGCTAACCTCGGCCAGGGTCATCGTTGCTTCAGTCATCGCGTCAGGATCCTTTCAAGCGAATGGAGTGTCTGGGCCGCGCGCAGCATGTCGCGCGGGCCCTTGGCCGCGCGCAAGGCAGCGGCGGCCTCGGAAAACGAAGTGGCAGCGGGATCGCGCGCCTTGAGCGCACGGTCGATCGCCAGCTCGGATGCTTCGGCGTCGAACCGCTGGGGCAAGGCGAGCGCCTTGGCCAGCCGATCGCGCGCGGCATCGGCATAGGGCGCGCCGACCAGGTGCAGGCGCTTGGCCCGGCGCAGCAGTCCGGCGGCATTGCTGACCAGCGCACGCTTGCCGAAAGCCAGGCTCCGCGCGGCGATCAGCGGCGGACCAAAGCGGAAATAGGCCCGCCACAGCGCCACGCCCGCGGCCAGCAGCAGGCACAGCGTGGCGGCCAGGAACGGCGGCGTGAAGGCCAGCTCAAGCAGGTTTTCCGAGCGGCCATAGCCGGCCAGGGTCAGGTCGAAGACAACCTGCTTGTCCTCGCCGTCGAGCGCGGCGTCGAACAACCGCTCGGCCATCAGCGCATTCGGCTGGCGGGCCATGCCGTAATTGTTGAACAGGTCGGCATCGAAGACCAGGATCAGCGGATAGGCATTTTCATAGTTTTCGGGCTGCATGACGGCGGGAACATCGACCTTGACCGAAGCCGGTGCGGAATCTTGCGCGTCCTGATCCTGCACCGGCGCGCCGTCGCCGCCTTCCTCGTCCGCCGCCGCATCGGCGGCAGCCTGGGCCGCGGCGGCTGCTTCCGAGGCTTCGGGGGCAACGTCGCCCGCATCGCTCTCGGCCTGCTCCGGCTCGGCGGCCAGCGCCTGCTCGCGCAGGGCCGGATAGTTGCCGCCGTCGGCCACATAGCCCGCCAGCAGCCTTGCGCTGGTTGCAGTTTCGATCAGCGGAACCAGTCCCTTGCCGCGCGCGGAAATCACTTGTCCGGGATCGGGCATCTGCGCCGACTGGCCGAAGCCGAGCCATTGCCTTTCGCCAGGCCGCTTGCCGAGCGGCGCAATTTCGACCCCGATCTCGTTGTGAAATCCTTTCCAGTCGGGAATCTGCGGCTCGAGCAGCATGACGAACCCGTCCTTGACCTTGGGGCTCAAGCGCTTGGGCAGCTGGACCGCCAGCCATTTGGGCATGATCAGCACGGTCGGCCCGACAAAGCGGTGATCCTTCACCGCTTGCCTGATTTCCTCGACGCTGGCCTGATGACTGGGAGTCAGCACCAGCAGACCGCCGCGTTTGAGGGCGCCGTGCGACTGGACCTTGCTGACCGCATAGCCGCGCGCATCCAGATACTGGTACAGTGCTGAATAGCCGTTGAGCCCCTTGCCTCCGGCATGCCCGCCTGCCGCCTGCGGCTCGGGATCGGCCATGCCCGAGCCAATCGTCCACAGCAGCGCGACAAAGGCCAGCGCTCCCACCAGTACCAGCGCCAGCGCCGTGCGCGAGGTGAACGGGCTGGCCCGCCGCGCGCTCATGCCGCGATCCCGGTCGGAAGGCGTTCAAGGGCGAATTCGGCATAGGCGCTCCGCGCTGCCTGCCAGTCGGCCGCATCGAGGCTGCGCAGCGCGAACAGGCTGCGCTCGACCCGGCCGGTGATCGTGGCAAAGGCGTTGCGGGCCTTGTCGGGCAGCGCAGCAATCCCGGCGATCTCCCGCGCGGTGCTGGCGCGGCGGACCCAGTCGGGCCGGGCCGCCTGGATTTGCTGGACCGAACGCCGCAGCAGCAGGTGGGTAGCCTCATCGAACCTGCCTTCCGCCGCCAGCCGGTCGGCATCCTCCAGCAAGGCCAATGCCTCAGCCTCGTCGGGGCGCCATTCGGGCGCAGCCTTGTCAGCCTGCTTGTTCTTGTTCCAGCCGAGCCGCAGCGGTTCGGAAAAGCGCCAGGCGGCATAGAGGATAAACGCGGCGACCAGCGCCAGCAGGATCCATTGCAACACCGGCCAGGATACGCCAAGCGCGCGTCCGACCGGTTCGAACAGCGCGCGCAGGAACCTGCCCAGCGCCTGTAGCCAGCCGGGAATTTCGGGCGGCTTGGTGCTCAGATCGATCGGGGCATACTGGATTGAGGGATCGGCATGAACCTTTTGCCACGCCGTGGCAGCGTCCTGTGCCGCTTGTGCTCCCTTGATGGCCGGTTCCGGTGCGCTCACAGTGCTACTGGTGGCATGGCGCAAGCCCCCGGGCAAGAAGTAGTATTGTAGAAAAGAGGGTTAACCGCGTTTGCGTTCTTGCGGGTAGCTTCCCAATATCCTGAGTTCCTTGCAGTGGAACGCCAGTTCTTCGAGCGCGCGATCGACCGCCGGATCGCCGGGCGCGCCGACGATATCGGCATAGAAAGTGGTAGCCGAAAAGCTCGCCCCCTTCTGATAGCTTTCCAGCTTGGTCATGTTGACGCCGTTGGTCGCAAACCCGCCCATCGCCTTGTAAAGCGCGGCGGGCACGTTCTTCACTTCGAAGACGAACGTGGTCATCGCGGTTCGCCCGGCCAGGCTTGCCGGATCAAGCGGAGCGCGCGAAAGCACCACGAAGCGGGTCATGTTGTCCGCTGCGTCCTCGACATTTTCGGCAACGATCTTGAGGCCATAGAGTTCGGCGGCGATTTTGGGCGCGATGGCACAGGCCTGCGGATCGCCCATTTCCGCGACATAGGCCGCCGCGCCGGCGGTATCGGCATAGGCCATCGGCACGATCCCGCGCCGGCGCAGGAAATGGCGTGACTGGCCCAGCGCCTGGGGGTGCGAATAGGCGGCAGTGAAGGGGCCTTCGGACAGTGCCATCAGGTCGTGATGGATCGCCATGAAATGCTCCGCCACGATCGACAGACCGCTTTCGGGCAACAGGAAATGGATGTCGGCCACCCGGCCGTGCTGCGAATTCTCGATCGGGATGATCGCCCGCGCGGCGCGTCCGTCCTTGACTGCCTCAAGCGCGTCCTCGAAGCTGAAACAGGGCAGCGGCAGACAATTGGGGTCACACTCAAGCGCGGCGCGATGCCCGTTGCAGCCCGGAGCGCCCTGGAACGAGACAGCGCGCGCCGGATCCTGGGCCGCCTGGGCGACCAGTTCTTCGACACGGGCGAGCGCGGGGGCGGGATAGGAATGCATCGGCGCGGCCTATAACGCCTTTTCCATGCGCAGCAATGGCACGGTGACGCCATCGACCGGCGGACTGTCGAGCGCTTCGATCGCCTCGTAGCCGCGCGTGCGGTACAGCGCCGCGCCCGATAGAGTCGCCATCAGTTCGACCCGCTTGAACCCGGCCTCGCGCGCGGCTGCTTCGCACAGCTCCATCACCAGTCGTCCTACCCCGCGCCGGGCAAAGGCCGGTTCGGTGTACATCGCGCGGATCTTGGCGGGTTCGCTGGCTGGATCGAGCGCGCGGGGTTCGCGCGCGACCACGCTGGCATCGCCGCCGAACAGCGTCGCGCGCCATGACCAGCCACCGCAGCCGACCGGAACTCCATCCTCCTCGACCACGAAATAGGTCCGGTCGGCGACCAGTTGGCTGTCGAGCCCCATGGTGCCGTGGCTGGCCTTGACCTGCGCGGGGGTAAGGAACTCACCTTGCAGTTCCTCGATCGCGCGGGTCATCAAGGCCCGCAGCGCCGGAACGTCTGCTTCGGTTGCGAGCCGGTGGGTGAAGGCCATCAGTACCCCTGCGCGTTGCCCACCGGCAGGCGCGGATCGATCGCGCCATAGAAGCGGGCCATGTCGCCGGTTGCCGGGTTAGGCTTGATTTCCAGCGAGGGCCCGCCGACCAGGATCGCGGCGATCTGGTTCCAGTAGTCCATCTGCTCCAGCTTGTGGCCCTTGGCCTGCAGCGCGGCCATCGTGTCGGCGCTAAGCGAATCCTTTTCGTAATAGATCACGTCGGGCAGCCACTGGGCGTGGATCCGGGGAGCATCGACGGCTTCGGTCAGGGTCATGTCATAATCGATCACATTGACCATCACTTGCAGCACCCCGGTGGGGATATGACTGCCACCCGGAGTGCCCACAACCATCACCAGACTGTTACCCCGCGTGACCACCGTCGGGGTCATCGAGGATAGCGGCCGTTTGCCCGGGGCAATCGCGTTGTTCGCGCCCTCGACCAGTCCATACATGTTGGGCGAGCCCGGCTTGGCCGAGAAATCGTCCATCTCGTCGTTGAGCAGGATCCCGGTCCCTTCGGCGGTGACCCGTGCCCCGAACCAGTCATTGAGCGTGTAGGTCAGCGAGACCGCGTTGCCGGCCTTGTCGACCACCGAGAAGTGCGTGGTGCTTTGCCCTTCCTTGCCCGTGCCCGGTCCGGGCAGGCTGGAGCTGGGGGTCGCCTTGTCGGCCGAGATCCCGGCGCGCAGCTCGTCGGCATAGGCCTGGCTGACATATTTCGCCACGTCGGCATGCACGAAATCGGGATCGCCCAGGTTCATGTTGCGATCGTGAAAGGCGCGGCGCAGCGCTTCGGTGGTGTAGTGGACTCCTTGGGCCGAATGGAACCCCAGGCTGCCCATCGGCCAGCCCTCGATGATGTTGAGCGTTTCGCAGATCACCACACCGCCCGAGCTGGGCGGCGGAGCCGAAATCACGTGGAAGCCGCGATAGTCGCATTCGATCGGCTTGCGCTCGAGCGCCTTGTACGCGGCGAAATCGGCGGCAGTGATGATCCCGCCGTGGCGCTGGCTGGACTGGGCGATCTTGAGCGCGATCGGTCCGCGATAGAAGGCGTCGTTACCGCCCACCGCAATTGCTGCGAGGGTGCGGCCCAGGTCGGCCTGGACCCAGCGCTGGCCCTTCTTCCAGGGCTTTCCCTGGTTGAGGAAAATCGCTTCGCTGGCCGGGTCCTTGGCGAAATCGGCGGCGCCATCGGCGAGCATGTCGGCATCGCCCTGATCAAGCACGAAGCCCTTCGAAGCGAGCGCGATTGCGGCGGCCATCAGGGGCGCGCGGGGCCTGGTCCCGTACTTGGCCCGGGCCAGTTCAAGCCCGGCGACTGTGCCTGGGATGCCGACCGCCAGATGCCCGCGGGTCGACAGGCCCGGGATCACATTGCCGGCCTTGTCCTGGTACATGGTCGCCGTCGCCTTGCCCGGGGCCATTTCGCGGAAATCGATGAAGGTGGTCCGGCCATCGGCCATCCGGATCGTCATGAACCCGCCGCCGCCGATGTTCCCGGCTTCGGGAAAAGTCACCGCCAGGGCATAGGCCACCGCGACAGCGGCATCGACCGCGTTGCCGCCGCTCTTGAGCACGTCGATCCCGGCCTGGGTGGCATGCCGGTGGGCAGAGACCACCATTCCGTTTTCGGCTGCGACCGGTGCGGGCGCGGCAGCCTGTGCAACTTGCGATCCCCCCAGTGCCAGCGAAACTGCCAGTGAAACGGTAGCCTTCAAGATCCGCATGCTCGTCCTCCCTTGAACGGCCGGTGTTGGCACAAAAGGAAAGGGCGGGGAAGCCGTAGCCTCCCCGCCCCTTTGCCTTTCAGTCCCGCGGGACTGTCAGATCAATACTTGACCTTCAGGCGGACGTAATAGAACCCGCCGTTGATCCCGAAGGGACCGCCGTTACGCGGATAGACCTGGCCGTCGGCAGTGCTTTCGGTCAGGGCATAGATCGGGTTCGAAGGCGAAGCCGCGATCTTGTCCGGATAGGTGTCGAACAGGTTGTTCGCACCCAGCGTCAGCGTGAAGTGATCCATAAAGGTATAGCTGACATCGAGGTCAGTGGTCAGCTTCGTGCTGAAGGTCTGACCCGGATAGTCATTCTCGTTGCCCCACGAACCGAACAGGCGTTCGGCCACGTTGAACGAGAGGTCACCCTTCTGCCAGGCCATCGACAGGTTCATGCGGTGGTTCGGAGCCAGGTGACGGATGTCCTGGATCTGCGCCGCGCCGATCAGCAACGGATTGAACTTGGTCACCCGGCTCATGTTGTAGTTGTAAGCCATCGTCAAGTTGGTGCGGCCACCCAGGAACTCGGTCTTGTAGGTGGCGACCACGTCAATGCCATCGGTGGTGGTGTTGAAGGCGTTGGTGAAGTAGTTCACCACGCCGCCCACGCCCACCGCGTTCAGGGCCGGCAGGGCCACGATATCGGCCGCGCCCACGTTGAAGTTCTGCGAAATACCGATCCGGTCGCGCACGCGGACCGAATAGCCGTCGATCGCCAGGTTGAACGCCGAGCCGGGCGTGATCACCACGCCCAGACCGAAGTTGGTGGCCTTGGCCGGCTTGAGCGAAACCGCGCCGAAATACTGCGCGATCGAGCTGGTCACCGGATAGGTGCCGGTCTGGACCTGGTTACCCGCAACGAAGTTGGTGGTCAGGATCGAGACGTTGTTCTGCCCCGGCGAAGGAGCGTGGAACCCGGTGCCCACGGTGCCGCGGAATGCCACCACATCGTTCACATGCGCGATGAAGTTGGCCTTGCCGACAACGGTGTCGCCGAAGGTGTCATAGTGTTCCCAGCGGCCGGCAAGACCGAAGGTCAGCGCTTCGCTGAGATCGCCTTCGAGGCCGACATAGGCACCATAGCTCGACTGATCGAATGCGCCGGCAAAGGTCGGGCTGGTCCCGCCGTAACCGCTCGCCCCGGTCGGCATGCCGACGTTCGAATCGAAGACGTAAACGCCAGGGGCCGTTTCGCGGTAGAGGTTCTGCGAAGAGTAGGGACCGGCGCCATAGGACTGCACATCGCCCGCGGTCTGTTCATAGGTCTCCTTGCGGTATTCCGCGCCCCACGACAGCGTCAGCGGGCTGTTCAGGCCAGCATCGATTTCGTAGGTCATGTCCAGATAGGCGTCGAATTCCTTCTGGATCAGCTTGCCGAATTCGAACGAGGTCTGGGTGGACGGACCATACGAGGGGCTGAGCGAGTTGTACATCGACAGGTCAAGCTGAGCCTTGCTGAGCGAGGCCGAAAGGTCCCAGGTCAGCTTGTTGCCCTTGCTCTTGATCCCGACAACGCCATAGGCCTGATCGACCACACCGACAAAGCGCGGCGTGAAACCGGCCGGGTACAGCGTGGAGAAGTTGTAGGTCTGCTGGGTGTTGGCGAGGTTCGAGAAGACGAAACCGCCGGTCGGGCAGGTGGCATTGCCGACTGGGCACGCAGTCAGGTAGATCGGGTGCGCGAAGGCCGCGTTGCGGCTGGGCGAACGCGTGGTGTTGCCCGAACCGTCGTTGACCACCAGGTTAGGAGCGCTGATCGGCGAGCGATAGTTGAAACTCTGGTCACCCTTCGAGTGCGCCAGGTTGCCGATCATGTAGAACTGGACGTTGTCGGTGACGTCAAATCCGGCGTTGAGCAGGAACTTGTAACCATTGACCGGCGACGAGCCCCAGATCTGCACCGGCCCCGGATAGTTCGGCAGCTGCGAAGCAAGGCCCGGGTTGGCGTTGGCAAAGACAATCGCAACCGGACGGGTCTTGCCGCGGCTGGTCTGGCTATCGTCGAAATATTCGCCCGACAGGTTGATGAAGCCGCGGTCACCCAGCTTGACACCGGCATTGCCGGCAATCTGCCAGCTTTCGCCGTCGCCCTTGTAGGTCTGGCCATAGCGGCCCTGCAGTTCCAGCCCGGCATCGTCGCGCAGGCCGTAGTTGAGCACGCCGCCGATCGCGTCCGACCCGTACTGGGCGGTCGCGCCGTCGCGCAGGATCTGCAGGTTCTTGATCGCGATCGAGGGGATCACCGAGATGTCCGACCCGTGCGAGCCGAACGACAGCGCGGTATCGCCGCCGGTGTAGACCTGGACCAGCGCCGAGCGGTTGAAACGCTTGCCGCCCAGCATCACCAGCACTTCGTCGCCCGGCAGGCCACGCAGCGAGGGCGCGCGCACAAAGGTCGAGGCGTCGGAAATGGTGTTCTGGCCGACGTAGAACGAGGGGACCACGTTCTTGACGGTGTCGAGCATGTTCGAGGCCGACTGGGTCGCCAGGTCTTCGGTGCCGATAACGTCGACCGGCGAAGCGCTGTCGGTGACCGTGCGGTCAGCGCGGCGGGTGCCGATGACGACGATGCCTTCTGCCGGTGCTTCGGCTTCCTCACCCGAGCCCTGGGCATCCTGGGCCATGGCCGGAGTAGCAAAGAGGATCGCCAGGCTGGCGACCGAGGCGGCGAGTGCGGCCCTTTTCATGCTACGGCTTGCGTTAATTCGCATAGAATTCTCCGTATTGTGTTTATCCGTCAGCGACCGGAACGGATTTGCTGCGGTGCGGTACCGCTATTGACCGAGAAGGCCTTGTCAATCTGGGGTTCAGGTTCGCTTGCCGATTCTTGCGCAAGTGTGGCTTTGCCGCACTAGATGCTTGCGCGGAATTCGAATTCAAAGCTCGCTGGATTTCATCGCGAAGATCGGGGTGTGCGGTTCGTGCGCCGCCATCCGCTCAAGCAGCAAGTCCAGCTCGCTCTCGTGCAGGATGATCCCCTGGTGCGCCGGACGAATGAAGCCGACCGCGGCCATATGGTGGTTGAACGCGATCAGGTGGTCGTAGAATCCGAAGGCATTGAGCAGCCCGACGGGCTTGGCGTGATAGCCCAGTTGGGCCCAGCTTACCGCTTCCCACAGCTCGTCCATCGTGCCGACCCCGCCGGGGATCGTCAGGAACCCGTCGGACAGGCGAGTGAAGGCGGCCTTGCGTTCGTGCATGTCCGCAACCACGATCAATTCGCTGCAGTCATGGTTGGCGACTTCGCTGGAAACCAGCGCCTCGGGGATCACCCCGATCACTTCGCCGCCCTTGTCGAGCGCGCCATAGGCCACCGCCCCCATCAGCCCCAGCCGCCCGCCGCCATAAACGACCCCGATCCCGCGGGTGGCCAGGCTCGCGCCGATCTCGCGGGCGAGTTCGATATAGCGCGGATCTTCGGGGGTGGCAGACCCGCAATAGACGGCAAGGCGTTTCACGTCATTTCCTTCAGCATCATGTCGCAGGCCGCCTTAGCACCGGCCAGCACGCCCGCAACCCCGGCGCCGGGGTGGGTCGCGGCGCCGACCAGATAGAGGTTGGCCAGCTTGGGGTCGCGATGCGGCAGGCGTAGCGGGCCCGACTGCAGCGCGCTGGCTTCCAGGCTCCAGGCGCTGCCAAGGTGGTAGTTTAGCTCAAGCGCGAGGTCGCGCGGGGTGGTAGTGAAGCTGTGGATCACACGGTCGTGGATGTCGGGGATCAATCGCCGGCCAATTTCGCCGAGGATCCGCTTCTCGATCAGCGGCGCGACCACTTCCCAGTCGATCGGCAGCTTGCCCAGATGCGCCACCGGGATTGTCGCGCGGAACACCGACTTGCCAGCGGGAGCCATGGCCGGGTCGGTGACGCTGGGGTGGTTCAGGGTCAGCATAAAGTCCTGCGGCAGAACCCCATGATCGAACAGGTCGGCGATCAGTTCGCCATAGCGTGGGCCAAACAGCACGCTCTGGTGCGGGATTCCGGGCCAGGTCCCCTCCAGCGCGAAATGGACCGAAAAGGCAGACGGCGCATAGCGTCGCCGCGCCAGTCTGCTCGCCATGTGCGGTCCGCGGGGCAGCTCCTTGATGAGGTCGCGGTAGGTGTGAATGGCATCGGCATTGCTGACCACCGCATCGAAATGTCCGTGCCATCCGCTCTGGGTCTCGACCTCGGTAATCCGGTTGCCGACCGCGTGGAGCCGGACCACCGGATCGTGCAGCCGCACCGTGCCGCCCAGTTTCTCGAACCGCGCGGCCAGGGCTTCGGCCAAGGCGACCATCCCGCCCATCGGCCACCAGCCGCTGTGGCTGCCGGGCAGCACCTGGCCCAAGAGGTGCAGCGCGCTGGCGGTGAAAGGATTGGCTCCGGCCTGCAGCACCGGAAAGGCCAGGGCTTCGCGCAAGTGGCGTTCCTTGACGTAGGAGCCGACCAGCGACCAGGCGCTGCGCCAGCCCTGGCTGCGGGCCAGCGCGGGCAGGGCGCGCAGCGCGGCTGCCGGGCTTTCCAGCGGACTTTCGCCCAGCCGCTGCCAGCCATCGATCCGGGCCATGTCGGCCCAGCGGCGCAGTTCCTCGAACCCGGCCAGGTCGCCCGGGGCCAGGCGGGCGAGCTGCCGGGCCAGCTCTGCCTCGGCCACGCCCAGGTCGAACTGCGCGCCGTCGGTCCAGTTGAAGCGGCAGGCCGGGGTGACCTCGGCCAGCGGGAGCGCTTCGCCCAGATCCTCGCCGGTCAGGCTCCACAGCTCGCGCAAAGGGGCGGGATCGGCAATGAGCGAGGGGCCTTCCTCGAACGTAAATCCGTCCTTGCTCCAGCGCCGCAGGCACCCACCCGGGGCGCTGCGGGCTTCGATCAGCGTGGTCGCAATTCCGCTGGCCTGGAGCCGGATCGCAGCTGCCAATCCGGCCAGCCCCGCGCCGATCACGCAGGCGCGCCGGGCAGAGGGATCGTGGGTCTGGTTCTTGCTGAGCACGGCCATTGCGGTGCGGTTTTAAGCCTGCGAATGGATCATGCAACGCCCCTTGGCGAACGCTGCGCGATGCGGCAGGGTGCGCGCATGGTTGCGATCGCCCCGGCCCTTCCTGCCGATGCCGCCGAAGTCGCGGAAATCTATGCACATCATGTGCTGCATGGCACCGCCAGCTATGAAACCGTGCCGCCTGACGCGGCCGAAATGGCGGCGCGGATGGCCAAGGTCATGGGGCCGGGCTGGCCCTGGCTGATTGCGCGCGACAGCGACGGAACGATGCTGGGCTATGCCTATGCCAGCCAGTTCCGTGACCGTGCGGCCTATCGCTATGCCTGCGAAAATTCGATCTACATCCGCGACGTGTGCCGCGGACGCGGGATCGGCAAGGCGCTGCTCGCCGCGCTGATCGAAGCGAGCGAGCAATTCGGCTTTCGCCAGATGATCGCGGTGATCGGCGGGGGCAATCCTGCCTCGGTCGCGCTCCACGCCGCGCTGGGTTTCAGCCACGCGGGAACCATGCGCAGCATCGGGCGCAAGCACGGGCTTTGGCTCGATACCGTCTATATGCAACGCGCTCTAGGTGCCGGCGACACTGTGCCGCCTCAGGAGGAACCACAATGACCAGCCTGCTTCCCGACCGCCGGGGCCTGATCCTTTCGGCGGTCATGGCCGCCGCGATCGGCCTGACCTTGTTGGCGATGGGCCGGGTGCCGATCTGCGAATGCGGCACGGTCAAGCTGGGGTGGGGGGTGGTCCAGTCGTCTGAAAACAGCCAGCACATCGCCGACTGGTACAGTTTCAGCCACGTGATCCACGGCCTGCTGTTCTATTTCTTCGCGCATGTCCTGTGGCGCAAATGGAAGCTGCTGGGCGGCAAGCCGGCGATCTGGGCGCTGCCGATCGCGATTGCCTTCGAAGGTTTCTGGGAACTGCTTGAAAACTCGCCGCTGATCATCGACCGCTACCGTTCGGTCACCGCCAGTTTCGGCTACAGCGGCGATGCGGTGATCAATTCACTGGCCGACCTGGGTTTCATGGCGCTGGGGTTCTGGATCGCCAGCAAGTTGCCGTGGAAGGCCAGCCTGGCCCTGGCGATTGCCTTCGAACTGTTCACGCTGCTCATGATCCGCGACAACCTGACGCTCAACGTGCTGATGCTGGTCTGGCCGATCGATGCAATCCGCGAGTGGCAGTCGGTGACGATCTAGGCTTGTTTCAGCCAAGCTGAAACAAGTGCACCACCGGCCGCTCCCCCTCCCGCCTCGGCGGAACACAATCTAGGGCGTTTACCCTAATTTCGTGCTTGCCCTTGATCCCGGTCAATGTCCTAATTGCGTTGTGAGTCGAAACCGACCGCAATGGCGCAAGGCTGCGCCCGGCATTTTGACGGAGGATGATAATGGCAACCGCAGCGCTGGCAGCAAGCGATCAGGCAACCCATGTCGACGTAGTGATCGTCGGTGCGGGGATTTCGGGGATTGGTTCGGCCTATCACCTGCAGGAACAGTGCCCGGGCAAGAGTTATGTCATCCTGGAGATGAAAGACACCTTCGGCGGCACCTGGGAAACTCACAAGTATCCCGGAGTGCGCTCTGACTCGGATCTTTACACCTTCGGCTATCGGTTCAAGCCGTGGGTCGGTACCCCGATCGCCAGCGCCGATGAAATCCTCAAATACATGGGCGAAGTGATCGAGGAGAACGGGATCGGCCCGCATATCCGCTATGGCCACCGCATCACCAAGGCGTCGTGGGACAGTAAGGCCAACCTCTGGACCATCGAGGCCAGCACCAGGGACGGCGCTTCGCATACCTTCACCTGCAACTTCCTGTGGATGTGCCAGGGCTATTACGACCATGAAAAGCCCTACATGCCCGACTGGCCGGGGATGGAACGGTACAAGGGCCTGCTGGTCCACGCCCAGTTGTGGGATCCCAAGATCGACTATACCGGCAAGAAGATCCTGGTGATCGGTTCGGGCGCGACTGCGGCGACCGTGATCCCCGCCTTCGCCGAAAAGGCCGCGCACGTGACCATGCTGCAGCGTTCGCCGACCTATTTCTTCTGCAGCGAGAACAAGAACGAGCTGGCCGACAAGCTGCGCGCCGGCGGGATCGACGAGCCGACCATCCACCGCGTGGTCCGCGCCCAGATCATGCACGACCAGAACGTGATGGCGAAGCGCTGCATCGAGGAACCCGACGTGGTGTTCGAAGAGCTGAAGATGCTGGTCCGCGCCTTCACCGGCAAGGAAGACTTCCCGTTCGAACCGCACTTCACGCCCAAGTACCGCCCCTGGCAGCAGCGCCTGGCCTTCTGCCCTGAAGGCGACATCTTCCGCGGCGTGGTGGAAGGCAAGGTTTCGGCCGTTACCGACGAGCTCGACACCTTCACCGAAACCGGCGTGCGCACCAAGGACGGGACCGAAATCGAGGCCGACATCATCGTCGCCGCAACCGGGTTCAACCTGCTGATGATGGGCGGGATCCCGTTCGATGTGGATGGCAAGCCGGTCGATTGGCACGAAACGGTCAATTACCGCGGCATGATGTTCACCGGCGTGCCCAACATGGTCTGGGTGATGGGCTATTTCCGCGCCAGCTGGACCCTGCGCGTCGACATGCTGGGCGACTTCGTCTGCAACCTGCTGGGCCACATGGACCGGAAGGGCGCCAGGCGGGTCGAGGTGGCCTTGCGCGAGGAAGACCACAACATGCCGCTGGGCGACTGGATCGAAAACGACAACTTCAACCCCAGCTACCTGATGCGCGGCCTCAAGCACCTGCCCAAGCGCGGTGACAAGCCTGAATGGCGCCACAACCAGGATTACTGGGCCGAACGCGGCGAAATCCCCAAGACCGACCTCGAAGGCAGCGAATTCCTCTACGACGGGGTTCGGGCCGGCAAGAAGGTGGCAGAGGTCGCCTAGTCCTTGAGCGAGGCGCGCAGACGCGGCGCGGCGAAGTCGAGGAAAGCCCTCAGCTTGAGCGGCAGGATCGGTCCTCCGCTGTGGATCAGATGGACCGGGATCGGGTCAGGCTCGTAATCGGGCAAGATGATCTGCAGCTCTCCCGCTTTGAGCGCGCGGACGACCTGATAGCTTAGCACCCGGACAATTCCGGTCCCGGCAATCGCGGCCGTCATTGCCGCGCTGGCGGTGTTGACCCGCAAGCGCGGCTGGATTGGCACGGACAGCGGCTTCTTCGCGCTGCCGAACCGCCACACTTCGCTGGACCACTGCGCGCTCGAATGGCCTTCGAACAGGATGCAGTCATGCCGGGAAAGCTCGGCAGGGGCTTTGGGTATCCCGCGTTTCTCAAGATAGTCAGGACTGGCACAGGTAACCCAGCCGGTTTCGCCCAGCCGCTGCGCGACCATGCTGCTGTCAGGCAGCTGGCCTACCCGGATCGCGGCGTCGATATGATCGTCTAGGATGTTGACGACCGAATCCGACAGCGATAGCCGCACAGTGATTTCAGGATAGGCCTTGAGGAAATCGAGGACCACCGGCTCGACGTGAATCTGTCCGAACATCACCGATGCCGCGAGCGTCAGGTGGCCGCGAGGGATCCGGTACTCGCTCGCTGCTGCGCGCTCGGCGTCGTCGATATCATCCAGAATCTTTCGGCAGGCCTGGACATAGCCTTCGCCGACTTCGGTCAGAATCAGCTTGCGGCTGGTGCGGATCAAGATTTGTGCGCGCAGATGGGCTTCGAGCTCTGAAACCTTGCGGCTCACTGTTGCCAGCGGCATTCCCAGCTTGCGCGAAGCAGCTGAAAGGCTGCCACCTTCGACGGCGGCCAGCAGAGTCTTCATAGCATCGATGCGGTCCATATATCTACTGAAAATTGGAAGGATAATTTCCGATAATAGCGTCTGATACCGAAAAATGAAATGTCCTATCTCACTGTCACCGGGAAGAACCCCCCTCCCCGAAAAGTGAAAGGAATGATCCAATGTCCCGTATCCCGACCCCCACCAGCGTTGCCGACGCTCCCGAAAAGTCGCAGCCGCTGCTGAATGCCGTCAACGCCCAGCTGGGCAGCGTGCCCAACATGTTTCGTCTGATTTCGAACAGCCCCCAGGCGCTTGAAGGCTACCTCGGCATGTCGGGCGCGCTTGGCAAGGGCGCGCTGCCGGCCGCCACCCGCGAGCGTATCGCGCTGGCCGTCGCCGAAGCCAATGGTTGCAACTACTGCCTCTCGGCGCACGCCTATCTGGGCAAGAACCTTGCCAAGCTCGACGACGCCGAAATCGAAGCAAACCGCAATGGCGCCTCGAACGATCCGAAGGCCGATGCAGCCGTGCGTTTCGCCGCCAAGGTTGTCGCTCAGCGCGGCCATGTTGCGGCGGCCGATGTCGAAGCGGTCAGGGCTGCGGGCTACACCGACGCGCAGATCCTTGAAATCGTGCAACACGTCGCGCTGAACACCTGGACCAATTACGTCAACGAAGTGTTCCAGACCGCGATCGATTTCCCTGCCGTCGAGACCCGCAAGGCGGCATAATGGGGAGCGGGTGCCGGCAACTGCTCCCCTCCTGACCGGCACCCGCCAACCCAGCACAACCGGAGCATCAGACCATGGCCCGCAACTACGTCAACACCCTGTTCACCGACCAGGCCCGCGCAATGCAGGCCGAAGATGGCAGCCGTGAGGCCTATGCCCGGATGGAGGAAGGCGCGGACGGCTCGCCTGATCTGATCACCGAAAAGGAAGCTGGTTTCATCCACGCGCGGGACAGCTTTTACCTCGCCAGCGTCACGCCCGAAGGCTGGCCCTATGTCCAGCATCGCGGCGGCCCGGCGGGGTTCCTGAAAGTGCTGGAAGACAACCGGCTGGGCTTTGCCGACTATCGCGGCAACCGCCAGCATGTCTCGACCAGCAATCTGGTCGCCGACCCCAGGGTTTCGCTGTTCCTGATGGACTACCCCAACCGGCGGCGGCTCAAGGTGCTCGGCCATGCCCGGATCGTCACTGCCGCCGAGGATCCCGAACTGCTCAGCCGCCTGATGCCCGAAGGCTACAAGGCTCTGCCCGAGCGGGCCTATCTGATCGATGTTGTGGGCTATGACTGGAACTGCCCCCAGCACATCACTCCACGCTTCACCGAAGCCGAACTGGCCAGCGCGTTGAAGCCGATGGCCGACGAACTCACCCGCCTGCGCGCCGAAAACGAACAGTTGCGCAAGGCCAGCAGCCCAAAGGAATGACCATGACCCAACCCCTCACCACCGGCGCCCACCATGTCGGGCTGTCCGTGCCTGACCTTGATGCCGCGACCGACTTCTTCCGCGATGCGCTGGGCTACAAGGTGGTCGGCGAAGTGCCAACCTATCCCGCCCGCTTTGTCAGCGACGGCACCACGCTGCTGACGCTGTGGCAGGTCGAGGACCCAGCCACAGCCAGGCCGTTCGATCGCCGCCGCAATGTCGGGCTGCACCATCTGGCGCTGGGGGTGCGCGATGCCGCGGCACTGGATGAAGTGCATGGCCGGATTGCCGAATGGCCCGGCGTCAGCATAGAGTTCGGCCCCGGACCGATGCGCCCCGGCTCCGCCGTCCACCACCTGATCGCTGCGATCCCCGGCGGGATCCGCGTCGAATTCGCCATGCCCTTTGCGTGAGAACGATGATGACCGAACGTCCCCCACTGCCGCCTTTCACTGCCGAAACCGCCGCAATCAAGGTCCGTGCCGCCGAAGATGCCTGGAACGGCCGCGATCCGGCCAAGGTCGCGCTGGCCTATACCGAGGACAGCCGCTGGCGGAACCGCGACCTCTTTCCGGTTGGCCGTACCGAAATCGAGGCATTCCTGACCCGCAAATGGGCCCGGGAACACGAGTACCGGCTGATCAAGGAGCTGTGGGCCTGTGCGGGGAACCGCATCGCGGTACGCTTTGCCTATGAATGGCACAACGATGCCGGCCAGTGGTGGCGCTCTTATGGCAACGAGAACTGGGAGTTCTCCGCAAGCGGCCACATGGCGGTGCGCCACGCCAGCATCAACGACCTTGCGATCACCGAAAGCGAGCGCCTGTTCCGCTGGCCGCAGGGCCGCCGTCCAGACGATCATCCCGGTTTGAGCGAACTGGGACTCTAGGCTGTTTACACCGCGCGCCGCCTGCGCCAGTCTGCGTTGCAATGAGCAACGTATCTATCTGGTGGGGCGGAACGCGTCCGGCCCTGGAGCCGATGACCGGACTTGGCGAGAACGCCATGCCGGGCCATCTCGGAATCGAATTCGTCGACTGCGGCGATGACTGGATCCGGGCGCGGATGCCGGTCGACCACCGGACCCAGCAGCCCTTCCAGCGGCTCCACGGCGGGGCCTCGGTCGCGCTGGCGGAAACGATCGGATCGGTCGCGGCGAGTTACTGCATCGACCGCAGCAAGCATGTCGCGGTGGGGATGGAGATCAACGCCAACCACATCCGTCCGGCCTACCAGGGCTTCGTCTATGCAACCGCCCGGCCCGAATCGATCGGCCGCACCACCCAGGTCTGGTCGATCCGGATCACCGACGAGGCCGACAAGCTGGTCTGCATCTCGCGCCTGACCGTCGCGGTGATCCCGCTGGAGCGCAAGTGAAGTCGGTCGCGGTCATTGGCGCCGGTGATTTCATCGGCGCAGGCATAGTGCGCAAGTTCGCCGCCGAGGGCTTCGCGGTCCACGCCGGACGCCGCAATGGCGATAAGCTTGCCCCCTTGCTGGGCGGCGCGGTGACCGGGCGCAGCCTGGACGCGCGGCAAAGCGAAGATGTCGCCGCCTTCCTTGACGAGGCCGAGGCGATCGCGCCATTGGCACTGGTCGTGTTCAACGTCGGCGCCAACGTCCAGTTCCCGCTGGCCGAAACCACCGACCGGGTGTTCCGCAAGGTCTGGGAAATGGCCTGCTTCGCCGGGTTCGCCGCCGTGCGCGAGGGCGCGCGGATCATGGGACCGCGTGGGGAAGGCAAGATCTTCGTCACCGGGGCCACTGCGGGGCTGCGCGGTAATCCTGGCTATGCCGCCTTCGCTGCCGCCAAGGCCGGCCTCAGGCTGATGGCCGAAAGCGCCGCGCGCGAGCTTTGGCCGCAGGGGATCCATGTCGCCCACCTGGTGATCGACGCCGGAGTCGATACCGAATGGGTTCGTGCCCGCGTGACCGAGCGGATCGGGGCCGAGGCGCTGGCCGCCCAGCCTGACCTGCTGATGCCGCCCGAAGCCGTGGCCGATGCCTATTGGTCGCTTTACAACCAGCCCAAAGCGGCATGGACTTTCGAACAGGTGATCCGGCCCTATGGGGAGAAATGGTGATGAGCCGCGAGATCGAGTTCCTCTATGACTTCGGCGGCCCCAATTCGTGGTTCGTCCACCGCGCGATCCCCGCGATCGAGGCCCAGGGCAAAGTGTCCTTCCGCTATGTCCCGGTGCTGCTGGGCGGGATCTTCAAGGCGACCGGCAACCAGCCGCCGCTAATGAGCTATGGCCATGTCGAGCCCAAAGTGAACTACGACCGGCTTGAGATGGACCGCTTTATGGCGCGCCATCAGATCAGCGGTTTCAAGTTCAATCCGCACTTCCCGGTCAACACCTTGCTGGCCATGCGCGGCGCGGTGGCGGCCGAACGGCTGGGTTGCGGCCCGGCTTATCGTGAGGCGATGTACACCGCACTGTGGCAGAACGGGCTCAAGCTCGACGATCCGGCGGTCTGGGCCGAAGTGGTCACCGGGGCCGGGTTGGATGCCGCAGCGCTGGGGTCCGCTGTCGAGGACCCGGAGATAAAGGCCGGGCTGGTCCAAAGCACCGAAAGCGCGGTGGCGCGCGGGGCCTTTGGCGTACCGACTTTCTTCCTTGGCGACGAGATGTGGTTCGGCAAGGACCGCCTGCGCGACGTGGTCGAGGCGGCAGAGAACTGATATCCCCAATCTCCGTTCGCATCGAGCGAAGTCGAGATGCCGCGCGCAGTGTCTCGACTTCGCTCGACACGAACGGGATGGGAGTGCTTGTCACAGCCCCAAAGACCATGCATCGTAATTTAATCGATCGATTGAATTTGTCTGCCTGCTGGGAGCACTGAGATGAGCGACTACCCCTTGCCCTACAATTCTTGCGACCTGACTGGCCGCGTGGCGCTGGTCACCGGGGCTTCCTCGGGTCTGGGCGCGCGCTTTGCGGAAGTGCTGGCTGCGCAGGGCGCCTCGGTGGTGCTGGCCGCGCGGCGGCTCGACCGGCTTGAAGCGCTGGCCGAGAAGATCCGCGCAAGTGGCGGCCGGGCAGTCGCGGTGCAGATGGATGCCACCGATGCAGACAGCCTGATCGCGGCGGTAGCCAAGGGCGAGGAAGCGTTCGGCACGATCGACATCCTGGTCAACAACGCCGGCATGCCCGACGCCCAGCGCGCCCACAAAATGAGCCTTGAGCTGATCGACCAGGTGCTGGGGGTCAACCTGCGCGGACCGTGGATCCTGGCCTGCGAGGTTGCGCGGCGGCTGATCGCAGCGGGCAAGCCTGGCCGGATCGTCAACATCAGCTCAGTCGCGCACTTCCGTTACGATGGCGGCGGTGCGGCGCTCTATGCCGTGACCAAGACCGCGATTGCCCGGATGACCGAGGCGCTGAGCGTCGAGTGGGCGCACTACGGGATCAACGTCAACGCGATCGCGCCGGGCATGTTCGTTTCCGAAATGACCGACGGTATGTTCGCACGGATGGGCGGCGATCCCGCGCCGCACTTGCCGAGGAAACGCGTGCCGGTGCCCGAGCAGATGGATTCGACGCTGCTCTATCTCGTTGCCCCGGCGAGCGAATGCGTGACCGGCGCAACGATCCGGATCGACGATGGGCAGAGCGCCAGGACCCGCCTGTGAGCCTGGTCCTGGTCGAGCGCGACGGCGCGGTTGCGGTGGTGACACTCAACCGGCCCGAGGCGATGAACGCGCTGTCGAGCGCGCTGCGCGCCGAACTGGCGGCGGCCATGACCGAGCTTGACGCCGATGACTCTGTGCGCGCGGTGGTGCTGACCGGCGCCGGAACGCGCGCCTTCACCGCCGGGCTCGACCTCAAGGAGCTGGGCGTCAGCGGCCTTGGCGCGGCCAATGCCGAAACGCCGGTGGCCAACCCGGTGAAGGCGATCGAACAGTGCTGCAAGCCGGTGGTCGGCGCAATCAACGGGGTGGCGATCACCGGCGGGTTCGAAGTGGCGCTGACCTGCGACATTCTGATCGCATCCGAGAACGCCCGTTTTGCCGACACCCATGCCCGCGTCGGGATCCTGCCCGGCTGGGGGCTCAGCCAGAAGCTCAGCCGCATGATCGGGATCAGCCGGGCGAAGGAGCTGTCGTTCACCGGCAACTTCCTTGATGCGCAGACCGCCTGCCAGTGGGGCCTGGTCAACCGCGTGGTCGCGGCCGACGAATTGCTGCCCGCCGCCAAGGCGGTGGCCGCCGACATCGCCGGAATCGATCCGGCGATGGTCCAGGCCTACAAGGCGCTGATCGACGAGGGCTATGCCCAGAGCTTCGATGAAGCGCTTGCCACCGAGCACCGCATCAGCTCGGCGCGCAATGCGCAGGTGTCGGGCGGCGAAGTCGAAGAACGCCGCCGCGCGGTGATGGAACGCGGGCGCAGCCAAGCGGGCTGATCTGGACCGGGATGTGGCGGCAAGCTCCGAATAGTTCACGCAGAGGCGCAGAGAAGAAAAGGGAGACGCAGAGGAGTTGCGCTTGCGGCGAAGCCGCTTTGAATTTGAAACGATACGTTTTGCAAATCCGTCAGATCGAAACGCAGCTGCGCCGCGAATCCGACATCTCTGCGTCTCGACTTTCTTCTCTGCGCCTCTGCGTGAACCATTCCGAGCAAGCGGCCCAAACAACGGCTAGCGGTCTTGCCACTCAGCAGGGCGTTTCTCGAAGAACGCCACCCGCGCCTCGACCGAATCCGCCGTCTGCGAAAGCATGATCTGCTGCCGGTCCTCCAGACCAAAGGCGTGCTCCATGCTCGCAGCGTCGATATTGAGGTTGAGCGCGTCCTTGGTCAGCCGCAGGCCCAGCGGCGCAGTCTGAAGCATCTCTTCGGCCAGTGCCAGGGCCTTGGGCAGCAGTTCCTCGTGCGGCACTACCTCGCTCACCAGCCCGCAGGCCAGCGCCTTGTCGGCAGTCATGAACTTGCCGGTCAGCAGGTATTCGCTCGCCACCGAGCTACCGACCAGTCGCGGCAGGAAATAGCTTGCCCCCATGTCGCACCCACCCAGCCCGATCTTGATGTAGGCCGCATTCATCCTGAGGTCCGGCGCGGCATAGCGCACGTCACTGGCGAGCAGCAGCGAGAACCCGCCGCCGCAAGCCGGGCCTTGCGCGCAGGCGATAACCGGTTGCGGACAGCGCCGCATCGCCTGCATCACCGCCGCAATCATCCGCTGGGTGCGCCAGCCCTGGTGGACCGGCCCGGCATCCGGATCGCGCTCCCACCCGGCAAGATCGAGCCCGGCGCAAAACGCCCGCCCCTCGGCGCGCAGCACCACCACCCGCACGTCCAGCCGTTCGCGCAGGCCGATGAAGTAATCAAGCAGTGCCTGGATCAGCGCCTCGTTCATGGCATTCAAGCGGTCTGGCCGGTTCAGGCTCACCACCTCGATCGCCCCGCGATTTTCGATTCCAATCGGCTGCTCACTCACGCAGGCTCTCCCTTCGCCGACCTTGTTGATCACCAGCCGCACACATGGCAAGTCAAGTCTCGCGAATGCGCGGTGAAAGGAACCAAGCCGGCTGTTGCATGATCCAAAGCTCGCGAGTCAGTGATCTATAATTGATCAAAGATCGAACGCAGTGTTACCGATGTCGAGATTGGCCGCGCAAGCACTGCATTTGGCCTGCAGGCGCAAGGGCTGCCCGCAACTTTCGTGAGTCAGGAGGAGCGGCGGGCCCTGCTCGTCGGCAAACCAACGATCACCCCATTGCAGCAGGGCCAACAGCACCGGATAGAGATCGCGGCCTTTTGCGGTCAGTCGATACTCGAACCGATCCTGATGCGCAGAATATGGCACGGCCTTGATGATCCCCTGGGCGAGCAACCGCTCGATCCGGCCGGAAAGAATGTTACTGGCCATAAGGGTATCGCGCTGGATCTCGTCGAAGCGATGGATCCCGGTGAAGCAGGCGCGGATCACCAGGGTCGCCCAGCGATCACCAAACAGCTCGATCACCGAATCAACCATCAGCTTGCTGGCACGCTCGCTCGTCGCGTTGGGCATTCGGCGGCGGCCGTATTCGGGCGTGACCTGGCTGAGCCCAGGGCCTGGCTGCCAGCTGACCGCGCGCGGGTCGATCTGTTCGTGGCAATGGCCACAAGACGCCAGCGGAACCGTGACCTTGCCGCAATCGCGGTGCAGCAGCATGACCTTGAAGCCGCGCTCCTCTTCGGTCCAGCTGTGCTGCCAGCGCAAAATCATCAGCGCGACCGGAAACAGCTCACGCCCCTTTTCAGAAAGCCGATAACCACCGCGCAGCTTGAGGGGTTTTTGCAAGACATCGGCCTCGACCAGTCGGGCCAGCCGGTTGCTGACCACCGAACGGGCAATACCTGTCTCCTCCACGAACTCGCCGAACAGGTGCCGGCCCAGAAAGGCCTGCTCCAGGATCAGCAAGACCGGAACGTCGCCCACCACCTCAAGCGCGCGCCAGATTGAGCAGGCCCTGATCGTTTGGTGTTTCATCCCGGCTCCCGCCAGCGGCGATCAACGGCTGGCGGAAATCACCAGCGGCTGCAAGGGATAGGGCCGATAGCGCACTTCGGCAATCCGCAGGCCCTTGCCCTGTCGGGCCGAGGGCCGCGCGACGATCTGCAGCGGTGCCTTGCCGTACTCCACCCAGTCGGCAATGGCCGTCATCGGATCGAAATCCTCAGGCGCCGAAGCCGAAGGCGCTTCCCAGCAATGCCCAAGTCCGGGAGCCAGGAAGAAGCGGAAGAACTGCTGGACCTTCGTGGTTCCGCCCATGCGCGCCTGGACCCGCTGGTAATAGGCGACCGATTGCCCGGTCACCACCAGCGGATCGGCCAGCCCGTGCCACATCAGCAGCTTGCCGCCCGCCGCACGGAACGCGGACAGGTCAGGATTGGTGGCATTGAGGAAGCCGAAATCGCGCGCCAGTCTTGCCGGGTCGCGATCGAAATCGAAATTGCTGGCCGAGAAACCGGGATAGCGCGGATCATAGACGATCTGGCGGGTAAAGCCGTCGGCCAGCTGGGTGCCGACAGCCTTGCTGGGATCTTGCAGGTACCAGACGCGCCAGTACTGTTCGCTGCCGATCGGCATGCCGTGAAACAGGCTGCGCCCCTTGCTGTCGAGCGGGCCCTGGTACCACTGGCCGATGACCTGCTTCTCTTCATTCGTGAAGCAGGTGTCCGACTGTCCGTCGGCGCTGCAGGCGGGCAGCCGGGTCAGGTCAATCCGGCACGCGAAAGGCCGCGCGACCAGTTCATCGAGCGCGCCGTCCTTCGCGTCGCACTGGGCATTCACCGCCGCGATCAGGGTCGGTAGCTTGCGGTTGAAGGCCGGGCTCAGCACCGGGCCTTCCGCATCGCGGTTGGTCTTGAGCTTCCACGCGCCGAAGGCCCCACCGGAATTCACCAGATCGGCCACCGGGCAGCCGCTGATGATCCCGTGGAACAACTTGGGATAACGTTGTGCTGCCACCAGCGCCATGCGTCCGCCGTTCGAGCAGCCCACGAAATAGCGATAGCGCGCCTCGCGGCCATAGAAGGCGCGGACCATCCCCAGCCCTGCGCCATGCGCCAATGGCAGCCAGCCGCCAGCATAGAGCTCCAGCGCCTGGCGGTTGCCGGGTGCCCAGGCGGCATAGCCTTGCGAGGGGCCAGGGTGGCCGCTGTCGGTATGGATCGCCGCATAGCCGCGCTTGACCGGATCGACGATACCGTTGGCCCAGCCGGGAGTTTCGGTGGTCAGGACCCCGCAATAGCCGCCGCACCCGGAAACATAATAATTGCCGTTCCAGCCCGCCAGCGGCAGGCGCATTTCGAAGCCGATCGTTGGCTTTATCGTGCCTTTGACCCGGCAATAGGCCGGCATGTCGCCTTTTGCCTCGACCACCACGCTTTCGGCCTTGGCAAATGTGCCCGGATCGAGCCGGGCAGCCAGCGCGGGGCAGGCCTGATGCAAGTCGGGGAGAGGTGCGGAAGGCTGCATTGCAGCAGCCGAAAGGGCAGCAAGGTAGGCAAGCATCGGCAATCTCCTGCCAGGCCAGCTGGCAACTTGTCCGAACGGTCCCGCAAGCCCGATGCTTGCGGGACCGGGTCAGGATCAGAACTTACCCTGGACCTGCACCGCGATGTTGCGGGTCCGGTCGAAGATCCCGGTATAGGCCACGCCGGTGTTGCTGGTCAGCGTGGTCGAAAGCGGCAACTGGCCAGCGGTCAGCAGGACCCGCTGGTTGGTCAGGTTGCGGCCGACCAGCGCAATTTCCCACTGGCCATCGTCGGCACCCACCCCGATGCGTGCGCCAAGCTTGGCATAAGGCGCCTGCTCGGTGATCGGATCGAGCACGTTGCCGGCCCGGTACCGGCTGGAGTAGTCGAGGTTGACGTTGGCGGTGAACTTCATGTTGCCACCCACCGGCTGGTTGAAATCGATCGCCGCACTGCCCGACCACTTGGGCGCAAACGTTGCCCCGGCCCCGGTGTAATCGCAGAAGCTGGGCGCGACGTTGGGGGTGAAGCCATAGGGGCACTGGCCCTGCTTCCAGTCAGTGTATTTGAAATCGAGGTAGGCCAGCGAGCCGCTGAGCTGCAGGCTGCTACCGATCCCGACCCGGGCTTCGGCTTCGACCCCCTGGACCTTCGCTGCCGAGGCGTTGTTGACGTTGAAGCCGATCCCGCCGTCGAAGACGTTGGTCTGCAGGTCCTTGTACTTGGTGTGGTAATAGCTCAGTGCCAGCTGGACGTTGCGGCTCTTGTACTTCAGCCCGCCTTCGAAGTTGTCGGCCTTTTCGGGGCGGAACTGGAAGGCGCCGGGGAAGCCCGGCGTGGTCGGCAGCGCGTTCGAACGGATGTCGAACCCGCCGGCCTTTACCCCGCGGGCATAGGAGCCATAGAGCATTAGCTCGGGCGTCACGTCGAACTGGATATTGGCCATCGGCGTGGTCGAGTTTTCGGTAAAGCGACCGTTGATCGAGTGATCGACGACGCGCAACGCCGACCAGACCGCGCGGACGTTGGCGATCGGGAACACATTGGTCGGTCCCTTGACGATCACCAGGCTGCGGTCGCCGGTCTTGGTTTCGCTGTTGAAACGCACCCCGGCGGTGATCCGGAGCTGCTCGGTGAGCGAAACCGTTCCCTGCGCAAAGGCCGAAAGCAGCTGCGAGGTCTGTTTGAACTGGCGTTCGCTGCGCGTGTCGCCCAGGACCCGGAACGGCAAGGGCAACGAGTTCATGAAGCTGCCGAAGATCACGAAATCGTCCGCCTTGAGCCGCGATGTCTGGTAGTAGCCGCCGATGATGTATTTGAACTTGCCGTTGTCCGGCGAGATCAGGCGGATCTCCTGCGAGAGCTGGTCGTAGCTTTCCGACTGGTTGGTGTCATCGAGGATGTGGAGCTGGGTGTAGTCGACGTCCAGCACTTCCTTGGCGGAATAATGGACATAGCCCGAAGTCAGGTCGATGCTGTGCTCGCCCGCCGCAATCTTGATCCCCAAAGTGGTGTTGAACACCTTGGTCCGGCTGTCGAAGCCGTTGTTCTGGCTGCGCCAGTCAAGCACGGTATCGACCGAGGAGAAAAACGGATTCGCGCTGTAGGTTCCACGCGCGGTGAAGTTTTCGCGCGCCTGGCCCAGCGTCTTGAAATCGGCATATTCCATCTTCAGCGAAGCCGAAACCGGTCCGGTTTCGGCCTTGATCGTGCCGCGGAAAAAGTAGGTGTCGTTGTTCGGCTCGTCACGGTTCAGCGTGGTGTTGAGCATGTAGCCACCAAGCTTGCGGTAATATCCGACCAGGCGCATCCCGGCATTGTCGGAGAACGGCAAGTTGACCACCCCGGTAAGTTGGGTTTCGTGGTGTTCGAATTCGTAAGACCCGATCCCCTGCACTTCGAGATCGCGGCCCGGCTCCTTGTTGACGACGCTGATTGCACCGGCGATCGCGTTCTTGCCGAACAGCGTCGGCTGCGGACCGCGCAACACTTCGATCCGCTGGACATCGACGATCGGCATGCGGATCAGCTGGTCGCGGCCGTAATATACTCCGTCGATGAACATCGCAGCGGACTGTTCGAAACCTTTGTTGTCGCCCGAGGAGATCCCGCGGATTGCAATACGATTGGCAATCCCGGTCTGGGTGATGCGCAGGTTTGGCACGCTGGAGGCGACTTGCTCCATGTTGGCCGAACCCATCGCCGCGATCTTGTCACCACTGACCGCCGCGATCGAGATCGGCACGCGCGAGATGCCTTCACTGCGTTTTTGCGCGGTAACGACGATTTCTTGCAGCCCGCCTTCATCGGCCGGAGTCTCGGCGTCCTGTGCCAGAGCAAGCTGCGGACAGGCCAGCGCGGTGCCGGCCAAAAGTGCGACCAAAGTCTTTCTCATGATATCCCTCCCCACAAACAGGCACGCGCCAAGCGCTGAGCGTTCTTGCTTGTCAGGCGAGACCAACCCACATAAGTTCACTTATGCAAGTCAGAATCAGAAAGGCACTTTGATCGATGGGCAGACTGCCGCCAGCCCTGACCCGGAACCTGCGCCTGCCCGCGATTGCCGCGCCTATGTTCCTGGTTTCCGGGCCGGAAATGGTGATTGCTGCCTGCAGAGCCGGGATCATAGGCTCGTTTCCTGCGCCCAACGCCCGGACCGCCCAAGACCTCGAAGACTGGGTCACGCGGATCGAAACCGAGCTCGCCGCAGATGGCCATGCCGCGCCCTGGGCGATCAACCTGGTGGTCCATCCCTCGAACGATCGTTTCCCATCAGATCTCGAATGCGTGGTGCGCCACAAGGTGCCGCTGGTGATCACTGCGCTGGGCAGTCCGGCGCGGGTGGTTGATGCGGTCCATTCCTACGGCGGGCTGGTCTTTGCCGATGTCAATTCGGTCGGCTTCGCGCGCAAGGCGGCGGCGGCCGGGGTCGATGGGCTGGTGCTGGTTGCTGCGGGTGCAGGCGGGCACACCGGGCAGACCGCCGGCTTCGCTTTCGTTGAGGAAGTGCGCCAGTTCTGGGATGGGCCGATCGTGCTGGGCGGGGCGATCTCGACCGGCCAGGCGGTGCGCGCCGCCGAAGTGCTGGGGGCGGACCTGGCCTATCTCGGCACCGCGTTGATTGCCGCTGAGGAAAGCATGGCCGTCCCGGGTTACAAGGACATGGTCGTGGCCGCCGGGGCTGAGGATATCGTACCCTCACGCGGGATCACCGGCGTCACCGCCAACTGGCTGCGGCAAAGCCTGATCGACGCGGGGCACGATCCTGCGAACATGTCCGAGGACAAGAAGCCCAATTTCGAGAACGCCCAGGACGATGCCAAGGCCTGGAAGAACGTCTGGTCGGCCGGCCAGGGAGTCGGCGCGGTCAGGGCGCAAGAGCCGTTGGCGCAAATTGTCGCGCGGCTTGAACAGGAATACAGTGCGGCCTGCAAGCTGCCGCGCTTTGCTGCAAAGGAGTGATGCCATGACTGTGGAACTGGTCGGAACCGTGCGTTCGACGCTGAAGAACACCGATCACCCCTATATGCAGGGGGCCTGGCGCCCCACCTTCAACGAATGGAACGCGATTTTCGCGAACGGTGATGCCGAAGTGATCGGCACGATCCCCGACGATATTGACGGGGTCTATGTCCGCACTGGCGAAGTTCCGGTGCACGAGCCGATCGGGCGCTATCATCCCTTCGATGGCGATGGTCAGATCCACGCGATCAGCTTCAAGGGTGGTCGGGCGAGCTATCGCAGCCGGTTCGTGCGGACCAAGGGCTTCCAGGCCGAGCAGGAAGCCGGGCAGGCGCTGTGGGCCGGATTGATGGAGCCGCCGCACAAAAGCACCCGGCCGGGCTGGGGGGCGCAGGAATGGCTCAAGGATTCATCGTCGACCGACGTGGTGATCCACGCTGGCAAGATCCTCTCCTCGTTCTACCAGTGCGGCGAAGGCTACCGGCTCGATCCCTTCACGCTCGAACAGTTCGGGACCGAAGGCTGGGTACCGCTCGATGGCATTTCCGCGCATACCAAGGTCGACGAGGCGACCGGCGAGCTGTTGTTCTTCAACTATTCGAAGCACGCCCCCTACATGCATTACGGGGTGGTTGGGCCGGACAACAAGCTGAAGCACTATATCCCGGTGCCGCTGGCCGGCCCGCGCCTGCCGCACGACATGGCCTTCACCAGGAACTACGCCATCGTCAACGACATGCCGCTCTATTGGAACCCCGAACTGCTGGAGCGCGATCTCCATGTGGTCCAGTTCCACCCGGACCAGAAGACCCGCTTCGGGATCATCCCGCGGATGGGCCAACCCGAAGACATCCGCTGGTTCGAGGCCGAGCCGACCTATACGCTCCACTGGCTGAACGCCTGGGAGGAAGGCGACGAGGTGATCCTCGACGGCTATTTCCAGGAAGAGCCCCAGCCCAAGTCACACCCCGATGCGCCCGATGGGCTGGAACGGATGATGGCTTATCTCAGCCAAGGGCTGATGAAGCCAAAGCTGCACCGCTGGCGCTTCAACCTGAAGACTGGCCAGACCACCGAACAGCGGCTCGATGACCGGATCCTGGAATTCGGGATGTTCAACCAGAAGTACGCGGGCCGCAAATACCGCTATGCCTATTCGGCGGTTCCGGAACCCTACTGGTTCCTGTTCACCGGGCTGATCAAGCATGACCTGGAGACCGGCGAAAGCCAGGAAATCAGCTTTGGCCCGGGTCGCTATGGCAGCGAAAGCCCCTTCGCCCCGCGCATCAATGCCAAGGATGAGGACGACGGCTACCTGGTCTCGTTCATTGCCGATGTTGAAAATGATCGCAGCGAATGCTGGCTGGTCGATGCCAAGAACTTCGCGGCGGGACCAGTCTGCCGGATCGTGCTGCCCGAACGGTTCTGTTCGGGCACCCATTCGGTCTGGGCCAATGGCGATGATATCGGCATGGGGCCGAACACCGTGCTGGCCGCATAGTCGATGATCCTGGCCGGGGAGAACAAGCGCCAGGCCTATCGTGACAGCGGCTGGTGGGGCGACAAGACCCTGGCCGACATGTTCGGAGCCAATGCGCAGGCCCATCCGGACCGGGTGGCGCTGGTCGATGCGCCCAACCGCGAACAGTTCGCCTTTGGCGAGCAACGGCGGCTGACCTATGCCGAGCTGAAGGCCGAAGTCGATCGCTATGCCGGGGCCCTGCTCGCCGCCGGGATCGGCAAGGATGATGTGGTGGTCATCCAGCTGCCCAACATCAGCGAATTCGTCTCGCTGTACTTCGCTGCTGCGCGGATCGGAGCAATCGTCAGCCCCGTGGCTGTCCAGTACCGCAGCCACGAGCTGTCGGCGATGTTCGGGATCGTCGAGCCCAAGGCCTTTATCTGTGGCACCCGGATGTACCACGCCGATCACCTGGGGGTGGTACGGCCGTTACTCAGCAGTACCACCAAGCTGATGACGGTGGGCCCGGACGCGCCCGACGATGCAATCGACTTGTGGAGCGAACCGGCTCGCCCCGGATTGCTCGCGCAGCACCTGGCCGCGACCCATTTCGATGCCGACGACGTCTTCACGATCTGCTGGACTTCCGGCACCACCGGCGTGCCCAAGGGCGTGCCGCGCAGCCACAACCACTGGGTCGGGATCGCGCCCGGCACCTATGTCACCGCGCGGCTGCAGGACGGCGACGTGATGCTCAACCCCTTCCCGCTGATCAACATGGCCTCGATCGGCGGGATCACGATGAGCTGGCTGAGGATCGCGGGCACGATGGTGCTGCACCATCCGTTCGATCCGCAGGTTTACCTTGCCCAGATCGCCACCGAACGCCCCAGCTTCACCATCGCCCCGCCCGCCGTGCTCAACATGCTGCTGCAGAACGAGGCGCTGCTGGCGCAAGTGGACCTCTCCAGCCTGCGCACCATCGGCTCGGGCTCGGCCCCGCTGGCGCCGGCGATGGTCCAGGGCTTTCAGGAGCGGCTGGGCCTGCCGGTGATCAACATCTTCGGATCGAACGAGGGCATGACCCTGATCACCGGACCCGACGACGTCCCCGATCCCATCGAGCGCGCCAGCTATTTCCCGAATGGACTGGATCTGGTGCCATTCTATGGCCAGGCCCCGCAGCGGATCATGGAAAGCAGGCTGGTTCCGCCCGTAGGCGGCGATCCGATCACGGCTGAGGAAATGCCGGGCGAACTCCATATCCGCGGCCCTGCCGTGTTCGAAGGCTATTGGAAGGCCCCCGAACAGACCGCCGCGGCCTTTACCGCAGACGGCTTTTTCAAGACCGGTGACCTGTTCCAGATCGAACAGGGCGGACGGTTCCTGCGCTTTGTCGGACGCTGCAAGGACCTGATAATCCGCGGCGGGGTGAACATCTCGCCCGAAGAAATTGACCAGCTGCTCGGCGGCCACCCGCTGCTGGCCGAAGCCTGCGTGTTCGGCATTCCCGACGCGGTCATGGGCGAGCGGATTGGAGTAGCGGTGGTGCCACGCGGCCTCGCCACGGTCAGCTTCGGCGATGTCACCGGCTACCTGCGCGAACAGGACTTGGCCACGTTCAAGCTGCCCGAGCGGATGTTCGTGTTTGAAAACCTGCCGCGCAATGTCACAAACAAGGTGATGCGCAGCGAAGTGCGCGAAATGGCGCTGGCAATGATGGAACAGGGAGGCTGACCATGGCCGCAGAAGTGTTCGTGCTGGGCGGGGCCCAGAGCGATTTTGCCCGTAACCTCGAGCGCGAAGGCGGCGGGATGTTCGAACTGTTCCGCGATGTTGCAGAGGCCGCCTTTGCCGCGACCGGGATCGAACCCAGGGAAGTGGAGACCGCGCACGTCGGCAATTTCGTCGGCGAGCTGTTCGCCGGGCAAGGCCAGCTCGGCGGGTTCTTCGGCCACGTCCATCCTGACCTGGCCGGTGTGCCTGCCTCGCGCCACGAAGCCGCCTGCGCCTCGGGATCGATCGCGCTGCTGGCTGCCGGTGCCGAGATCGAGGCGGGCCGCTATGGCCTCGCGCTGGTGCTGGGGATCGAACTGATGCGCAACGTGCCGGGCCAGCGCGCCGCCGAATATCTCGGCTCCGCCGCCTGGGCCGGGCGCGAGGCGCAGGAGGCGCGGTACCTGTGGCCCTACATGTTCTCTGACGTTGCCCGCGAATACAGCGAACGCTTCGGGCTGGAGCGCGCGCACCTCAATGCGATCAGCGAGATCGCTTTCAGCAATGCCAAGCGCAATCCCAATTCGCAGACCCGCGGCTGGGCGATCACCCCCGAGCACCTCAGCGACAGCAATGACGAGCTCAACCCGCCGATCGAAGGCTCGCTTCGCAAGGCCGATTGCGGCCAAGTGACCGATGGCGCGGCGGCCGTGTTCCTCGCCTCGCGCGAAGTGGCCGAACGCTATGCCAAACGCCGCGGGATCGCGCTCGATTCGATCCCCCGGATCAAGGGCTGGGGCCACACCACCGCGCCCTTGCTTTATTCCACCAAGGTCAGCGCCAGTCGCGGCCAGCCCTATGTCTTCCCCAGCGTGCGCAAGGCGATGACCGACGCGCTGGGCCGCGCCGGGATGGCCGATGTCTATCACTGCGACGGGGTTGAGGTGCACGACTGCTTCTCGATCACCGAATACATGGCGATCGACCATTTCGGGATCTCTCCGCCAGGCGAGTCCTGGCGCGCGGTTGAGGACGGCACGATTGCGCTGGGCGGCAAGCTGCCGGTCAATCCTTCGGGCGGACTGATCGGCCTTGGCCATCCGGTCGGCGCCACGGGCGTGCGGATGATGCTCGATGCCTGGCGTCAGGTGACCGGCAATGCCGGCGACTATCAGGTCGAAGGCGCGAAGAACTTTGCCACCTTCAACGTCGGCGGCAGCGCCACCACTTCGGTCAGCTTTGTGGTCGGCGTCTGAACGGGTGAGCGAAGTCTTCCTCTTTGATGCGCTGCGCACCCCGCGCGGCAAGGCGCGCGCCGATGGCGGGCTGGCCGCGCTGAGCCCGCCCGAATTGGTGAGCGTGCTGGTGGACGGCCTGCGGGGTCGCTGCGGCGAGGCGGCAAGCGACCCGGGCGCGCTGGTGCTGGGCTGCGTCACCCAGGCCGGTGCGCAAGGCGGGCATATCGCTCTCAGCGCCAAGCTCAAGTCCGGCCTTCCCGATAGCTGCGCCGCGCAGACGCTCAACAACTATTGCTCCTCGGGCCTCAGCGCGATCGGCCATGCGGTCGCGATGGTCGCCTCCGGGCAGGAACGCGCGGTGCTGGCCGGCGGGGTCGAGATGATGAGCCGCGTGCCGTTCCTGTCCGACCGGGCCGAGTTCTACACCGCCACCAACCTGCCCCCGCACCAGCGGTTCCTGCCCCCGGTGCTCGCTGCCGACCGCCTCGCCCAGGCCGAAGGGATCACCCGCGCCGAGCTCGACGCCTGCGCGCTCGTGTCGCAGCAGCGCGCCGCTGCCAGCGACCAGGACCCGGCGCTCCAGGCCTCGCGGCTTGCTGTCGGCAGCCTGACCGGCGAGGAGTGCCCGCGCCCCGCGACCAGCGCCGAATCGCTCGCCGCACTGCCCGGTGCCTTCGGGGCCTTGCAGCAGGACTATGCCGAGGCGCTGGAGGGCGCGACCTTCGAACCGCTCCACACCCTCAGCCACGCTCCTCCGGTCTGCGACGGGGCCGGCCTGGCGCTGGTCGGCACCGAGGGATTGGCCGCCAGACCCCGCGCCCGCGTGCTTGCCTATGCCGAAAGCGGCGGTGATCCTGCCGCCTCGCTGACTGCCGGGTTTGCGGCAATGGACAAGGCCCTCGCCCGGGCCGGGCTGACCCTGGCGCAGATCGACCGGATCGAATTCATGGAAGCCTTCGCGGTCACCGTGGCCAAGTTCATGCGCGACCGCGCGACCGATCCGGCCAAGGTCAACGTCAGCGGCGGACACCTCGCCAAGGGTCACCCGATGGGTGCCACCGGCGCGATCCTGACCTCGGCCCTGCTCGACGCGCTGGACGCCGGTGAAGGCCGCTTGGGCCTGGTCGTCACCACCGGCGCCATGGGCGTTGGTGCGGCAATGGTCGTTGAACGCTTGTCGTCCCATCGCGCTTTGGGTTGACCGGAATGAGATCGTGCAGGCACTGGCGTTTCCGCAGGGCAGTCTGATTACGCCGCCAAATTGATTGACGAATCTCGCGCGATGTTGTGAAGGGCCGTCTCAACGTATGGCGTTGACCCGGGCGGGTATAGCATAGTGGTAATGCACCAGCTTCCCAAGCTGGCTAGAGGGGTTCGATTCCCCTTACCCGCTCCACCTTCCACCGCGCAGCGATGCCGAACTCAAGCCCGCCACAGCACCTCTCCGGGCTGGATCGTCATGTCATAGACGATCTCGACCCCCAGCACTGTCTGCTGCGGCGCGATCCCGAAGTCTGCGGCGACCGGCGAGGAGTCGAGCGGTTCCAGGACCATGTCGAAGAGCGTCAGCTGCGGCAAGGCGTCGAACCGGGTGACCTGCCCCATCACCTCGTTGATCGCCTGATAACAGGCGCGGGTGCCGTCGGCGACATCGCGGAATTGCTTGAGGAACAGCTGCGGAATGCGTCGTTCGAGGACGTCGACTAACAGCTCCTCACCCAGTTCAAGGCTTGGGTGCCAGTGCTGGCCATCGGCCTTGAGCATGGACCACAAGGCGTTCGCCCCGCCTGCGAAGCTGCGCATTGCCTCGTCAAGCTGGCCGCCGCCCAGGGTCGGAGTCATGGTCAGCAGCCGGTGGTAGGCCTCCTCGCTTTGGGCCCCGAATGTCCTGGTCGCAAACAGATCGACTGTCAGGTTTGACGGGTTGCCGGGATCGCCCGGGCAGGTAACCTGGCCGGCCTGCTTGAAGTAACCAAATATCTCGCGGCCCGAGGCGATGGCAACCGGATTGTCGAGCACCAGATAGGGCATCGCCATATTGAAATGCGTCGCCACTTTGCGTCCGCCGCGATCCTCGACGCGAACACAGGGCAGCCAGAAGGTCAGCTCGCGCTCTTTCGACCAGCCCATTTGCGGGGCATCGGTGAACCGGCCCACGCCGATGTCCACTACAGTCATCATCATCAGCGAGGACAGCGGCAGTACTTGCACCGCGCCGCTGCTGGGACCATCGAACAGCGCCTGGCACCAGGCGGTCATTTTCGCATAGTCGCCCTGCAACAGGAACGCCCACATCCGGGTATCGTCGAGTGTGATCGGGCCCGGAAAGGTAGCCGCGCCCGAATGCTCGACGAATTTGGGCAGCACGCCCGGGCGGTGGCCGGGATCGCTGTAGCGCGCGGCATCGACGCGGGCGATCGCTTCGGGAAAGCCCGAAATCGAGCGGCTGGCGAGCATGCCCGAAACCGTGGTCGCCTCGAACGAGCCGAGGTTCTGGCCGTTAAGGATCCAGTCGCCGGTCAGGTAGAGGTTGCCATAGCCCGAATCGCAGGTCCGCATCCGGGCCTGGCTCGAAGAGGTGACGCTCAGCGTATAGCGTTCGCCCGGATCGATATTGGCGCGGCTGTAGGTGCTGGCCAGCGTGCCGGGCTGCGGGCCGCCCTTGCCGAACCGCTTGGGCCAGAACACCGCAACCTCGCCATCGAGATAGGCCTTGGCGGCGGCATCGACCTGGGCCTGGGCGGCGGCGGGATAGCCGGTCTCGCTGGCCGGCGGCGGATAGGGCGGGCAGGGCATTGGCCCGCAGGCGATCTGTTCGGCGATCACTCCGCTCGAGGCCGGCCATTCCTCGGTCGCCAGGACTTCGGAAATGTCGGCCCAGCTGTTGAGATTGGAGCGGTCAAAGCCGCCGATCATTGCCGGGTCAGTCCAGCCCAGATCCGCTTCATCGCAAGTGGTCCAGGTCTGCAGGCTTTGGGTGGCGACGGTCTGGATCCGGTCGATGTATTGGCGCCAGGCCGGCTTCTGCTGGATCAGGTGGGCGCAGATATCGCGGTGCGCGCCGGGCGGAATGGCCAGGACCAGCAGGTCATAGTCCTGCCCGGCCTTGAGCCTCAGCGGGGGCAGGGCATCGGGCCAGGTGGTCCATTTCGATTCAAGGTCGGCGCCGCTTGTCCGCAGCTTGTCGCCATCGACGATCTGGTCGTAGAGCGGCCGGTCGGGCCAGACCTGCTGGCCGCTGGTGAGCGGATAGAGCGGATTGTAGCTGCCCTGCTCAAGCGCAACCTGCCGCCCGATCGTGACCGCGTCGATCGCGGTGCCATCGCCATTGGGGACCAGCTCATCGACCCGGTGGAAGAATTCGAACTTGACCCCCCGGGCCTTCAGCACCTGGTACATCGGCTCGACCACCAGGTCGCCGGTTGCGGTGTTGAACTTCCAGATGATCGATCCCTGATAGGTCGCGGTGTTCATCAGGCTGAGGAACAGCGTGCCCGCTTCGCAGTTGCCCGGTCCCTGCCAGTCGCCTTCGGGATAGGCGAAGATCAGGTCGTAGAGCGCGCGGACCAGCGCTGAATTGCAGGTCAGCTGATCGGCGCCATGCGCCGCCAGCCATTGCTTGTAATCGAGCCGGTTGACCCGATCGAGGTTCTTGTTTGGATCGAGCAGCAGTCCGTCGCGCAGGCCGCCAATCAGGCTGGAGAGGCCCAGGTCGAACATGATCCACAAGCGGCGCAGTACGGTATTGCCCGCCACCAGGTGACCGATCGCGCTGGCGATCGCGGCGCGGATCCGGTGGAGCAGGTCTGCCAGCTTGTTGTGATCGGCGGCGCTGTGGGTGATCGGATCGGGATCGAGCGCATTGATCAGTGCCATGGCTTCGCGCAGCAGGGCCAGCGCGACATGTTCCACCGCGCTGCCCAGCAGCGAGAGCAGCCAGTCGACCAGGCGCTGCCACCATGGCTTGTCTTCGCCCGCACCTGGCTGGAAATGCGCAGCCTGCGGGCCTTCCAACTGGCCGAGGATCCACGCAAGGAATTGGACCATCCGTGTGAACAGGCTGGGCGGCGGGTCGATCCCGGGGGTGCCGGGGAAGACCGGCGCCTCGATCACCCAGGGGATCCACTGACCGTCCACCTCCTCCATCAGGCTCATCGCCGGAACCTGGGTATAGCCCGCCCGCCAATCGGGGAACGGCGGCTTGGCTGCTTCCGAATAGAGTCCCTGAACCATCGCAAAGGCGTTGTCGTACTGGCCCATGAACACGTGCAGACCGTGTTCCTGGATGCGCTGGTTCACATCGGGATTGCGCCCGGTGGCGCACTTGCCGCCCAGCCGCCAGCCGAGCTGGTAGATCGTGATATCGTACTGCTGGTTCTGTTCAGGGGCAGACAGGTTGAAGGCTGTCACCAGCCCCGACAGCCCGCCGCCGAGAATCGCTACCCTGGTCTTGGTCACAGTGGCTTCCTTTTCACTAGAACCCGTGGTTGCGACCCCACATGTCAATGAATGGTGATGCTATGGCTTGCGGTGCGGCCAAAAGGGCAGGCTGCTGCGCGCGAACAGGATAAAGGCTGCAAACAAGAACGGGATCCCCATCGCGAAAGGCGCGATCAGGTGGACATTTTCCACCTTGGGATTGCCCAGCCAGGCATCGATGAAAGCCATCGATCCGTAGGCCAGCACCGGCAGCACCACGAGCACCTTGGACAGTCCGCCCGGCCAGGGCGCGTGGATCAGCCGCCGTTCAATCAGGCGATAGGCCGTGAACACCACGAAGGCGGTCAGCAGCCAGCCTCGGTAATTGCTGTAGGGCACACCGAAATAGGCTCCGCCATTGGTCCAGACCCAGGCCGGGTGGCCAACCACTGCTTCGTCAAGCACCGGGGGCAGACAGGAAGTGGTCCCCGTGGCGCAAGGGTTGAAGCTCATGATCGGGTCCATGGTCAGGTCCCAGGCGGTCATTACCAATGCGCTGAACGCGCTGATCCACAGGATCCAGGCCGTACCCTTGCCCTGTGCCACCGGGTGGCCCTCGGCGAGCAGGTTGGTCACGACGTAGCTCGGGTAAAACATCATGTACCAGGCGAACGGGATCAGCACCGGGATCCGCCCCAAAATCTTCGGACCCAGCACGTCGGTGTAGAAATAGGGCCCAAAGATCGTGCCAGTGCTCTCACCGATATATTCCGATGCAAAGGCCAGCACTGTGCACAACAACAGCAGCAAGCTGGCGCGCTGGTGTCCCAGCATCACCACCGAATGGACGAAGCTGAACACTGCCATTCCCGGCACCAGGATCGACCACGGCATTCGTTGAATCGGATAATTGAAGCCGCCGGTCGCGATCCCGGCGTAAAATACCCAGGCAATCAGCACCAGGGCAATAATCCAGACCGAATTGGGAATACCCGCGACTTGCTTGCCGGTGCCAGTGTTCATAGCTTCCCCCGTTACTATGCTTGCTTTGCGCCCTTTTATGATCATTCATCGCCGCGAGCACAAATGCAAGCGATCAACCGGAGGCGCGGTATTGGGACAGCTGTTCAAGCGCCCGGTCCAGCACCTCGGGCTGCTTGGTGAAGCAGAGCCGCAGGTAGCCGCGCTCGGGTGCATCGGCATAGAACGCAGATACCGGGATCGAGGCCACCCCGGCTGACCGAACCAGCTGTTCGGACACGGCCACATCGTCCGCGGGCAAGCCCGAGGCGGCGAGGTCGACGGTGACGAACCAGGTGCCGCTGGCGGGGAGAACCTTGAAGCCGGCCGTTTCCAGCCCGCTGACCAGCCGCACCTTGGCCGCTGCATAGCGCGCGCGGTGGGCGGCGTGCCACGCATCCGGCAAGGCGAATGCCTCGGCCACGGCCCATTGCAGCGGGGTGGCGGTGGTGAAGGTCAGGAACTGGTGGCGCGCCGCGATCCGGGCGGCGAGCGCGGGGGCGGCGACCGCCCAACCGACTTTCCAGCCGGTCATCGAGAAAATCTTGCCGGCCGATCCGACCTTGATCGCGCGATCAGCCAACGCCGGGATCGCCAGCGGCGAGACGTGCGGCGTGCCATCGAAGACCATCCCCTCCCAGACTTCGTCGCACAGCACCCACAGGTCGTGTTGCCGGGCCAGCGCGCCGATTGCCTCGAGCACTTCGCGGCCCAGCATGGTGCCGACCGGATTGTTGGGGGTGTTGAGCACGATCCCGCGCGTCCGTGGTCCGATCGCGGCCTTCAGGGCATCCAAGGGAAACGACCAGTCGGGCGGGGTCAGGCTGATGAATTTTGCCTTGCCTCCCGCCCACTCAACCAGCGGCAGGTAGGCATCGTAGAGCGGCTGGACGAGGATCACCTCATCGCCCGGCCTGACCAGCGCGAACAGGCTGGCAGCCAGCGCCTCGGTCCCGCCCGAGGTGACCACTACGCAGTCATCGGGCAGCTCGAGTTGCTGGGTGCGGGCATAGTAATCGCGAATCGCGCCGCGCAGTTCGGGCAAGCCGCGCATTGGCGGGTATTGGTTGGACCGGTCGGCCAGCGCGCGCTGCGCCGCCGCGATCAGTTCGGGCGGCTCTTCCATTTCCGGAAAACCCTGGCCCAGGTTGATCGCGCCAAGCTCACGCGCGAGGCCCGACATATATTCGAAGATTGTGGTCTTGGGCGGCTGGCCGGTCATGCCAAACCCTAACGCTCAATCCCCGTTCGTGT